>Ga0154471_155_pt1 | contig 23379 bp, 17 predicted proteins | sample RifGroC2_FD_115950 | JGI IMG/M metagenome (GOLD analysis project Ga0154471, IMG submission 115950) | Geobacteraceae bacterium GWC2_53_11
CATCAACACCATCATAGCCGGTTTCGGCAACGACACGGTAACTGCCGGTCTGACTGCTGCCAGCAGCAACGTAGTCATTGGCGACAACGGTGAACTGCTCTACACCGCAACCGGTGTCCTCAAATCAGCTGCCACCACCGACACTGCAACAGCCACCGGCGGTGATGACAGCATCACCCTTGGCGGCGTATTCAATCTGGTCGCCGGTGGTATGGGCAGCGACACCATTGCAGCCGGGAATGCCACCATAGTCAGCACTAATACGATCCTTGGTGATAACGGCGTAGTCACCTACGACACCACCGGTACTGCCTGGCTGAAGGCCGTCACCTCCACCGTAACCGGACTTGGCGGTGACGACAGCATTATAGTCGGCGACGGTACCAACATTATTGTCGCAGGTATGAGCAGCGATACGGTAACTGTCGGTAACGGCACGAACACGATCCTTGGCGACAGCGGTGAAATCACCTTCAACTCGACTGACAAACTATCCGGAATTACCACGACTTCAACAGATCTTGGCGGGAACGACACGGTAACCGCCGGTGGCGGCATCAACACCATCATAGCCGGTTTCGGCAACGACACGGTAACTGCCGGTCTGACTGCTGCCAGCAGCAACGTAGTCATTGGCGACAACGGTGAACTGCTCTACACCGCAACCGGTGTCCTCAAATCAGCTGCCACCACCGACACTGCAACAGCCACCGGCGGTGATGACAGCATCACCCTTGGCGGCGTATTCAATCTGGTCGCCGGTGGTATGGGCAGCGACACCATTGCAGCCGGGAATGCCACCATAGTCAGCACTAATACGATCCTTGGTGATAACGGCGTAGTCACCTACGACACCACCGGTACTGCCTGGCTGAAGGCCGTCACCTCCACCGTAACCGGACTTGGCGGTGACGACAGCATTATAGTCGGCGACGGTACCAACATTATTGTCGCAGGTATGAGCAGCGATACGGTAACTGTCGGTAACGGCACGAACACGATCCTTGGCGACAGCGGTGAAATCACCTTCAACTCGACTGACAAACTATCCGGAATTACCACGACTTCAACAGATCTTGGCGGGAACGACACGGTAACCGCCGGTGGCGGCATCAACACCATCATAGCCGGTTTCGGCAACGACACCATCACCGCCGGTCTGACCGCCACCAGCAGCAACGTAGTTCTCGGCGACAACGGTCAGCTCCTCTACACCGCAACGGGTGTCCTCCAGGCAGCATCTACCACCGACACAGCAACAGCCACTGGTGGTGACGACAACATAACCCTCGGCGACGGCAACAACCTTGTTCTCGGCGGCATGGGTAACGACATCATCAAATCCGGCAACGGCACCAACACACTGCTGGGCGACAACGGCACAGTCACCTATGACACCACCGGAACCGCTTGGCTGAAAAACGCAACCTCCACCGTAACTGACCTCGGCGGTGACGACAGCATCACCGCCGGTAACGGCACCAACGTCATCACCGGAGGCATCGGTAACGACACCATCACTACCGGTGACGGCAGCAACGTCATCAGTGGCGACAGCAGCGACATTGACTACAGCGCCAAAGACATCCTGAACACCGTAACCGCTACAGCCATTGGCACTGGCGGCACAGACCAGATAACCACCGGTAACGGCAGCAACACCATCCTGGGCGGCAGCGGTGCCGACAGCATCACCGCAGGCCTTGACGCTGCCAGCATCAACACCATCATGGCTGACAACGCCACCATCACCTATGACAACATCGGCCAAGTGGCAACCGTCACCACAACTGATGCAACAGCAACAACCGGTGGCAATGACACAATCCTTCTCGGTGGCATCAGCAACATCGTCCTCGGCGGCATGGGCAACGACGGCATAACCGCTGGTAACGGCACCAACACCATTCTTGGCGACTGCGGTGAAATCATCTACAGCGCTGCCAACACGCTTGAAAAGGTAACATCTACGTTACTTGACCTCGGCGGCTCTGACAATATTACCGGCGGAAATGGCACCAACACTGTCGTCGCCGGTTTCGGCAACGACACGGTAAGCGCCGGTCTCGACACGACCAGCAGCAACGTAGTTATCGGCGACAACGGCGAACTGCTCTATACCGCAACCGGCGTCCTCCGGACCGCCCGCACCACCGACACCGCAACAGCCACCGGCGGTGACGATAGCATCACCCTCGGTGGCGTACATAACGTGGTGGCTGGTGGTATGGGCAGCGACACCATTACGGCCGGGAATACCACCGTAGCCAGCAGCAACACGATCCTGGGCGACAACGGCACGGTCACCTATGACACAGCATCATCAGCCTGGCTGAAGGCCGTCACCTCTGCCGTAACCGACCTTGGCGGCGACGACAGCATCACCGCAGGCAGCGGCACCACAACCAACACTATTATAGGCGGTTTCGGCAACGACACGATACACGCCGGTCTGACCGCCACCAGCAGCAATGTCATCCTTGGCGACAACGGTGAACTGCTCTACAGTTCGGCCGGCGTGCTGGAATCAGCCGCCAGTACGGATGTTGATCCGGTCACCGGCGGTGCTGACAGCATTACTCTTGGCAATGGCAAAAGCCTTGTCATTGGCGGCATGGCCGGCGATGGCATAGCAGCCGGCAGCGGCAGTAATACGATCCTGGGTGACAACGGCGCCGTCACCTATGACGCCGTAACATCAACCTGGCTGAAGAATGTCACCTCCACCGGCTCCAATCTTGGCGGTGACGACAGCATCACTGCGGGCAATGGCACCAATATCATTGTTGCCGGTATGGGCAACGACTCGGTAACTATTGGGTCGGGCAGTACTATCGTTCTTGGCGATAATGGCGACATCGCATTCAGCGGTGTTGACAAACTCTCCGGGATTACCAGCACCTCAACTGATTTTGGCGGTAGCGACAATCTAACTGCCGGTGACGGCACCAACACAATCCTGGGCGGATTCGGCGCTGACACAATTACCGCCGGGCTGACCGCCTCCAGCAATTCTGTTGTTCTTGGTGACAACGGGCAACTGCTCTATGATGCTGCCGGAGTGCTGCAGACTGCACGTACCACTGACACCATGGCCGCCAGCGGAGGTGACGACACAGTCGCCCTTGGTAACGGCAGCAATGTTGTGCTTGGCGGTGTGGGTAAAGACAGCATCACCGCGGGCAGCGGCAGTAATGTTGTTCTCGGCGACAATGGTTCGCTTGCTTACACGGGCACTTCAGCAACTTGGCTCAAAAATGCCACAGCAACAGTCGCCTATCTTGGCGATGACGACACCATCAGCATCGGTGACGGCACGAACGTTGTCATGGGCGGTATGGGCGCCGACACGGTAACTGCCGGCTCCGGCATCAACACCATCCTTGGAGACAGTGGTGTCCTGGCCTACAGTTCTGCAAACATTCTTGAAAAAGCCGTTTCCATAGCGCTTACGTCCGGCGGCAATGATACGGTCACGGCAGGTTCCGGCAGCACAACCATTATTGGCGGTTTCGGTGCCGACTCCATAGCAGCCGGCCTCGACACAGCCGGTACCGGCGTGGTTCTCGGTGATAACGGCACTCTTGCCTATGGCACATCAGGTATTCTTCTGCGTGCAACGACAACCGACTCAAGTGCAGGCACCGGGGGTGATGACTCCGTTACGCTTGGCGACGGCATTGCCCTTGTTTTCGGCGGCATGGGAAGTGATACGATAACGGCCGGATCGGGCTTCACCATGCTGGTCGGGGACAACGGATCTGTTGACTATGCTCTTGATGGCAGTCCGGCCACACTGCAAAGCACGCTGTCCGGATTCGGCGGGAATGATACCATCATGTCCGGCGCCGGCAATGACGTTCTGATTGGCGGGTTTGGAAGCGACCTGCTCACCGGTGGCGCCGGCAACGACGTGATGATCGGTGATGGTGGAAAAATAGTTTGGAAATCAACTGCATCCAGAATAATCGAGAGTAAAGATCCGTTGTACGGTGAGGCCGATACTCTTATGGGCGGCAGCGGCAACAACATCATGATTGGCGGTGCTGGAAACGATCAATTTGAGGGGGATTCGAAAAAAGACCTGATGATTGGAGAGACAGGCTCCGTGTCTGTTGCAAAAAATGTGGTACAATCTGTTACGGTCAGCGGTGCACCTCTTAATCTGCTGGCCTTTACCCAGTCCGGACTGTTTAACTCATCGCCGCGACAGGCGGATAGCGTTAAGTCTGTCATGACGGTTGCAGCCGCGCAGGTCTCTGAGCAGAGCGGTGCAAAAGAAAAACACGAAGACAGCTATGATTATTCACAAAAACGGCTGATATCCGAATTAAGCAGTAGTACGGCTGTCATGATGACGCCGCAAAATATTCAGCAGATACTTGAATTTTTCGAGGATTTGGAATTTGAAGATGGCGGCTCGGAAGAAATGCCTGCATCGGATATCAATGAAGGGCAAACGACAGTGCCGTTTATTGAAGGTACGGGAATAACCGACAAAAATGAGCTGCCGCAGCTACAACCACCTGTTGGGGAGGGGGCGGAGGAACTGCCCGCAACTAATGATATAGATGCGGAACAGGGTGATGACGCTCAGATTTTAGGGACTCTGATCACCGGATACGTGGGCTGGAATGTCAATTCAAACTTGCCATCGGAAAGAAAGACGCGTATTAATCGATGCACATTTACCAAGCTTACCCAGCAGGAACGCAACAGGCAGTTCCAAAAATGGAGTTAATGTAGTGCTGCTTGCCACCCGAATTTTCGGGTGGATATTTCACAACCGGAGGAGAACGTGATGGCTAAAAACAGAAATGAAGAAGAACAGGTAGAAGAAACAAGAACTCAGGGCGAGGGACCAAGAATCAACTGGGATCAGACCAAGATGAAGACTACGTATGCGAATGTCTGCAACGTATCTAGCACTCGTGAAGAAGTTTCGGTGCTGTTCGGAACAAATCAGTCCGTGAATGTTGCTCAGAACGGCATCACCGTTGAACTGACCGATCGCATAATTCTCAACCCCTATGCCGCAAAGCGTTTGACGCACATTCTCTCTGGTGTTCTTCAGCAGTACGAGGCCGCTTTCGGGCCACTACCTATTGACTGATTAGCAGTACCATTCAATGAGCACCACTATTGTTCAAGAACAACATACTCTCCCCGATAGTATTCCCACGTTATGGTCGCACTTCAGGGATGCTGTCGGGGATGATTATTTTCACTACTGGCTTGCCCTCCAGTCCACGTTGGCAAGGAATGCCGTCCGGGGTCTCCTGATAATGGGAGTTCCGGATACGGATTCCTATGCTCCGGTTGCACTGTGGCCTGAAGCCGACTCCGATCCTGAACGGCTGGTTGAAATTTGTGAAAGCTCGCTTGAACAGCGCTGCGGTTTACTGGCAACGCTTCCTCTCTCTGCCGGATCAGCGTCTACTCTGACGCACTATGCCATCTCCTATCCGGTTCTCATTGGCAATGCGCTCCACGGCGTCGTTGCCCTGGAAATAGTTGCGGGGTCGGAAGCCGAGTTGGCCGGCAGCATGGAACAGCTCCAGTGGGGCGTCTCGTGGCTGGAGCTGCATTTCAGGCGGCAACGGGCAACGGAGAGCTCCGTACTGATGGCGGGGATGAAGTCGTCTTTCGATCTTTTGGCCAGTGTTCTTGCGGAGGACCGGTTTACCGATGCGAGCATGATTTTTGTCACTGAACTGGCAACGCTCATGAATTGCGACAGGGTAAGCCTCGGGTTCGTAAAAAACAGTTCCGTCAGCGTTGGGGCTATTTCCCACAGTGCCAGTTTTGGCAAGCAGATGAATCTGGTCAGATTTATATCCGCTGCCATGGAGGAGGCTGTTCTCCAACGGTGCGAGCTGATGTATCCCCTGCCGGCCGGATCAAAGGTCCTTGTTACGCGGGATCACGAGGAACTCTCCCGGCAACAGGCCGGAGAATCGATTCTGACCATTCCGCTGTACGCAACTGAGCGATATTATGGCGCCATTACCCTTGAACGTCCCGCGGATCTTCCCTTTCATGAGGATGAGGTTAAAATCTGCCGGGGCATTTTCGCTCTGGTTGCACCGATTCTGGAAGTGAAAAAGCTCAATGATCGGGCGTTGGTCATTAAAGCCGCCGACTCGTTCCAGCAACAGATGAAGCACCTGGTCGGCCCCGGTTATACCGGCCGGAAGCTGGCAGCTGTGGTCCTGATAGCAGTGATGGCGTTCTTGTCGAAGGCGACGGGCGAGTACCGGCTTTCCGCCGCGACGACACTTGAACCGCTGGTGCGACGGTCGATTGTCTCTCCCTTTGTCGGGTACGTTAAGGACGCCGAGGTTCGTTCGGGAGATCTGGTTAAAAAAGGTGCGGTTCTCTGCAGTCTGGATGCGCGAGACCTGAATCTGGAACGTGGCAAATGGCTGAATCAGCAGACGCAATACCAGCGGCAACGACAGGAGGCGATTGCCACCAACGATCGGGCAAAAGCGAATATCATTACGTCGCAGCTTGACCAGGCAACCGCGCAGCTTGATCTTGTGCAGAGCCAGTTGAGGCGAACCCGTCTGGTTGCTCCTTTTGACGGTATTGTGGTCAGCGGTGATCTGAGCCAGCGGATTGACGGTTCGGTTGAACAGGGAGAAGTCCTGTTTGAGCTGGCTCCGCTGAATTCCTATCGCGTTATTCTGCAAGTTGATGAATACCGGATAGCGGATGTCCATACCGGCCAGCCTGGCACCCTGGTTTTGCCTGCCTTGATGGACCGGAATTTTGATTTTGTCATTGAAAAGATTACGCCGATTTCGTCGCAAAAGGACGGCAAGAATTTTTTCCGTGTCGAAGCGAAGTTAAGCAAATCGAGTGATGTTTTGCGTCCGGGCATGGAAGGAATCGGCAAGATTACCATTGACCGGCGCAAGCTCATGACTATCTGGACGCGCGATCTGGTGGACTGGATACGGCTGAAAGTGTGGCACTGGTGGCCATAGCAAGAGGACAGGGCGAACAGCAGCTTTACAGTCAGTCGTGGTATCGGGTGGCAGGCCTCAAGCCGCGCCTGCGCAGCCATATCCGGATTCACCGGCAGATTTTCCGGGAGAAGGAATGGTATGTCCTGCAAGACCAGTCAACCGGGCGTTTTCACCGGATATCTCCCGAAGCATATTTTATAACCGGCCTGATGGACGGCAAGCGAACCATGGCGGATATATGGGATGCAGCAGCTGCTCACCTTGGCGATAATCTGCCGACCCAGGAAGAAGTCATTAGCCTGTTGTCCCAGATTCATCATTTCGATGGCCTGCAGTCCAATCTGATGCCTGACATGGCCGAGCTCAGTGAGCGGACTCATCGTGAGAAACGCAGCAAGCTGCTGGCCTATCTGGCTTCACCCACCTCGCTTAAAATTCCGCTGCTCGATCCCGATAAATTCCTCGAACGGACCCAGGTTCTGGTAAATCCGGTCTTTAGCTGGTTTGGCGCCCTAGTCTGGCTGTCAGTCGTGCTGTATGGTCTGCTCCTGGTTGGCGTGCACTGGAATGAATTGACGTCTAACGTAACCGACCGGGTTCTCAGTCTTGAAAATGTGCTGATCCTCTCCCTGGTCTATCCCGTGTTCAAAGCCTTTCACGAATTCGGTCATGCATACGCCGTGAAGCGCTGGGGCGGAGAAGTGCACGAGATGGGAGTCATGTTCCTGGTGTTTGTTCCGATTCCCTATGTGGACGCGACCTCCTCCTATTCTTTCAGGGACAAGAAGCAGCGCATGCTGGTCGGCGCGGCCGGAATCCTGGTGGAGCTGTTCCTAGCTGCTCTTGCCGCTCTAGTCTGGGTTGCTGTCGAGCCCGGCACCGTGAGGGCTATCGCCTATAACATGATGATTATCGGCGGCGTTTCAACTCTCTTGATGAATGGTAATCCGCTGATCAGATACGATGCCTATTATATCCTGTCCGATTTTCTTGAAATTCCGAATCTGGCAACCAGAAGCAGTGAGTATCTGGGCAACCTCATCAAGCGAAGGGTGATCGGCATAACCGAATTGTCCACAACGGCCCAGACCTCTGCTGAGGCCTGCTGGCTGGCTTTTTACGGCGTTGCGTCGTTCGCGTACCGCATGTTCATCATGGCGGCAATAACCCTGTTTATTGCCGGCAAGTACTTTGTGATCGGGACACTGATTGCGGTGTGGACCGTTTTCGGCTTTCTGGTGATGCCGCTCAAAAAGCTGCTTCAGCATATGGCAGCCGACTCCCTGATGCAGCGGTACCGGGTGCGCAGCCTGCTGACGGGAGGAGTCGCCGCAGCCATCGTGCTGGCCGTTGCGTTCGGGGTGAAGATCCCGTCGTTCACCGTGGTGGAAGGAATCGTCTGGGTTCCGATAGAATCCCAGGTTGTTGCCGGCGTGGACGGTTTTGTGTCCCGACTTATAGCTGCGCCGAATTCCGTGGTTCATCGCGGAGATCCGCTGATTCAGTGCGAAGCTGAAAAGCTGCGGAAAGAAGTAAGCGTGCTTATGGGCACTCTTGGCGAGGCGGAGGCCCGCTATCAGCTCAACAGGGTTGTTGACAGGACTGCTGCGGAAATACTCCGTGATGAAACCGAAAAAATAAAGTCAGAGATCAATCGTGCCCGTGAGCGGGTCAGCGGGCTTTTAATACTAAGCCCGGCTGATGGCATTTTTCTTCTGCCGGTTGCGGAAGACCTGCCGGGCAAATATGTCAAGAGAGGGACTCCGCTGGGGTACGTCGTTGATTTTTCCCACTCTGTGGTGCGTATTGTCGTGGATCAGGACGATGTTGAGTTGATTCGCAACCGAACCCAAAATGTCGAGGCCAGGCTTGCAGGGAACTTGGCCGACGTAATGCCGGCCACAGTGGTTCGGGAGGTGCCAGCGGCATCCAATGAACTGCCGAGCATGGCGCTGAGCGTCAGCGGCGGAGGTTCAATTGCCCTTGATCCGAACGAGAGCAAAAAACCGCAATCGTACAAAAAAAACTTTCTGTTTGATGTTGATTTGAGTGGAACCACGTTGTCCCGTGTCGGCGAGCGGGCCTTTGTCCGTTTTAACCACGTCCCCGAGACTCTGGCAATGAGGCTTTACAGAAATATTCGCCGCTTGCTTATCAAGAAATTCGACATCTGATTCTTTCTGTTTACAGGGAGCAGACGCGGGACATCCGCCCGGACCGATATGTTGCATACCTTATTGAATCAACCACCCGCTACCCACGATTTCCGGCCAGAAAAGCAGGATGTCATCCCTGGTACTGTGGAAAAAATACTCAAGGGGTTTACCGGCGGTGTGGAAAGGGCAGTCAGCTCCAATTTTGCCGGCCTGGACAAGATTCTGCCTCGTATTAAGGCGTGTTGCGGGCCGTTGACGAAACTGCATGACGTGGAATTACAGGCGGAGGCGGCCAGGCTCGGCCTGGAACTGCGCCGCCAGGGATTCCGTGACGATCTGGTCGCCCAGGTTTTCGCCATAGTGAGAGAGGCAGCTGACAGAACGCTCGGGAAAAGACACTTCGACGTGCAGTTAATGGGAGGGTGGGCGCTGTTGAAGGGGATGATAGCCGAGATGGAAACCGGGGAGGGGAAAACCCTTACCGCCACTCTGGCTGCCGCTACCGCTGCTTTGGCGGGTGTGCCGGTTCATGTGCTGACCGTCAACGATTATCTTACCCGCCGGGACGCGGATGAAATGGGGCCGGTGTACCGGGCGTTGGGGCTGAGCGTCGGGTGCGTTGTCCATGACGTGCCTGTTACTGAGCGTCGCAACGAATATTTGTGCGACATCACCTATTGCACCAACAAGGAGATCGTCTTTGACTACCTGCGCGACCGGCTGACCCTGAACGATATGGGGGGGGCGGCGCTCAGGTTGCGTACGGAGTCGCTGTACACGAAGGAACCGCGCCATGGCCGTTTGTTGCTGCGCGGGCTCTCGTATGCGATCACCGATGAGGCCGACAGCCTGCTGATTGACGAGTCGCGGACACCGCTGATTATTTCCGGCTCAGTGGTTGGCCGGGAGGAAGTCGCTTTCATGCGGGCGGTCATGGACTTCGCTGAAAGCCTGGAGGCCGACAGGGATTTTATCATCGATACCGGCAGCAGGCATGTCGGCATGACAAAAAGCGGTGAAAAGAAGATTACCGAACTGGTGCTGCCACCTGATACGCAATGGACGGGAACCATTCGCAAAAACGAGATGATCCGCCGCGCTGTTTCGGCTCTGCATCTGTTCGAACGGGATAAGGACTATCTAGTGAGAGACGGCAAGGTGCAGATAATCGACGCCTTTACCGGAAGGGTCATGCCCGACAGATCCTGGGAACAGGGGCTTCAGCAGCTTATTGAACTCAAGGAAGCGTGCGAGGTGACGCAGCAGCAGGAAACCGTTGCCAGGATCAGCTATCAAAAATTCTTCCGCCGCTATCTGCATCTTGCCGGCATGACCGGTACGGCCAAAGAGGTGAGAGGGGAATTATGGACGGTGTACGGACTGCCGACGGTCCGGATTCATACCCATCGGCAGCTGCGGCGCTGGAAGCAGCCCGACAGGATCTTTCCCGGCAGGGACGAGAGGGATGCCTATCTGTTGGAGCGCATCAGGGAGCTCCATGCAGGCGGGCGTCCGGTGCTTATCGGTACCGGTTCGGTCGCCGCGTCGGAGCAGACGTCGCTGCTGCTCGTTTCGGCCGGTCTTGGACACAAGGTTCTGAATGCCAAGAATGATGCTGAGGAGGCTGAAATCGTGGCCCTGGCCGGCCGGCGCGGCGCCATCACGATAGCGACCAATATGGCCGGCCGCGGCACGGATATCAAGCTGGATCCCGGCATTGCGGAACTGGGCGGCTTGCATGTGATCCTTACCGAGCTGCATGAAGCGGCCCGAATCGATCGGCAGCTTGCCGGGCGCTGTGCCCGCCAGGGGGACCCCGGCAGTCACGAAGCCCTTTTGGCCCTGGATGACTCGATTCTGGCAGGCGGTAGGGGAGGCATTGCCGGTGTGCTGGCCCGGCGCCTGATGCCGAAGGGATTCTTTGTCTGGAGCATGGCGGCAAAATATGCCATTGTCCATGTCCAGAAAGAGACCGAGCGCTTTCATGGAAAAATGAGGCGTGAACTTTTTAAACAGGACGTTTTGAGGAAAAATCTGCTGTCGTTTTCCCAGCGTGAAGAATAGGGGTGCCGGATGCTGAAGAGATGTGTAGTGGCAGGGTTGTTTGTCCTGGGAACCTTGTTTCCCGCGGCAGGGTGGGTGGAAGCCGCAACGGAGGATTTCGAGGGGCTTATCTACCCGAACGAAGTGGTCAAGGTGAGCAGCCAGGTGCCCGGCATTCTGGAGGAGGTTGCCGTCGAGCGTGGCGATCTGGTCAAAAAGGGGCAGGTGCTGGCCCGCTTAAAGTCCGGCCAGGAAAAGGCATCGCTTGACCTGGCTCGTGCCAACGTGGAATTTTTAAAGCGAAAAATGGAGCGGAACGTGGAGCTGGCAAAGAAAAAGCTTATTTCCGCCAATGAAAATGACGAGTTTGAAACCGAATTCCGCAAGGCGGAGCTCCAGTTGGAGGAAGTGCAGGAACGGTTCAAATTGCGCACCATTGTGAGCACTATCGACGGTGTGGTGACGGAACGGATTCTGGCGCCGGGAGACTATGTCGGGGAAACTCCGATACTCAAGCTTGCGAGTATTGATCCTCTGAAAGTTGAAGTGATCGTGCCGGTCAAGCGTTTCGGTGCGGCAAAGAAGGGGATGAAGGCCGAAGTCAGGCCGGAATTGCCGGTCGGTGGCGTGTATGTGGGCAGGGTGACCATCGTGGACAAGGTTGTTGATGCGGCAAGCAGCACGTTTATCGTCAGGGTTGATATCAAGAATACGGATCTGAAGATTCCTTCGGGACTGAAATGCCGGGTTCGCTTCATTAAATAGCAAGGTTATTCGCTTTTGCAATCAAGATGATCTAAACCCAACCACCCCCAACCCCTCCTTTAGTAAGGAGGGGAGCTTAAAGTCCCCCTCCTATTTTAGGAGGGGTTAGGGGTGGTAAGGTTTCAGAGGTAGCAGCATGATGCCAGACAAAACAGAGCGGTATTCGGGAACGATTGACAGCTCCCGAATTGAGAGCAAAGGTGCGAATGTCTTCGAGGTGATGAGCAACCCCGGAGAAATCGTGCTGGCATTCGGCAACATGCAGCCGGTTGAGGCCGTCCGGAATGACGGTATAACCGCCTATCTTGCCAACCGCATCATTATGGCACCCTCTATTGCCAAACGGTTTACCGCCCTGCTTGCCCGTAAGGTCCAGGAGTACGAGTCCGCTTTCGGCCCACTGGACAGGGAAGTCCCGACGCTTTACCCTCAAGAGCAAAACTCATTGCCTGCCGACAGTCCCACGTACGCATCGGAAAAAACCGCAGAAAAAGCCCGTTCTCTTGCCCGGTTGATTGACGGCCTGGGCGTTGAATACGGCCTGGAACGCTCCTTCAAAATATCCGACCGCTCCCTGCTGATGAACCGTTTCATCATGGGCTTCAAGAAGGATCAGCTCCCCGGCGACCCGGACAAAACAATGGGTTCCGTGTTCATGCAGATGGGCATGCCGGGTGCGTTCATTGATGAATGCAGGGCTTTGCTGCCCAAAACGGAATTTTTCCATTTCGGTTTTGAAGAGCAGCGCACCGGTTGTCTTTACAAAGCGTATCTTGAATTCAAGGTGCCTGTAGAGTTCGGGACGGATGGCTCCCGGATCCGTCAGGAACCCTTTCTCGTCTTTCTGGGCTTTAAGTGGAATCCTTTTGACAACAGCACCCGGGCGATGTCCCGGTATACCTGCTACCCGCTCCTGTCTCCGGAGGAAATCCAGGAAAAGCTTGCCTGCCTGTTTGAGCGGAACCCGGATTATAAATCCTTTGAAACAGCGCAGAATATTGTGCGGAACTTGGTCAAGGTAATTTCCAATGATAAAATTATCTATGAAGAGGTCAGCGAAGAGAGCAATCCCCGGAAATCATTCGATATGAATCTGTACGGCGCCGATTTGTGCATCAGGGATATTTATCCGCTCTTGATGGATATCGGCCGTCATTACTCTCTTCCAGCGGATCAATTCGTGAAGCTGTGCGACAGAATACGGGACAAGCGCTTCGGCCACCTTTCGGGCGGAATAGACCGGGAAGGGAACGATTTTCTCACGGTGTACTATGGGGTTGAGCGTATGCAGGGGAGTCGGCTATGAGTTATGTGGTAGCAATAGCGGGGCCGGTCGGTTCCGGGAAATCTTCGCTGGCCGGTGCGCTCGTCAAACAGCTGCGCGACGCGGCAATGGTACGTTTCGACCATTATGAAGATATTACCCGGAAAACTCCGGGCGAACTCGTGCAATGGATGCAGGACGGTGCGGACATCGACCGGTTCGCTTTTCCTGAGCTCGTGCGCGATCTGGAAAAACTGAAACGGGGTGAGTCGGTTGCAGACCCGGTTACCCATGAAATCGTCGAACCGCGAAAATATATCGTGTTCGAGATGCCGTTCGGCAGGGCACACGCTGCAACAGCGCCGTTTGTCGACCGGCTGCTCTGGATCGATATCCCCCTCGATATCGCGCTGGCGCGCAAGCTGCGGGAGCATGCCGGGTCATTTTTGAACGAAACTCCGCCCGACCGGCATCAGGAACGCCTGATATGGCTCTATGGCTACGTTGACAGCTACCTCGCCTTTGTCCATGACATTCTGTTGGTCCAGCATGACAAGGTTCGTCCCGGCGCGGACCTTCTGCTCGACGGCCTGACCGACCCTGAAAGCATGAGCCTGGCCGCAGAACGGTTTGTCCGCACCGAATTGCCCTGACCCACGAGAGGCCATTGTGTCCGCACCTGTAGACAACTGTCATACCCGGATCGATTTGAGGAGATATGCCGTCATACCGGTCTGGTATGGCTGCAACAGCTCCTGCACCATCTGCATGCTCTCGAATGTACGGGGAAAGCTCGGCACCGTTGATTTTGCCGATTTCAGCATGCTGATAACGAGGCTTGTCAATGAACGCCGCTATGACAGCCTGATCCTTTCCGGGGCAGAGGTGACCACCTTCAGTCAGCTCGAACAATACGTCCGGTATGCTGCCTCGTTCGGGTGGTTCAGGAAGATCCAGATCCAGACCAACGGACGCCGGTTGGCTGACCGGGAGTATGTGAAGCAGCTTGTGGATGCCGGTGTGAACGAATTTTTTGTCAGCGTCCATGGCCTGGGTGATATCCATGATGCCATTACCCGCATTCCGGGATCGTATGCGGCGGTCATGGCAGGCATCGCTAATCTTGCCGAATTTCCGGTACACGTTATTTCCAATACCGTGCTGACCGCTTCGAACTGCGACGGATTGGTTGCGCTGTTCGCCGAACTCAGCGCGTCGCCGGTACATGAAATGCAGCTGTGGAATTTTTTCCCGATGGAAAGAACCGACCGGCGCGATCTGGTGGTCAGCATGTCCGGCCTTAAAGCGCTTCTTCCGGGCATTGCGTCGGCCATCGCTCCGTCCGGCAAAACGCTGGTGCTGAAGGGCTTCCCCGAATGTCTTTCGCCGGAATCCCCCTGTTTTGTCAACAGCGATTTCCCGCTGAATCTCATTCAGGACGATTTCTGGTTCGAGTTTGCCAAGAACGGCTTTGGAGCCTGCGTACACAGGGAACGCTGTAGTTCCAGGGAATGCTGGGGACTTTCCAACGCCTATATTGAAAAATATGGTGACGAAAGAACTCTTCTCTCGCCAAGAACCGCAAGCGGAGGCGCGGGGTCATGAAAAACAACGCACAGAGCATGGAAACCGTGGCTGCCGGTGACAGTTTCTTCAATTACTGCCTGTGGGAATACCCGCCGCTTACCCCGCCTCTCGGCAAATTCAAGGCGGTCAATCTGCTGTACCACTCTTTCGAGGTCGGCCAGGCCCATGACAATGCCTTCCGTATCGTGCAGCTCATCAGGGAGTCGTTTGGCGTGGGGAACACCGTCTGGGGAGTCAAGCTGCTGGACGGCTCGTTGAAGTGGGAATTCTACATCTACGACTATCGCCGCCGGATGCGGGAGCGGTCGATCGCGCGGTTCATGAACGTCATCGCTCCCCTGGCTTCATGCAGCGTGCCGGTCAACGACAACCCGCACTATTTCATGTTTTCTGTTGATATCGACAACGAGTTGCTGTCCGGGGCCCGTGATCTCGACGAACTGCACATGTATGTGGGGAATGTGGGGAGCACGGTCTCGTCCGGGATAAGCTACTCCGTGACCAAGGCGGGCAACCGGCTGGAAAACCTGTACTACTTCTTCAAGCCAAGCGAGCATCGGGACGACATAATCGGAAAGATCTGTTGTTCCGGCTTCCTTAATGCTTCCCGTATCGAGCTGGATTCGATCCTCTGGCCCGAACTGGCGGAGTGCAGCACCATTTGCCTGGCCAACAAGCAGCATAACGACTGTATCTATTTCTCCGGAATTACCGTGGATCAGCTTTTGTTCGCCATGACCAGGCTGAAGTATCCCCCGGAGATTGTTTCATTCATCAGGGAAAACAGCGCGAACCTTGATCATCTCCGCTACGATTTCGGCATTGACTATACGCTGGAAAACGGGCGGATGGCGGCAGTAAAGAGCGGTTATTATGGGACATTTTGATATGGATAAGCTGAAAGACGGCACGCTGCTTGACTACCTGTGTGTTGATGTATTTATCAAGGACATGGTGGCGGCCCGCGCTCTGACCTCCGCCTTTGAACTTGCTGTTATCGACGCCCTGGTTTCCGGCACTCCGGCAACCTGCGATGCTCTGGCACAGGAGATCCGGGCGCCGCAGGGCGGGCTGAAATTGCTGCTCAGGCTGCTGGAAAATGCGGGGGTTCTGGAGAAAATCGGCGAACAGTTCCGCTTGACGGCCCGGTTCAGTGCCGCCTTGCGCTATCGCGACCTGCTGCTGGCAAAGCTGGATTTTGCCCATATCGCTGCCCATGATTTCATCAATTTATTTTCCGTTCTGATTGCCGACCCGGTGGAATTCATGAAACGCGCCGGTATGTTCAGGCTGTTCAATTATGGGAATGCTCTGGTAAGCACGCCGGAAAGCCATAATCTGACGGCACGCTGGGTGCGGATAACGACGATGCTGACCAGGTACGAGGCACAGGTCTGCTTCGCATTGCATCCGGTCGGCGCCTATCGCCGGATGCTTGATGTCGGTGGCAACAGCGGCGAATTTGCTCTCCAGGCGTGCAGAGCCAACCCGGATCTTGCGGCAACGGTATTTGACCTGCCCGTTGTCTGCGATGTCGGCAGCAACCATCTCCGTCATGAACCCGAAGCCGGGCGGATACATTTCATCAAAGGAAATGCGCGAATGGATGCCCTTCCCGGCGGGAATGACCTTATTACCTTCAAGTCGATGCTCCACGACTGGCCCGATGAAGAGGCGAGGGGGTTTCTTCGCAAGGCGTGCCAGGCACTTGAACCGGGCGGGACGCTGCTGATCTTTGAGCGGGGGCCTTTTGAGATTGGTGAAGCCGGGCTGCCATACTCGATAATTCCCTTTCTGCTCTTTGCCCACACCTTTCGCTCACCCGACCTGTATGTGGAATGTCTGGCTGAAGGGGGACTGAGCGATATTTCCGTGATGTGGGTCGATCTTGAAATGCCGTTTTTTATTGTTACGGGCACCAAGGGCGATCCCAAGGGATAACGCTGTAATAGCTGTAGAGTGTTTATTCAAGTGCACGCTGGTACGTGGTGCGCAAGGAGTGTAAATCACATGTTCAGAACGTTTATAAACTCAATTATTGCTGTTGTAGTACTCTGCTCAGCAGATGCTTTTGCTGCTGACAGTAGCAAGCCAAGCTATATGCTGGAGATGGTTACTCCTTACTCAGTCAGAGTGCTCAAGAATAGCTGTGACGAAAAGCTGTACGGGGTTCCGGCAGATGACAACTGCACCAGGTCGCCGGTCACAACCGGAACGATGTCGGTTGCTTGTGGCGATGCCGTACATAAAATCACGGATCCTCTGCAGGGAGTCTTCAGCCTGCCGTCCAGCCGGGTTGGGTATCTTGAAAATATGGGAAAAAAAACTGATATAATTTGGGAGTATGAAGGCACGCGGATAACAACCACCTCGAATTTTACGCCTGACGAAAAGCAGCAGACCATAAAAATGTACCTGGACAAGCTGGCCGCGGAAAAGCTGCTTACACTACAGCTCGGCGAACATTCTGATTTTGACCGGTCAGGCACTATTCTGTTCGATAAAATCAGGAGTTCACTGCCAAAATATTACCGCCTGAAGCGATCTGAAAAACAATCGACACAGAATCGCAAGGAGCATGGTGCTGGATTTCAGGAAGATTCTGCTGCCTATGACCTTGTCCCTGCTCCATCTCGAATGTTTTATAAATATGGGGGGTACACCGGCGTCGTAGAGCTTGTAAACATCGGATTCAGCGATGTTCCAGCTCCCGTTGTCCTGAAGACAAACATTATTAATAACGTGCTGCCGGCCTTCCGGAGCGAGGACGACAACGTCAAGATTGTGTGCAAGGATTCAGTCTTGCATGTTACCAACAAGTCAGACAGTTCTCTGACATTGAAGAGAGTATCGCTCTATTATGATGGTATTTTTATTGACCACATACTTGATCGCCCAATTGAACTGGCGCCTGCTGCAACATCAGATATTTCACTGGCTTCCGTAATTGGAAAGGACTTGAAGCTTGACGTGAAGCATAGCGCGATGAGCGCTCAAGAAGCCTGGGAGAAGAAGGTTAACTTCGGTTTTGGTGTTGTTTATGGACATCAGAGCAGTGCTTCGGCCCTGCTGAGCAGGGTAACCACCAGTTCGGCATATGAACTGGCAGAAAACGCTGTCGAAACAGCACTGCTTGTTGAACATATGGAATCTCTTACGAGAGTGGAATCTGCCGGAAAGGTTGCTGCCCCTTCCAAAGTCCAGTACGACTTCACGATGGAATTTGCTTTTGGCAAAGCCTCTGTGAAGCCGGAGTATTTATATAAACTTGAGACTGTCGGGCAGGCCATGCAGAAGCTCCTGAACATAAAAGGAATTATCGAAGGGCATTCCGACAATGTGGGAAGCAGGGCAGTAAACCAGAGAATCTCTGAGCTTCGGGCAGATGTTGCGAAACAATACCTTGTCAAAAAATATTCAATAGATCCTGTCAGGATTCAAACAAAAGGATTTGGCATGACAAAGCCGATTGCCGATAACGGCACACCGGGCGGCAGAGCACAGAACAGAAGAATTGAGGCAAGGTTTGTGGGTGCTGACGATTGAAGTAGAGTTGAAGCCGCGATACCTTATTGGGGGTAAACGCGGATGCCGGTTTTAGCCCTTCCGAAAGACATGTACAGCGGTTGCTTTAAACGAAGCAAAGACCCGGCTGCCTGTCTGCAATGCGAGACTTTCCAGCGATTGGTTGGTAATAGCGGCAACCAGAGAAAAACCACAATCCAGATATACCTTGGTGAACAATCCCAGCTGAACAATTTTGGATACCGTGCTGGGAAAAACATTTCGGGTACTCGACGTTGTTTCCTGGTTTGTAAGGGAAATCACGACATGTTCCGGACGAATACAGATCACTACAGATTCCTGAGGGGCTCCATCCCCCATTATTTCCATGGTTTGACCTGCCACAGAAACAGAAAAAAGTCCGTTATCCGCTTTTGTGACTGTTCCGGTAAAGATGTTTTCCATACCGACAAAAGTGGCAACAAATTCATTTGCCGGTTGGCTGTGTACAGACGAGGGCGTGCCGGACTGAACAATTTTCCCTTGCTCCATTACCACCATGCGGTCGGCTAATCTCAGTGCATCCGCCTGGTCGTGCGTCGTCAGAATAGCTGTTGTGCCGGTTTCTCTCAGAACCTTTTCGAGATCATCGCTCAAAGCCTGTCGGGCAGGAGGATCCAGTGCTACAAACGGCTCGTCAAGGAGAATGATTTCAGGGTTTGTTGCGAAAGCGCGTGCCAGGCTGGTGCGTTGTGCTTCTCCTCCGGATAGTTTCCGGGCAGAGCGGTCAGCAAGGTGGGCGATATGGAAACGATCCAGGCTTGAATTCACCCGTTCTTTTATCTCGCGACTTCCGTAGTTGCGCAGTTTTAACCCTACCGCAACATTTTCGAATACTGTTGTGTCAAACAGGAGCGGATCCTGGAAAACCATGGCCAGTTTTCTGCGGTATTCGGTTGAAGCAAAGCCGGGCACAATTGCTTTTTGTTTGAAGAATATCTTACCTGATTCCAGCGGGAGCAGGCCGGCCAGTGCAAGCAGAAAACTGGATTTGCCGGTGCCGTTCGGGCCGATCAAAGCTACAGTTTCATTGCTGTGGAGAACAAATGACGGTATCTGAAGCACCGTAGATCCGCCACGAACAACTGTAAGATCGCATATTTCAAGCAACGGATCTATACTGCTCATCGTGGCCGTTCCCGTTGTTGGATCACAGTTAGAAGATAGTTTACACTAAAGGCCAGTACCAGCAGAATCAGGGATAATGCGATGGCAACATCGAAATTCCCCTTTCCCGTTTCCATAACCGTGGCCGTCGTTAAAACCCGAGTCTGCCCCTTGATATTACCACCCACCATAATGGACGCTCCTACCTCGGAAATAACACCTCCGAACCCGGCCATAACCGCAGCCAGGAGCGGGAGACGCGCTTCCCGGATAAGGAGCCAGACCGTCTGAAGTCTGGTTGCTCCAAGGGCCTGTACCTGCAGTTTGAGATTGGCAGGGAGATTCTGTATTGAAGCAACGGTAATGCCTGTCACGATTGGAGTGGCGATAACCGCCTGAGCCAGAATCATGGCAGAAGGGGTGTAGAGGATTTCCAGAAATCCAAGGGGGCCGTTGCGCCACAGGAATAACGTCACAAAAAGGCCGACCACAACCGGTGGTAACCCCATCCCGGTATTGACAAGGCTGATGGTGAGACGGCGACCCGGGAAGTCGGCCAAAGCAAGAAATACGCCTGTCGGAATACCGATAAAGAGGCTGGCAAGCGTTGCGCTGCAGGATATTTTTAAGGAAAGGAGCGTAACTGCCAGCACCTCGGCATCAAGGCTGACAATAAGGCTCCAAGCTTTGCTGATTCCTTCGAAAAATAGTTCCATTACTGCTCCGTGTATTCAATTCCTGTTTGCCGTCAAGCGTTTTAACATGCAGTCAATCCATTGAAACTGGCCGGTTTTGTCGGAATTTTTCGCACTTTTCTCTGCGGTTTCGGAGGTGGTGTGCTGATTGCGGGAAATACTTTTCCGGCCAGGCTATACCCCAAAGCAGTTGAGAGGCGCGAAGCACTCAAACAGACCAGAGGAATCAATTCTCTTTCGAGCCGGGAACCGGCAAGCCGTATTTCCGGACCCAAAATACTGAGAGCGCCAACCAGCTCACCATAGGAGTCAAAGACCGGTGCAGCAACCTCCATTACCCCGGCATCGTGCTCCTGATTTTCAACGGCATGCCCTTTTTTGGCTACGGCAGCCAGTTCCATGTTCAGCAGGCTGATGTCAGTAATGGTCCTGTCGGTAACCCTCTTCAGCTCAAGACCGGACAACAGTTCCTGCCGTTTCTGCGAATTCATAAACGCCAGAAGAACTTTCCCGGCTGCTGTGCAGTATACCGGTCTGCTGCCGCCAGCCCGTTGGGCAACCCGAACCGGAAGATCTGTGTCAACGCCGTCCAGATAGTAGGTGTAGTCGCCTTGTATGACAGAAAAATAGCAGGCTTCGTTGCACTGCTGTTTCAGTTCGTTCAAAAATGGTCGTGCCTGGTTTTCAAAATGAAACTGCCGCGTGGCAACATGGCCAAGTGCCCTGGTCTGCATGCCAAGCCGGTATTTACCGGTGGAAGCATTCATTTCGATATAATTTTTAGCCTTCAAGGTTACAACAAGCCGAAATACATTATTTTTTTCCAGATGGAGCCGATTGCTCAGATCCGTTATGCCAAGCTCCGTATCGCTTTTTTGAAACTGCTCAAGCAGATCCAACGCTCGCGACACGGTTCGAATTATGTAATTTCCCGGTGCTGCTTTCATTCCGTTTCCTTGTGTCCTTCCAGTATGTTAATTACGTGCATCTCCATTGAAAGCAGATCTATGATCGCTTGCCGCCCCCTCAGCGGCGTCCCTCGGCCAAGCAGCAGCTTGCAGACTTCGGCAACTTCCAGGCTTGCTACGACCGCAGGTGTGAAAGAAGGATTACCCAGAGACTGCTCAACTCCCTTGCCGCTTGTCCAGGAACGATAGATCGCCTGCACCGAGTCGTCGCCGGGGAACTGAGTAGTAACGTGTCCAAACCAGCCGGCAATGGCGCCATGCACGAGCGGTATGTTCAGTGTCGTGCAGACCTCGGCCAGCTCCAGTCGGACCTGTATCGAATCAAGCGCATCGACGGCCAGCTGACATCCCGCAAGCAGCTCAGCCCCGTTTTCAGGCGAAAATGCCGTTTGGACCGGGACCAGGGTTACCGCGGGATTGATTTCTCCGATTCGTCTGGCAGCAGCTTCTACCTTGGCTGTATCAAGGTTTTCAGGAGAGCTGAACAACTGCCGGTTCAGGTTGTGCTCCTCGAAAACATCCGGGTCGATAACAACAATCTTGCCTACTCCCAGCCGGGCCAATTCCTCCACAACATAACCGCCGAGTCCGCCGCATCCGATCACCGCAACGCTGCTCCGGAACAGCGTCAGTTGATCGCTGACGGAGATGATGGTGCGATTGCGCTGGTAGCGGGCAGGCAGAATCCCCCGTTCCAGGGCAACCTCTTCGATCTGGGCCAAGGTAAGGCCGAATCGTTTGGATGCTTCTACCTGGTACTTCCAGGGGAACAGCTGGCCATCGGCATGATCACGTACGAAAATTGGCAGGGTATCCATGTCACCCTCCGCCCAGAAGCGGAAAGAGCGCCAGGGTGTCGCCATCCACAAGCTGGTAGTCGAGTTTGACATGCCGGTTGTTGACCATCATGATTCCCAGTTCCGATTGCGGCAGGTTCAGCAGGTCGGCCACGTCGGCAACAGTGGTCCCGTCCGGATAGTCACCGGTTTCAACGTCGAAACGGCCGGCGCGAAAAGAAGCGAATAATTTTACAGTTATATTCATCGTATCACTCCTTGAAGTGAACGGTCAGGAGCCGTCGACCAGCGCTGAGGGGAGATTCTTCCGGCAGTCCGGAAAGATTTTGCAGCAGTTTGCTCAGCTCGTCATGTTCCAGAATAAGGCCGCGAGCCAGAACAAGGGGGCCGAGTTCAGGAAGCAGAAGATTGAAGAGTTTTACCCGGACAGTCCCGTGCTTACCTGCCGCTGCCCCGCTCTCCGCAACGAGGCTGATCCCCTGACGAAGCGCCGCGTAAAAGCCGCCCCGCCTCATGGTAGCGCCGACAAGCCCCGGCATGGCCGCCGATAGTGCTATCCTCGAACCATCGTGTACCATTGCGTGTTCAAGGTCATCTACGGGGTGGTTGTTTAGAAAAATGGTGGTTACCCGGTCTGTTACATAGTCGGCAGGAATCGCTAACTGGTCGCAGAGCAGGCTTTTAAGCGTACAACCGATAATTGCCGGAACTGTCACACCCTGCTGGAGAAGCGGGAAAAAGCTGTTCAGTTGGCTCGTGTCCAGATGTAATGCCACGGTTTCTAGATTCACAGCGGTCTCCCAGGTTCCCCCTCCACGTGCGGGAGGGGGTAGGGGGTGGGGGAAATTGCGCTGTTATATTCCATGGCTCATTCACCCACCCCTCAATCCCCTCCCGTCAAGGGAGGGGATGCCCTTACCAGTTAAACACTTCGTCCAGCTCTTCGTCTTTCATCATGAACGTCACGTTATGCGGTGCAACCGGCTCGGTGTAGAAAAAGCGCGGCAGACGGTCGTCGTGCTTGGTGAAACCGGCACGGGTGTTGAAATCACGCTCGGCAGTAAGAACTTTTTTGCCCAGAGCTACAACATCGTCGCCGGTCATGGTAACGCCGTAGAAGGAACCGAGCATGTCGAGCAGCGCCTGGAAAGTTTCCGGCTGATCCAGAATCGCAAAGGCGATGAACAGACACATACCGGTCGAGTCGATTGCCGCTGTGGCGATCTGCAGGTTGCGTGACAGCTCTATCTGTCCTTCGGTTTTGAGCGGATCGACATCACCGCCCACTTTCAGAATGTTGGTGGCAATCGCGTAGCCGGCGGTATGGTCGGCGCCCTGTGTGGTGGTTGCATAGGTGACGCCGATACCCTGGACAGCGCGGGGATCATATGCCGGAAGCGCCTGATTCTTGACTACCGGTACCCGCTCGACACCAAAAACCTTGCCGGTGATTCCCGCG
>Ga0154471_147_pt2 | contig 23377 bp, 20 predicted proteins | sample RifGroC2_FD_115950 | JGI IMG/M metagenome (GOLD analysis project Ga0154471, IMG submission 115950) | Geobacteraceae bacterium GWC2_53_11
GCTGCCTTGAAATCCTGCACCCCGGCGCTGTGCACGCCGTACTCGTTGTCCCAGCCGTAGAGCGGGTGATCCTTCGATTTGCCGAGGGTGACGCTGCCGCCCGGCACGTTCAGCAGCCGGTTGGCGGGCGGTTCACCAGCCTCGCGGCAGATGTCCCACAGCGGCAGCTGCCGCACCTGGTCGATGGGGAGCTGGCGGATCAGCACCGACGAAGTCTCCAGGTGGATGCGCTGGTGTTCGATCCCCATCATGATCCCCCAGAACGGGCTTTCCCACGTGATCGGCAGGGTCAGCGGCAGGGTCTTGATCAGCCCGTCGATCAAGGCGCGAGCCTGGTCACGGTACCCCTTGACTTGGCTACGGGTCGGCCAGTCGTAATGTGATTCGTTCAGGTCGTCCCACGACATCTCGTCCACCCCCACGGCAAACATGGATTCGTAGCGGGGATTGATGCGCTGGTCGATGACCCTGGCGATGGTCAGTTTGTTGACGTAGAAGGTGGCGGTGTGACCGAAGTAGAAGATCAGTGGGTGGCGTAGCCGGTCGGCTCGCAGATAGAAGGTGTCGTCGTATTTGAGCGTGTCGTAGAGTTTTTCGTCGGCATCGAAGGTGTCGTGGAAATACTGCAGAATTTCGGCCCGCTTCTGTTCCGGGTCACCTTCGTTTAGGATGGTTGTGTGGGTGTTCAAGTTCATGGAACGCCTCCTGTGTGTACTGTTTGTGCGGCATCATGTAACGGTATAATCATAATGATATCACATGATACGAGGCGTGCCATGTTTGTTTTGTGTTTACACAAATTCTCTTTCGTTCCTTGATAACGATTATTTTGTTGTCAGTACGTTGTACGTACGTTACACTAAAGATATTCGATGCAGAGGAGTCCATATGCCTACAATAGCCCTTTCCAAATCTGAGCGGATTGATGTTCGCGCCAGCGCTTCTATCAAGCAATTGCTTCAGGAAGCGGCGCGTGCCTGTCACAAGAATGTGAGCGAGTTTCTGCTTGATGCCGGTATCACCGCTGCCAATCAGGCTCTGGCGGATCGTCGCCGTTTTGAGCTCGATGAAACCAGTTGGGCGGCGTTCCAGCAGGCTCTGGACAGACCGGTGCAAGCGAAACCACGGCTGGCCGAATTGCTGACCAAGCCGGGGGTGCTCGGTTGAAATCCTCCGGGTATGAACCGGTTCGCAAGCTAGACGCCGCAGATGCGGTCTCGTCCTTTGATTGCGGTCATCCGGCGCTGAACCAGTTTCTGCAACGCTACGCTCTGGTGAATCAGAAGGCCAACAGTGCCCAGACTTATGTCTGTTGCAAGGCGGGAGAGGTTGTCGGGTTTTACAGTCTGGCGGTAGGAAGTGTCGAGCCGGAGTCAGCTCCAGGGCGTGTAACCAAGGGGCTTGCCCGTCATCCGGTGCCGGTGATGATTTTGGCGCGGCTGGCTGTTGACAGCAGGCATCAGGGGGCGGGGCTGGGTGCTGCTTTGTTGAAGGATGCGCTGCTGCGGACCTTGCAGGCGGCGGATATTGCGGGGATCAGGACGATTCTGGTGCATGCCAAGGATGATGCGGCTCGTTCGTGGTACGAAGGGTGGGGATTTGAGCCAAGCCCGACAGACTCGTATCACCTGTTTTTGTTGTTGAAGGATTTGAAGGCAATGTTGAATTTATGAAACAGTACTGGCGGCTGATTAGCCGCCATTTTATTTATATATTCGTCACCCAGAATTTAACTCAATAGAAAAATACATTTGAGCTTCCGTCAAAGTTCACTGTTTTTAGCTGATTACAGCTGCTTTCTGAGATTGCGTAAGGGCCCATCCTTTCCTTGACTCAAACTCCGAAATATGCGAAATAAATTACGTTTTTTAAATATGTAATGAGTTGTAGTTATGTTTTTAACTGTACAATATGGTGGTGAAAATCGTGGACGACCGGGGCATTAAATCGTTGAAGGTTATTCCGTTGGAGGATTAGGTATGCTGATTACTCGGATAAAACTTAAAAACTGGCGGAATTTCAGAAATGTGGATGTTTCTCTACGTGACAGGGTCTATGTAATCGGCCCGAATGCTTCAGGGAAGTCAAACTTTCTTGATGTAATGCGATTTTTGCGGGATGTCGCAAACCCGACAGGAGGCGGTTTACAGAAAGCCGTGCAGGATCGAGGCGGCATAACCAAATTGCGGTGCCTGCTGGCTCGTAACGACCCGAAAGTATCTATCGAGGTTGAGCTTGCCGAAAAGGTAGATACTGACCCACTCTGGCGGTACACCCTAGCATTTCGCAGTGAGGGTAAAGGACAGCAGCGTCTCTTAGTGAGCCAAGAGAAGGTGATTAACTTGAAAACCAATGCTGTCCTACTTGAACGCCCTGATAAAAACGACAAGCAAGATATTGATCGCCTGACTCAAACTCATTTGGAGCAAATTAATACGAATAGAGAATTTCGAGAAATATCGGAGTTTTTCGCCAACGTAACTTACCTGCATTTGGTTCCACAATTGCTTAAACATGCCGATCAGTTGGGTGGATACCGTATCGAAAACGATCCCTTTGGTCAGGGCTTTCTTGAAAGAATCGCAAAAATTCATGAGAAGTATCAAAAATCACGGCTTACAAAAATTGAAGAAGTCTTGAAGGTTTGTGTTCCAAATATGAAAAATCTTAAGTTTGAGCGTGACAAGATAAGCGGTACCCCGCATCTGTGGGCGATGTATGAACATTGGCGGCCTGATGCCGGATGGCAGCGGGAAGATCAGTTTTCCGATGGCACACTTCGCCTTCTCGGAATCATGTGGACCTTACTTGAAGGCGATTCATTGTTATTACTGGAAGAGCCGGAGTTATCACTTAACGAAGATATTGTCCGCCAGATTCACAAACTGATTTGGAACATGCAGCGTCAAGCCAAATATCGTCGTCAGGTGTTCATTACGACACATAGCGAGGCACTGCTTCAAGACGAAAGCATCGACGCACGAGAAGTGATTCGCCTTGAACCGACAAAAGATGGCACTTTAGCGCAAGAAACGTCTGCTGAAGACCTGGCCCTTGTCACGGATGGTGGATATACTGTTGCCGAAGTGCTGTTGCCCAAGACCAAACCGTCAAATGTTGACCAGCTTTCTCTGTTCAAGCCATGACTTGTATGCCATCCCTTGTAATTGCTGTTGAGGACGAATTGAGCGGAGCGGTAATGAGTAGGTTGATTTTATTCTCGGGCCGCAATTTTACCATCAACCGAGTATTTAACGCTCGTGGAAATGCTCGGCTAAAGGATGGAATGACCAAATTCCGAGCTGCCAGCCGTGTGCTACCTCATATTGTCCTGACCGATTTGGATCGTTGCCCTTGCCCGCCGGAATTAATTAACAATTGGAAAGCAAATCAGTTGCCACCGCAGTTATTGTTCAGGATTGCGGTAAGAGAAGTTGAAGCATGGTTGATGGCTGATAGGGCAGGAATTGCAGAGTTTCTTCACATAGATATCAGCAAGGTTCCGCATGCGCCTGAGACAGAAGAAGATCCAAAACGGGCATTGATAAATCTTGCCAGAAAAAGCAGAAAAAAGAGATTGTCACAGGAGATCGTTCCGGAAGTTGGCTCTTCTGCTAAAATTGGGGTGCTTTACAATACTCATTTTGTTAATTTCGTTAACTCCTTTTGGGACATAGAGCAAGCCTGTTTATGTGCACCAAGTCTGACGCGAACGCTTTCACGCATTTCTACATTTTTGCCTGAGTAATAAAGATGCCAAAAACATACCTATCTCTTATCCGCAATATCCCCTGATGCATGGTGGGGGCGCTTTCCTAGAGTAACCAATATTTCCTATTACATACGATTGTCGCTGCAAAAATGTAACAGAACCAACGGAGGATTTCCCGCATGACACAGAGCATAATTACCGCCCTGGCCGAACGCATTCTGGTAATCGACGGCGCCATGGGCACCCAGATCCAGGCCCGCAACCTGACCGTCGCTGATTTCGGCGGCGCTGAATATGAAGGGTGCAACGAATACCTGACCATCACCCGTCCCGATGTGATCGAAGATGTCCACCGCGCCTATCTGGCCGCCGGGGCCGATATCGTCGAGTCAAACTCGTTCGGTTCCACCGACATTGTGCTGGCCGAATACGGCTTGCAGGATCAGGTGTTCGAACTGAATCGTCAGGCTGTGCTGGTTGCCCGCCGCGCCTGCGACGCGTTTTCCACTCCCGATAAACCGCGCTGGGTCGCCGGTTCCATGGGGCCGACCACCCGCACGATCTCCGTCACCGGCGGGGTGACCTTTGACCAGTTGGTGCAGGCATTCCGGGGACAGACGCTGGGGCTGCTGGCAGGGGGAGTCGATCTGCTGCTGCTGGAAACGGCGCAGGATACCCTGAACCTGAAGGCTGCCGCCGAGGGAATCCGGCTGGCCTTTGAAGAAGCGGGGCAGCGGGTGCCGCTGATGATTTCCGGCACCATCGAGGCGACCGGCACCATGCTGGCCGGGCAGGGGGTGGAGGCGCTCTATACCAGCCTGGCCCATCTGGAGGACCACCTCGGTCTGATCAGCATCGGCTTGAACTGCGCTACCGGCCCGGAGTTCATGACCGACCATCTCCGGACCCTGTCGGAACTGGCCTCCTGCCATATTTCGGTCTATCCGAACGCCGGTCTGCCGGACGAGAACGGTAACTATGCCGAATCGCCCGCGTCGCTGGCGGCCAAGTTGTCGCGCTTTGTGGACGAGGGGTGGCTCAACATTGTCGGCGGCTGCTGCGGCACCACTCCGGCCCATATCGCTGCCATCGCCGGCATGGTGGCCGGTCGGGCGCCACGCCGTCCCTCCGCTGTCCGCCGCCGTACCGTGTCCGGCATCGAGGCGCTGACCGTTGAGGATGATGCCCGTCCGCTGCTGGTGGGGGAGCGCACCAACGTCATCGGTTCGCGCAAGTTCAAGAACATGATCGTGGCGGAACGCTTTGAAGAGGGGGCGGAAATTGCCCGTGATCAGGTCAAGGGGGGCGCCCAGGTGATCGACGTCTGCGTGGCCAACCCGGACCGGGATGAGGCCGCCGACATGGCCCGGCTGCTGGAGTTCGTGCCGCGCAAGGTGCGGGCGCCGATCATGATCGACTCCACCGACCCGAAAGTGACCGAGCTGGCGTTGCAGCGGCTGCAGGGGAAATGCCTGCTCAACTCCATCAACCTGGAGGATGGCGAGGGGAAATTTGCCCAGGTTTCGGCGCTGCTGCACCGTTACGGTGGCTCGGTGGTGGTTGGGTGCATTGACGAAGACCCGCAGCACGGCATGGCGGTCACCCGCGAGCGCAAGCTGGCGGTGGCGCGGCGCTCCTACGATCTGCTGGTCAACACGTACGGTCTCCGACCGGAGGATCTGATCTTCGACCCGCTGGTATTCCCGGTCGGTAGCGGTGATGCCGCCTACATCGGCAGTGCGGTGGAGACCATCGAAGGGGTGCGGCTGATCACGCAGGAATTCCCGCAGTCCAGCACGATTCTGGGCATCTCCAACGTCTCGTTCGGCCTCCCCCAGGCGGGGCGCGAGGTGCTGAACGCTGTCTTTATCTACCACTGCGTCAAGGCCGGGCTGACCTACGCCATCGTCAACACCGAGAAGCTGGAGCGCTACGCCTCCATCCCACCGGAAGAGCTCAAACTGGCCGAAGACCTGATCTTCTGGCGCGGCGACGACCCGGTGGCCGCCTTTGCCGCCGCCTTCCGCGACAAAAAGCAGGCCGTCCACGCGCCGGCAGCCGACCTGCCGCCGGAAGAGCGCCTCTCCCGCTACATCGTCGAGGGGATCAAGAACGGCTTGACCGATGATCTGGATACGGTGCTGGAACGGGGCGACAAGCCTCTTGACATCATCAACGGACCGCTCATGGCTGGCATGGCCGAAGTGGGGCGGCTCTTTAACGACAACCAGTTGATCGTGGCCGAGGTGCTGCAGTCCGCCGAGGCGATGAAGGCAGCCGTGGCCCATCTGCAGCCGTATCTGGAAAAGGGGGAAACTTCCAGCAAGGGGAAGATGCTGCTGGCCACGGTCAAGGGGGATGTGCACGACATCGGCAAGAACCTGGTGGAGATCATTCTCTCCAACAACGGTTTCCAGGTGGTCAACCTGGGGATCAAGGTCGGCTCCGAAACGCTGATCGAAGCGGCGCGGCGTGAACAGCCTGACTTCATCGGCCTCTCCGGGCTGCTGGTCAAGAGCGCCCTCCAGATGGAAACCACGGCCGCCGACTTGAAAGCCGCCGGTATCACGGTGCCGCTGATGGTGGGGGGCGCGGCGCTGTCGCGCAACTTTGCCGATAACCGTATTGCTCCGGCCTACGGCGCGCCGGTGCTGTACGCCAAGGATGCCATGGCCGGGCTGGAACTGGCCAACCGCCTGTTTGACCCGGTTGGGCGGGAGCAACTACTGGCAGAGACCGCCCTGCGCCAGCAGGGAACGGTTGCCGGAAAACCGGCCGCTGTGGCCGCTGTTTCGACAGCCGGGGGCGAGTCTTCACTGACCTATGACCAGCCGGTGCTGGCGCCCCCCGATTTCGAGCCGCACATCCTGCGTGACATTCCGCTCAAGCAGGTTATTCCCTTCCTGAATCGCCAGATGCTCTACACCAAACACCTGGGTCTGACCGGCTCGGTGGAGAAACTGCTGGCGGCGGGCGACGACAAGGCGGTCAAGTTGCACGCCGCCGTGGAAGAGATGCTGGCGCGGGTTGAGCGGGAGGGGCTGATCCGTCCGCAAGCGCTTTACCGTTTCTATCCGGCGGGCAGTGCCGGTAATGACCTGATTCTGTTCGATGCTGATACCGAAGCCATGCGTATCAGCTTCCCGCGTCAGGCAGCGGGGGAGCGGCTCTGCGTGGCTGACTTTGTCCGTCCGCTTGACGGCGGCGAGCAGGACAATATGGCGTTGTTTGTGGTGACCTGCGGTCGTGGCGTACGGGAGAAGGCAGAAGCGATGAAGGAGGCGGGAGATTACCTGAACTCACATCTGCTTCAGGCGCTGGCGCTGGAGCTGGCCGAAGCTACCGCCGAGTTTTTGCACAAACGGATCCGCACCTCGTGGGGCATCGTAGATGATCCGGCCCTGACCATGAAGCAGATCTTCAACGCCGACTACCATGGCATCCGGGTGTCATTCGGCTACCCGGCCTGTCCTGAACTGTCCGACCAGCAGAAGCTGTTCTCCCTGCTGGGGCCAGAGACCATCGGCGTCCGCTTGACCGACGGCGACATGATGGATCCTGAGGCGAGCGTGTCGGCGCTGGTGTTCCAGCACCCGCAGGGGCGCTATTTCGATGTGGCGCGGTAGGGTTGTGTTACATCGGGAAGGTATAGACCAGCGGTTTCTTCTTGATGAGTTCGGTTAACTGCTTGAGCAGTTGTTCATCTTCGGCTTGAAGGGTCACTTTGACAAAACTCTGCTCGCTTTTTGGCAGCTTCAGCCCGCGGCAGAGTGCTTCAAATTCCGCAACGTCGTTCATGCGTCCCAGGATCGTCTGATATTCCTTGAGCTGTGCCAGGATGGCTGAATAGTCGCGTTCCAGCACCGGCGCCATGATTTCGAAGAAGTAGCGCCATTTTTTGATGGCGATGCGGAGAGCGTGGCGGGAGTCACGTTTATTTCTTTTTGGGGCGATGGGGAGCAGTTTGTGGATCGGCCGGAACAGTAAAGTGCCGGTGGCGGTAAAATAGTCCAGGTGGCGACGCGCATTCTTCCGCTTTTTCGTCAGCCTGCCGGCTGCTTTCCGCACCTGGCGGTTCTGTCTGTTTTGGTCCAGCTCGGTAAGAGCCTTGGTGATCCGTACCAGCTCTTTGGGGCGCTTCTTTGCCAGCAGGGCGTCCAGTTGCTCTCCAGCTTCAACTTCAGTCCTGCGCTCACGGAAGAAGATCAGCGCTTCGTCAATATTGCGCAGTCCCCCCAGCACCCGGGTCAGCTTCCGGGTGTTTTTTTTCAACCTGGCGGTAGTTTTCGGCGGCAGCCACGGTTCGAACAGTCCCAGCATGGCCCGGAAACGGCGTGACGCTACCCGCAGGTCATGGATGGTCTCGGGATCAGCCGTCTTCAGGACGTCACCCCGCAGGCGCAGCAGCTCGTGCCACTGCGAGAGCATGAGCATCTCTGCCCGTTTCATGACCGCCGCCCCCATCGTCAGACCCTAGCCAGGATCTTCAGCAGGTGCGGCACCATCTGCTTCTTGCGCGACATGACGTTTTTCAGTTCGTACAGGTGCGGCTCAAGCTGCGGATACTCCATGACGTGGGCGATGCGGGTATGCCCCTCCACCAGGAAGAGCGTTGTTTCGGTGGTGATGTCGGTCACCATCAGCCCGGCGATGAAGAGGTTGTCGCGCCGCTTCACCTCAGCCAGCGCGTCCAGCAGCCCCTCCTTCATGCTGTAGAACTCGTCGAAACCGATGACCTCCACCTGGCCGAGGCCGATGCTGTACTTTTCGTGGGTGAACAGTTTGAAGTCGGCGGCCACGACCCGTTCGACCGAACCGTAGTTTTTCAGGGAACTGCTGGCGGCAAAGATGTCGCGGCCGAATTCGGCAACAGTAAGCCCTGAGCGTTCCTCCAGCCAGGCGGCCATTTCATGGTCTGCTGCTGTGGTGGTGGGCGATTTGAGGATCACCGTGTCGGAGAGGATCCCTGCCAGCAGCAGCGCGGCTATCTTCTGTTCCGGTTCCACGCCGCACTCGCGGTAGCGCCGCCCTACCAGGGTGCAGGTGCTGCCGACCGGCGAGGTGATGAAGGAGATCGGAGAATTCGAGTGGCTGTTACCCAGTTTGTGGTGGTCGATGACTTCGGTGATTTCCACCGACTCGGCTCCCGGCACCGCCTGGCCGAGCTCGTTGTGATCCATGAGGATCAGCTTGTAGGGGAGCGGCGCCAGCAGCGAAGATTTGGTGGCTACGCCGGCCAGGGTGCCGTCACCCTCCAGCGCCAGCACGGCTGAGACATTGGCGACGAGAAGTTTCTGTCGCAGGGCGGTGAGTGATTTATCCACTTCAATCTCGGCAAATTCCTTCTCGGCGAGACAGAATGCGGGAGTGGAAAGCCGCGCCATCCAGGCGGCGGTGGCGGTGTCATGCGGGGTCAGCAGCACCGTGACGTTCTGCGCACGGGCCTGCTCCAGCAGGTCGTCTTCCAGCGGAAGTCCGCCGGTGACCACCAGAACCTGAACGCCCCGTTCGATGGCAGCCAGCTGTATGGTGCGACGATTGCCGGTCATGATCAGCAGCTCACGGGGATCATAGCCGTCGATTCTGCTGCTGAAGGATTCCTCAAGCATGGCGCCGATGAACAGATTCAGGGAGAGCGGTACTTCGTCCCTTGCTCCGGTGGCAAAATGTCCGCCGAGGGTTTTTGCCAGGCTCGACAGACTGGTGGTAACCTGACGTATTCTGTCGTGACAGGGGAGGAGGTAGCTTTCCGAAAGCCGCAGCAGCGAAAGAATTCCGCATGGTTTGTTGTCGCAGTCAATCACCGGCAGTACCCGTACGCCGCTTTTGTTGAAAAGTTCCAGCGCCTCGTAGGCGGAGGCATGGCGATCCACTGTCACCGGCTGCCGTTTGAGGGTGTCGCGCACCTTCGGGTGCACATCGGCCAGGAACAGCGGTTCCGGAATTTCAAGACGGTCGAGGATATAGCGGGTCTGGGGGTTGGGAGCGCCCGCCATGGCGGCAATGACGCTGCTGTCACCGAGGCGCTGTTTCAGAGCGGCGTAGCTGATGGCTGAGGCAATGGAGTCCGTATCCGGGTTGCGGTGTCCGATAACGTAGGTGGTTGTGATCATAGTCGTTCTCTCTTAATTGTTTTTCCAGTCCCTGCTGCGGGCTGCGGCCTGGTGTCCTTCCACTTCGGCCAGAATTTCCATGTAGGTGGCGTAGCGTTCGGCGTGGATGCGTCCCTGCTCGACCAGCATCAATACGGCGCAGCCCGGTTCGGTACGGTGGCGGCAGTTGCGGAATTTGCAGGCGACATCGCGGTGATCTTCAAAACCGGGGAAGTATTCGGCCAGCTCTTCGACCGTACTGTCAACCAGCCCGAAATCGCGAAAGCCGGGCGTGTCCACCAGTTCGCCGCCTCCCGCCAAGGCGTGCAGCGTGGATACGGTTGTGGTGTGCCGCCCCATTCCTTTGTATTCGCTGACGCTGCCCACCTTGAGATCAATATTCGGGCAGAGCACGTTCAGCAGGGAACTTTTGCCGACCCCGGTCGTGCCGACAAAGGCGCCGCGATGCCCCTGGCTGAAATACTCCTCCAGCGGGGCAAAGCCGCTGCGCTGCGCGGCGCTGATGGGAAAAATCGGCACTGAGCTGCCGTATACTCTGGTCAGTTCGGCCAGCAGTTCTGTTGTGCCGTCAAGATCGCATTTGTTGACCACCACAAACGGTTCCAGTCCTGCCGAACGTGCGGCGACAATGGCCCGGTCAAGAAAACCGCCGGGTGACTGCAGTGCCACCACAATGCCCAGGACATCAAGATTGGCGGCGACCAGATGGATGCCGCCCCGGGCGTCCCGGCGCTGCAGTTCCGTGCGGCGCGGCAGGCGCTTCAATACCTCGCCGGTGACTTCGACGCGGTCTCCGACTACGTGCCCGGAGTTGCGCTTGACCCGAACCATCCGGCGTGCGCCGTTGTCGAACAGAACTTCAACCGAGATGCCGTGATGGGCAACAATCAGGCCGTTGGGGGTATAATCGCTCATGGGTGGTGTTCCGTTTTCATGTACATAAATGCCCGAAAGGTGTTACCGGGTTGACAGCTGACCATAAATCTAGCATACAAACGCGCAATAACCTAGCACAGCAGGTTAAATCAGGCCATAATAACTCAGCACATTATTCCTGCCGTATAACAGGACAAATATATGACCGAGAGCAAACACCCGTTTCAACGCCTTACTCCCGACCATGTCATGGACGCCATCGAAAGCCAGGGGTTCCTTTGTGACCGCCGTGTTTTTGCGCTTAACAGCTACGAGAACCGCGTCTACCAGGTCGGCATCGAGGAAGGGCAGCCGCTGATCGCCAAGTTCTATCGTCCGGGGCGGTGGAGCGAAGGACAGATTCAGGAGGAGCATGACTTCTGTTACGAACTGGTCGAACATGAACTTCCGATTGTGGCGCCGCTCAGGAATGCCGTCGGGGAAAGCCTGCGGGAGTTCGACGGATTTCATTTTGCCCTGTACCCACGCCAAGGGGGGCATGCTCCCGAGTTCGACAACCTGGACAACCTGAAAATACTGGGGCGGCTTCTGGCGCGAATCCACGCTGCCGGAGCGGTTACGCCGTTCGTGCACCGTCCGACTCTGGACCGGCAGAGTTTCGGAACAAAAAGCGTGAAGCTGATCGAAGAACATTTCATCCCGGACGAATACCGGGCAAGCTACGTTGCCGTGACCGGGCAGTTGCTGGAGATCATCGACAGCATAATGGCCGAAGCCGGGCCGGTGCGGATCATCCGGACCCATGGCGATTGCCACGCAGGGAATATCCTCTGGCGCGATAACGCCCCCCACTTCGTCGATTTTGATGATGCGCGCATGGCACCGGCGGTGCAGGATCTCTGGATGATGTTTTCCGGCGAGCGTCCCCGGCAGCTGGCGCAGCTGGATTCACTGCTGGAAGGGTACCGCGAGTTCAATGACTTCGATCCCCGCGAACTGCGCCTGATTGAGCCGCTCCGTACGCTGCGCATGCTTCATTATAGCGCCTGGCTGGCCCGGCGCTGGCAGGACCCGTTGTTTCCGCATACGTTCTTCTGGTTCAACACGACCCGCTACTGGGGAGAGCATATCCTGGAACTGCGGGAGCAGCTGGCGGCGCTGTCTGAACCGGCGCTTGAGTTGCAGTGAGCAATCAATGGCAAACAACAAAACGGCCCTTCGTTACTACGGAGGGCCGTTTTTGCTGGCATTCTGGTCGGGTTCCTCCTGTAATTTATTCTTTCATGGCCCGCATCATCAGTTCAAAATCTTCCAGCAGAGCCTGCAGGTCTTCCTCATGCTCCACCTCCTGCTGAAGAATCTGCAGCACCATGTTGTAGGTGACCGGGTCGGTGTCCTTCGTTATGTCCATGAGACGCTTGTAGACGCCGATGGCGCATTGTTCTCCCTTGATGTTCTGCACCAGAATGGTTTTTACAAACGGATCATCCGGGGCATCATAGCCGCAGTTGGTCAGTTTGTACCACTCCTCCGGCTTTGTTACCGGGGTGCCGCCAAGTTGGATGATACGCATCGCAACCATGTCGGCGTGCATTAATTCCTGGGTGGCATGCTGAAGCAGTTCCGCGCCAACGGCATCCTTCATCGGCCCCTTGACCAGCTTTGCTCCCAACCAGTACTGATAATAGGCAAGCCATTCGTCACAATAGGCCCGGCGCAGCAAATCAATAAGTTCTTCAACATCCATCCCGATAATTTCACGACCTTTAGACCCCATACGTAACCTCCTCTGCCTGCGTGGGACTGCTTTCCGGTGTTCGACAACTGCGTGCCAATTTGTTGCTCTGTTTTACAGGGTAATGCCAATTACATGTTTGTCAAATTAGTTGATAGCGAGCAGGACACAAGCATAGGTTTACCACGTTTTTCCAACGTGTGACTCACCGTGGCAGGTGCCGTTGCAGGTAATGGTACCGGTGCCAACGTTGCGCACGATGCTCATACCGGAGGCAGTCCCGTTGAGAATGACATCCGCCGCGGTTTTGACGATATGATTGCTGTTGCCGTGCGTAATGGTACCGGTGCCGCCCCCCTCATGACAGAATGTACAGGCTACCGCATGCTCACCCGGATTCGAGTGGCGGCGTGCGATGTTTGGAAATGTCGATCCGTTGGGTCTGCCGGACGTAGCGTCACCGTGACAGTCTGAACAGCCGGTCATCAGGGCTATTGATGCGGCGGCAGACAGCTTGTGGCAGCTCTTGCAGTCTGGCGGTGTGCCGGTTGTGGCCGCCGGGTACGGGCTTGAGCTGGTACCGAGAGCATGGCACGCATTGCAGCCGCTCGTCGAAGATTTGTGGGCCGAACCGGGATTGGGGAATGCATGGGAGACTACGGCCCCGTGGCACAGGGTACTGTTGAAACAGCCCGTATTTGCCGGGGGTGTTGTCGGGGTCGTCAATTTGACGCCTCCTGCGTGACAACTTCCGCAGGCTGGGGCATTAGTCGCATCGGTGGTACTATGCAGATAGGTTGTTGCGCCGGTTGACCCCAGCCATGGTTTGGCGTGGGGAGCGTTCGTGTGGCATCCGAAACAGCTAATTCCGGCACTGCCGCCTCTGAAATCAGAGCCATGGCAGTTCCTGCAATAATCCATCCCAGTTGTGGCGCTGGCGGCGGCTTTTGCGGCGGGCTGATGTCCTGATGCGGCCCAGCCGTCAGGGTGTCCCAATTGTCCATGACACAGGGTATTGTTGAAACAGCCGCTGGTTCCGATAACGACACCGGCAGGCAGTGTGGCTGCTCCAGTCGCGCTCAGATTCGCACGATTTGTATGACATATGGCGCATGCCGGAGAATTGGAGGTGTCCGTGCTTTTATGGGTAGAGGTGCCGCCAAACCAGGGTTTTGGCGGATGAGGTGCTGTTGTGTGGCATCTGAGGCAATCTTTCTGGCTCACTCCGGCTCCGCGGTAGTCCGCGCCGTGGCAGTTAGCACAGAAGGCCATACCATTGGCTCCCGTCGCAGCCGCTTTTGCGTGAGCTCCATGGGATGCAGGGGCACTCCAGCCCGCCGGATGCCCGGATGGTCCTTGCGGATGACATGTGATGCCGTTTCTGTCGGCACTAAAACAGCTGACTTTGCTGACTCCGCCGGTCAGATCAGCTCCGTGGCACTCTCGGCATGTGCCGGGAGCAGCCAGATACGCAGCCGGATGGTTCCCGCCGCTTGAAGCAACAACCCAACCGCTTACATGCTTACCGGATGCATCAAGAGCTAAGGAGCCTTCATTGGAGCTGCTGCATCCCCACAAACAGGCATATACCAGCAGCAGTACGCCCTTTCGGAATGTTATCATACTTTCTCCTGTGGTGGCACGCCACACTGGATGGCACGGGCCGTTTTTTCCAACTTTCTGCAAATTTGTAATGTGAGCTAGCGATGAGCAGCTTCTGTGCCATGTTCCAGAAAAGGCCGCACTCCGTCATAATCAATGCGTTATGAACGTGTTACTTGTTTGAGTATGTAACAATGCAGCAACAAATGTTGCATGAATTGCCCGTTTGCGGCTGCAGAACCCATTCTCCGGTATCTCATATTAGATGCAACACTGACCCTGCAACGCAACAATGATTGCATGATTGACTGACTGGAGAGTAATTGCCCGTTCTAAAAGAAGTCATGCGGTGAGTGAGCAAAAAGCTGCCCCTCTGAAACGGAGGGGCAGCTTTTCAATAGCAAATATGTGTTATGGTGCGACTACGTACCAAACGCTTCCTACTCCCTGGCCATAGACGTCGTTATCATCTTTGTCTTTGTAGAAATAGTACAACGGCTGTCCTTTATAGGTAGTCTGCTTGACGCCGTCGTCGCGAGTAATAGTGCCCACAGCCGTCTTGTCAATGGCTGCGTTCTGGTCAACGGTGTCCGCGAAAAATACCGGCCACTTTTCAAGGCAACCGTTAGCTGTACCGCACATACTCATATTGGGCATGTCTTTCCTGAACAGATATAATGTCATGCCTTTGTCATCAACCAGATAGCTGCCTATGCCGTCTTTTGTTTTTACCGTCAGTGTTGATGCAAACGAGAGGGATGCCAGCACGGTGACACTCGCAACAAGCAGCGTGGCTATCGTCAGTATTTTATTGAGCATTCTCATGGTTGTCTCCTCCTCCTGATCATGTTCTTTAGACATATAATATTCTTCTGATGATACGGATGTCAAAATAAAAAAGACCTAAAAAGTCTTGTTTGGCTTGTTGTTTTTGCGGGGATTTGCGCTTGGTGGTATCGTTGCCGTTATGAAGAGTTGAGCATTAGCGCTTGAATGACAGGAGTATCAATGCCGCAGCTCATGCCTTTCCGCCGCGATAATCGTTGTCGATTCATGTCCATCACTTGACTAAAAACGGTATTAGTGTCAAAAAGAGGGGCAGAAATAACAACCTAATATACCAAAGGAGTCTTACATGGCTAAAGCATCTGCCCGCCACATTCTCGTGGCAACTAAAGAAGCATGTGAAGAGCTGAAAACAAAGATCGAAGCGGGAGAGGATTTTGCCGCATGTGCCCGTCAGCATTCCCAGTGTCCGTCCGGCAGGGATGGCGGTAATCTGGGTGAATTCGGCCCGGGGCAGATGGTAAAAGAATTTGATACCGTTGTTTTTTCCGGAGAAGTCGGCAAGGTTCTGGGACCGGTGCAGACCCAGTTCGGCTATCACTTGATCGAAGTCACCAAGCGTACGGCATAGGACAGGCGCCATGAAGTTACTGGATGGAAAATTATGTGCTGAAAGCCTTGTCGTGGACATCTCCAAACGGGTTGCCGGGTATGTGGACTCCGGTTTGCGCAAGCCGCATATGACCGTTATTCTGGTCGGGGAGCATGCTCCCAGCGAATCCTATGTGAAATCGAAGATCAAGTCGTGCGAGAGTGCCGGTTTTGAAAGTGCGTTGCTCCGTTTCCCGGAGAGTGTTACCGAGCCGGAGCTTTTGGCAAAGATCGCCGAGATTAATGCCGATCCTGCCACTGACGGCCTTATCGTGCAGCTGCCGGTTCCGAAGCATATCAACCCCCAGAACATCATCAATGCAATTGATCCGGAAAAGGATATTGACGGGTTTCATCCGACCAATTTCGGCCGTATGACCCTGGGACAGAAGGCGTTCAGGCCGGCAACCGCCTACGGTATCTGCAAGCTGCTTCAGTTTTACGAAATACCGGTGAAAGGGAAGCACTGCGTTGTGATCGGCCGGTCGAATATTGTCGGAAAGCCGATATCAATCATGCTTTCCAACGATTTTGAAATTGGAAACGCCACGGTTACCCTGGCGCACATCGAAACTCCCCATGAGCTCTTGGTGGACGAAACACGGCGGGCGGATATCATTGTCGTTGCGGTCGGAATCCCCGGTTTTATTACCGAGGACATGGTTAAGGAGGGTGTCGTGATGATTGATGTCGGTATCAATCGTCTCGAAAACGGTAAACTGGTCGGGGATGTGGATTTTGAAAACGTCAGCAAAAAGTGTTCATGGATCACACCGGTGCCCGGCGGCGTTGGCAGGATGACGGTTGCAGCGCTGATGGTTAATACGCTGATGGCGTATCAGAATAATTTTGATCTGGTGTGATGCGGGAATTTATACGCGGAAAAAACGGCCTTGTGGCCGTTTTTTTTTGCCATTTTTTTCAGCGGGAATCGTTGATCGTTGCCCGGGGCAGTGACCACCCCTTATGGATGGCCAGCAGTCGTACGGTAATTACGGTCAGAGCGGCAACTACGAGTGCCCAGTTTGGGGGGAATGTCGTCAGGTGCAGCAGGTAGAGCAGGATTCCTCCGGCAATGCATGCTGAAGCATACACTTCCCGCTGCAGTACCAGCGGTACCTGCGTTGACAGGACATCCCGGATCATTCCGCCAGCCGTGGCAGTCATGACCCCCATCATAACGGAACCGAAAAAGCCGATATGATAATCGAGTGCCTTGCCAGTGCCGATAACGACAAAAGTGCCAAGGCCGATGGCATCGAAATACTGGAGCGGGTGGTGCAGAAATTCCATCTTCTGATGAAAGATGAACACCAAAAGTGAAACAACCAATGCAAGGTAGAGGTAGGTTTCATTTTTCAAAATGAAGGGGGGGGCGCCGAGCAGCAAATCCCGCACGGTTCCCCCCCCGTTTGCAGTAACCAACCCCAGCAGAACTACCCCGAACAGATCCATATCGCGGCGCACACCCGCCCATGCCCCTGAAGCGGCAAAGGCGGCTGTGCCCAGTAAATCGAGTGCGTAGAGGAGGTTCATCGGTACTACTGAATGCTTACCAGTTCGATTTCAAAGGTGACATCTTCGCCGGCCAGCGGGTGGTTGGCGTCAAAGGTGACCTGGTCGTCGCTTGCTTCAAGGACGACGACGTCGAGTTCTTCGTCATCTTCGTTGGAGAGGCTCAGTTCGTCGCCTACTTCCGGAACAAGATCTTCCGGGAGATCGCTTCGTGGTACGGTGAAGACCTTTTCCTTGTCGTACTCGCCAAACGCATCGACAGCAGCAATTTTTACGGTCTTTTTCTCGCCCGGTGACATGCCGACAATGGCAGCATCAATCTGGGGGAAAAGAATCTCTTCGCCCAGAACGAAGGTCATCGGTCCTGCTTCGTGGCCGCCGCAGCCGCATTCATCGTCTTCGCATCCGTCATCACAGCTGTCATCGCAGCAGTCATCATCACACTCGGTTGCTTCGAGCGTCGAGTCGAATATCGTTCCATCATCCAGAGTTCCGGTAAAGTTGATTGTTACTGTGTTTCCTTTTTCTGCTTGTGCCATTGGATTGCCTTTCGTTTCTGTAAAAGTAATATGATGCAGCGGGACAAAGTACGGGAGAGTTTGCCGTTCGTCCAGAAAAATTTTTAGCTGCCGGCGTGTATACGTTGTAACTGGCTGAAACGCTTTGTTATTAAAACGGTAGCAATCCCATCCTCCATGCGGCAAGAGCTGCGACGATTGCTATCGCAAGAATCAGCCAGCGCTTCCATGGCCTCTTCTTCTCGGCAAAGGGGTCAAACAGCGATGTGATCGCTCCTTGCGGAAGGCGGGCCATGCCGGTCAACGAGGCGCCGAAGGGTATATTGATTTTGGCCCTGGTATTGACCGCCCAGCCGTTGGCATCCAACAGTCGCCCAAGGTTGCGCTGCCGCAGTTTCAGCCAGGCCAGGAAGATGGATGGACCGGAAACAAAGAGCATGATCCCGACAAGAACCAGCGGCATCTGCCACCACGGCAATTTGAAAAAACCGGTCAGTATGGAGGCTATGGCGGTGCCGATGGCCCCGATGGCAAGGCCGACCGCGGCGAAAATGCCGGCGAATTTGCCCACATCAAAGGGGGGCGGTGCCGGTTTTGCATCAGGTTTTTTCGTCCCGGCCGGAATAAGCTCGGCTACCGCTTTTTCTTCGTTCATCCGGGAGCGGGCGGCCGCCACTTTCTGAAGCGATTCGCCAACCATTTTACCGATGCGCTTGTAGGGATCCCAGAAGGCCTGCCGGATGCTGATCGGGTGCTCAATAATTCGTACGATGGTGGCATCCCAGTCCCGTCCCTGGCGGTCGTAAAAAATGCCGTTACGTCCCACCAACAGCTGATCGCTGTCGCCGTTGGTGATGGCAGCGGCAACAGTCATTTTATCGCTCCCGCCACTTCTGGTACAATCACAATATACCAGATAGACCCGGCTCAAATTGGCCAGCAATGCATGTTTGGCAACGTCAGTTACGGTTATGCAGAGTTCGAAACTCCTGCCGTCGAGAAAGAGAGATCCTGACTGGAAAATGGCTTTACCGCGTCCGGTATAAAAATCGCGAAATGAGACAAAATTGTTGGCCAGCGCCAGCAAGTCACGGCAATAGCGGGTCAGGCGTTCAACTTCTACGATTGCATCAAAGGCCGGCTTCAGGGCAAGATCCTGGTCTATAAGCGCAAGAAGTTTCGCTTCGGTCTGTTCATCTTGCCATTGTTTCAGGCGCTCGACATCAAGCGTACTGACCGGCGTATCAATCCTGTTGCTCCACCATGTTTCATACTGCTCTACAGCAGATTTCAATTCGCGCCACCGCTCTTCTGTCAGAACGGCCAGGTCTCCCAGCAGCGGCCGGATGATGTCACGGCGAAGCCGGGCAATTGCTTTGCTCCATGCCGGGTTTATTCCCTGAATCAGGTCCAGTGAGCCCGTTACGGTTACCGCAGAGAGTGGCAGTGTGGCAATTTCATCCCCAATTTCCGACAGGTTGCGGGGGGCCAGAGCGGCCAGGTTTTCATCACTGCTGTTGAATATCGTGGTGGCACGGCTGTCGTACACGGCCATGGCACAGCGGAGAAAGTAATCATCCATCTTGGGTTTGACGGTATGCCAGAGCAGCATCGCCTCATCCGGTGCCGTAATGTCTGCTCCCCCAGGTTCCTCGTCATGCCAGGCAAGCAATGCCGCGCTGTCGGCAGCAAAACGCTCGATCATTTCACGAGTGATACCGTCCGCTCCGCTTCGATCAGTCTCGCTCCCCATGCATTCGATGATGTCGGTAACCCAACCTGCCAGGAGTTCATCATCTGTCGATGCGGCGGTTATGATGCCATCCCCGTTAAAGCGGGTCTGGGCAAGAATGGTCTCGCTGTTACAGGTGTCGGAAACCGTAATTACCTCTGCTTCCGGTTTGCCGAGATTGGCGAGCAGCGTTCTGGCGGCATCAAGAATCCGCGAACCTTCCTCGGTCTCACAGGATATTGCCGACAGTAAAACTCCCTGGCTGCCATTAACCAGCTGTTGTCTGTCGTTAAGGCATGCTCCGGCCCATTCTGCCGCAGCAAGGATCTCGGGCACCCGGATATGGCCATCACCGTCACTGTCGATCAACTCAAGGGTTCGCTGGTCAAATTCAACTCCATTGACCGGGCAGCTGAGCGCCGACCAGAGTTTGTTGTCCAGTTGGGACAGCGCCAGCAGGTCATCTCCGGTTTCCAGCAGAACCTGATCAAAGCCGCCTGCACGGAAAAACTTCCATTGATGGTGTGCAGAAGTACCGTTTTCTTTCATTGATTACCCCTTGCCCAAGTTGAATCAAGAAAGCCGGGAGTGCTCCGGCCTGTTATGTTACGTATTATGATTGCCGGGAAATTTCCTCAAGGTTGCTGGCAATTACCGAGGCGGTGGCGGCCTGCTCTTCCGATGCCGTGGCAATCTGGGCAATGACGTTTTTGATTTCTTCGATGGAAAGAACAATAGAGTTCAGCGATTCTTCAGCCTGGTGTGAGAGCGCTTCACCTTTTTCAGCTTCGGTTTTGCCCCGTTCGATGGACTCAACCGCCAGTTGGGTCCCTTTCTGAATCTCGGAAACCATGACGCTGATTTGTTTTGTCGAGGCGGTCGTTCGTTCCGCCAGTCTCCGGACCTCGTCGGCAACAACGGCAAAGCCGCGCCCCATTTCACCTGCCCGGGCGGCCTCGATGGCGGCGTTCAGAGCCAGAAGGTTGGTCTGGTCGGCAATTTCGTTGATGACATTGACAAATTCGCCGATTTTTTCGGACGTACTCCCCAGTTTGCCGACAATTTCAGCAGACGAGCGTACGACTTCTGCTACTTTCTGCATTTCGCGCACCGCCAGATTAACAACCTTTTGTCCTTCATGGGCATTATCAGCTACCTGTACTGCGGAATCGGAGGCATTGTTGGTGTTGCCGGCAACCTCGTTGACCGTCATGCTCATCTCTTCCATGGCCGTTGCGATCTGATGTACCCTTTCTTCCAGGTAGTTCTTTCGTTCTATCTGCTGGTACTGCTGTTCTTTTACCAGTTTTTCAGCGGTAATATCGCTCCAACAGGCCATAAAACAGAGCGGCTTGCTGCTGTCGCTGCTGTCCCAGATCGGATAGGCGGTGGTCTTGAGGGTAATGCCGCCAATCGGAATTTCGGCCGTATGCGGCAGATCGGTGCGGGGATTTGCAAAAAACTTTCTGATGCGCCCGGGATCTTTATGATACTGATGGATCGGATTGTTGAAAGCATTGCCAACATCGGCTCCGCGCAGACCGGCATTCAGTTCCGAACGGTGCTGCTGGAGCAATTCTTTTGCCCTGCGATTCATATAAAAAATATTGTTTTCATTGGTTGTGTCGCAGAGCATGACAATATTGTCAACATTGTCAAGCATCTGGACGAGCTTTTGGATTTCAGCTTCTTTGCCGGCCAATTCAAGTTTGTTGTCTGAACCAAAAAATCCCATTTTGAACTCCTCACCGTATGAAAGTAATTGTATCAGGAAGATATCAGACTTCCTGCAAAGATCAAGCGAAGTTAGCAGGTTGATTTCCATGAATTCCGGGCGCGTGTGGAGGTGCCGGTCTGATCGTAAATATAATGAAAGAATGAATTGATCAGGTGTATTCAGTAGGGTGAGCTGGCAGGGAAAGAAAAAAGAAAGGGGCATGCGGTCGGCATGCCCCCTGTAGAGACGGAAACAAAGTTAGTTAGTTAGTCTACTGATTTACGCAGGAATGTAGGAATATCGTACTGGTCCTCATCCTCTTCTATGAAAGAGACGGCAGGACGAATTCTCGTAACATTTTCGGTCTTCTCACGATCACGCTGGAAGGTCGGTCTGTCAAGAGACACGGGGCTGACGGCATGTTTGTCCGCCAGTGACAAGCTGTTCTTGCGGAAATCGCGGCTCTTTTCAACATCAAAGCGATCACCGAAGCCGGTGGCAATAACAGTCACCTTGATATTATCGCCCATCTCGTCATCACGGACGACACCTATCTTGATGTTGGCATCTTCGTGAACTTTCTCATGCACAATACGGTTGACAGTGTTGTAATCGTCCATGGTCATGGCGGCGGATCCGGTGATATTGACCAGCACGCCCTTGGCTCCGGAAATGTCGTTGTCTTCCAGCAGGGGGCTTGAAATAGCGTTGTTCACCGCCTCGGCGGCACGGTTGTCACCGCTGCCCATGCCGATACCCATCATGGCCATGCCGCGAACGCTCATGACTGTTTTAACATCGGCAAAGTCGAGGTTCATGAGGCCGGTGGAGGTGATCAGTTCGGAAATACCCTGAACTGCCTGGCGAAGGACATCGTCCGATGGTTTGAACGCATCGAACAGCGACATGTTTTTGCTGGCCAGGCTGATAAGGCGATCATTGGGGATGATGATCAGCGAATCAACGTGCTTTTTCAGTTCCGCGATGCCCTGCTCAGCGAGAACGGAGCGTGCCTTTCCTTCGTAGGTAAACGGCTTGGTAACTACTCCGACCGTCAAAACTCCCGTCTCACGGGCAGCTTCTGCGATAACGGGTGCGGCACCGGTTCCGGTGCCTCCGCCCATTCCGGCAGCGATGAACACGAGGTCGGCACCCTTGATTGCCTCTCCCAGCTGCTCCTTGTTTTCAAGAGCTGCGGCTGTCCCCACTTCCGGCTTTGAGCCTGCACCAAGACCTTTGGTCAGTTCACGTCCGAGTTGAAGCTTGACCGGTGCCTTAGAGGTCCGCAGCGATTGGGCGTCGGTATTGGCAACGATAAAATCCACTTTATGTATAGAGCTTGAAATCATGGTGTTGACTGCATTGCCGCCGCCGCCACCTACTCCGATAACTTTAATTACGGCACTCTGCTCAATGGTTTCATCGAATTCAAACATGCGTTCCCCCCTCTATATGTATGTGACTTGAGTCGTATGTAATTCATAGAAATGTAACCTCAATTCAAACAAGAATCAAAGAAAAAAATAATAATATTTTTGTGTAAAAAGGGGTGCTGTTAAAAAACAGAGTGTTAGAAGATTGCGAGTTGAAACAATGATCAAAAGGGGCGGGTTTAATGAAAAACAGGCCGTCTACCGGGGGACGGTAAACGACCTGAATGTTTGCTGCATTGGGAAGAGGCGGTTAGAAAAATTCGCTGAACCAGCTTTTCATTCTTCCGAAAACCGACCCGAACAGATTTGCTTCCGGTTTGCCGGTCGGGAATTCACGTGAACCGGAGTTGCGGCTGCCGTACACAACCAGGCCGACGCCGGTGGCATATACCGGAGATTTTACCACATCAATGAGTCCGCCGATTTTCTGCGGAAGCCCGCGCCGTACCGGAAGATTGAAGATCTGCTCCGCCAGTTCCGGTATTCCTTCGAGGATGCTGGAACCTCCCGTGATAACCACACCCGAGGCGATTGAATCTTCCAGACCGGATTTAATGATCTCGCGGTTGACGAGCGAGAAAATCTCCTCCATGCGTGGTCCGAGGATTTCGCAGAGCACATTGCGCGAGAGTTCCCGGGGCTTGCGTCCGCCAACACTCGGCACCTCAATCTTATCCTCCTTGCCAACCAGCGAGGAGAGGCAGCAGCCGTACTTCTGCTTGATTTTTTCCGCTTCGGCAAATGGTGTACGCAGGCCGACAGCGATATCGTTGGTAAGCTGATTGCCGCCAAGTGAGATGACGGAGGTATATTTGATTGCGCCGTCGGCAAAAATGGCGATGTCGGTCGTGCCGCCGCCGATGTCCACCATGCAGACGCCCAGCTCTTTTTCATCGTCGGAAAGAACGGCGTGGGATGAGGCAAGTTGCTCAAGGACGATGTCAGCCACATCCAATCCGGCCCGGTTACATGATTTGACGATATTCT
>Ga0154471_118_pt2 | contig 23270 bp, 19 predicted proteins | sample RifGroC2_FD_115950 | JGI IMG/M metagenome (GOLD analysis project Ga0154471, IMG submission 115950) | Geobacteraceae bacterium GWC2_53_11
CCAGAACGGTCCGAAGACGATGCCCCCCACGATGGTGATCGGCAGTCCGGGCAAAAACAGCACCGGCGCCAGGGCGTAGATCAGGATGTAGATGGCCGGCGCCAGAACGCCGTACGAGCCGATCAGCGCCTGTAGTTTTTCCTGCTGAAGGTACTGGGCGGCTCCGGTCAGATGCACGCCGGCAACCGCCGCTACCAGCAGCGCCAGAAAGATCAGCGGTTTGAAGGAGCGCTTTTTAGGCGCTCCCGTTTCCGGTATAAATGTTCGTTCTCGACTCACGGCAAATCCCTCCTTGCGTTTGTACGCTCTTTTTAGTAACAGCCGGTTCAGATAGGTGACGGGCGCGCCGGCCCCCTTTTTCTTTCCGGCCAGGGTTTGGCCGGGCGCAAACAGCACATCGACCAGGTGGTTGGTGGGCGTGTGGCTCCCCAACGCCTGGACGCAGCCGGCGCAGTAGGTGATGATTCTCCTGCCGTCTGCTTCATTCCTGCGCAATGCGCCCCAGGAATCAGCCAGTTCCGGATTCAGCATATCCACCGCACCGCCTTTGCCGCAGCAGACGGTATTTCTTCCGGAATGCGGCATTTCTTCGACCGTTAACCCCTGGCGTTTCAGCAGGTCGCGCACCGCCTGGTGAACAGGTTGTGCATGGCGGATCACGCACGGATCATGCACCGTCACCGTTCCACTTGCCGCTTCCAGCTCCAAGCCTGATTCGGCCAGTTTTTCCCATACTGTTCTGACCTGTAAGCCACTGCCGAGTTTTTCGAACATTGATTGGCAGTTGGGGCAGGCCACCAGCACCTCCTGCACTCCCTGCTGTACCAGCCAGTTGTTCATTTCGGCGAACATTTCACCCACGTACTGTTCGCGCCCCAGGATATGGGACGGCTTCAGGCAGCAGTCAAAGACGATGCCGACGCTCGGGTCGACCTTGTGCAATTCGGCAAACACCTTGTTGACGCCGTCCGGACGGGTGCCGGAGAGGGAGCAGCCGGGGAAGAAGATGGTCGTGCATCCCTGCGGCAACTGGTACAGGCTGAAACGGCGCGATGTGCCGAGCCGCTCGTAGGTGACGAGCGGTGCATGCTTCTTGAAATCGCCGAAACCGCGATCCACCGCCTCGCGCCGCATCTCCAGAAACAGTCCGTCCAGATCGAGCTGCTCCGGGCAGGTGAGTGAACAGAGGCCGCACAGGCTGCACTCGAAAGAGCGGGTCAATGATGCCTGATTGGCGGCATCAAAGCTGTCGGCTATCGCCTTGGGCGTGCCGTGCTTTTTGAGGAAGGTGCAGTCCCGCACGCATTCGCCGCAATTGGTGCAGCCGGTGCGGGTTGCGGCAAGCTGCGTTTGAAGTTCGGGGCGGAGTTGTGTTGTGGTAATTGTAGTCATGGTCATGTCCTAATGGCTGTAGGGGCAAATAATTATTTGCCCCTACTATGGGGTTTTGAGATAAAGCGCCAACGAATAAGTCGCTCCGGCGGCGGTGTTCTGACCGTACAGTGACGGAACATACGACGCCTCGACACCCCAGTTCGGCGCCGCTTTGTAGCCCACGGTAAGATCCAGCTTGCCCAGGTCGAAATTGTTCGATGAAGTTGGATTGCCGTTGGTGTCGAGCTTGGTGCCGTTGTTCACGCTGATTGTTCCGTCCAGTTTGGCGCGGGTATAGAAATCCTTTGAGATATCCACGCCGCACTCGACCAGAAAGCGGATTTCGTCGGAAGGAGCTTCGGCCCGCCAGCGATAGCCGATCTCCACGTTGCCGTAGCCCGGAATCAGCGGATAGAGAGAGCGGCCATAGAGCAGACGCAGCTCGGTGTCATACTGGCCGTTGCCGAGCGGCAGCGCATCGTTTTTACTGTAGGCGCCCGGAATCTTCACCAGCAGCTGGCTGGAAACGATGCCGAATCTGTCGCTGTCCAGCAGTTTGTAGCGGGCTCCCAGATCAACGTCCCCCAGACCGTAACCCTTGGTGCGAAGGGTGTTGTCTTCGTTCTCCAGCCACTTGTAGGAGAGAGAGTTGATCACGGTCAGGTTGTCGAGCAAGCCGTATTCGAAATAGTTGCTGACGTTATGGTCGGTGAATTTGCCGTTGTTGGGCGTGGCTCCACGGTTTCCGGTGGTGTTGAAGGTTTCGTGTGAATAATAGTAGTTATAGGCCAGCTTGTCGTAATAGGCGCCCTGTTTGGCGGTCCAGGCACCGGCAAAACCGGTGGTGGCTGATACGGCAACCAGTGTCAGCGCCACGAATGATCGTTGCAGAAATTTTCTTATCATAATTCCCTCGGTAGTATGAGTGCGGAAGGCGCCAAAAATGACGCCTTCCGGTGTACTTCTACAAATTTTTCCGTACCTGACTATAAGACCGTCAAACTTGAATCTCCTGCCCATTCGTAAAAGGATGCGTCGTAATTAACCGCTTTGCTGTAACCGGCCATACGCAGAACCATAGTCATCAGGCCGGATCGTATACCTTTGGTGCAATAGCAGATGATCGTATCGGTTTTGGCGATGCCGGCAGCGGTCATAAGAGCCTCGATCTCCTCCTGGCTTTTGATGATGCCGGGATTGGCGGTATCGTTCGTGTACAGGGACAAATTAAACGGCAGGCTTACTGCGCCGGGGATATGCCCGCCGCGTTTCTCGCCGTATTTGATGGCTCCGGCATACTCCTCGGGAGCGCGGGCATCGACGATTTTTACGCTGCTGCTGTTCATGTTGGCACGAATCCAGGACAGATCGGCAACATAGCTGGTATCAAGAGAAGCAAGCGGGAACGTTGCTGTAACTGGCGCAGGCGACGCATCGGTGGTAAGTGCGTAACCGGCGGCTGTCCATCCCTGGCGTCCGCCGTTCAGCATTTTAGAATTGGTCACCCCGGCCATCCGTAGCATCCAGACAATACGGCCATCCTCACCCCATCCACTTGGCGCATCTGCATAGACGATAACCTCGGAAGATGCGGTAATGCCCAGGTTGCCAAGGGCGGTGCCAATTTCAGCGGGAGTTTTTAAAACACCCCAGTTTGCATCACCCGGGGCTCCCGTTGCTACGGTGGCGAATGTCTGCCAGATACAGTTGATTGCTCCGGGGATGTGACCTGCGTTATATGCTGCCGCAGAGCGTGCATCGATGATAACGGTTTCCGCTTTGCCAAGCGACGCTTTCACGGATGCCGCGTCAGTAATCATGGTTGGGTCACCGTACGGTTTTGCTGTCGTTGTTTGTGTTTTCTCTGTCGCGCTGCTGCCGCATCCCGCCATGAACATAACAGTCGTCAACACGGTCACTACTCTCTTTAACTCATGCCACCCCATCTGCAATTCTCCTTTTTTATCTGGTTTTCTGGCTGTTAGTTCTAAGTGAAAACAGATAGATAAGTCAAATTGATAAAATAGATAATTGCGATACATAAAATCGTTTTTACCGATATATATGGGGTGGTACCGTATAACCACGCAGATTTCAAAGAGCAGTGTTTTACCTGTTACGACTACTTGATGCGTCCGTTTGTACTGCTGTGGGCGGACTGTTGTCTTCGTGCCACCCACAGCAGTTTGTTTGTAGCTTGCACCTTATACTTATGGCCCGCTGATTCTGCCGTCGCCGGTTACAACCGGATAGAGGGTTGCGTCCTGGATGGACCATTCATTCCATGAGCCGTCGTAGTTATAGACACTGGTGTAACCGAGGCCAAGCTGGATCAGGGTGTAGACACCGGAACGGAAGCCGCCTTCGCAAAAGTTGTAGACAATCTTGTCCTTGGTAATGCCAAGGCTTATGAAGTGGGCCTGAATGTCTGTGGCGCTCTTGAGCACTTTTACGTTCCTGCCTGACTGCAGGGTACTGGCAACCGGTTGGTTAGTGGCCGGGTTGATGTAGTCCGTGAAAACTGCGGATTCATAGTCGCTGAACTTGTCATACGGGATATGTCCCGGACGGGCGCCGTCGGCTGTTGTGCGGTAAATAAATGGTGTCGTGTTTTGTGTCCAGGTTCCGGCCGAAGCGGTTCCGGAAGTAACGGTAGTGCCAAATCCGGTGTATTCGCTTGGCGTTCTCACGTCGGAGATCACGTAACCGGCTTTTGTGACATTGCCGTTGGCGGTGTCGATAGCTGCGGCAAGGTCTGATTTTGTGATGCGATAGTTGTTGTAGCTGGCAATCTTGTACGGTTTTGCCGCTGCAGTTGGAGTTACGGCTGCCGTTTCAAGTGCTCTGCCGTCAACATCCTTCCATTTGTCGATGCCGCCATCAATTGCATATGCCTTGGCGTGGCCATACGACTTCAATACCCATGTTACGCGTGGGCCATAGGATGAGGTGTCGTTGTCATAGGAAACAACCGTTGTGTCAGGAGTAATGCCGTTTCTGGTCAGGATGTCGATCAGTTCCGCCGGAGTCGGGATATCATAGGCGAGCTGCACCGGTGTAACACCGTCAGCCTGAAGTTTGTATTTACCGGTTGTTGCGTCAATGACCTTACGAGGGAAATAGAACTGGTCGCGAGGAATGCTGATTGCTCCGGGAATATGCCCCAGGTCATAATTAGCTTTAGAGCGGGTGTCAACGATGACGAAATTGGCATCGCTGGCATGCGTTGCCACCCAATCGGTTGTTTTGAAATAGTCGCTCAAGGTCGCTGTTGTTGAAGGTGCCGAGGCTGCCGTAGCCGAGGAACTGTTGCATCCGGAGAGGAGAGCTGCTCCGGTTGTGGTTGCTGAAAGGGCGAGAATGGCAAAAAGTGTTCGTAAATTCATGTAATGCTCCTTTGTATTGAATTGTTGTCGACCACACTGCGCTGGGATGCCTGCCCATCCCGAGACTTCAAATCCAGGAAATCCTCCTTCATCAATCCGGGTATGCAGCCTCCATTCTGTTTGGTCAGCTCGTGCCGGGATTACCGGCCTGTTATTGCTGTGTCCTGCCGCGAACATAAAAAAAGAGGTCAAGGATTGAGAGCTGATTCGCTCTTTCCTTGACCTCCAGTTTTTCTGGTCAGTCTTCAGTTGTATGAGACAGTGCTTCGGAAACTATTATTTCCGAACATTGTGCGTTATCTGTTGGCCACAATACCAAAGACGAAAACAGGTGTCAATATAAAAATATAATATCTATAAGAATTGTATTGTTTAGGTTCCGCAGCTTAAGTTGGCGCTTCTCCCATGGTGTGGAACAGCGCGCTGCCGGCATCAGGAGCCGGCAGCGGATATGCCGTTGCCAGCGCTTCACGCAGAGTTTTGAGTAGAAGCGGCATGTTCAACGGCTTTGCAATAAAGTTGACTGCCTCCCCGGAACTCCTGAGTTTGTCCATGAAGTCGGCAGCGTAACCGCTCATGAATATTACAGGGATTCCGGGATGCAAAGCACGTATTTCCCTGCACATCTCAATGCCGTTTTTTCGGGGCATGATCACATCGGAGAGAATCAGGTGGACCGGTTCATACGTGTTCCGGAACAGGTCAAGCCCTTCTTCGCCGTCCTGTGCCGTAAGTATCCGGTAATCGTATCGTTGCAGAAGCGTTTTGACCATATGCCGTACAACCGGATCATCCTCCACGAGCAGGATGGTCTCATTCCCCTTCATGACGAGAGGAACCTGTCTTTTCGGAGCTCTTGCCGGAGCCGGAGTGACACAGGGGAGAATGATCCTGAAGGTGGCCCCTTTGTCCTGCTCGCTGGTCACGTCGATCACGCCGTTATGACTCTTGACGATGCCATATGCCATGGAAAGGCCGAGCCCGGTTCCCTTGCCAACTTCTTTGGTCGTATAGAAAGGATCGAAAATCCGTTCCAGCGTCGCGCTGTTCATGCCGGAGCCGGTGTCGGCAATTTCCAGAACGGCGCACGGCACAAGGGTTGATTCAACATTACCATTCTGTGGCGGCAGAGCGTGCTCAGTCTGATACGTTGTAATGGTAAGGCAGCCACCCTGAGGCATGGCATCCCTGGCATTACTGATCATATTCATGATGACCTGGTCCATTTGGCCGCCATCAGCCATGACATTCAACTGCTGACTGCCGAGAGACAGCGTGATGGTAATGTCCTCGCCGATAATCCGTTTGAGCAGTTCTTCAAGTTGCCTGATCCGGCCGTTCAGGTCAATAGCGGCCATCTCTATGCCCTGTTGCCGGCTGAAAGCCAGCAAGCTGCGGGTAAATCCGGCTGCCCGGTTAGCGGCATCGATGATCTGCCCAAGGTACGGGCCCGAATGAGGGTACGTTTCGTCGGCCCTGCTCTGCATCATCTCCGCGCATCCCAGGATAATGGTCAGAATGTTGTTGAAGTCGTGAGCCACTCCGCCGGCCATGGTACCGATCGCCTCCATTTTCTGGGCCTGGCGCAACTGTTCCTCGATTCTTCGCTGTTCAGTGACAGAGGCCTGAAGAGCCTGTTCCGTCTGTGTAATGTCGGTGATATCGTTGATCAGGGCAAAATATGATATTACGGCCCCCTGTTCGTCAAAGCGGGGGACAAACGACATGTGCTGAATCCGCTCCTCAGCAAGGAGACCTGCGGTTCGTTTCATGAAGGCAAACCTGCCACTCAGAACCTGCCGGATGCAGCCGACAGTGGTCTGATAGATCTCCTCGCCGATTACCTCCCTGACCGTTGCGCCAACAATCTCATGTTCCGGCCGTCCCACCCAGGTCGCATAGTTGGCATTAACATACAGATAGCGTTGGTTCAAATCCATATGGGCAATAAGAGTCGGAACTCCATCGGCAACAATGGCAAGATTTTTCAGGGCATCCTGATGAGAAGCTTTGAAATGGTCAAGAGCCGCGGTATTTGATTCGAGCCGGAGTTTTGTTTCTTCGGCCTGATGGGCGAGCAGGGAATAGCGTTTAATGAGTTGATAGAGCAGGGTGATGGTAAGGAAAATGAAGAGGATATCTTTAAAGAAGTTGATCCGGCCAAGGAAGGTTGGATCAGGTACAAACTTTTTCAGAATGACGTCAGAAAGAGCGATCCAAAGGCTACTGAAGAGCGCGTAGCTGGCGACGGTCTTTACCGCTACGCTTCGATCCGCCTTGATTACATCGGCTTGATCTCCAAACCATTGCATGTACTGTCCTCCCGGCAGCTTTAAAAGATTTCTTTAAAGCTGTCTAAGTGAATAGACGAATCCGGGGACTTTGCATAGTCATTTGAACTGACAGTTGCTGACATTTACTGACAGCTGGAGAGTGAGGAGTGAGGAGTGAGCGTTAGGAAGCCGGACTGCTGAACAACCGCACGGTGAACGTGGAACCGCGTCCCGGCTCACTGCTGCAGCAGGCAGTGCCGCCATGAAGTTCGGCAACACGTTTAACGATATGCAGTCCGAGGCCTGCACCGGCTATTCCGGGGATTTGCCAGATGCGATAAAAACGATCGAATGCCTTGTCAAGCTGGTCAGCGGCGATGCCTATGCCCTGATCGGCGACTTCGAAGAACAGTTCGCCATCGTTGCTGCACCCGCCGCGTACATTGATGGTGCCACCTTCAGGCGAATATTTGACGGCATTGTCGAGCAGGTTGCTGAGCATCACCTGAATCAGCATGGAATCACAGTTGTACTGATCAGGCAGTTCGTCCAGATCGCATGAAATTGTATGCTGCGCAGTACCGGACTGGGCATGGACAACAGCATTGCGGGCCAATCGCCGGATGTCTTCAGGCTGCATCACGGGTGCCCAGCCGGATGTGCAGAGGCGCTCTTCGGTGAGGCAGGTGTCGATCAGGCTGGTGATGCGCTTGGTGGAGGAGAGGATGCGTTCGGCATATTTAAAGCACTCCTTGTCCTTGCAGGCGGTCATGACCAGTAACTGCGCCGTACCGTCGATCACTGACAACGGAGTACGCAATTCGTGAGAGACAAGCCCCATGAACTGCCGCTGTTCCTCGTTCAAGCGGTGTTCGGTGGCAAGGGCCTTGGTCAGCTCTCTTTGAGCCAACGCTCGTTCCGTAATGTCAAAGAAGCTGGCCCGGATCAGCAGGCTGTGGGGGGAAGGAAGTCTGACCAGGCGCACTTCGCAGACCGCTTCGGTCCCGGAAGCGCTCCGAATGGCCCGTTCAATGACCAGTGTCTCTCCGGCCATGACCCTGTCGGAATTTTCAAAAAAGCTTGCTTCCGCCGGACGGCTGTCAGGCTGTTGTTGCATATAAAACTGCCGGGGAGTTGATGCCAGCAGAACTTCACGGCTGCAGCCGAATAGCTGTTCCGCCTTGGCATTGGCATCGACGATGCGGTCCAGATCCGTATCGAAGACGATGATGGCTTCAGGGGCAAGGTCGATCAGAAGTTTGTTCTGGCTGGCAAGTACAGCATCTTTGCGGCTTAACTCCTCCACAGCCTGCGATATTCGCATTTCAAGGTTGTCGTTGAGATCTTTCAGCTGGCGCGACTTTCTGATCAGTTCCCACTCGGCCTGCCGCCGGTCATTGATATCTTCTAAAATCCATATGGTTCCGGCGGAAAGATGAGCGGGATCAATTGCTTTCCCGTAGTACTTTGCCCAGAAGACAGAACCATCTTTCCGCATTAGTTGCAGCTCTGACACATACTGGTGCCCCTTGGCAACGGTTGCGTAGGTTTGCACGCCAGATTGTTCATATACCTCTTTCGAAGGATAGATGATTTCGGTACTTTGCCCTTCCAGTTCGTTTTTGTCATAGCCGAACATTTCATCAAACTTGTCATTCGACCAGACAAACCTGCGATCTCTGGTCAATGTAATGCCGACACAGGCGTTATCGAGGATGATGCTCTGTTCGCGCGCCAGCATTTTTAGCTGTTCTTCGGAACGTTTCCGCTCGGTTATGTCACGCACCACGCAGACGTGACGGTAGATTTCTCCATTACCATCGTAAATGGGTGTGACGCAATGTTCTGAATCAAAGGCGGTCCCATCCTTGCGGAGCATCTGGTAGGTCGTCTCGTAAAAGCCTTTTTCCTGATAAGCTGTAACCATCTCGCGCCCGAAACGGATAGACAACTGTTCGTTGAGATGAAGGCATGAGGTGTCGCGACCGACTATTTCATCCCAGGTATACCCGAAGAGCGTTTCGACAGCTTTGTTAACATCAACAATAACTCTGGTGCCGGTCTGAACGATAAAGACCGCCTCGTTGAGGCTGGCGAATGTTTTTTGCAGCAGAAGCGCCGCTGCACGCGAGGCTTGGACCGCTTCTTCCCGCTCGCGGATGGCAGCTTTAGCTCCTGCAAGAGCGGTGTGCAGCGCGGTAATGTTGTCACTGCTCATACTGCTACCTCGTCAAGAAAAGCGTATCCCAGATTATGCCGGGCGCGCACCGGTAATTCGCTTGCTGCATCGGCGGATTTTACCTTTCCTCTCAATCGGCTTACCAGTGCTTCAAGACGCTTATCAGCGTAAAGATCGTCCGGCTGATTGAGTGCTGCAAAAATGTCCCTGCGGGAGACATTGGTGCCCGGCAATTCCAGCAGCTTTTGCATCAGGATGCACTCTTGAGCAGTTAAGGGGATGGTCATGCCATGAGGGGTCTGAAGCGTCGAGGTCCGTGCAGAAAAGCGCCATGCTGGTTCGGATTTTTTAAAGAGCCGCCGGGCCAGGTTGATCATGGCTGCATTCAGTTCCCGGATATCTACCGGTTTGACAAAGTAAAGATCTGCTCCTGTTTCATGGCCAAGCACACGCTCATCCAGTCTGCCGCGGGCGGTAACCATGACGATCCCGCAGGAGTGACTTGAACGAAGACGCCTGGCAATGGAAATTCCGTCTTCTCCCGGCAGACCAAGGTCGAGTATGACGATATCTGCGGCAGATTCCGCCAGGGTTTTGTCTAAAGCCGGTCCGTCGCCAACGCCCAGCAAATGATGGCCAAAATAACGCAGCCCGGTTACGAGGATGTCGCGCAACTCATGGTTGTCTTCCACCACAATGATACGCAATGACGTTACATCGGTTTGTTCTGTCACCCTGGTCATTCGTGTGGTCCCTCTGGATGGAAATCAATGTTAAGATAACAGTGTTTCATATTTTAACTATACGACATAACGTGAAAAAATATACAAAGAAATTTCTGACACTTTCTGACACTATCTGCGCATTAACGGCTTTCTGAATATGGCGGCAGGGTATCTCTTTTCGGAGTATCCGGATGTCCCGTTGACCGGTTCAAGGTAGTACCGATTGACATTACCGCTCCATTGCAGTACTGTACGACCCCAACACGGCCCTGGGGGAGTTCGATAGAACTGAGATCCGTATGCTGCCGAAGATGTCTTCGCACAGCGGGAACCCTTTGCACCTGAACCGGGTAATTCCGGCGTAGGAAAGCGGCTTGCAGGATGTTACCATTATCCAGCCGCCTGATTTTGTACGTCAGCGCGGTTTTTATTTTTGTATGTGTGCAGTTTTTGGAGAGGATGTACTGCGTGAGTGAAGCCAGACCATTTCGCCTCGTTGTCAACAAGTCTTCACAGCTTCCTGAAATATCCGGAGTCTACCTGATCACCGATCAGGGTCACAACCTTGTGGACAGGGTTTGCCAGGCGCTTCGCGGCGGCGTTTCGGTTCTGCAGTATCGCGCAAAGGATGCATCGTACCAGGAACGCGTAGCGGAGGGGGGAGAACTGAAACGCCTCTGTGCCCGTTTTGGCGTACCGTTTATCGTTAACGATGACCTTCACCTCGCCAGGGAACTTGATGCCGACGGCGTACATCTGGGACAGGACGATGGCTCTCTTGCCGAAGCCAGGGCACTGCTGGGACCGGGCAAGGTTATCGGCAGGTCTACCCATAATCTGGAAGAAGCGCAGCGTGCCGAGCGCGAAGGCGCTGATTATATCGGTTTCGGTGCCATATACCCGACCGGCAGCAAAATAGTTTCGCACCGTCCCGGCGTCGATGGACTGGCGGCGATTCGCTCATCGGTCAAGATCCCGATTGTTGCCATTGGTGGTATTACTCCCGCCAACGCCTGTCAGGTGATCGACGCGGGTGCCGACGCTCTGGCCGTAATTTCGTCGGTGCTCTCGCATCCTCGCCCCGATATGGCCGCGGCTGAACTGCTGCTGCTCTTTAACCGTACGTGTCCTTTTCCTCGCGGTGCCGTATTAAGCATTGCCGGGAGCGATTCCGGCGGTGGCGCAGGCATTCAGGCCGATATCAAGACGGTCACCCTGCTTGGCAGTTACGCAGCCAGCGTGATAACCGCCCTGACCGCCCAGAACACGCGTGGAGTCTCAGGCATTCACGGCCTGCCGCCCAGTTTTGTGTGTGATCAGCTTGACGCCGTGTTGACGGATATTCCGGTTGATGTCATCAAAACCGGTATGCTGCATACTCCAGCCATTATTGCAGCCCTCGCGGAATACCTGGGAGCGAGAAGCGTGATCGTGCCGATGGTGATCGATCCGGTCATGATTGCCAAAGGTGGGGCGGCGCTCTTGGAGCGGGAAGCGGTACAGGTCTTTTGCGATCAATTGTTGCCCATGGCCTATCTGCTAACCCCCAATGTGCCCGAAGCGGAGCGGCTTTTGGGACGGGCTATTCACAACGAAGGGGATATGGAGAAGGCAGCCGCTGATCTGCACGCCATGGGGGCGGCCAACGTTCTTGTCAAGGGGGGACACCTGACCGGGCATAGCTCGACGGATATCCTCTTTGACGGCACAAGGTGCCACCGTTTCTCCTCTGAGCGGATTTTTACCAGTAATACCCACGGCACCGGCTGCAGCTATGCTTCCGCTATTGCCGCCCTGCTGGCCCAGGGGGAACCGCTGCTGACGGCGGTTCATCGGGCCAAACAATTCATCACCTTGGCAATACGCCACTCCCGCTCTTTGGGGAAGGGGCACAGCCCGGTTAATCATTTTCTGGCAGCACAAGAACTGCTGCAATAATTCATAGAACTCTTATCAAAGGATCACGCACATGACTCAACTTGAATATGCCCGCCGGGGCGTCATCACCGAAAAAATGCAACTTGCTGCCGCAGCGGAAGGTGTCTCACCTGAATTCATCCGGGACGGCATCGCTGCCGGGAATATCATTATCTGCCACAACATCAAGCACCTTAACGGCACGCCACTGGCCGTCGGTGCCGGGCTGCGCACGAAAGTCAATGCCAACATCGGCTCGTCTTCCGACGATATGGATATGGAGAAGGAGCTGGAAAAAGCCCGCATTGCGGTCAAATACGGCGCCGATGCCATCATGGATCTTTCCACAGGCGGTCCGGTGGATGAAATCAGGAAGGCGATCATCGCCGAGACGAGTGCCTGCATCGGCACCGTGCCGCTCTATCAGGCCGCTCTGGATGCGGTCCGCAACAAGAACAAGGCCATCGTTGACATGACCGTTGACGATATCTTTGCCGGTGTCATCAAACATGCCGAGGACGGCGTCGATTTTATCACCGTGCACTGCGGCGTGACGCGCGGCACAGTGGAACGGATGAAGAATGAAGGGCGCATCATGGACGTTGTGTCGCGCGGCGGTGCCTTCACCATCGAATGGATGAGTTACAACAACAAGGAAAATCCACTTTTTGAACACTTCGACAAACTGCTGGAGATCACCAAAGAGTATGATATGACCCTGTCGCTGGGCGACGGCTTCCGCCCCGGCTGTCTGGCCGATGCCACCGACCGCGCTCAGATCCACGAGCTGATCCTGCTCGGCGAATTGACCCAGCGTGCCCAGGATGCGGGCGTGCAGGTCATGATCGAGGGACCGGGACACGTGCCCCTGAACCAGATCCAGACCAACATCCAGCTGCAGAAGCGGCTCTGCCACGGCGCGCCGTTTTACGTGTTGGGACCGCTGGTTACCGATATTGCTCCCGGCTATGACCATATCACCTGCGCCATTGGAGGCGCCATTGCCGCTGCGGCCGGAGCTGACTTCCTCTGTTATGTGACCCCATCCGAACATCTTTGTCTGCCGAACGTACAGGATGTGCGCGACGGCGTCATTGCGACCCGTATTGCCGCCCATGCCGCAGATATTGCCAAGGGTGTCAAGGGGGCGATGGCGAAGGATATCGCCATGGCAAAATGCCGGAAAAAGCTTGACTGGGAAGGGCAGTTCGCCCTGGCAATGGACCCGGACAAGGCCCGTGAGTACCGGGCCAACTCGCCGGTGGCTGACCACGGCGCCTGCACGATGTGCGGTGAATTCTGTGCCTACAAGCTGATGGATGATGCGATGAAGCGGTAGTTTGCTTCTTGAACAGTGTGAAAATATAAAAGACCTCCCGACGCTGAATGCCGGGAGGTCTTTTTGTGTGCGGTGCAGTAGTTACTCAGGAAAGCTTGTGCACGAATAGTCCGCTGCGCAATTTTGGTTCAAACCAGGTGGATTTGGGGGGCATGATCTGATCCTGGTCGGCCAGTTCGATCAGCTCGCGGATTGACGTGGGGTGAAGAGCAAACGCCACGGCGTATTCGCCGGAATCAACCAGTTTGACCAGTTCGTCGTTGCCGCGGATGCCGCCGACAAAATGGATTCGCTGGTCGGTGCGCGGGTTGTGGATGCCGAGCAGCGGTGACAGCAGCGAATTCTGCAGGATTGAGACATCCAGCCTACCGACGGTGTCGTTTTCGTTGACGATAGCCGGGCGGGCATGGAGCCGATACCAACGGCCATCCAGATACATGCCGAAGTGATGCCGCTCCGCAGGAACGACCGGTACGCTTGAGGGGAGCATTTCAAAGCCGCTCTCTACCACCGTGATAAATTCAGCCACGGAGTGGCCGTTCAAATCCTTGACCGCCCGGTTGTAGGGCATGATGTTAAGCTGATTTTCCGGGAATATGACGGTCAGGAAAGAGTTGTACTCTTCACTGCCGGTATGGCCCGGATTCTTGTCGCGGCGCAGTTCCCGCACCCGCCCTGCGGCGGCGCTGCGATGGTGACCATCGGCAACGTACAGTTTTGGAATGGCGGCAAACAGCACGACCAGACGGTCGATCAGGGGCTGGTCGGCAATGATCCAGGCGGTGTGTCCGACACCGTCGTCCGAAATGAAATCGTATTCAGGCGGACCATTGGTAACCCCTTCAATGATCCCTTCCACCTCTGAGCAGGAGCGGGACAGGTAGAAAACCGGTTCGTCATTGGCATCCAGATAGTCGATATGCTTGACGCGGTCCTCTTCCTTGTCAGCCCTGGTGTGCTCATGTTTCTTGATAACTCCGGACTGGTAGTCGTCAACACTGGCGCAGACCACCAGGCCGGTCTGGCTGATGGCTCCCATACGTTGACGATAGACGTAGAAACAGTCGCGGCCATCCTGCATCAGGATACCGCGGCGGATGAACTCGTCCAGGTTGGCTTTTCCCTGTACGTACACAGATTCGTCATGGGGATCAATGTCCGGTGAAAGGTCGATCTCGGGGCGGGAAATGTGCAGAAAGCTGTTGGGGTTTCCGGCCGCCATGTCACAGGCCTCCGCGACGTTCATCACGTCATAGGGAAGGGCGGACACCTTTTCCGCCAGTTCTTTAGGGGGGCGCAGTGCCCGGAAGGGTTTGATGATAGACATGCTTTATTCTCCGTCCTGACTAAAAATACCGTCTTGCTCCCACAAAACGCTTCTCGAAGTAACTTTCCGTTACTGCCGTTATCTTGATCTCTTCTCCCCTCCGGGGGGCATGAACGAATTTGCCGTCACCGACATAAATGCCGACGTGGTTTATTTTGTCGGCTGAAGAGCCGAAAAATACAAGATCTCCGTCCCGCAGATCGTTTCTATTGACATCGTCACCGGCCTTGAACTGGTCGCGGGAGGTGCGCGGAATGCTGAGGCCGCACAGATTGTAGACCGCCCTGACAAAGCCGCTACAGTCCATGCCTTCAACAACATTGTCGCCACCCCAACGATAGGGAATGCCGACGAAGCGTTCGGCGGTGCGGGCGGCAATGGCTCCCATGTCCTTCGTGTCCTTAGCCTTTTTTACGGGCGGTTTCGCAGGTGATTCAGCCGGTACGACCGGTTGCAGGTGCTCGCCGGAATTTTTTATTTCGTCGGGCTGCGGTTTCTGCCATCCCGGACCCTTGGGGCGGCTGAAGACAACTTCGTTGGGTGGAGCGATGTAATAGCTGGCGATCATGCGTTCAGCCACCAGCTTTTTCGCAACGGCCCGCGCCTTCTCCTTGGTGGGAAAATCGCCGAAGCGTACGGCATAGACCCCGTTATCCTTGCGGAAATAGAACGCTTCAATTCCTTTTGCCTGCAGTTTGGCGGTAAACCGTTCGGCATTTTTAACATCGGCAAACGCGCCCATCTGAATGGCGTGCCCGATGCGGGAAATGCCGGTCGATTTGGCAGCGTGGGCTGTCAAAGCGAAAAGGAAAAGCAACAGGAATGTCAGCTGGGTACGTAAAATCATGGGATGCCATGGTGAAATTGAGTTGAAATGCTACCGGTGTGAGATACTAGCCGTAATCGCAGCGGTGGTAAAGCAGAAATTTACCTGCAAAGCGGCTTAGGGCATTGACAGTGGTCATACTTTTGAGGTATTTTCACAGGCCTTGATGGCCGAGAATGCCGGAAAGAGTCACTGCCATTTTAGCTCAGTTGGTAGAGCACATCACTCGTAATGATGAGGTCGTCGGTTCGATTCCGACAAATGGCTCCATAATACAAAGGGTTACCGCTTATGGCGGCAACCCTTTTGTTTTTTGAGACGGTCGAAATCTATTGGTTATTGTTGCTTATACGACTAAAGTAATTGTTCATTAGAGGCTTGTCCTGTAGCGTAGCGGCAATGAACATTTTCCGAATGGTAAAGGAGCGGCTCATGAAAGTGTTGATGGTTCTTTTGTTATTGATTGCTTCAACTGCGTATGCTGATGAAATGCTGCAATTTAAAAACGGCATGAAGTTTAACCATACAAAACATCAAACTGAAAAAGTCGGTATCTGTTCCGCGTGTCATGAGAATGACCCAGGGAAGATCGCCGGTTTTGGCAAGGAATGGTCTCATAAAAATTGTATCGAGTGCCATGACACCTTTAAAGAAGGACCAACCTCCTGTGAGGGGTGCCATACGGGAAGTGAATTCAAAACCAAATAGCTTGCCCGCCTCCGTACCGTTCGGGGCGTTGAATGGTGCGAGATACTATTGCCATCAATCATGACTCGCTCTCGAATCCGCAAACATCCTGCCGTAAAATCAGCTTCACAAGGTCTGCACATTGTTGCTCTCTTTTGGTATTAGCGTACTCGTTATTAACGTCGGCGTGGTATCATATCTTCTGATGGTACTGCTGATGAATAACAGGAAAGTGCACCATGAAACTGTGGATTGATGCTGACGCATGCCCGCGGGTGATCAAGGATATTGTGTTTCGCGCCTCCGAGCGGCTTGAACTCTCCGTTGTGCTTGTGGCAAACACGAGCCTGGCCAAGCATGACACCCGCCTTGTGGAGTCTGTTGTGGTTCCCGGCGGTTTTGACGTTGCCGATGATTATATCGCTGAACATGCTTCGGCAGATGATCTGGTTATTACTGCGGATATTCCTCTGGCAGCACGGGTTGTTGCCAAGGGCGGAGTAGCACTTGATCCGAGGGGCGAGTTGTACACGGATGAAAATATTGGCGAGCGTTTGTCCATGCGTGATTTGATGATGGAGTTGCGCGGCGGGGGTCTTGTACAGGGAGGTCCTTCCCAATTCAGTCCGGCCGACAAACAGCGCTTTGCTTCGTCACTTGACCGGCTGTTGACCCGGAGGCGCCTATGAAAATGTTTGTTGCCGTTCTATGTGCCTCACTTATGGTTGCTTCGCTGGCACATGGCGCCGAAAAAGAGTGGTACAAGGGGGACGAACGCTGTCCTACCCCCAGGGATGACGGGACGTATTCCGCCCCTTATAACGCGCTTGACCACCGGCAGGAATACCCGGCGTTTGACGGCGCTGATAAACCGGGGTGGTCCTGCTCCTATCCGCGGGAGGACGGCGTTATCGTTCAATATGGCGATAGCCGGACGCCGCAACAGCAGTGGCTGGACTTGTGGGGAACAAACAGTAATGATTGATGGAGTCGCGGGAGGAACAGCGGCAGGAGAAAACGATGTACGTGAACAAAGATTCTGATAACGAACAACCGGATTCAGACGTGCCGGAAACGGAATGCAGTTGTGGAGAGCTTCACCGGGGGCATATCTGTTGGCTTACTCGTATGGGATTGCTGAGTGAGTCGTATCATTTAAGTTCTGCTCCCACGGTCGTGTGCAGCAAATGCGGGGCAAAGGCTAATTTGCCCCACAATGTCTGTTTTCCGGCACCGCTGGAGAAATAAGATAGATGCTTCTGGCGCTTCGCCGTATTACTCCACATCTCCGACGTTTCGCCTGACCCCCATCAAATACGCAACGACAAACTCTTCCAGATTGCCATCCAGTACGGAATCCGGGTTGCCTGATTCGACGCCGGTACGCAGGTCCTTCACCATCTTGTAGGGGTGCAGTACATAAGAGCGAATCTGGCTCCCCCAGCCGATTTCCTTCTTTTCGGCGGCAATTTCCGAAGCCTTGTCCTTACGCTCCTCAACTTCACGTTCATACAGTTTGGCGCGCAGAACTTTCATGGCGGTGGCGCGGTTTGAGATCTGGCTCCGCTCTGACTGGCAGGCAACGATAATCCCGGTCGGCATGTGAGTGATCCTGACGGCCGAATCCGTTGTGTTGACGTGCTGACCACCGGCGCCGCCGGAGCGGAACGTATCCACCTTCAGGTCGGCATCGCTGATCTTTATTTCGATATCCTCTTCCTCTATTTCCGGGAAGGCATACATCGAGGCAAACGACGTGTGGCGTCGCGCATTGCTGTCGAACGGTGATATGCGCACCAGACGGTGAATGCCGGCTTCCGCCCTGAGATATCCGTAGGCGTACTCGCCGCTGACATTGAAGGTCGCGGATTTGAGTCCTGCCTCGTCACCCGCCTGGTATTCGGTGATGACGGTCTTCCACCCCTTTTTCTCGCAGTAGCGCAGGTACATGCGCAGGATCATCTCGGCCCAGTCCTGGGATTCGGTGCCCCCCGCGCCCGGATTGATGGTGATGAAGCAGGAATTGCGGTCATGGGGGCCGGAGAGCATGCGCTGGAATTCGGCGGCCTCAACCTCCTTGATCAGACGGCCGGTCATTCCGGCTACTTCCACCAGCGTTTCTTCGTCCTGAGCCTCTTCTCCCAGTTCGATCATCACCCGGACATCATCCGTCTGCCGCACGAGTCCGTCCCACATCTGAACGGCTTTTTCCAGGAGTGTCCGCTTCTTGATGATCTCCTGGGATTTTCTGGTATCATCCCAGAATCCGGGCACGGCCATGATTGATTCAATTTCCTGAATCGACTCCCGTTTGACCTCTATGTCAAAGAGACCCCCGAAGCTTGGCGATCCGTTCTTCACAATCCTTCAGTTTGGCGATTTCTTCACGGTACATGGTAGATGCTCCTTGGTAAGTTATAGAGTAGTGATATTTTTTCGTTTGAGCCATGCCAGCAGGGCGATTCCGGCAGTCACCAACACACAGAGCCAGGCTGGAGCATCGCCGATGGTGAGGTAGAGCGATCTGCCTATCCCCGGTTGAATCTCGCCGGTGCGGAACCCTTCGGCAAATATGCCGGTCATGGTGCGGATATGGCCGTTCTGATCAACAATGGCGGTCACACCGGTATTTGCGGCGCGGATCAGCGGTGTGCGGGTTTCTATGGCACGAAAGGTCGAGATGGCCAGATGCTGGTAGGGGGCCGATGAACGGCCAAACCAGGCGTCATTGGTGATTGCCACCAGGACGCGGGCGCCGGCCTGGACGTACTGCCTGGCCAGTTCCGGGAAGATGACTTCATAACAGACCTGGATGCCGAGTTTCGTGCTCCCCATGTCCAACGGGATCGCCCGCTCACCGGGAGAAAAATCACCAATGCCGACTACAAGCTTGTTGATGAATGTCAGGAATCTTCCCAGCGGCACATATTCGCCCAGCGGTACCAGGTGGAGTTTGTCGGCTCGGCCAAGCGTTTCACCACGCGGCGACAGCATGAAGGCACTGTTCAGAAAGGTGCTTTTGCCGTTGCGGAGTTCATGGGCCGGGCTGCCGAACAGCAGGAACGAATTCATTTCTTTGGCCAGGTTTCTGATCCGCTCCGCCTGGAGAGGTTCATCCTGAAAAAAGAACGGTACGGCGCTTTCCGGCCAGACGATCAGGTCAACGCCCCCCTTGGCCGCTTCCCTGGTGAGGCGCTCATAGGTGTCCATGGTCCGTTCCCTGAACGCAGGGCTCCACTTGACGTCCTGGGGGATGTTTCCCTGGATAAGGGCCACCCGGATCGGCTTTGTACTGGATACTCCGTTGACGGTCAAGCGATCAAAACCGTAAAAGAGCGTACCGATCAGGAGCATCAGGAGAATGGCCAGGCTTTTAACCGGATAGGGAACTCCGGCGCCGGAAACCGCTCGCAGGACACGGTGGAGAACGATGTTAGCCAGCACGATCAGCAGGGTAATGCCGTAGACCCCCGCCAGATCGGCGATCTGGATCAGCGGCAGTGTGCGGAACTGGGAGTGGCCGAGCATGGCCCAGGCAAAGCCGGAAAACAGGAACGAGCGGATGAAATCGAAGGCAACCCAGGCGACCGGCAGGGTAAAAGCGGCTTTGATGCCGATCAATTCCCCCAGCCGGGCAACGCCGGTACTCAAACCGTAAAACATCGCCAGCCAGAGCACCAGCAACAGGTAGACCGGAATGCTGACCGACCAGGGGAGATGGCCGTACTGGGTGAAGACAATATTGAGCCAGTAGAGGATAAGGGCGTACGCGCTGATGCCGCAGGTCATGCCGACCCGGAAAGCCGTCCGCGGGGAGCTCTCTTCCAGCGCAATCAATAGCGGAATGAGAGCAATCCAGGCCAGGAACGAAAGTCCGGGGGTCGGGAAGGAGAGGGCGATCAGAATTCCGCTGGCGATGGCGAGCAGGCCGCGACGGTCAAACAGCTGCCGGAGCAATGAATAAGAAACCGGAATGTTCACTCACGCCCCGTATCTTCAACAGGAGCGCCGTTTAAGAGGCTGATGGCGACCTTTTTCACCCGCCGGAGATCCGCATCGAGAACTTTCAGGCAGAGACCGGCGCCTTCGATGGTATCTCCGGTAGCCGGAATCTTGCCGGTCAGATGAAAAACGAGTCCCCCCACGGAATCAAATTTGTCCCGTTCGATCTCAATGGCAAAATGCTCTTCAAGCTCTTCGACCGGCAGACGTCCATCGGCGGTGACAGAGCCGTCCTGGTTGACGGTCAGAAGTACTTCTTCGCGGTCATACTCGTCCTGGATATCGCCGACAATCTGTTCCAGAAGGTCTTCAATGGTGATCAGGCCGGAGGTGCCGCCGTACTCGTCAATGACAATTGCCAGATGAACCCGTTTGCGTTTGAACTCCTGCAGCAGCTGCTCAAGGTTTTTCGATTCGGGGATAAAATAAGGGGGACGCATGATGTTGCGTACGGAGAGTCTCTGCTCATCGGTGCCCCACTGCTTGAGAAGATCCTTTGCATAGAGCAGCCCGATAACATTATCGATGGTATCTTCGTAAACCGGGATGCGGGAATGGCCGCAGGCAATGATGGTATCCAGCAGTTCGCGCACGGTGGCATCAACCTTGACGCATGCCATTTCGGTGCGGGGGATCATGACTTCCCGTACAATGGTCGTCCCGAGCGAAAAAATGGAGCGGATCATTTCGCTCTCTTCTTCGTTAACCAGGCCTTCTTCTTCCGATGCGTCGATGAAATCGTTGATATCCTGTTCGGTTGTCCGCTTGCGTCCGGTTACCAAACGACTGAAGCGTTCGATGAAACCGGACTTTCGACTACTGCCTTCTTCCACTGCTTTTCCCTCCCGATCGTACAATTTTCTTACGCGGCTCGCGCGGTGTCCGTTTTTCCGATTCCGGAACAACCGGGATGTCCGCCAGCTGGCGCACCTCTGCCTCTGTCAGATAGCGGAACTGCCCGGCCCTGAGGGTTCCGAGCATCAGCGAGCCGTAACGGATACGCTTGAGCCGTACCACGGAGAGACTGACCGCTTCGCACATGCGGCGCACCTGGCGGTTGCGCCCTTCATGGATAGCGACCGATATCCAGTCGTTCTGTTCGCCGCTTTTTACCAGATTGACCACTGCCGGGGCGGTCATGCCGTCTTCCAGTTCAACCCCGTCAGCCATCCGTTTCAGTTGTTGGTCGATGACCTTGCCCCGTACCCGGACATGGTACTCTTTCTCGATTTCATGGCTGGGATGCATCAGGCGGTTGGCCCATTCGCCGTCGTTGGTCAACAGCAGCAGCCCTTCGGTGTTGTAATCGAGCCGTCCCACCGGGTAGACCCGCTCCGGCATATCCTTGAGCAGATCGGTGACCAACGGACGATTCTGGCTGTCTTTAAGCGCCGTGATGTATCCGGGCGGCTTGTTGAGCAGAATGTAGAGGCGCTGGGCGTTGATCTTAAGAGCTTTGCCGTCCACCGTGATGATGTCCTTGGCGGGGTCTGCCTTGCTCCCCAGTTCGGTTACCACGACTCCGTTGACGGCAACCTGACCGTTCAGGATCAGTGCTTCTGATGCGCGGCGGGAGGTGATTCCGGCGGCGGATATTATTTTTTGCAGACGTTCAAGCATGATTCCTCTTTGTTCGGGTGACTTATGTGCGGTCCGATACTGAATTTAAGCATATACAATGGCGTATGACGGCCTTTATGTCAAGGCTGCACCACCGGTGAGCCCTACTCGTGTCATGATACGGTTATAATTAGTAAAATATTTAGTTGCAAAATGCAAATAAAAACGGTAGCGTTGTCAGAGGGAGAGAGTGCTATGGAATCAATACGCGAGCAGTTACAGATATTCACCCGTCGCTTCGGCCTGTTGAACGAGTCCTGCTGCGACGAATGCTGCGGCGAGCAGGTCAGCATGACCCAGAGTCATATCCTGTTCGAGGTGCGCCGATTGGCAAGTCCGTCAATGCAGCAGGTGGCTGAAGAATTGGGGGTTGATGTGACGACGTTCAGTCGCCAGGTCAAGGTGCTGGAAGCCAGGGGTCTCGTTTCCCGCCGTGTGTCTCCCGATGATCGCCGGGTAACTATTCTCGGGTTGACCGGCGCCGGCCGCGAGGTAGTGGAGAAAATTGACCACTACATGGCGGCGCGGCTGGAAAGAGTGTTCGGCGGCATGACTACTTTTGAGCGGGAAACCGTGGTCAGATCGCTGGGGCTACTGAATGAGGCTGTTGCAAAAGCCGGGGATGCCGATGCAGGTTTGGGAGGTACGATTGCATGTTGCAAGTAAATGATGGCAGGACAGGACAATTCAAAATTAAAAGCGTACGGAAGGCTGTTTCGCCCAAAGTGAGTGCATGCAGCACTTCAGAACCGGGAAATGGCAGCGATAAGCCCCCCTGTTGAGGCCCCCCAACCCCCACCGGCGGTGGAGGAATAACGGAAAAGGTGCCCGGTTTCATCGAATGGCAGGAGACGCCGGGCGGGCGTGTGCCGCGCATCGCGTCTGAGTTGACCTTCGGCGACCATCTGGGCGCCTGCAAGGCGCGCTGGGGCCTCGGACGCATGGATTTTATCGTCCCACCCGGCCTGTACGCCATCGGAAACCCCATGGCAGCGGACCCGGTGCTGGTGACGGCCAACTACAAAATGAGTTATGACCTTGTCCGGCGGTCCTTGGTGGGTCGAAGCTGCTGGCTGCTGGTGCTGGAAACCTTTGGCGTCAATGTCTGGTGCGCGGCAGGTAAGGGAACGTTCGGCACCGGCGAGCTGGTGCGACGGGTCAAAGCGACCCGGCTGGACACGATCGTCAGCCACCGCCGCCTGATCCTGCCGATTCTGGGCGCTCCGGGCGTAGCTGCCCATGAAGTGGCCAAGCAAACCGGTTTCAACGTGAGCTACGCCGCGATCCGGGCTGTTGATCTGCCGGAGTATCTGGATAACGGCATGGTCACCACACCGGAGATGCGTGAGCTGACGTTTACCTTTTACGAGCGCCTGGTGCTGATTCCGGTCGAGATCGTGCTGGCCCTCAAGTCTATTGCCGTTATCGGTGTTGTGGCGCTGCTGCTGGTGTTTCTGGCGGGGAGTGCGCCGGCGGCATTGTTTGCCTTCTACGCGTATGTTGGGGCCTGTCTGTCCGGCATCGTGCTGGGACCGGCGCTGCTTCCGTGGCTGCCGGGGCGCAGCTTTGCCGTCAAAGGAACTTTTGCCGGACTGCTCTGGAGTCTGCTGCTGTA
>Ga0154471_150_pt2 | contig 23207 bp, 19 predicted proteins | sample RifGroC2_FD_115950 | JGI IMG/M metagenome (GOLD analysis project Ga0154471, IMG submission 115950) | Geobacteraceae bacterium GWC2_53_11
GGAATCTTTGGCTGGTCAAGAATAACAATTCCCTCAGGCAGCGGAATTTCGCTGACATGAATCGAATGGGCTATTTTCAGATCCGTAACATCAATGGTGATGTTGTCCGGAATGTTGCCTGGCAGACATTCAATGTGCAGTTCATGGTGTGCGAGGTCAAGCAGTCCGCCCTCTTTTACGCCTGCAGCAGTACCCTTCAGAACAACCGGAACCGTAATACGGAGCTTTTCGTTCGGATTGATACGGTGGAGATCCACATGTTTGAAGGTGCGCTTAATCGGATCGCGCTGAATATCAACAACAATCGCAATATTCTGGTCGAGGCTTCCGCCGCCGATCAGGGTGATCAGGTTGTTCTGGCCACCTGCACCGGAAATGGCTTCCTGCAGATCACGGCTTTTGATGCTCACCGGCATCGGGTCAACACCTTTACCATAAACAACTCCCGGAACCATATCAGCATTGCGGAGTCTTCTGCTTACGCCTGTACCGGTTTTGGTACGTAGTTCAATATTCATCTGTTTCTGTTGCATACGTTCCTCCACGTGTAGTAACGGGTCTTCCCCGTCCTATTCATAACCAAAGTATTTTATACAAAAAGCGAACTGACCGATTCATCTTCATGGATTCGTCTGATAGCTTCCGCGAGCAGTTCCGCTACGGAAAGCATTCTGATTTTTGTTGTTTCCTGTGCAGCAACGCTACCTGGTATCGTATCAGTCAGGACGACTTCTTCAATATCCGATGCATTGATGCGCTCTATGGCAGGGCCGGAAAGCACGCCATGTGTGGCACAGGCATAAATCGCCTTGGCGCCGTTTGCCTTGAGTGCCTTGGCAGCCTGGGTAAGGGTGCCGGCGGTATCAATCATGTCATCAAGAATGATGGCGATTTTGTCACGAACATCGCCGATCAGATGCATTACTTCGGCTACGTTGGGGCCGGTGCGGCGTTTGTCAATAACGGCAAGAGAATATTCAAGCCGCTTGGCAAAAGCCCGTGCTCTCTCGGTACCGCCTGCGTCAGGGGATACCATGACAACCTGTTCGCCTTTAAAGCGGTCTTTAAGATAATTGAGAATGACCGGAGCGGCATACAGGTTGTCAACCGGGATATTGAAGAACCCCTGGATCTGCCCTGCATGAAGATCAACGGTAACAACCCTGTCAACACCGGCTGTTGTGATCAAATCAGCGACAAGCTTGGCTGTAATCGGAGTTCGTGGTGCAGCTTTGCGATCCTGACGGGCATAGCCGAAGTACGGGATCACAGCTGTAATGGAGGCGGCTGACGCACGTTTCAGGGCATCCGTAATAACCAGTAATTCCATAAGGTTGTCATTGGTCGGCGCACAGGTTGACTGAACGACATACACATCGCGACCGCGAACATTTTCACCGATTTCAACCAGTACTTCTCCATCGGAAAACCTGCGTACTCTTGCAGCGCCGAGCGGTACGCCCAGGCTGTCGCATATTCTCTGTGCCAGATCCGGATTCGAGTTGCCGGAAAAAATCTTGATTTTGTCATGCATGGTGATCAAACACCTTTCGAAATAATGAGCAGAGTGAGATACAAGTGCTAAAGAAATGAGAGATATACTAAAACATTTAACAAAATGCAACCTCTTTCGAAGTCTTGTGTTGAATGTGCCGGCAGAAATCTGGCATCTGTAATCAACGTGTTACTATAATTCCCTCCTGTTGGGCAAATACTAAAAACTCATTGATTTCATCGCTGGTAAGCCCGGTTCCAGATGCGTAATTTCCTTTTATATGATCGCGGATATTTTCCAATACCTTGATATAAGAGGCGTCAAGTGACTCGGTACATACCATTCCCTTATGAAGATACATAACCGCCTGCGAACCTGACGCAGATAGATTCGCGAACATCCAGCGGAAGTGAGGCTCTCCGCATTCAAGCAGTTCATCAATATCGTACGTAAAGCGCATTATTCGGCATGAAGAGGCAATGTTAAAACCGGCATTGCGTGAAGAGGGGCTTGATGTGGACTCATCAGAATGAGGAGATAACAGCACCGCCGCATACTGGTGGTGATACGCAGCCAGATCAAGTACGAGCGGCAGGTATTTCTGAAGTTTCTTCCCGCAGAATAGCTGCTTCAAAAAAAGTTGCTGCATTTCCCAGATGTCATCATCGCTGACATCTGACTCATTGATGCCGTGGCCCCTGGTTTTGGTCAGCCAGAGACTGAATTGCTTCAATAAATCGGACGGCTTCACGCCGAGGAGGGTAACAACGGCATTGAACCAGGCAACAGACCTGCCTCGTGTATAGAAAATATCACAAGCTGCTGCCAGATCGGCTGCAACAGCCATCTCTGACATACCGAATGTGTCGTTGGACTTCACCAGATACGGGGGATGCCTGTCCCAGCAGATTTTCAGCGATAGGGCTCGGTCCGCCAAACGGGTACCCGGCAACACGGCAAGGGGGAAAATGTCAAGGTGGTTCGGATAGAGCGACAACGCATAGTCAAGGCTGTGGCAAAACCCCTCCAGAGTATCACCGGGAAGTCCGTAGATCAGATCAAAACCGAACGTAGCGCCGCTCTCATTCAGAAGTCCGATTTTTGCGGTAAAGTCAGACTTGTTGAATGATCGTCCGACCAGCTTCAGGACTTCACGGTCCGCACTCTGCAGACCTATTTGCAGTGAACAGGATATGCCTGCAAAAAGTTCAGCCATTTCCCTGTCTATGAATTCATTGCGCACTTCAAAATGAAAATGAATATCCGGAGCAACTTTCCTGATCATTCGAAGTATTTCTTTTGCGCGGACCTTATCCGTGTTGAAGGTTGAATCAAGCACAAATACCTGCGCAACACCGGTTGCGGCAAAATGCCGCAATTCCGCTTCGATCCGTTCCAAAGAAAAATGCCGTACGCCATGAATTCCGCGCGCATCAAAGCAGAAGTCACAGGTGAAGGTGCATCCTCTCGATAACTGCCAGAGCAGGCCGGGTGTGGAGCGGGTATCAATAATTCCTGACAGATAGGGTGATGGTATTGCGTCCAGGTTGGTGATGGGAGATGGAGGTGAAAGAATGGAAGCACCGGGAAGAAGAATTCCGGGAATAGCTGCGTAATCACCACCGCCTGTCATTGCTTGGCACAGTGATAGAAATGGCTCTTCTCCTTCTCCGGTAATGACAAAGTCGAATATTCCCAGGTCCAAAGTGGAGCCGGGATCGGCGCTGACCTCCGGTCCCCCGCAGAAGAGCTTGCACGTTGGTAAACACTTTCTTAGCAGTGAAGCAATTTCACAGCAGAGTTTACGATTCCACACATACATTGAAAAACCGACGGCAACGGGGTCTGTTTCGGCAATGACCGCAGCACACGCTGCGGCATCCTGACCGATAAAGAAGTCCGTCAGAACTATGGAAACAGGACTTTCCTGCGCATATGCCTTGAGAAAGGCATTTGCCAAGGGAATTGATTGGGGTGAAGGCGAAGGGTGGATTGAAACAAGTTGAAATAACATGGTTGTCAAATCCTGTCAGACCGTTACAAGTGCAACGGCTTGAAATGAAAAAGGTCAGCCTTGCGGGCTGACCTTGACATATGAATGGCTGGGGCGCCAGGGATCGAACCATTATAGGGTATAAAGTTCAATCCCAATGTGTACCAACCCTACCCATATTCGGTCAAGTTCGTGCCGTCAAGTGCTAATAAATATAAGGTTAATAGTTTTATGCTAGCGTAATTCGACTGTTTTGTATTTATTTATATAATGTGCAGTAAAGTGCACATTATATATTGAAATGGTTTTGATGACATGGATGTACACAATGGGAACACTCGACAATTTGGAAGTTACTTAATCGACGATCAAAGCCTGATTATTTTGCATAGGTGGAAAATTGACGGAGTTAATACGCTTGAATCTTCAATAACGTGGATTATGAAATGTGGCTGGGTAGTCAAAAGATGTGAATAGGGGGGCTGGGGCGCCAGGGATCGAACCTGGGAATGCCGGAATCAAAATCCGGTGCCTTACCGCTTGGCGACGCCCCAATATGTTTCATTGCCCCTATTTTTGCTCCAAAAACTTGGAAAAACAGCTTGAACCTTTGAAGATTGATTTCAGCGTGACCACTTGATGCACAATCTCTATGAAGCTAGCTGCTTAGCAAAAAAAATCTATAACATATCAATTCATCATTTTTCAACAAAAAAACGCTAGATCTTTTTGAAACCACATGGAATTTGATCGCCATATGTCCACAAACATTTATTCGATATTATTTTGAATACGCAATGCCGTGTAGAATAAATGCGCGAACATCTTGGCTCGACAGAGCCCGAAAACAATTGATTAGTTTCTTTTCTTCCTCAGAAAGGGGACCTACCACTTCTCCAAAAAAAGCAGCAACCGGTACCTCAAGTGCATTTGCAATAGCCTGTAGTTTGTCTGTATTCAGGCGGGTTCGGCCATTTTCATATTGTTGTATTGCCTGAAAAGTAACTCCGGTTTTTTCGGCTAGCGCTTCTTGCGTTAGGCCTCTTCTTATGCGAAATTCCCGCAACTTATCTCCAAGTTCTTTGCTTGTAAGTGCTGTTCCCATTTTCTCATCCTTTTTTTGATGCCTAGATTACATATGCTTTGGACGAGAATAAATGGGGCGCAGCTTGTAAAATATTGCAAAATACAAGTACAGCTTGTATGATCCGGAATTAAACCGATTGTATTTGAGATATTGAGAGTGGTTCCAGAATATTTCAATATGGATAACGGATAGGATAATGCCTTACTCCGACATTACTAAGCAGCGAAAAGCCCAACGAGAACATTTAAGAAGGAAAGTAATAGAGAATCCAAAATGGTACCAAGAGCTAAAAAAACGACGGAAACAGAAAAGAGAAAATATCCACGCAATAATAAATCATATTAAGACAACAGTAGGCTGTCTCATGTGTGATGAAAAAGATCACGATAAGTTACAATTTCACCATGTTTTACCTGATTTTAAATTAGCAACTGTTGCACAATTGATCAGTAACAGGTCAAAGATAATTACCGTACTTAAGGAAATTGACAAATGCGTGTGCGTATGTACAGCGTGTCATAAACAATTAGATAGCAACTTGTCGTTTGTTATAAAAACAGTAAAAAACGAAAAGTGGTACAGAGACTGGAGTTTGAAAGAGGCACTGGATTGGTTCCAATTGCACCCACAGACCCGTTTTAAAAAAAATGACTTTTTAGGTGTCATCAAAGCTGTAGTAAGGAATTCTCAGATTCAGGATCTTAAAAAATTCTATAATGTGATGTAAATGATAATAATTTGCTTCGCCTTGCTGTACAGAATTGCCCCGGCAACACCGGTTGTCAGGGATTCCTGTATGTGATGTGTGAGACAGGCGAAGACAGCTTGAAAAATGTTCAGACCATCCACGAAACCAGTATGACGGTCAAAGTGTACGCCAGGACATTTTTTACCTACTTATCTCTCGTCTGGTGTTTTCCACGATTCTAACCACTGCAAGGCATCAGTGCACCCGACCATTTCCCGGCCCAGCTTCAGGCGTTCCAGGATAATCGACTTTTTGTCATCGCTCAGTTCTGCAGCTTGTCGTTCAGCATCGGAAAAAAACGCTTCGATTTTCTTTGCTTTTGCCCATGCAGTGATGATGCGAAACAACTCTTCCCGACTATCCTTTTCATCCTTGATTCTCTTCTGTATGGCTTCTTCGCGCCGCCACTCAAGTTGTCTCGCCTCCCATTGTTGTTTCTCAATCTCAGCTTGTCGTCTCCCATCTTCTGCCAGTTTGGCGATGGTTGCTGCTTCAGCCTCAAGTTCTTTGACTATAGCTTTAAGCTTTCGAGGAAAGTCACCAGCTTCTTTTTCGCGCCATTGCCGGCACCATTTAGTTCTCGGGTATGGGGAATAGGCCTGCACGCAGAGTCTTCCACTTGGCATATCGCGTTTGCTTGTCCAAGAGTAGGACTTTTCTATTTTCTTAATCATCTGGGGTGTGAGTTCCGTTACCTTAATGTACTTGCCGTCAAGATAGCGCAATTCATATTCCTCACTCATCTCAAATATCGTCAGCCCTATTGCTACATTACCAATAAATACTATTGTGTCGCGAGAAGGGCTCCATAAATCCGAATATTGACGGTCTCTCCCTCCCTTCTCACGCTCTTCTAAGTTGTATCGAATCAAATTCTGGCCTTGGGGTTCAAAAATGACATGATGAGATCTTTCCTCAAACAGAAGGAATAACTCGTTTGCCACCTCCAGAGCACGACTTAAAATTGCTTTCGATACAACAAGGTCGGCAAGCAAGTGCTTCCTGGGTTTGAGGTATCCATCTCTGGATTCGCGACTTTCGTCCAAGTGTGTTTTCAGGCCTTCAATAAGAGCATGAATTTGAGGGAGCTCGCTTCGCTTGCGGTGCTTCGATTTTATTTCTTGCGGCGGTTTTGGAATTGGTAATGGAGCATATACGGAATAACCATCACGGGACCATATTAACTCATCACCAGGTTTGGCTTCAGGGAGTGGTTGTTGCTTGAGCTTTTGTCCGGCGGCTAGTCTGGCCCAATAGCCTCTGGAAGGACGTGGCACATTCAAGCGGGTGCAGATACGCGCAAGATAACTTGAAGATACCTTGTATCTCAATGCGACTGTAAGCATCGGTTCTGCCCAGACCTCTTGATATAATTGTTCCCTGCTAACTACGGCATCTTCTTCTCTGGTGTGTGACATATCATTGTACCATCGTGATCTTTAACAGCTAATTTAGGTAAATTGCAGGCCTAGTAAACCGGTCAGTGAAAACGTCCCGTATGAAAACATCGCCGTTCTGATTGAACCGATCCTTCAAATATTGGCTGTAGCCAGAATAATGGTCGACCTCTGCTAAGGTTAGCATATGATTGCTCATGCAACTCCAGGGGTTTTCGGGCGTATAGGCGAGGTCATGGTTTCCCCAGAGAAGAACAGCATCAGAATTGAGCAGTAGATCAAGGCATGCCAGTTCATCGTTGAGGGTTATCCCCTTTTTGACGTTGTCAACATAATCGCCCAATGCGACATGCTCTTTATCCTGTTCATAATCAAGAAAGGCTTTGGCTTTCTCTATGTCGCCGTGTATGTCTCCAATGATTATGGCCATGCTGATTCCTCACTCCGCCTATGGCAAGTCTTCTGGCTGTCTACTTCTTGCTGATTTGATCTAACTCAATAATACCGGTAATACACGGGTAGTAATACTTTGCCCCGCCTGTGAAAACCTTCAGGTTCGGCAGAATTTCGGCATAGCCTACACTGTGACCATGCCCGCAATACACCGTCATCGAAACGTCCGGATGTGCCAGCATGGCTGATCTCAATACGTCACCCGTTGCCTTGCAGCCAAAATGTGGCAGGTAGTTGTCGTCAGTGTTTTTACCCTCATGCCAGCAGGCTTCGGCGAATGGTGGTACATGAAGAGCAACGATAATGTTCCGGTAGTATTTTAAAGCCTCAGCAAGCTGACTCTTCAGCCATGCAGCAGCCTCATCACCAAGCTTATTCTGGGCAGCCAGTCGAAGATCTTTCGTCGGCTGGATTAATTCCTTAATCCGATGGTAGTCATTTAAGTCTACCTGTGAACCGGTCGGATCGCCGAGTCGTCCATCCGCCAGCCCTTCGTGACCAATCAAACATGTAGCTGGCGTCAACTCGATTAAATCATCAGCGCGAGACAGCCAGATCAGGTTACGATTGGCCATGGTTCTGCCACCTACTTCAAAGTCGATTTTCTGTATAGAGCTGCCGTAATAATCGTGGTTGCCAAGAACAAAATAGATCTGATTTCTAAGGTGATCCGCTAAGAAGTCAAGGTAACGACAAAGGTTATCTGACGTAGCTATGTCACCCGTGATTAACACTGAATCAACGCCAGATTCGCGAATTGCGTTACACAGTACTTCGACTTCACGTAGTCCAACGAAGTTCAGGTGTAAATCTGTTAACCATGCAATTGAATATCTCATTATTTTGAAATCAGTTTGTCCCATTGCAAGAATTACCTTTTGGGCAGTTATTATTACTCTTCATCTATGATTTAGAATTTCATGGGACAAATTATAAAACATAGAAGAAGCTAAGTCAATATTAAATTTATCAAATAATCCTTTAAGATTAAATAGTTATACACTTAATGTTGATCTAGTACACACATTGTTGTTTATGCCACGTTAATCTATGAGAGAGGATTGAGGGGTGTCATTAAAAGTAGATTACAATTTGACTGTGAGAGATTAAGTAAGGACAAGGAAGGGGGATTTAGGATTAAGCAAGGCTTGAGAATCACGGTATGCGTTATCGTTGTTAACATTGGTACATTGATACTTTGGTAGTCAATTCATAATTGGAAAACAAAAAAGCCGCCTAATAGATAGGCAGCTTAATTGTTCAGAATAACTTTTAAAAGATGCAGTCCCAAGAAGGGACATTTTCTTTTAATTTTTAAACAGATATATTAATCTAAAAGGCGCAATAAAAACTTATACCTTATAAGAACCTGGGAATGCCGGAATCAAAATCCGGTGCCTTACCGCTTGGCGACGCCCCAATAAAGAGAAAAGAACAATCAAAGTGTTTCTGTGGTTACCGCAAACCAGTTTTGATTTTTGGTGATTTCACGCCGTGCGAACTCGGCGGCGGCAAACTCTTTAAAAACACCAAATACGGTTGATCCGCTTCCGGACATCATGCTTCCAACCGCTCCCAAATCCATGAGACGGGACTTGATATCGGCAATAACCGGAAACGCAGGAATCGTTACTGATTCAAGGTCGTTGGACATAATTGAGACGACATGTTCAATTGAGTCGAAAAACCGTGGCAGTCTATTCAGCTCTGCTCTGTTTGTCAACTGTAAAGATTTATAGACCCAACCCGTTGACACGTGAACACCAGGATTGACAAGTAATATCCAGCATGTTGGCATGCCGGGGAGGGGGGTCAGTTTGTCACCAATACCCTCGGCAAGGGCCGGTTTCTGAAAAATAAAGAACGGGACATCTGCACCAAGCTTGCTGCCGATGGCCATAAGCTCCTGTTCCGTCAGTTTCAGCTGGAGCAGTGTGTTCATCCCCATCAATACCGAGGCCGCGTCGCTGCTGCCCCCACCCAGGCCGGCGGCAACAGGAATATTCTTGGTAATACGTATCTGAACTCCTTGAGCAGAGCCAGCCCGATCGAGGATGACGCGGGCAGCTTTCCAGGCTATGTTATCCGGGCCGTCGGGAGCATTATCCGAATTGCAGATAACCGTGATTTCAGGAGCATTCGTCAGAACAAGCGTGATTTCATCGCAGAGATTCACCCGCTGCATGATCATCCGAAGATCATGGTATCCATCCGGGCGCTTTCCAATGACATCAAGCAGGTAATTGATTTTTGCCGGAGCCGTTACGGTCAAGGTACTCACGAAAACTCCCGTACTACTGTGGATAATTATGCGGGCCATTTATATCTAATAAACATCATTTTTGTCGAGTAGGAAGTTGCTGTTACCGGAAATGAATTTGACAGATTTACTGGCATTATGCTACCTCTGAAAAAGTAGTTCGAGTGAATGAAGGAGTATAACAATGTTTAAAAATCTCCGTGAAGATATAAACTCGGTTTTTGAACGTGATCCGGCTGCCCGGAATGTTTTTGAAATTATTTTCTGCTACCCCGGTTTGCATGCTCTCTGGATCTATCGTATTGCCCACTGGTTCTGGATTAACGAGCTGTTCTTTCTTGGCCGCTTCACGTCGCATATGGGGCGCTTCCTGACCGGAGTAGAAATTCATCCCGGGGCCAAAATAGGTCGCAAGTTTTTCATTGATCATGGTATGGGCGTTGTTATTGGCGAAACTGCGGAAATCGGCGATAATGTAACGCTTTATCATGGCGTCACGCTGGGTGGTGTTACCTGGGACAAGGTGAAGCGTCACCCGACATTGCTCGATAACGTGGTAATCGGGTCCGGTGCCAAGGTCCTGGGACCGTTCACGGTAGGGAGGGGGGCTAAAATCGGCTCCAATTCAGTCGTGGTTAAAGCGGTTCCCGACAATGCAACGGTTGTCGGCATACCGGGACGAATGGTGATGGCAGAAGAAAAGAAGGACGAGGGACGGGCGGATTTGCAGCACGGCCAGTTGCCCGACCCGGAAGCAAAGGCGATTTCATGCCTGTTTGATCAGATCCGTGAACTGGAACGGAAATACGATGCTCTGGCTGTTGAACATGAAGAACTAAAACGTAAGGTTAACGGGTAACATCCACCGGTGGTGTGCCACTCATTTGAGGATCAGAGGTTTCTTTTTGCATGATAAAACGGCAAACGACCATAAATAGAATTTTCAAGGTTTCCGGCATCGGACTGCATAGCGGTCAGGAAGTTACCCTCGAATTTCTCCCCCGTCGTGAATTCGGCATTGCTTTTGTGCATAACGGAAAACTGATCCCGGCCCGCTATGACATGGTCGGTGATACGCGCCTCTCTACCCAGATCAGCCTTGAAGGCGTAGCTGTTTCTACAATAGAGCATTTGATGGCGGCGTTTTATTTTTCCGGTATAACCAACTGCCTGGTGTACATTGACGGCCCTGAAGTGCCAATTCTGGATGGTTCTGCCTGGGAGTTTTATCAGGGGATGTGGAAGGCCGGGGTATATGAGTTTCCCGAATCAGGCGTGTATTTAAAAGTATTGCGACCGGTGGAAGTACATCACAATGATTCGTGGGTTAAGGTCAAACCCCTTAATACCCTGGAAATAACGATGTCTATCGAGTTTCGCTCACCTGTCGGCAAACAGAAAAAACGGGTTACTGACGTTGAAAATGCCTTTGCAATCATCAATTCCCGGACGTTTGTGCTTCAGGAAGAGATTGAAGCGATTCGCAAAGTCGGTCTGGCCAGGGGTGGGTCGCTGGATAATGCCGTGGTAATCGGCAGTGAAGAAATCATGAATCCGCGCGGTCTTCGTTACAAGAATGAACTAGTGAATCACAAAATACTCGATCTGATCGGCGATTTTTACACCAGCGGCTATCGAATCCTCGGAAAAGTCGAAGCCAACAAGACGGGACATTATCTTAACAATATGCTGCTCAGGGAACTATTCTCCGATCCCCGGAACTACAGTATTTATTGATTCATAATCACTTGCCGAGTATTACCTCGCCGGTATCAGTGAACAACCTCACCGGCAATTCAAACGCCCGCACAAATATGTTCAATAATCCCTTGCTCATGGATTTTACCGGGATGGCGCTGACCTGGGGATCCGACCATTTCCCCTTGGCCTCGAAATATGCCGTCAGCAAGTCCTTGTCCTTGCCGGTCAACAGCCAGCCGACGATCGGTATCCGGTTAACAATCTTATCCACTGTTTGAAGCGGCTGAGCCCCGAGAGTCAGGTTCAACTCTTCTTTAACGATGTCTGCGGTGCCAACAATCGAAACATTAATGGCATTGCTGCTTATAAACAGATCTTTGGTCGACATGATCCCATCTTTTACAGCGATACTTCCCTTGATGCTGCTGTACGGCATTCCCCCTGAGGCCATATCCGGTAGCCTGAATCTGAGTAATTGAGAAACATTCAATATCGAAAATACTTTGGAAAGTGTGTTGAATTTTCGTAGTTTGCCATTACTCATGTGCAACTTGATATTACCGAGAGAGCTTTTCTTGATCTCTGCCAGAGTATTTCCACGCGCGGTCAGGTCACTGTGCAGGGTTAGGGAACCGGTCACTTCACGGGAAATGTCGAGTGCGGAAAACAATTTATCGGCATCAGTCTTTGCAATATCAAAACTCAGGTCATAGCGATCTCCTTGTTGCCCCCCAGGAGATATTCTCCCTTTGGCCGTCAGCTTTCCGCCGAAAACTCCGGCAGTCAGGGTTTGCAGATACAGAGTGCCGCTATCCTGTTGAACTTCAGCATTCAGGTTGTTGAATAACAGTTTCCCCATATTCCCATTTTCCGCATTCAGTGACAGCATGACATCCATGCCGGTCCCTTGCTGGCTTTCCCCCTGACGAGGAGGTGGAGTGAGCATTTTCAGGTCATCGATATCAAGTTTCGTCGAGGTCACTGAAATGTTTGCCTGCCGGGTCGGAGCGGTCATTATTTTACCGTTGAGGTTGAAGTTTGAAGCGTTAATCATGCCGGATACGCTGTTTAAGGAAATTGAACCGCTGCTCAGGAGTATATTGGCATTAAACCTCCTGATGCCGGCTTCCCGGCCCTTTTCAGCCAGATTAATGTCTCGAAGATACAACATCGAAGATGAAAGGGTGATGTCGCCTTCCGGCTTTTTCAAACTTTTGATAGCCGCTTTCATTGTTACGACGGAATCGCCGTACCGGGTCGCAATAGTGGATGTCTCCAGGCTGTTTCCTTTGAAAGTGGCTGTTCCTGTGACTCCGGTGATCGGTTTAAGCCGGTCGTCAGGCAAAAAGCTGAGTTTCGTGAGATGTACCGTACCATGGTAATCCATGGCACTCAGGTCTGCCGGGTCGCCCCCGCCTTTGATATGGGCCTGGACAGTGCCCTGCGGCTTGTAGTGCCGCCACATGGAGAGAATGGGGGTAGAGCCATTCATTTCAAACCGGTTGGTCTGCAGATCAAACCCAAGGTAAGGTTTGTCGCCATAGCCAATCAAGCCGCTGCCGGTTATTACGAGAGGAGAAAGGTTGTACTGTACCGAGGTCACTTTTGTGGCATCCTTGCCGATTACCGTACTGAATTTGAGCGTATGTGGCATGGAGAGAGGCTTGCTGACATAGCCAGGAAGCGCATATGCCGCCTGTTTGAGATCCCAGTCGCCATTCAAACGATAGGCGGTATAATGGCCGCCTCCTACAAGATGTAATGATGAACTGTTACTGTATTCAAGCTTTGATAAACCGGCGATGTTTGCGATCCATGCGATCTCGGGAGCACGTGGAGAAATATCCATTCTTATCGGATAATCGGCAGTCTTGTCGGTATTGTACTCCGTGATTGAACCGTCCAGCGAGAAGGGCGAGGTGCCGAAGTTCCCGGTCATGCCGACCAGATTGAAATTTTTACCCTTGAGCTCAATAACGCCCTTTATGTTATTGAATGTCGGCGCTTTGGGACCGTAACTCAGGACCGCTTTTTCAACCGGCCCGCGAATGAACAGGGTGTTATAGTTCTGGCCAACTTCCATGTGGGCAATCTGGCTTATTCTGCCGTCCAGAACGCCCGCATCAAGCTTGAAAATACCGGTTTTAATCTTGTTTTCGATGTAATCAGAAGTGGCTTCATCAGCCATATCAATGAGGCCGTAGGGAACATAATTCCTGACATCCTCGTAGCGGAATGTTGACGGGGTGCTGGCTTTGGCGATGATCCGAGGATCTTTCGTCAAATAATCCTGCATCTGGAAGCTCCCCTTGATTCTGAACCCCTCCATGCTGAAATCAACGGCCGAGATATCGATAAGTTGCTTTGTCAGCGTTGCCGTGTACTCAAGTTGCAGGACTTTCGGTGAAAGAGTAGCATGAAATATGGATGGCCATTGTATCGTAGCACCGCTTATATGGATTTTCCCCTTGGCAGCGAAGTTTTGCGGCTTTCCTTTGAAACTGGAACTGAAATCCACTCTGCCGCCGGTGTTGGCAAAAGGAATATATTTGCCAAAATAAGGCCAGAATCTGCCGATATCGGCCTGCTTAAGAGAAATGTCGCCATCGATATCCGAATCAAGCAATGATGTTTCACCTGAAGGAAGCCGTACCTTGCCGGATAGTGAAAAACGGGTAGGGGAACCGCGCAGGGCAGGAATATCGGCAGAAAGTTTAAAATGCCCTTTGTGGCCCCTGCCAATATGGTCGGTTGCGAGCGAGATGTTGCGTAGTGCTGCAGTAAATGGCTCTTTTCGTCCGGCCATATCGCTCCAGAGTATCGCACCCTTGTTAATGCGTATTTTTTTGAAATTTACCCGCACACCGTCTTTACCCGGCTTGAGCAAATCATCGATAGAAAGAGTTCCATCCGCGCGGCGACTTACTGATATGGTCGTTTCGTTAAGGGTCAGGTTTTTCAGTTCAACTCTTTTTTCAAGTAACGGAATAAGTGCCACCTGAATCGTGATTTTTTTCGCTGTAACAAAATCAGCCGCCCCGTCCTTTTCCTTAACGGTAAATGATTTGAATTCAAACGAGGGTCCGAAGTTCCAAGCAAAAGATCCCGATTCAAAGTTGACGGTCCGGTTAAGGCTTTGCTGAAGAGCGGTTACGATCTCGGCGCGGTAGGCATTGACATCCAGCAGATAGGGGAGAAACAATGCTGTTGCAGTCACCAGTGTTGCGACTGTTACAAGTAAAACTCCGGAGATTTTGACAAATCGGGAAGTGATTTTCACGATTCCGTCACCTCAGTTGTGACCCTGACCCGCCGGATGCGCTTCTTTTCAACACTTTCAACCGTAAATCGGGAGTTTTGGAACAGGATGCTCTCCCCCTGTTGCAACAGCCGTCCGGACTGTGCAAGCAGGAAACCGGCAATGGTAGAATAGGGGGCATCTTCAGGAAGGGCAAGATGAAGCCGGAGATTCACTTCGCGCATGGTCAACATTCCGTCCAGAAGGTACCCGTTACTATCCTCAACACACTGCTCCGGAGAAACGTCATCAAATTCATCGTCAATTTCACCGACAATTTCTTCGAGAAGGTCCTCAAGTGTAATAATCCCTTCTAACCCGCCATATTCATCAACAACAAAAAGCATATGGATTCGTAACGACTGCATTTGCTTTAATGCGGTACTTAGCTGGGCATTGGCCGGGATAAAGTGTGGCGGATGAATAAGTGCACTAAGATTGAAACCGGATAAATCCGAATGTGACAGAAACGGTTCCAGGTCTCTTCTGACAATAATGCCGACAATATTGTCAAGTTCCTCCTGAAAGACCGGAATCCTTGAAAGCCCGCGGGAATTAAACAGTGACAGGGTCTCACTAAATGTTGCAGTCACCGGCAGCGCCGCAACAGCGTTACGGGGGATCATGACATCCTGAACTTCCGAGTCGGAAAATTCAAAAATGCGATGAAGGAGCTGCTGTTCATCAGCTTCAAGAGTCCCGCTTGTATGAGAAATGTTAATAATCTGCCGCAATTCGTCAACGGTGTAGACGCTGGCGTGATCGGGCGAAACTTGAAGTCCCATGATGCGAACCGCGCTTCTTCCTGCAAAATCAAGCATGCGTATCGGCCAGCTGAAGATAGAATGGAAAAGCCTCATCGGCCAGGCAATAGCCATGGCGACATGTTCTGCACGGTCAAGTGCAAGCGTTTTGGGAGCGAGCTCGCCAAGAACAATATGCAGAAACGTAATAATTGTAAAAGCGCACGTAAAGGCAATCGTATGACGGACCGTATCTGAAACCAATCCATGTAGCGGAGCTTCCAGAAGCCGGGACAACGCTGGCTCGCCTATCCAGCCTAATGCCAGCGACGCCATGGTGATGCCCAACTGGGTTGCCGATATGTATGAATTAATATCATCGAGCAGTCCAAGCAGGACTTTAGCGCGCACATGACCGCTTTCAGCCAGAGAAACAATGCGGGAGCGACGAACGGAAACGAGCGAGAATTCGGCAGCGACGAAAAAACCATTTGCGGCTACCAGCAAAAGGACAAGAAATAGATAGAGTAACGTATGTTCCATCCGCGCATTCTCTATCCGGAAGAGTGCGATGTCAACTGCAACATGCCAAATATTATTATCGTTTGACCAATATTTTGATTCATGCTACTTATTCTTACTTACAAATTTTGCCGAAATGGATTTTATCCAATGCACATGCGGTCGCTCACATTGCTGTTCCTGCTGTTGATAACGGCGTGCGCCGGAATCGCTCCTCCCCCTGAAGATATCCAGCCTGTTATCCCCAAGATTCATGATAGTTATGCTCATTCTCTGTATCTGTTTTCCCGGGCAAGAATTGCCGCCCATGAGGGAGACTACCCATCCGCACTGAGCCTGTTACGCGAAGCGATTGCGCTTGATCCCGGTTCTGCCAGAATGCATGGTGAAGTTGCCGACATCAAACTTAAAATCGGTCAGATTCCTGAGGCGCTTGAATATATTAACAAGGCAATTGCTCTTGATCCTGAATACCGTCCCCCCTACGTGCTTGGCGGTGTTCTGATGGCGTCTGCCGGAAAGGACTGGGAAGCGGCAGACTATCTGCGAAAAGCGGTCAAACTTGATCCAGCCAAGGAAGATGCCTACCTCCACCTGGCCCTGTCACTGACTCGTCTGTTTGAATATGAAGAAGCTGTCGCCTCGCTTAAAGCGCTAGTCAAGCTCAATCCTGACTCCATACTGGGCTATTATTATCTTGGCCGTACATACAGCCAGATGAAGCTTTATCGTGATGCTTTAGGTTATTTCACTAAAGTACTTGAATTACGACCAGAATTCGATCAGGCTGTAATTGACATGGCTGCTACCTATGAAGCAATGGGCGACTATCCCCATGCTATTGATACCTACCGTACGCTTCTTAATCAGGATGAACATCGTACCGCAGTCCTGCAGCGTTTGATTCAGCTGCTTCTTCAGCAGCGCAGGTTTGCAGAAGCGCTTAATTCTCTCCGGATGGCTGCACAAACAGGTTTAGGCGGTCAGGAAACTGTTCGAAAGATCGGTTTGGTACATCTTGAACTTGAACAGTACGATGAAGCGATTGCCGTATTTGGCGACATGCTGCAAAAAGATCCATCGGCACACAATATACGTCTTTATCTCGGCATTGCATACGAAGAGAAGAATGATCTGGACAACGCTTATATAGAATTCAGCAAGATTCCCAGGAACTCTCCCCAGTACTTCGATGCCGTCAGTCATATAGCATTGATCCTGAAGGAGCAGGGCAAACCGGATGCTGCAATTGCTATCCTGCAGGAATCGATTCAATCAAACCGTGACAATCTTGAATTGTATCTGAATCTGTCCTCACTCTACGAAGCTATAGACCGGCCACAGGCAGCCCTTGATATCCTTCTGGAAAACGAGCATCTCTTTCAAAAAGAGTCGCGGCTCCATTTTCGCATCGGTGTGCTTCTCGACAAGATGGGCAAGCGTACTGAATCGATAGCTATGATGAAGCAAGTATTGGTGCTTGATCCCAAAGATGCCCAGGCCCTCAATTATCTCGGGTACTCATACGCTGAAATGGGTATAAACCTCGAAGAAGCGTTGAAGTACATCAAACAAGCCATAGCCATCCGTCCGCGTGATGCGTTTATTCTCGACAGCCTCGGCTGGACCTACTTTAAACTCAAGCGCTATGATGACGCTGTACATGCACTGGAAGAGGCGATTTCCCTGGTGAATGACGATTCTACCATCATTGAGCATCTTGGTGATGTGTATGCGGCCCGTCGAATTGTCAAAAAAGCCCTTAAGCAGTATCAAAGGGCACTGGAACTGGCTCCCGAACGCAAAGAGCTGGTAGAGAAGATGCACAAGCTTAAAGGGGAGCAGAGCGAAAAATGATGACATCACCAGGCTTACGATGCCTGTTGATGGCGCTTCTTTTCAGTGTCGTTCTTGCTGCGTGTAACAGCCCTGAGAATCCTCCAACGCCGCTAGCCAGGGCGGCCACTTCAGTGCCTGCCACCGGAGACTCGCTGGTAGAAGGCACCATTGGAGAAGCATCCACCCTCATTCCCCTTCTTGCCACGGATTCCTCGTCCCATGCGGTTGCCGGTCAGGTTTACAACGGGCTGGTAAAATATGACAAGAACCTGAACATCGTCGGGGATCTTGCCGAGTCGTTTGACATCTCCAAAGATGGTCTTACGATCACCTTTCACCTCCGGCACGGCGTCAAATGGCATGATGGCGCGCCCTTCACGTCGAAGGATGTTCTCTACACATACCGCGTCACGATCGATCCCAAAACCCCCACCGCCTATGCTGAAGATTTCAAACAGGTAAAAAAACTGACTACCCCTGACCCTTTTACGGTTCGGGTGACCTATGATGCACCTTTTGCTCCGGCACTGGCTTCATGGGGAGTGAACATCCTTCCGTCTCATCTGCTTGAAGACCGGGATATTACCAAAAGTCCGCTGGCGCGAAATCCGGTCGGCACGGGTCCTTACCGCTTCAAAGAGTGGGTGTCGGGCCAGAAGATCGTTTTGGAAGCGAATAATGATTACTTTGAGGGGCGACCCTACATCGATCGCTACATCTATAGAATCATCCCTGACAGCTCCACCATGTATATGGAGCTGAAGGCGGGTGCCATTGATCTCATGACCCTGACGCCGGTTCAGTTTGCGCGTCAGACCGCCTCACAAAACTTCACCCGTCGCTTTAACAAATACCGGTATCCCTCTTCAAGCTATTTATATATGGGCTACAACCTGCGTCATCCGCTCTTCGGCGACAAGCGCATCCGGCAGGCCATGACCGCTGCCATCAACAAGGATGAGCTGATCCAGGGAGTACTGTTCGGCATGGGACAGAAAGCTGTCGGCCCGATTGTGCCGGGACGCTGGGCCTATAATCCGGCAGTCAAAGACATCGTCTATAATCCGGAACATGCTGCTGAACTGCTGGCGCAGGCGGGCTGGAAGGAAAAAAATAGCGATGGAATTCTGGTGAAAAACGGCAAGCCCTTCAAATTCACCATTCTGACCAACCAGGGTAATCAACAGCGCTTGATGACTGCCCAGATCATACAGCAACGTCTGCGCCAAGTCGGTATTGACGTTAAAATACGGATTGTCGAGTGGGCGGCATTTCTGAAGGAATTTGTCAATAAAGGGAACTTTGAAGTGGTGCTGCTGGCCTGGAGCATCTCACAGGACCCGGATATGTACGACGTCTGGCATTCAAGCAAGAACAAGCCGGGCGAACTCAATTTCATCGGCTATAACAACCCGGAGGTTGACCGCCTGCTCATTGCCGGACGAAGTACGTTCGACAGGGAAAAACGCAAGCAGTCTTATTTCCGCATTCAAGATATCCTTGCCGAGGACCAGCCCTATACCTTCCTGTACGTACCGGATTCACTTCCCGTCGTAAGCGCCCGTATTCGCGGCGTGGAGCCTGCTCCGGCAGGTATCGGGCATAACCAGATCCGCTGGTATGTGCCGAAAAACGAGCAGGTGTATTGATATGGGGCGCTATCTTATAAAACGCATCCTTATGCTGATTCCGCTCATGATCGGCATTACCCTGATCACCTTTTCGGTTATTCACCTGGCTCCGGGGGAACCGGTGGAAATGCAGATGGCGATGAATCCCAAAGTCGGCAAAGAGGCCAAAGAACGTCTCATGAAGTTTTATGGCCTTGATAAACCGCTGCATGAACAGTACTTCAATTGGGTAGGCAAGATAGTGCGGCTTGATTTGGGGCGGTCATTTTCATCCGATAATCGTCCGGTCGTGGACAAAATCAAGGAACGTCTGCCGATCACCATATCGCTGAATGTTATTGCTCTGCTTCTTGAGTTCGGCCTGGCGATTCCGATAGGAGTACTTGCGGCAACACGCCGTGACACCTGGCTTGACAAGGGTATTACCGTATTTGTTTTTATCGGCTTTGCCGTACCAACCTTCTGGCTGGCACTGCTGCTTATGTATTTCTTCGGTGTCAGGCTTAACTGGCTGCCGATCTCCGGTCTGCATACACTGGGAAGCGATCACTGGGGAACTGCTCGCTATCTGCTGGACCTGTCCAAGCATCTGATTATGCCGATCATGGTGGCTTCGTTCGGGAGTCTTGCCGGACTGTCGCGCTACATGAGATCTGCCATGCTTAACGTCATCAGCCAGGATTACATAACAACGGCACGTGCCAAAGGCCTTTCCGAGCGGGTCGTGATCTGGAAGCATGCCCTGCGAAATGCCTTGCTGCCGTTGATAACCCTGCTCGGTTTTTCCATACCCGGTCTGATCGGTGGCAGTGTCATATTTGAAACCATTTTTGCCATACCGGGGATGGGGCAGCTCTTTTATCAAGGTGTCATGTCGCGGGACTATCCCGTGGTCATGGGGATTTTGGTTATTGGCGCTTTTTTGACGCTTATCGGCAATCTTGTTGCCGATGCATGTTATGCCCTGGCCGATCCGCGGATCAGGCATGGAGAGGGGTAGAGGATGGATTTTAAACATTCATATTTTTACTCGATCTTCTGGCCGCGTCTCCGGCGTAATCGTCTTGCCCTGTTCGGCGGTGGAATTGTGCTGGCACTATTCCTGATTTCATTACTCGCTCCGCTTATTTCTCCCTACAATCCCAGCGCGATCAATGCCTGGGCCGTTCTTTCGCCTCCGAGTTGGCAGCATTGGTTCGGCACCGATGAACTGGGCAGAGATGTCCTCAGCCGGGTTCTTTATGGCTCTCGGGTATCACTCAAAGTAGGTTTTGTCGCTGTTGGTATCGCTGTTTCAATAGGTACCGTCGTGGGACTGGTTTCAGGATACTTCAGCGGTCTGGTTGATGCCACACTCATGAGAATAGTGGATATCATGCTCTGTTTTCCGGCCTTTTTTCTGATACTGGCGATCATAACTTTTCTGGAGCCTTCAATCTGGTACATCATGATGGTGATCGGCTTGACCGGTTGGATGGGAGTTGCAAGGCTTGTCCGTGCCGAGACACTTTCAATACGTGAAATGGAATATATTCTTGCCGCACGTTGTATTGGTTGTTCCAATATCCGCATAATATTTCGTCATATTCTCCCCAATGCGATTTCGCCGGTTCTTGTCTCGGCGACACTTGGCATCGCCGGCGCCATCCTGACTGAATCTGCCCTGTCGTTCCTCGGCATCGGTGTGCAACCCCCGACACCCAGTTGGGGAAATATCCTTACATCCGGTAAGGATTATATTGAATTTGCCTGGTGGCTGTCGCTCTTCCCCGGTCTTTCCATTCTGGTAACTGTTCTGGCATACAATCTCCTTGGTGAGGGAATTCGTGATGCCCTGGATCCGCGTGTAAAAAGATAATTATTCTTCTCAATCCGGTATGTTAAACCGTTTGTTCTGCACTTCCCATATCCTCTCCACCACTTGTTATTTCCTCTCGCATATATTTTCTCATTCAAGTAAATGTCTCCGTCTAAAACTCACTCAGTTTTTTTAAAAACACTTTGATAATCTTGTTAAAAATAATAAAATAGCTCACTGAAACCAGCGTAACAAAGCTTAAATGGTATATTGAATTACCGTATACATTCAGGTAGATCTCTAATCTATGATTGGTAACATGCTGGTATTGCGAGATAAAAAAAGTTTACATTGTGGTGCAAAAAAATATTGACAAAATTATAACGTCGTACTAAAAACAAATAAATTCCTGTAATACCCCATTTGATTTTTGAATTATATGTCTCAGTGCGAAGGGGATTTACTTTTATGACGAGAGAAAAGGGTGCCTATTCAGTGCAGGCTGTCATTAAGGCAATCGACCTGCTCGAAACTCTTGCCCAGGATGGCGACAGTCCATCGATTACGATCATAGAAAAGAAGCTGGATCTCAGCCGGAACAAGGCGTTTCGCTTACTCGCCACGCTTGAAGACAAAGGTCTGGTTGAGAGAAATGCTTTGACCGGCACATACAGCTTGGGGCTGCAGGCTTTTCAAATGGCTCAGCATATTCTTAAGAGCGCCAACCTTATCCGGTTGGCTCATCCGGTGATGGAGGAACTGGCGCACAAGCTGAACGAAGCTATTTACATCACCGTCATCAATAATGATGAGGTGTTGTTTCTCGACATGGTTGACTCCTTCCAGCAGGTAAAGGCTGTTGATCTGGTCGGAAAACGTTTTCCGTTCTTCACGAATGCGGCCGGAAAGGTACTGAAATCCGTATCATCGTTTGATCTGCGCGGACGGGGGAGGGGAAAACGCAATATTCCTGATCCGCACACCCTGGAACTTGAATTGGATGAGATCAGAAAAAAAGGGGTGGCAGTTGATTTTGGCGGGCTAGGCGAGGGAATTTGCGCAGTGGCGGTTGTTATACGCGATTATGCAGGTAAAGTTGTTGGGGCATTGACCCTGCTTGCCCCATCGTTTCGAATGCTTCAGGAACGTCTTGAACAGGAAATAATTCCATCCATGCTTGAAGGTGCTGAAGAGTTGTCAATGAAGTTCGGTTATATGAAAATCCCTGCTTGATTGTGAGTTAAATTTTGAGAAAGGAGATTGTATTCAATATTCGGATGGTAGGCAGTGGGCACTATTAACTTTTAGTGAAAGGAGTAACTAATGGCAGAAAAACAGTATGATTGGGCAAAAATTGCCAAGGATCCGCGTTTCATCGAATTGCACCACAAAAAATCGGCATTTTTGTTTGGCTGGTGGATTTTCTCCACCGTGTATTACTTCCTGCTCCCGATCGGGGCAGCGTATGCACCGGGTCTCTTCAAAATCAAGGTAATCGGGGTTGTTAACTTCGGTTACATCTTTGCGCTTTCCCAGTTCTTTGTTTCCTGGGGACTCGCTCTCTATTATGCAAAAGTAGCCAATAACGACTTCGACCGTCTGACCAGGGAACTGGTCAATGAAATCCAGTAAAGGAGGATACGACATGACATTTAAGAACATCATCATCGCCACAAGCCTGGCCCTTTCCGTTGCCGCAGCCGCCTTTGCTGAAGAGCCCAAGAAGGCCCCGGTCGCTCCCGGTACACCGGTTGCAGTCACAGCACCTGCCGCCCCCGGCGCAGCTGCCGTAGCAGCTCCCGGCGCTGCAACACCGGCACCAGTCGCTGCACCGGCTCCTGCTAAAAAGAAAGAGCTGAAAGCCAATAAAGCCATCACCCTCTCCATGTTTGCCGTCATCATCGGTATCACCATGGGCGTTGTTGTCTGGGCTGCCAAACAGACCAAGACCGCTGCCGACTTCTACGCAGCCGGTGGCGGTATCACCGGAACACAGAACGGCTGGGCTATTGCCGGCGACTACATGTCGGCTGCCTCGTTCCTCGGAATTTCCGGGATGATTTCGCTGTACGGGTATGACGGGTTCATGTACTCGGTCGGCTGGCTGGTTGCGTACATCACCGTTCTCCTGATCATTGCCGAACCGTGCCGTAACGCCGGCAAGTACACCCTGGGCGATATCCTCTCCTTCCGTACCGATCCGAAACCGGTTCGCGCCGTTGCCGCTATTTCAACCGTTGCC
>Ga0154471_120_pt1 | contig 22814 bp, 17 predicted proteins | sample RifGroC2_FD_115950 | JGI IMG/M metagenome (GOLD analysis project Ga0154471, IMG submission 115950) | Geobacteraceae bacterium GWC2_53_11
AACGACGCCCATGGTGATACCGATGATGACGGCAAACATGGAAAGAGTGATGGCTTTGTTAGCTTTCAGCTCTCTTTTTTTAGCCGGAGCAGGTGCGGCGGCAGGTGCGGGAGCAACAGCGCCGGAAGCGGCAACTACGGGTGCCCCAGGGGTAGCAGGGGCGGAAGCAGCGGCAGGCGCGCCGGGAGCAACCGGAGCCTTCTTGGGCTCTTCAGCAAAGGCGGCTGCGGCAACGGAAAGGACCAAGCTTGTGGCGATGATGATGTTCTTAAATGTCATGTCGTATCCTCCTTTACTGAAGTTCATTGACCAGTTCTCTGGTCAGACGGTCGAAGTCGTTGTTAGCAATTTTTGCATAGTAGAGAGCCAGTGCCCATGAAACAAAGAACTGGGACAACGCAAATACGTAACCAAAATTGATAACCCCGATTACCTTGATTTTGAAGAGACCGGGCGCATACGCTGCCCCGATGGGGAGCAGGAAGTAATACAGAGTGGAGAAAATCCACCAGCCAAACAAAAACGCTGTCTTTTTGTGGTGCAGTTCAACGAAACGTGGATCTTTGGCAATTTTTGCCCAATCATACTGTTTTTCTGCCATTAGTTACTCCTTTCTTGTTTTGTGCAAAAGTGTACTGCTGCGTCTGCCGAAGGCGTCTCCTCTCGTTTTAGTGAATAAACATGGTTGCTGTAACAGCGTCTGATCAATCTATTTGATGTTAACAACTCTAAACGAAGCATATGAGAACAATATAGAAGTAAAAAAAAATTTCAATAAACTGTATACGCGAACTAATAAAATAGATATTTGACTAAAACAAAATGGGGTTAAAATGACAGGCAAATATTTAAAAATGTATTTATATAAGTATGTTGCAAAACTATTTTAAGCTCGTATCAAGAAAAAAACCTGCTGTCTTTGGTAGTGATAACATTATTGCATTGGCAAAAGCAATACAAAATCGACTAAAATTTAAACTATGTTCTATTATTATGTGGGAATTAGGCTGCTGATAATATGAGTGGGTAGATGGTGCGCTTGAATTAGTATCAGAAATAGCAGTCTGCCGTATTATCGATTAGATCGATTCGTTTGCTCAGGTGCTCGTACGGTGGCAGGATCAGGCGGTTTTTGTATTCAATCCGGAGGACTCCATGCTAAATAAATATCATCAACAACAAAATAAAAGTTGACACAGATGAAATAATGCGGTAAATAATTCTTCTTTTTGAGCCGCTAGCTCAGTCGGTAGAGCACCTGACTTTTAATCAGGTGGTCGTTGGTTCGACCCCAACGCGGCTCACCAAACATTCAAGGCACTTATCCCTAACCGGGTAAGTGCCTTTTTTGTATTTTACTCACGATACTTGTAATCGTTTCTGGTTGAATAATCCGCGAATCAGGCTACACTTGCCAAACCATTTCATTCTCACGAGGAAATACGATGAATCAGAATAAACGGTTTGCAATTGTATGCGCTGTAGTCTTGATGACCGTTGTCGGTGCGCTTCCTATTGTAGTTGTGGCGGAAACGATTGTCACGGTCGGCGGAACCGGGAGTGCTCTGGGAACTATGAAGCAGCTTGCCGGGTTGTACGAGAAAACCCACCCGGGAGTCCGCATCCGGATTCTGCCGAGTCTTGGCAGTACGGCGGGAATCAAGGCGGTCCTTGACGGGGGGATCAATCTGGGAGTGGCCAGCCGACCTTTGAAGCAGAATGAACAGCAGCAGGGGGCCGTGGCGGTCGAATATGCCCGCTCTCCTTTCGTTTTCATCACCAACGCCACAAGTAGCAAAAAGGACATCACGGTCCCGGAACTGGAAAGGATTTATACGGATCCGGCTCCACACTGGCCCGATGGCAGCCGGATCCGTCTGATACTGCGTCCGGAAAAAGATATCGACACAAGCATGGTGCGAAGTCTTTCTCCGGCCATGGAACAGGCCATGAAGGCAGTCCACGCCCGTCCCGGCATGATCCAGGCAATTTCAGACCAGGAGTCAACCGATGCAGTAGTGAAAACGCCCGGCGCCCTTGGGTGCGCCACCCTGAGCGAGATTATCAGCGAGAAGCGTCCGGTAAACATTCTTACCTTCAACGGTGTCAAGCCGGATGTGAAAAACATTGCCAACGGCATCTATCCCCTGTTCAAGTCGATGTATGTGGTGATAGCGCCGAAGACCCCGCCTGTGGCACGGGACTTTGCGGCATTTGTCAACTCCCGCTTGGCGGGACGTATCCTGTCGGCGACCGGTAACTTGCCGGTTACGACGAAACAGGGAAAGTAAGCGGATGTATGACAAACAACACATAATCAGCATTACTACCTGGATAGCGGCTCTCGTCGCCGTGGCCGTGGCACTGCTCCTGCCGCTCGGCTATTTTACCGTTTCCTATCAATATCTCAGCGGGAGTCTGGCAGCAGAAGCGGAATTGACCAGCCACAGCATCTCCGGCTTGATTAACGCCCACCCGGAGGTCTGGCAGTACGAACAGGTGCGTCTGGAAGAGTTGCTGGAACAGCGGATGCGAAACAGCCACGGTGAGACGCGCCGTATACTTGATCTTCAAAACAAACTGGTTGCCGAGAACGGCGCCAAGCTGAAGCCGCCTCTGGTCACGCGCCGTTTCGAGCTGATGGATGCCGGAGTGCCTGTCGGAACACTTGAAATGAGTACTTCTCTGTTTTCGCTGCTGTCCCGTACTGCCCTCGTTGCGCTGCTCGGGGTTTCCTGCGGGGTTGCGATCTTCGTTACCCTGCGCGTCCTGCCTCTGCGTGCCGTGGATGCGGCTGAGAAATCATTACGGGAAAGCAAGGCAGAGCTGACCGAAAAGGTTACACAACTGGAAGTCGCCCTTGTCAAGGTGAAGCAGCTCGAAGGCATTATCCCGATCTGTATGTACTGCAAAAAAATCCGGAACGATCACGAAAGCTGGGAGCAGATGGAAGCGTACATAACGGAACATTCCGAAGCGCACTTCAGCCATGGCATTTGTCCTGAATGTTTTAAAAAGGCAACCGCGGAAGTTATGGAAGGGCATACATAAATACCGCGGTCGTACCCTGGTCGCCAGGGTCGCCATGATTCAAACCGTTCCATCGCTCCCCGCAGGTTTTACCGCCACTCAGACCTGCACGAAACATTCATTATCCAGATTGCCCACCCTGTTTAACTTCCTCCTGAACGTCCCGTCGTACCTGCCTTGCATTACCTCCGAACTACGCTAAACTAAGATTCTGCCTGTCGGCCAGACGCCGAAACTAACAGCACCATCTCTTCAACTGAGGAGCTTATTGTGCCGGAATGTAATAAATTTGAACAACTCCTGTATGTTGTCACGCTCACGTCCATAACTCTGGCGCTCTATCTTGCCAGCCTCTACAACTATCTCCTCTTTCACTCCCTGATAGAAACAACAACCATTGCCATCGGATTTGCTCTCTTCATGCTTACCTGGAACGCGCGCAAATTTCTGGGGAATGATTGCCTCAAAATCATCGGCATCGGCTATGCCTTCATCGCTTTCATCGATCTGCTCCATACCCTTGCATACAAGGGAATGAACGTATTTCCGGGGTTCAACGCCAATCTGCCGACACAGCTCTGGATAGCCGCCCGCTACCTGCAAGCCGTTACGCTCTGCGTCGCACCGATCTTCGTCGAGCGGAACATGGACAAACGCATCATCTTCGGAGTCTCCGCCACGTCGGTCGCGCTCCTTGTGATGCTGGTATTCTCCGGCAATTTCCCCGACTGCTACATTGAAGGAAAGGGACTCACCGATTTCAAGATTGCCAGCGAATACGTGATATCCGCTCTTCTTCTTACGTCGCTGTACCTCTTTTACCGGATTCGGCACCATTTCATCGCCAGGGTATTCATCCTTACCGCAACTTCAATAGCCTTTACCGTGCTTTCCGAACTTTCATTCACCGCGTACGCAAGCGTGTACGGTTTTGCCAATCTGGCGGGGCACTTTTCCAAGCTGGCGGCTTTCTATCTCATTTACCGGGCGATACTCGTAACAGGCATCAAGGAACCGTTTGATCTTATTTTCAGAGAGCTCACGCAGACGGAAGAAGCGCTCAGAAAAAGCCACGACTCGCTTGAGGAACGGGTGAGGGAGCGGACTGCCGAACTGCGTGTCAGCGAGGAACGGTACCGTTCGCTTATCCGCAAGGTTCAGGCCGCTATCGTGCTCCATGACGGACAAGGGCAGATTCTGACCAGCAATCCCTTGGCTCAGGAGCTGCTTGGACTCTCTGCGGATCAGCTTCTCGACAAGGAGCTGGTTGATCCGGAGTGGCATTTTCTACGGGAAAACGGCTCCATTCTGCCGGTTGCCGAATACCCCGTAAGCCAGGTTTTGGCCACGCGAATGCCTTTCAGAAACTTTGTTGCCGGAGTCAGCTGCCCGGGGCGAAATAATGTCACATGGGTGCTGGTCAATTCCGAGCCGGAATACGATGAAACAGGTGAAATCATACAGGTTGTTGTTTCCTTCGTGGACATTACCGAACTCAAACGGGTGGAGGAAACGCTTCACATTCAGGCTGTCGAGCTTGAAGAGGAGGTGGCCGAGCGCCAGATGGCCCAGGAAAGCCTTCAAGAGCAGGCAGTGCTGTTGGAAAATGAGATCGAGGAGCGACGTAATACGCAGGACGAACTGGAACAACTGAACGAGAACCTGGAACAGAGAGTACAGGAACGGACCGCGGAGCTGGGTGCAAAGAATGATGAGCTGCAAAAAATGAACCGCCTGTTTGTCGGCCGTGAACTTAGAATGGTGGAGCTGAAGGAGAAAATACGGGAGCTGGAGCAGCAAAAGAACCGGCAAACGCAAACAGCTGCTCCGGCCGGGCCGGCGGAGAGCGAGGGTGATTCGTGAATGTTCTGATCGTTGATGACAACTCCAATGACCGCAGAATCCTGCGCTATACGCTGGAACACCACGGTTGCGAAGTGACCGAGGCGAAGGATGGCCAGGAAGGGCTTGAACGGGCAAAAGAACTCAAGCCGGAGCTGATTATCTCCGATGCCCTTATGCCGAGAATGGATGGTTTCGAATTTCTGCGCAAGGTCAAGAGGGATCCTGATCTTCGCTTCGTTCCCTTTATCTTTCATTCTGCAGTATATACCGGCGTGAAAGACAGGGGTTTGGCCCTCTCCCTCGGCGCAGAGGCGTTTATCAGCAAACCGCTGGAACCCGAGGAGTTCTGGCAGGAGTTGGCCGCTGCTCTGTTCCGTTGCGAGGAGGGGAGGAAAAGTCGGCCCGTGGCAAACCTGGTGGAAGAAGAAAAGGAATACTTGAGAAAATACAGCAGCGTCGTGGCGGCAAAGGTTGGCGAGAAGGTCCGGGAGCTTGAGCAGAACATTGAGGGGCGCAAGCAGACCGAGGAAGCCTTGCGGGAAAGCGAAGCACAGCGCTACCGGCTCCAGGCTGAACTTGCATGCGCGGCAGAGATGCAGGAAAAACTCCTGCCAAGCCGGTATCCCGACCTGGCCGATTTTGAATTTTCCGCACGCTGCCTGCCCGCCCGACAGGTCGGCGGTGACTTCTACGACTGGATCGAGGTGGCGCCGGACACGGTTGCTATCACCCTCGGCGACGTGATGGGCAAGGGGATGAGCGCGGCCATGCTCATGACGACCGCAATGGCAGCCCTGCAGACGGCAACATTGCAGAACGGGCCCGCGGCAGCCGTGCAGCTGGCCGAACGTGCCATCAGGTCGCATCTGGAACGCTTCGAAAGCTTTGTAACCCTGTTCCATGCCCATCTTAACATTTTCACTCACATCCTGACCTATGTGGATTGCGGTCACGGGTACGTATTCCTGCGCCGTTTCGGCGGAACCGTTGAAGAGCTCAGCCCGCGCGGCCTTCCTCTGGGGGTGACCGCCAAAGAGCAGTACCAGGAGGGGATGATTACGTTCGAGCCGGGTGATGCGCTTGTCCTGTACAGCGACGGGCTGATCGACGCCCGACCGGAGCTGGCGCTCGACAATCGGAGCCTGGCCGGTCACCTGAACGGGACAACAAGTGCCCGGGAAATGCTGGCCGCCCTCATGGCTCTGCCGGCATTCGACAGCCACCCTCCCGATGACCTGACGGTTCTTGTCATCAGGATGCGACGTGTGTGCATTGAACGGGTAAAAGCAGAATGAGATGGAGCTGAAAGAACGGTTAAATAAACTGAAAACGGCGAAATAAGCTGCGCCGGAAAGGATGTTGTATGTCGTTTTTCATTCGTTGTGCCGTGCTGACCACGCTGCTGTTCGGGGCATCCCTGCCGGCAGATGCCGTTCAGAAACAACCCTACACGATAGCCGTCATACCGTCGGTTCCTCCCGTAACCCTGCACAAAATCTGGGCGCCGTTTGTCGAGCGTCTTTCCCGCGATACCGGCCTTAAATTCAGCCTCAAAATGTACGAAAAAATGGCTGACTTCGAACGGGATATCTGGAGCGGCGCGCCTGACTTTATCTTCGCTTCGCCGATCCAGACGGTCGTTGCACATAAATCGAATGGCTATCTGCCGCTGGTACGAGGCGGCAAGCCGGTTACCATCGGCCTGTACGTGCGCAAGGATTCTCCCCTTAAAACAATCGATGAACTGGCCGGAAAAAAAGTCTCGTTTGTCGGCAACAAGAATCTGTGCAGCGTCTATGTCAGGCATCTGCTGGCGATAAACAAAAACCAGTTGTCCTATACCAACGAATATGCCGGCTCGACCAAGAATGTCATCTTCAACGTCATCCTGGGAAAGAGCGATGCCGGAGGGGTGTTCGTACCGGAGCTTGCGGCGGAGTCGGAGGATATTCGCAGCCAGCTACGGGAAATTATCGTGACGCCGGAAATAGCTCCCCATCCGCTCAGTGCCAACCCTCGCGTGCCCCGGAAGGATCGGGATGTGGTGAAGAAGGCAACGCTTGATATTGCTGCAAGAAGGGATAACCAGGAGCTGTTCAGGAAACTCAGGATGGGAGAGCCTGTCCCCGCCGACTACGACCGTGACTATCGCGCCATGGAAGCAATCAATATTGAAGAACTTACCAACTGGGGAAAGTGACATGCCGCTTCTGCCGCACCGACTCAATACCCGCATCATCCTGATTGTCTCCAGCGTTCTGCTCGCTACGGGGGTAACCTATGGCTGGGTTAGCGCCAGAAACCAGACGGCCAGGCTCCACGCCGACATGCGCTTGAACTCTTCGATCATGGCGGCAAATTTTGCCGAAAGCAGCGCCCGTTATTTGCTGGTTCAGGACTATGCCGAACTGGAATCTTTCCTGCTCAAGTCGGTTGAAATATCGGACATCCGGAGGCTCCAGCTCTGCGAACCGGACGGATCCCTGATCTGGGACGTCTCCCGCGGCAGCGGCGTGCAGCCGCTGGCAAAAACCGGCATCGCCCGCGTCGCGCCACCTTCAGGCCATAATGCGGTGATAACCATGGAAAACGATCTTCTGGTTATCTGGCAGCCGGTCATGGCGGGGAACATGCTCGGCTGGCTCAGGGCCGACTTCAGCCTGTCGGCGATCAAGGATGCCCAGGCCAGAACCTGGGAGCGTACCCTGGTCATGACCATGGCCTGGGTTGTCTGCAGCGCGCTTCTGGTTATTCTGGTGCTGCGCCCTATCGTCCGTTCCATCAAGCGGCTCACGGCGTTTGCCAGCCAGCTTAATGACCACAAGGGGGCGCAGATCGTCCTCACCGGCCAGCCGCTTGAAATTGCCGACCTGGGAATATCCCTGAACGAGGCTTCGATAAAGCTGCTTTCCTCGGAGCAGCTGCTGCTCGCCGAGCAGGAACGGCTACACAAAAGCGAAGAAAACTACCGTCGCCTCCTTGATACCATCCAGGAAGGGATCTGGGTTATCGACACGGATTCGGTTACGTCATTTGTCAACCCGCGCATGGCCGATATACTGGGCTATACCGTAGAGGAAATGCTTGGCCGGCACCTGTTTTCCTTTATGGATGAGCAGGGGAAGCAGATTGCCCAAGACAATATCGATCGCCGCAAGCAGGGGATACAGGAACAGCACGACTTCGAATTCATAAGGAAAGACGGTGTACGGATTTATACGCGGCTGGAAACCGGACCGATTTTTGATGCCGCCGAACAGTATTCCGGTTCAATAGCTGCGGTAGCCGATATCACCGAACGCAGGAAAGCGGAAGAAGAGATACGCACACTCAATGAAGAGCTTGAGCAGCGGGTAAGGGAACGGACAGCGGAGCTTTATGACAAGAACGTTGAGCTGGCGCGGATGAACAAGATTTTTGTCGGACGGGAACTCAGGATGATCGAACTGAAAGAGCGGATCAAGCAACTGGAAGGACATAACACCGCCACAGCGGGAGGAACATCATGAGCTGGTATGGAAATATGAAAATACGCAACAAACTGCTTTCCGGCTATGCTCTGGTTGTGGTCTTCAGTTGCCTGATCGGCTACTTCGGCATCAGCGGCATGGGCAATCTGAAAGCGCTGCTTGATAACAGCCATGACAACCTGATCCACTCGATCATCGTTGCCACTGATGTGGATCATCACGCCCAGCAGCACAAACGGGAACTGCTGCATTATCTGCTCGCCACCGATTCACGGCTCCGCCAGGAGATTCTTGCCGGGATCAAACGCGAGGAAGCGCAGATGAAGGAGACGTTGAACGAGCTGGAAAAAATGCCGCTGCAGCCCAAGGAAAAACAGCTGTTTTCCTCAATACGCCTGGCATGGGAGGCCTACAGTGATGCTGCGGACCGGATACTCGCCGTGGCAAATGAAAAGCAGACCGCCACGGTGGCCGAGATGGAACGGCTACAGCTTGCCCCATTGTTCAAGGAACTGGAAGATCTCAACAAACAGATGCGCTTGTTTAATGTTGACGAAGCGGACGTAGACTACGCCAGCGGCGCCCGGATATATAGCCAGCTCCGTCTCTGGACTCTTGAACTGAGCATCCTGGTGGCGCTGCTCTCCATTGGCATAGCTGTTTTCATTACCCGCAGCGTGAGCATTCCCCTGGCCAGAGGGCTTGAAGTAATCAGCTCCCTGGCGCAGAGAGGGGAGGAAAAGGCCCGGCTGACAGAGGCGATTGCAAACGGCGATTTGAGCCAGACAATCACACCGTCAGAGCTGGTCAAAATAGATACCGCCAATCTGAGCCATGACGAGACAGGAACGCTGCTCATGTCGCTGGTCAGCATGAGTGAAACGCAAGGTGCGCTTGATCTCTCCTTTGCCCGGATGACCGAATCGCTGCGCAGGAACCGTGAGGAAGATGTGGCGCGGGACTGGCTGAAAACCGGCCTCAATGAGCTGAACTCCATCATGCGCGGCGAACAGCAGACGACCGAGATGATGGACAGGGTCCTGACTTTTCTGGCCGGGTATCTCGGGGCGGGTACCGGCGCGTTTTACCTGTTTGACGACAAGGATCAAACGCTGCTGCTCACGGCAACCTTCGCCTTTTCCCGGCGCAAGAACCTGAGTTACCGCTTTCGGCTTGGCGAAGAACTGATCGGCCAGGCAGCCCTTGAGCAGAAGATGATCTCCCTCACGAATATTCCTCCGGACTACCTCCAGATCGGCTCGGCCCTTGGCGAATCCGTGCCGCACAATGTGGTTGCCCTGCCGCTCGTTCACAACGGACAGCTCGTTGCCGCACTGGAACTCGGTACTTTCAAGCCGTTCAGCGGCACGGAGCTTGAATTCCTGAATCAGGCCATGGAGGGGATTGCCATCGGGCTGGGAGTCGCGCATTCGCGCCAGAGAATCAACGAGCTTCTTGAGCAGACCCAGCAGCAGACGGAAGAGTTGCGGGTGCAGCAGGAAGAGCTGCAGCAGACCAATGAAGAGCTTGAGGAGCGCGCCGATATGCTCGATCAGCAGAAGCGGCAGATTCAGGCGAAGAACCAGGAAATCGAGGAGGCGAGCGCCGAAGTGCGGCTTAAGGCGGCTGATGTGGAGAAGATCAGTACCTACAAGTCGGAATTCCTTGCCAACATGTCCCACGAACTCCGCACTCCGCTCAACAGCATGCTGATCCTTTCGGGGCTGCTCATGGAGAACAAGGAAGGATCGCTCTCGGACAAACAGCAGGAATTTGCGACGACGATTCACAACGCGGGCATGGATCTGCTCAACCTGATCAACGACATACTCGATCTTTCCAAGGTTGAGGCGGGGCGGCTTGAACTGGTGTATGGCGATACCCCGGTCAGCGAGTTGTGCGAGAGTGTCGAAGAGCTGTTCAGGCAGCAGGCGGAACAGAGGGGGCTTGATTTCACCATCGTCGTGGAGGAGGGCGTTCCGGCAACGATGCGTATTGATGAGCAGCGCACCGAGCAGGTTTTGAAAAATCTGCTCTCCAATGCCTTCAAGTTTACTGAAAAAGGATCGGTGCTCTTTACCATTTCGGTTCCGGAGGGGAAGGATAATCCGCTGCCGGTCCCGGCCATTGCCTTCCGTGTGCGTGACACCGGAATCGGCATCGAGAAGGAGAAACATCTCCTGATCTTTCAGGCATTCCAGCAGGTTGACGGCAGCACCAGCCGCAAGTTCGGCGGCACCGGCCTGGGGTTGTCCATATCGCTGCAGCTTGCCCGGCGTATGGGAGGCGACATCATTCTTGAAAGCGAGCGGGGCGCGGGAAGCACCTTCACGCTCTATCTGCCGCGAGACGGAGGAACCGGGGAAGAACATTCAGCCGTGCCAACGGTTTTATCCGTTCCGCCGGGCTCGCCGCCCGACGTTCCGGAACGGCCCGCCGCTACCGGAACAGGGCAAAGCATGTCCCCTCTCCCTGATGACCGGGACAAGCTTGTCAAAGGCGACAAATGCATCCTTGTTATCGAGGACGATCTGAATTTTGCCCGGACCCTGATGGTCCTGGTCAGGGAAAAAGGCTTTGACTGCATCGTTGCTGCCGATGGTCCCGGCGGTCTTCATCTTGCAGACCGGTACGCCCCGTCCGCAATCATACTTGACGTGATGCTTCCCGGCATGGACGGCTGGAGCGTCATGCGCTGCCTCAAGGACAATCCCACGACCCGCCATATTCCGGTACATTTTATTACCTGCCTGGATGAACGTCAGAAAGCGATGGCCATGGGGGCCGTGGGTTTCTTTACCAAGCCGGTCACCCCAGCTCAGCTTGAAGAGGTCTTCAGCGCCATCGAGAAAAACGTCACAAAAAGCTTGAGACGGTTGCTCATCATCGAGGACAATCTGATAGAGGCTCAAAGCATGTCCAGCCTCCTTCAAGATCGTGCTCTTGAAATCAATGTTGCGGGCAGCGGCGGCGAAGCCATCGATATCCTCGGCCGCGAACAGATTGATTGCATTGTTCTTGATATCGGTCTTCCGGATATGTCGGGATTTGATCTTCTGGAGCATATCCACAAAAACGACAAACTCCGCTCCATTCCGGTCATCATTCATACGGGGCGCGATCTTTCCCATGAAGACGAGATGAAATTGCAGCATTATGCCAAGAGCATCATCATCAAAGGCGCCAAGGGGCCAGAGCGTCTTCTGAATGAAGTTTCACTCTTTCTCCATCTGGTAGAAAGCGATCTTCCCCGCGATAAACAGCGCATGATCCGTTCCGCGCTTGACAAGGAGGCCATGCTCGACGGCAAGAAAGTACTGCTGGTGGACGATGACATGCGCAATATATTCTCTGTCTCCAGCATTCTGAACGATAAAAACATGACCGTGATTGAGGCTGAGAACGGCAGGGAAGCATTGGCCCGGATAACTGAGCAGCCTGATGTCAATATTGTGCTCATGGATATCATGATGCCTGAAATGGACGGCTACGAAGCGATTGGCGCAATTCGCAGCGATCCACGTTTCAGGACGCTTCCGATTATCGCCATGACGGCCAAGGTAATGGCGGGCGACCAGGAAAAATGCCTACAGGCGGGGGCTAATGACTATATTTCCAAACCGATCGATATTGAAAAACTTCTGTCGCTGCTGAGGGTTTGGCTGTATCGGCAGGGGTGAAGAGAGTAAAGGCAACCACCCCCAACCCCTCCTTATCAAGGAGGGGAGCTTAAATCCCCCTCCTATTTTAGGAGGGGCTAGGGGTGGTAAGGTTTAAGCTTGAAAGTGATCTAGAACCAAGGAGTACCAATGACAGCACCAGACAACATACCGATCCTGCTGGTAGACGACCGGCCTGAAAATCTTACCGCCCTGGAAGGCCTGCTTGACGGCATGGGGCTTGAGATTTTTACGGCAACATCCGGCAACGACGCGCTGCGGCTCACCCTGAAGCATGATTTTGCCATTGTCATAATGGATGTGCGCATGCCGGATATGGATGGTTTTGAAACTGCCGAACTGATGCGGGCATACCCGAAAACCAGCACTCTGCCGATCATTTTTGTCTCGGCGGTCATGAAAGATACCCAGCATCAGTTCAAGGGATATGAAACCGGCGCCTTCGATTATCTGCTGAAACCGGTTGATCCTACGATTCTGCGCAGCAAGGTGAGGGTGTTCTGCGACCTGTACCGGCAGCGTCAACGACTGGAAGCCCATGAGCAGCAGCTTGAAACGCTCGTCAAGGAGCGTACCGCCGAACTGCGGGAAGCCAACGAACAACTCCGGAAAGAACTTGCCGAACGGACTCGGGCGGAGGAGGCCCTCAGCCATCTCAATGAAGAGCTTGAACAGAGGGTGAGTGAACGCACCAGGGAACTCGAACAAAGAAATCATGAACTTGAGCAGATGAACAAGGTTTTTATAGGGAGAGAACTGAAGATGGTGGAGTTGAAGGAAAAGATCGCCGGGCTGGAAAACAGGGGACATCAGGAAAAAGAAGAGTGACAGTCCGGGAGGATGAATCAGATGGATATTCAAGCGTTGCTGATTGAAAGAATTCACCGGGGCGATCGGAGCGGTGCTCATGCACTGCTGGATGCCTGGGCGGCGGAATACGGTTATGAACATATTCCTGCGGAAGTTCTGGATCCGATGCTGATACAGCTCGGTAATGAGTGGAGCACGTCCGAGACGTTTACCCTGGCCCAGATGTATGTTGCAGCCAAGGTTACGGAGGACGTGCTGGACAAGGTTTCACACCTGTTCAAAGTTCCCGGTGAGGGTAAGCCTCCCAAAGGGCCGGTGGTCATCGGCAACAGTGAGGATGATTTTCACGCGTTGGGGAGGCATCTGGTGGGAACTTTCCTGCGGGCGGAAGGGTGGGATGTGCATGATCTGGGCAACGATGTTCCGGCAGGGCGGTTCGTGGATATGGCGCAGGAGGTGGGCGCCCGGGTGATCGGCGTGTCGGCCATGATGCTGACGACCGCCCTCCATATCAAAAAAGTGCGGGAAGAGATTGATCGCCGCGGCCTGACGGGGCTTATTCAGCTGGCGGTGGGTGGCTCCGTGTTCAATGTCTGTCCCGGACTGGCTGAAGAGGTTGGTGCGGATGGAACGGTTGCCAATGCGCTCAAGGCCGCCGAGTTGTTTGTCAGGCTTGGGGAACAGTCCGTCAGAAAGGAGACAGGCGCATGAACAGCATGGAACGTATACAGGCCACCTTGGCCGGAAAGCCCCTTGATCGCCGTGCCGTTGCTCCGGTACTCGGTCTTTACGGCGCCCGACTCACCAACTGCCCGCTTGACCGGTACTATGCCGACCCGGTGGCGTATGTCCGCGGTCAGGCAGCGGTACGGGAGATGTTTCAGCCGGATATCCTCTATGCGCCGCTGGCATTTGCTTCGATTGGCGCGGCGTTCGGTGGCGAGCTTGTCCACTTGGACACTATGCCCCCGGATCTCCGCACTCCGGCCATTCAGTCAATTCAACAGTGGAATACGCTGATGCCGCCCGACCCCGACTCTCACCCGCAGCTGCTCTATTTCAGGGACGCAATCCGGCTGCTGGCGGAACGGTTTGGGAGCGAGGTTCCCATTGTCATCATGGTTCCGATTCCGACAGAACTTCCGGACATGGTCATGGGCCTTGAGGGATGGCTGGAAACGGTACTCTTCAATCCGACCGCGGCACAGCGGGTTATGGACAAAGTCATTCCGTTCTACGTGCGGCTGGTCAACGGCTTTTTTGCCGCCGGGGCGTCGTTTGTCGTCATGCCGTGTGGTTTTGCCTCGTCGGCAATTGCGACCCGCAAGATGGTATCGCTCTTTACGCGACCGGTCCTTTTGAACGTGCTTGCCCAGCTGAACGGGCCGGTGATTTTGCAGAGTATGGGTGCACCCATGCTGGATCACCTGGATTTATTGACGGACGTGCCGCGGGTCTCGGCGTTCATGGTGGATCAGACGGACGACCTGGCCCGGGCTCGTGCGGTGATCGGTCCGGACAGTGTCCTGTTCGGCGGGCTGGATTGCACCAACATTGGGCGGATGACGGCAGCCCAGGTGGAGGAACAGAGCCGGGCGATTCTGGAGGACCGCCGTCAGGACCCCCGTTTTGTGCTGGGAACATCCGGCCCCGATGTGGCGTGGCATACACCGCCGGAAAATATTCATGCCTTGCGCAGTGCGGTGGATTTCTTCGGGAAGGTAACGGCATGAACCGGGCTGTTCTCATCTGTTGTTCGGCGTTTCAGGGGGAAATGGAATCGCTCCGCAAGAACAACTGGCCCGATCATGAACTGAAGTATCTTGCCTCAGCGCTGCACCTGCATCCGGAGCGGTTGGCGGCAACTCTTCAGTCGGCACTGGAAGCAGAGCTGGAGCAGGGTAACAGGATTGTGCTGATATACGGCGACTGCTGCGTCCGGATGACCGATTTTGAGGCTATGCCGGGGGTTGTGCGTACTCGCGGGAAAAACTGTTGCGAATTGCTGCTTGGGGCTGAGGAATATCGCCGTCTTTCCCGTGACGGCGCTTTCTACGTTATTCCCAAATGGGTCTGCCGCTGGAAGAGGTTTTTCAACGGACTTGGCCTGAACCGGGATAATGCCGCCAGCCTGATGCAGGATCTTCATCGTACGCTGGTCTATCTTGATACCGGACTGATTCCGGTGCCGGAAAACGTTTTACAGGAGTGTGCCGACTTCTGCGGATTGCCGTATGAGGTACGGCCGGTGTCGCTCGATGCTCTCCATGGTGCCATCGAAGACGCTCTGCAGAGAAGCACGCTGCAACAGTAAGAAAACAGCGAAGGGAAAAAGTTATGGCATTCGGAAGCGAGCAATCCGGAATTGACGCCCTGAAACAGGCGGAACATGTCTTGACACGGGAGAAAGAATTCAGCCGCTGTCTGCTTGAGAGCATGGCGGATGCCGTGGTCGCCTGCGATGCAGACGGTATCCTGACGCTGTTCAACTGTTCGGCGCGTGAGTGGCACGGACTTGACCCCCTGAGACTCCCTTCCGATGAATGGACGCAGCATTACGACCTGTTCCGGTCGGACGGGATCACCCCGCTTCCGACGGACGAGATCCCGCTTGCCCGCGCCTTCAGGGGGGAGAACGTCAGGGATGCGGGGATGGCGATCAAGGCGAAAGGACAGCCGATCAGGTTCATCCTCGCCAACGGCAACGTGATACTGGACGAGGCCGGACAAAAACTCGGCGCGGTCGTTATCATGCGTGATGTTACGGAGTTCAGGCGTCTGGAATTGGAACTCCGCACGGCGAACGAGGAACTTGAACAGCGGGTGGAGGAGCGCACAGAGGAGTTGCGGCAGATCAACCGGCAATTTCAGGTCGAGCTGACTGAACGCAGGCGCATGGAAGATGCACTGTTCTTCGTTGCGCAACGCGGCTGGCTGGATGGCAGTGACAACTTTTTCGATGCCCTTGCACAGTATCTTGGAGAAAATCTCAATGTAGATTACGTCGTTATCGACAGACTGGATGAAAACCCGGACATTGCAGAGACGGTTGCATTATATGCCAAAGGCGCAATCGTTCCGAACATGCGCTACGCTCTCAAGGGGACGCCATGTGAAAATGTCATGGGACGGCAACTCTGCGTGTATCCGCAGGACGTTCAACAGTTGTTTCCCGAAGATACCCTGTTGGCTGAAATGGGAGTGGAAAGTTATATCGGCATCCCGCTGTGGGATTCATCAGGCCGGTCGACAGGCCTGATCGCCCTCATGAACAGTACGCCGCTTTCAGATACTGCATCGGCCACCCAATTGCTGCAACTGGTTGCGGTTCGTGCAGCCGCCGAACTGGCACGGGAACGAAGTGACCGCATACTGCGAGCGCGCGAGCATGAATTCCGCACCCTTGCGAACAGTTTGCCGGACAACATCGTCCGTTACGATAGGGAAGGGCGGACCGTATACGTCAACCCGGTGCTCGAAAAAACCCTGGGTGCTGCCACTGCGGATATGATCGGCAAGCGTGTCCGGCAAATCCACCCCGACGGGAGTTATGAAGCCTACGCGCAGGCCCTGGAGGTGACACTCGCCAGCGGCAAGAACTGCGAATTCGAGTTGATGCTGCCCATTCCGAGCGAGAAACCGGTTGTTCATCAGATACGCATGATCGCCGAGCGCGACGATCATGGCAAAGTGACCGGCGTACTTGCACTTGGTCGCGACATCACCGAACGCAAGCGCATGGAGGAGGAGTTGCATCTTCAAACGGCCGAGCTGGAAGAAGAGGTGGCAGAGCGTCAGATGGCACAAGAGAGCCTGCAGGAAAAGGCTCTCATGCTGGAAGAGGAGATTGAAAAACGCAAAGAAGCGCAGGACGAACTTGAACGATTGAATGTGTGTCTTGAACAGCGTGTCAAGGAGCGCACGGCTGAACTTGAAGAAAAAAACACGGAGCTGCACAAGTTGAACCGGCTCTTTGTCGGGCGGGAGCTGAAGATGGTGGAGTTGAAGGCGCGGATCAAAGAGCTGGAAAACCATATTCAGAAGATCGACACCGGGAGCTGAGCATGAAGCGCTTTATTGTCATCGTTACGCTGTTGTTTGCCACTGCCGCTTTTGCCGCGCAGAGCGAGGCTCCGCTGAAACTCGGCGTTCTCGCCACTCGCCCCAAGCCGTTGGCGACAGAGCAGTGGCAGCCGCTGGCGGCCTATCTGCAGTCAGCGCTCAAGCAGCCGGTGGAGCTTGCGGTCTACGACCATGCGGAACTGGGCGCGGCTGCGGCGAAGCGAGCCGTCGATGTGGTGCTCACCTCTGCCGGACATTACATCTTGCTCAACAAAACCGCCGGTCTCTCGGAACCGTTGGCAACGCTGATTTCCCGCGAGGGAAAGTTGCAGCTCAACGCATTTGGGGGAGCCATCTTTACCCAGGCTGGCCGCAGCGATATCGCGTCGCTTAAAGACCTTTCCGGCAAGCGTATCGCCGCTACTTCTCTGGAGGCTTTTGGCGCCTATCAGTCGGAGGCGTTTGAAATGGTGGAGGCGGGTGTGCAATTGCCGACGGGTGACCGGCTGCTGCTGACCGGGCTGCCGCAAGACCGGGTCATCGAGGCTGTTCTGACCGGCCGCGCCGATGCCGGTTTCGTCCGTGCCGGCATCATCGAATCCCTTGCCAGTGAGGGAAAACTGGATCTTGGACAGATCAAGACCATCAACCGGCAGAGCATTCCTGACTACCCGTTTGCCGTTTCCACCCGGCTCTACCCCGAATGGCCGGTGGCGGTGATGCCCCAGGTTGACAAGCAACTCGCGGCTCGCCTGGCGGCGGCCCTGTTTTTGCTCCCCCATGACAGTTTGAAAGGTTCTGCTGCCGTTATCCACGGGTTTGAAATTCCGGCCAGTTACAACGGCGTCGAGAATCTGCTGCGCCGTCTGCGTCTTCCCCCTTTTGACCATGCTCCCGAGATCTCGCCGGCTGACCTGTGGCGTCGCTATTCCTCGTGGATCGTGACGCTGGCGGTGCTGCTGTTGCTGCTCGCGGTGGTGGTTTTCCGGGATATCACCGGGCGCAAACGGGCGGAAGAGGCGCTTCGCCGGATCAATGAAGGGCTTGAGCAAAGGGTTCGGGAACGTACGGCCCTGCTGCAGCAGCAGACCTGTGAGCTGGAGCTGGCCAACGAAAAGCTGAAGGAGGTTGACCGCCTCAAATCCCGCTTCCTTGCTTCCATGAGTCACGAACTGCGCACCCCCTTGAACTCCATCATCGGTTTCTCGACAATTCTGCACGGCGAGTGGCTGGGGCCGGTCAACAACGAACAGAAGCTGAATCTTGCAAGTATTCAAGGCTCCGGCAAGCTTCTGCTGAGTATGATATCCGACATTCTGGATGTGACCCAAATCGAGTCTGGCACGGTCGCACCGGTCATTGAGGAGTTCGACCTGTACGATCTGCTTGTTGAAGCGGAGAGCGAAGTGGAGGTTGCCATGCGGGAGAAGCGGCTTGAATTGCGCAGTGAAATATCCCGTCAGCTGATCTGCACCGACCGGCAGCGGCTTTTGCAGTGCGTGCGCAACATTCTCGGCAACGCGGTGAAGTTTACCGACGCGGGGAGGATCACCGTAGAGACGAGGAATGTTTCCTGTTCCGGCGAAAAACTTCAGGAAGAATGGGTGGAAATCGCCATCAACGACACCGGTATTGGCATCGGCGCGGAACATCTGTCCCAAATGTTTCAACCCTTTCACCGGATTGTCACGCCTGGGCGGACGATCATACCCGGTACCGGGCTCGGGCTCTTTTTGGCCAAAAAGATTGCGACTGAGATCCTGGAAGGTGATCTTCTGGTAACAAGCGAACAGGGCAAGGGGAGCCGGTTTTCCCTGAGAATCCCAGTGAGGTTGCCATGAAGATGCCGTTTGCAGGGTCGAAATTGCGGATGGTCGAATTGAAGGAGCAGATACGGGCACTTGAGGCACAGGCAGGGAGCACGAGCAGATAGGTTAAGAAAAACCCGCAGAGGAATAAACAGGGTGCTCTATGAAAGACATTCTGAAAAAATGGGTGGAGGTGGATATGTTAAAAAACATGAAAATTGGTACCAAGTTGTCATTTGGTTTCGGTTTGGTACTTTTTCTAATGGCGGTGCTCATTTTCGTGGCTGCCGGGAATATGGCGCGGCTGAAGGGGAATATGGATCACATCGTAAAGGTCAACAGTGTTCGCTCCGGGCTTGCGCGCGATATGGCCGATATCGTCAGGGAAGATGCGATAGCCGTCCGCAACGCCTTCATGCAAAAGGACAGAGTACAGGAAATGAAAAAACGGCTCGAAGAGCATAAGCTGAAATTTGACGATAAATTCAAGAAAATTTATGAAATGACCGGTCGGGATGATGCGGAGAGCCGGGACAAAATTGCTAAACTGAAGAGCGTGCGCGAAACCGAACGGAGCATGACGGACAAAACAATGGCACTGATCATTTCGGATAAGGGGGATGAGGCATTTGCGTATTATCTCAAAGAGGCCAGAGCTGCAGTCCGCAACAGTATTCAGGCGATTGATGAACTGGCGCAGCAGCAGGAAAAGCGCAGTAAACTGCGCTATGAAGAATCGGAGAAGGCGTATGAGAGCTCTCGTGCCATGATGTTTGTCCTTGGCGCACTTGCCCTCTTTCTGGCGGCAATTACGGCATTTATTCTGACCAGGAGTATAGTCGGGCCGTTAAGCGAAGGAGTGTCGGTTATGAAGAGAATGGCAGCCGGGGATCTGACGGCAATTATAGAAGTAAAGAGCAACGATGAGACCGGGGAGATGCTTTCCGCAATGAAAAGCATGCTGGAGCAACTCAATATAACGATCACCGAGGTAAAGTCAGCCGCGGAAAATGTGGCTGCCGGGAGCGAAGAATTAAGTGCCGGGGCGCAACAGCTTTCGCAAGGTGCCACCGAACAGGCCGCTGCCGTTGAAGAGACATCGTCATCCATGGAAGAAATGACATCCAGTATCAGGCAGAACGCCGACAATTCACTGCAGACGGAGCATCTTTCACAAAAATCAGCAGTTGATGCCCAGGGAAGCGGCAAGTCGGTTTCAGAGACCGTGGGGGCAATGAAAGAGATAACAGCCAGGATATCGATAATCGAGGAAATAGCTCGGCAGACGAACCTGCTGGCCTTAAACGCCGCCATAGAAGCAGCGCGGGCGGGAGAGCACGGCAAAGGCTTTGCGGTAGTGGCGGCGGAGGTCAGAAAGCTTGCCGAAAGGAGCCAGTCCGCAGCGGCGGAAATAAGCCGCTTGTCTGTCTCAAGCGTTGAGACGGCGGAAAAAGCAGGTGAAATGCTGTCACTGCTTGTGCCTGATATACAGAAGACGGCGGATCTGGTGCAGGAGATAAGCGCGGCGAGTAAAGAGCAGTACGTTGGAGCTGAACAGATAAACAAGGCGGTTCAGCAATTGGATCATGTCATACAGCAAAACGCCAGCGCGTCGGAAGAATTGGCATCCACGTCGGAAGAATTAACCTCACAGGCAGAACAACTGCAGGATGCTGTTGCATTCTTCAAGACAAATGGAACCGATATCTCAAAGAGATAAAGGGGAAATGCAATGAGACCATTCATGATTGGGATAGTCGGGGTTGCCGCCACACTGCTGTGCAGCCCTGCAGGTGCGCAGGATTCATTCGTTGCCGAGGCGAAGCGTTACACCGCCCTCGTTTCCAAACCGAATCCTCCCTGGGACGGGCCAACCACCGGGCCGCCCGCCCAACGGGGCAAGTCGGTCATTTATGTCTCCGCCGGCCAGGACAATGGCGGGGCGCGCGGGGTTGGCCAGGGCGCCGCAGAGGCGGCAAAGATCATCGGCTGGAATTTCCGTCTGATCGACGGTCAGGGCACGGCGTCTGGCAGAAGAAATGCCTTGCTGCAGGCGGCCGGCCTTAAGCCGGACGGCATTATACTCGGCACTATCGACGCCCTGGAGCAGGCGGATGTGATCAGAGAGATAGCGGCCAAGGGTATCAAGATGGTTGGTTGGCATGCCCTGGGGAAGCCGGGCCCTGACCGTAATCTGCCGATCTTCACCAATCTTGCTACTGAACCGAAAGATGTGGGCAAGGCCGCCGCCATGTATGCCGTGGCCGAATCCAATGGTACGGCGGGAGTGGTCCTTTTCAACGATCCCATCTACGCCATCGCTAACGTAAAGACAAACGCAATGATCGACGTATTTCGCACATGTGCGGGCTGCCGTGTGCTGATGGTTGATACTACTCCTCTGAAGGATACCGCAACAGCTATGCCGCAACGCACGGCATGGCTGCTGCAGCGCTTTGGCAAAAAATGGACATATTCACTGGCTGTCAATGATCTCTGGCTTGATGCCATGCCCCCTACCTTTATTGCCGCCGCAATTCCCGGCAACGGGTATCCAAGGAGCATATCCGCAGGAGATGGCAGTATGTCCGCGTTTGAGCGGATTCGCAAGAACCGCTACCAGATCGGGACGGTCGCCGAGCCGCTGCGGCTGCATGGCTGGCAGGCTATCGATGAACTCAACCGCGCCTTTGCCGGGCAGAAGGATAGCGGCTATTCGGCGCCGGTTCATCTGGTGACACCTGCCAATATCAAATTCGACGGCGGCCGGCACAACGAGTTCGACCCGGATAACGGGTACCGTGACCGATACCGGAAAATATGGGGAGTGAAATAAACAGCATGTCCAATGACAACGTGCTCAATCATACCAGGCGCACAATCTTCAGCCAGGGGTTCGTCAGGAGCGGTATCCTGCAAATAATCGCGTGGCCTCTGCTCTGCCTCATTCTGGCAGCGGTGCTCTGGTATTGGACCCTCTCGAAGATCGATGCAGAGAAGCGGGCGGTCGAGAAGAAAGTGCTCGCTGAAGCCACGGCGCTGTGCAACGATTACGCGCACTATCTTGCCCAGGCTGTCGAACAGGCGAATCAGATCACGCTGCAATTGCAGTACGGCTGGGAACAGTCGCACGGGAATATCAATCTGAAGGATATCTCGAAGGGGGGGCTTTTTCGCAACCCCCATATCAACAATGTGATTGTCGTCAACCGGGAAGGGAGGCCGGTAACAGCTACTCTTGGCAACGTGCAAAAGGTCTCGTTTACCGACAGGGATTTTTTTATCTACCACAAGAACGACGACTCGAAAGCGCTCCTGGTAGGGAAGCCGCTGGTGTCGCGAACAACAGGCAAGCCCGCCATCCCGTTTTCGCGCCGGTTGAACACGCCGCACGGCGCGTTTGACGGGGTCGCGCTGGCCGGCTTTGACCCCCATCACCTTACCGCCTTCTATGCCGGAGCCTTCCCGGGCAGCACGGGAGTGCTGATGGTGGCGGGCCTGGACGGGATCCTGCGTTCGGCAACAATCGGGGGGGCGCCGCACGATTCAGCACCCGCTGCGCTCCGCGCCGTTCCCCTGTTCAATTCCCCGGAAGGCGCCACATATCTTAACGGAGAGCGGTGGTTTGGCGACAAGCGGTCGCGCTATGTTGCCTGGAAAACGCTGGAGGAGTATCCGCTGGTTGCCATGGTGGGGCTCTCCGAACAGGAATATTTTGCGCGGTATCAAAACGAATGGGCGACCGACAGGAGAGTGGCGATTTCGGGAAGCAGTATCCTGTTCTTGTTTGCGCTTGCTGCTGCAGGAATGTCCACACGCCTGGTCAGGAAAAAGCATCAGGAGGAGGAGGTGCGTAAGGCCTATCGCATTGCCACGGAAGGTGGCAACGAAGGTTTTTATATGTATGAGGCGCACTGTGACAAGAGCGGCACTATCGTTGACTTCGTACTGGTCGATTGCAACGAGCGCGGCGCAGAGTTCTACGGCATCCCGCAAACGGAGCTTCTGCAGATGAAACTCTCCGATTTATACCCTGGAGTTTATTTTGATGACGTGATGAACATTTTCCGCGTGGCAATGGCAACGGGCTTTCATGAAGATGAGACAAA
>Ga0154471_153_pt2 | contig 22296 bp, 16 predicted proteins | sample RifGroC2_FD_115950 | JGI IMG/M metagenome (GOLD analysis project Ga0154471, IMG submission 115950) | Geobacteraceae bacterium GWC2_53_11
TGCCATATCGGTGAGAGACCTGGGGATTTCCGGGCAGTTGCACGACATCGGCAAGACGATGATTCCGAAGGAAATACTCAATAAGCCGGGGAAACTTTCCAGCGACGAATTTGACGAAATGAAACGGCATCCGGAACTCGGCTCCAAAATCATCCGCGAAATGGAAGGATTGGCACCGCATATCTCATCCGTTGTGCTGGGACACCACCTGCATTACAACCGGAGCGGCTACCCGGAATGGGCAAGCAAGCTCCCGTTCAACCAGATGATTGACATTATCGCCATCGCCGACACCTATGATGCCATCACGACGCTGCGCGTCTACCAGCATCCGGTCAACCCGAGAACCGCCCTGAACGAAATGCAGAAATTGGAGAACACCATCCTGGACGGAACCATCGTCCAGCGCTTTGTCGAAATGATGGGCAACTATCCGGTCGGTACGCTGGTACGCCTTGACACCAATGAGGTTGCGATCGTGTATCGCCCGAACCCGTTGGATGAAAGCGCTCCGCTGGTAAGAATCCTGATCGACGGCAACGGCAACCGGTTGCGGGCACCTCGGGAACAGGCTCTGATAGGCCCCGACGGGTCGTGCTACGCCCGGATAGTCACCGTCGTTGATCCGTTGTTAAAAAACATCGATATAGGAAGGTTTATCGCAAGCGGGCACTACTGAAGAGGAAGCAGGCTGAGCGCCGTAGCAGCTGCCTGCCGGGTGGAAGCATGAGATGAGGCCAGGAGCGTCTGAATCTGGCTGAGCGAGCATGGATCCTGAAGTCCGGCAAGTGTCAGCGCCGCTTCAGCTTCCAGAATGCCATCGTTCGCATTCAGAAAGGTGCGCAGCTTTTCGAGTATCGCCGGAGTAGCCGGAAAATGTGACAACGCTTCTATCGCCCGGCCTTGAACCGTTGCATTATCATCGTCAAGCAACTCAACCAGAACGGGTAAAGCCGCCGGTAATGCCAGCTTCCCCAATACCGCTGCAGCTGCCGACCGGATATCGACTTCCTGACGACGGGCACAATAGACCAGCGGCGGCAGCACCTTCTCGCCACCGATCTCGCCAAGAGCATAGATGGCTCCGATGCGGGCCCCCATAGCACCGGTTTTAAGAGTTGCCAGTATTTCATCGACGGCAGTAACCGCTTCCAGCTTTTCTATGGCCTCGGCGGCGGCGATTCTGACCCCCGGCACAAGATCTTTCAGCAACGGACGCAAGGCATCTATTCGTGAACGGACTCTTTCTTTCATACCGGTACATGTAGCAGAAACAGGCCGATGAAACAATTCCTAATTGGGCAATTGCGCCTTGTGCAGAAGATATTGTTTCTGATATATTGGCTCAAGAATCAGGCAACATATTGAAATACCGCACAGCATACAGCCACCTCAACGTTGCGGCCCGCTGCACGCACACAAGGAGAACACTGACTATGATGGGACCTGTAGAAATAAAACCCGGACTCTACTGGATCGGCTCCGAGGATCCGGACCTGCGCGTTTTTGACGATCTCTTTCCGACCGAGCACGGCACAAGTTACAATGCCTACCTCCTGAAAGGAAACGGCAAGACCGTTCTCATCGACACTGTTGAAGAGAAGTTTGTTGACGAATACATGGACAAGGTCAAGTCACTGGTAGACCCGAAAACCATCGATTATATCATCGTCAATCATACCGAGCACGACCACTCCGGCTCGCTCTCCTATCTGCTGGAGCAGGCTCCTCAGGCAGTTGTCTACTGCTCGGTTGCCGCTAAAAACTTTCTCGGCAACATCCTCCCCAAACCAATTACCTGCCAGACCGTCAAGGATGGCGACACCCTGGATCTGGGAGGGCGCACACTGCGCTTTATCTCAGCACCGTTTCTTCATTGGCCCGACACGATTTTCACGAGACTGGAGGAGGATAACATCCTCTTTTCCTGTGATGCGTTTGCCGCTCATTACTGGCAGATCGGTCATATTTTCAACGACGAAGTAGACGATTTCACCTCGGCACGCCACTTCTATTTCGACTGCATTTTCCGTCCTTTCAAGGATAAGGTATTGTCTGCGGTCGAAAAAATCAGGCACGATGTGATTGACATGATCTGCCCGAGTCACGGACCGATCATCCGGCGCGACCCATGGAAAGTTATCCAGCAATTTGAAAACTGGAGCAAACCGACCTCGCAGAGCAAGAAGGTGGTTATTCTGTTCCTCTCGCCCCACGGCAGCACGGAGAAGATGGCTCACGCCGTGGCACGAGGCGCGGCTCTGGATGGCGTGGAAGTTATCAGCTACCATATCAACAGCCTGAATGCCAGCGAACTGCGCAATCTGATGGAAGAGTCGGATGCGCTGCTGTTCGGTATCCCGACGTTTAACCGGGACATCGCAAAACCGATGTGGGAAGTACTGGCCTACCTGAGTACCGTAAAACTCAAGACCAACCTGGCGGGGATTTTCGGAAGCTACGGCTGGAGCGGCGAAGCATGCAAGATGGCGGAAGATCGCCTGAAAAGCCTTGGTTTCAAAATGGTTGGAGACACGGTACGCACCATTTTCTCACCTAAACCCGAAGTGCTGGAGCAGTGCGAAGCGCTTGGCCGCGCAGCTGCCGAAGCGGTTATTGCCCGACCGTAAGCAGCGAGAACAGCATAATTTGAAACAGAAAGAGGCGGGCACGAAGCTCGCCTCTTTTTTGTATGTTTTCTAAAACAACCCTACGAATTATACTCATGATGATACATCATCACCAGCCGGGCCCGGTTTTCAAGACAGAGCTGACATAATTCCCCGGCGTCTTTCCAGACTTCACCCGCGAGCCATTCACCTGCCTCGGAATACAGCGTCGGTGGAGCAGCCTCATCAAACTCCTTGCCGCACATTGAACAAACCTTCATGGCTACCCATCTCCCCCGGACAGAGCCCTGTCATATTCCCGGCGCAGTCTGTCCTGATCCGCCGTACCGATTACGTTCCAGGGCAGAATTTCATCTCGCCCAATTGTTCGTTCCACATAGGTATCGGTATCAATACCGCAGGACCGTGCCGCTTTTTTCAGACTGGCACCTTCTGCCATTTCGATCAACAACGGAGACAGCCGGCGATCACCTCGCGACAGAAGTGCCTGCAGATACGATTCCCGCAAGCTCTCCACCTTCAACTTGACGTTTGACAGCCTCTTCAGCCGGCTCTCCAGCTGCTTGACTTTACGCTCCAGTGAAGGAAGTGGCTCCATGCCGCACCACTGAAAGGGGGTGAACGGCTTGGGTATGAAGGGATTAACCGACAGGGTAATTTCTCCCAGCCGCTTGTTGGCACGGGCCCGCTCAATAACCCGTTCACGGATCGTTTCGACCAACTGCATCAGCTCATCAAGATCTGCATCGGTTTCTCCGGGCAAGCCAATGATGAAGTACAGCTTCAGGTTGAGGATATCCCGGCTTATCAACATTTCGCAGGCATCGAGAATCTGCGTTTCGGTCAGGTTCTTGTGTATCCGGTCGCGCAGCCGCTGAGAGCCGCCCTCGGGAGCCAGAGAAATGGTCTTGTGTCCGCTGGCTATCAGGGCGTCAAGCATATCGGCATCAATACGGTCAATGCGCAGCGATGATACCGATACTTTTGCCCCCTTCTCGACAATGTACCGGCAGAGTCGGCCGATCTCGGCATAATCGGATACGGCCGCCCCGACCAGGCCGACTTTGCTGCGGTGAACAAGCCCCTGATCGATCAGCGCAACGATGTGATCATACGGCTGCTGGCGAAAAGCGCCGTAAATAAAGCCCGAGCTGCAGAAACGGCAGCCACGCGGGCAGCCGCGACTGACTTCAACCAGGAACATGTCACCAAACTCGGTATTTTCGGTGAGAATTTGTGACGAGGAAGCTTCGTGCCGCTCCAGGCAGACCGGTTCTCTCATGACCGGCATGATACCGGGCTCGGCATCATACCCGGTCAGCACGCCATCACGGTAAGCGGGGCGATAAAATGCGGGAATATACATGCCCGGAATGGCACTGAGAGCCTTCAGCAAGCCCAACCTGCCGTTATCAACGGGAGAGAACAGCGCAGCAATTATGGCGGGTATGACATCCTCGCCTTCGCCAATGCAGATCGCATCAAAAAAGTCTGCCACCGGTTCGGGGTTGATAAAGAATGCCGCGCCCCCGGCAATAATTAGCGGATCTGACTTGGTGCGGTCTCCGGAGTAGAGAGGAATACGCGCCAGCTTGAGGAGGAGGGGGATGTTCAGATAATCCGGTTCAAACGAGGTGGAAAATGCAACCACGTCAAAATCAGCCAGGGGGGTCGATGATTCCAGCGAACGAAGCGGAGTTCCGCTGCGCTGGCATTCTTCAAGCTCCTCCCGCTCAGGAAGAAAGCCGCGCTCGCACCGTACTCCCGTCGAACCTGCGAGGAGCGAGTAGACAGCCTGAAAGCCGAGACTGCTCATGCCGGTTCGATAGCGGTTTGGATAGACAAGGCATATGGACAACTGTCCGACATGTCCCTGCGGATGAAGATGGGTCTCCGCGGCAAGCAGCGCTCTGTTCCTGTTCCGGACAGTGTAACTCATTACCGTAGAACCACTGCGATGACTACGTGGTGCAGAAGCCATCTCCCACGATTAATGCGCTGCATGAGGCATTTCAATTGTCAGCACTTTTTTCTGAGAGGCGACGAGTACCGGACTGAAATCCTTGATCTGCAGGCGCTTGGTAAAGGAGCTCGGCGCAGCCCGATAATAGAGATGGGCTTCAAGCTTTATCTTGCCTGAATAAAGTGCCGGAAGTTTCAGATAATAGCGTTCCTTGCGGAGTTCGGCAGCATTAAGGCGATTATCGAAAACATTTTCCACCGCATCATACTGATAGAGCGACTGGCGTCCGGCAGAGTTTATCAGTACCGTCCGGTACAGACGCGCTCCCTTCGGCACATCATTTTGAAGTATGGCTGCATCATCAGACGACGCACCGGCAATTGAATAATCGTTCGCGCTCCCGGACGCCGAAACAGAAAGCTCGACCGGAACAGTTGCCCCATCTGCTGTTGTTGCGTTCACCACAAGCCACATAAAGCGCAGGTCAGAACTTCCGCTCGGCATTTTGTGTCCCGATCGCTCGTTGTTGACAACCAGGGTAAAATGCAACCTCCCCGCTTCGTCGGGCGCCCGTGTTCCAACTTTAAAGTCAAGCAGCAGGGCATCCTGCAACTCGCTTATACTGTGAGCACCGGGAAAAGCGTGGTTATACAGTTTTTCATGCTCTTGCTGTTTCCTGTTATGCAGCCCGAGATTCATCTGGGCAGCCTGTCCTCTATCAAACTCGGCATTGCCATCCCGAAGAAATCCGTTCTTATTCATATGACATTCCTGACAGGCAAAACCGCGTTTGCCGTAACTGCTCTCACGCCATTCGTAATACGTGGATTTAACCTCCAGACCGACATGGTTGGTAGCATTGTGACAGCGGCCGCAGTAGTCGCCCAGCTGCATGAAGCCTGAATACTCCGAATGGTGGCTTGCCGCGCCGCTTATCTGGAACGGCCCCTGCTTCTTGCCTGACGGATTCTGTAGATAATCGCCGTTGTCCGCATACCCGGCCAGCGTATGGCAAAAGTCGCAGGTCACCCCGGTTTCAAAATTATTTGCCTGCTCCGGAGTCGAGACAAGGCCGGTATAATTCATGAAAACAGTCGGAGCATGACAGGCGATACACTTCCGGGCTTCCTGAACAAGCGCCGGATCACGTTGGGCACGCGGCACGACATCCTTGAAGTATTGCGTATTAAACAGAGGGTTTGTGAACGCTTTCGCATGCATTGATTCCTCATACTGCATATATTGATCGGCATGGCACCCTTTACACTGACCTGATGGCGCATAAGGGTAGAGGAGCCGGCTCTCGGCCGGCTCTTTATCGGGAAGAACGGCGCCGTTCTGACTCACATCGGCTGCACAGGCCGTAAGCACAACAAGCAGCAACATGATGAAACTGTTTTTCATGGGACCATCCTCCTTCAAAACGAGACGGCGACTATATCACGATTAGTGCAAGATTCAAGAACTACAAAAAAAAACGCCGCAAGGAGCGGCGTTCGGTTAAGCATATCCAACTACGGTGGAAACAATCAGGATTTGGCCAGTGAAACGTACTGCGGAAAGGACGCAGAAGCAGTTACTGTTGTGGTTACGGCTTCCCTGAAATGCGACGGAACAAACAGGGCGCCACGGGATAGCTGCTCTGACAACCGCACTTTAAGGGTAATACGACCGGCATCCGACGTAACCGCCGCTAGATCCCCAGCTTTGACGCCGATCGCAGCGGCATCTTCGCTGGATAGTTCGATGTAAGCCTCACCCGCAACCAGCAGATTGCTCTCCGAACGGGTTGTCAGAGAACCGTTGTGGTGCAGCACCGGACCAACAGTAAGGGCAAACGGGCGGGCTGCAGGAGATGCTGCATTTGGTGACAACGGCGCGCACACCGACGTTGCCGTACGGTTTTTACTACGTCCCATCCGGCACCCGGCATGATCACACACATCACTATAAAGACCGGACAGTTTGGTAATTTCCTTATGCACGGCATCACGTGACGTTACTGCCGGTTTTGCGGAAACAAGTTCATACAGCGCAAGCAGGATGTCGGCGTCACTACGCGACTCACCGGCGGGCTTCACTGCGGCGCTGAAGCATTGCACCCGATTGTCAACGGACGTGAACGAACCGGCTTTTTCAGCGCCCGTTGCTGCAGGAAGGACAATGTGCGCTAATTTGGCAGTATCAGTCAGGAAGACATCCTGTACCACAAGCAGTTCCAGTTTCTGGAGAGCCGCCAGAACGCGCGAACGGTTCGGTATAAAATGAAGCGGATCGCTGCCCATCACATACAGAGCCTTGATCTGACCGGCTTCAATGGCATCGATTATCTGGAACAGGTCTTTACCCGGAATCGCAGGTATCGCAGCATTCCAGGCCGCAGCGAACGCGGTGGCGGCGTGGCCAGATACGGGGTGGTAACCGGGCAGATACTCGGGGCAGACACCCATGTCGAGCATTCCCTGGGTATTGTTTTTTTCATCCAGCGGATATATTCCGGCTCCTGCTTCGGACACGGCACCGGCCAGCAGCGCCAGGTTGACGGTTCCGGCAACGGCGTTTTTCAGGTCGGCCGAACGGACAACATCCGCACCGTAAATCACTGCGGTACGTCCCCCGGAGCTGATCAGAACAGCGGCCTCGCGAAGCTGTGCTTCGGTTATTCCGGTCTGCCCGGTAATCTGTTCGAACGAAAGTGCGTCAAGCGAAGATGAAAGCGCCCCCAGTTCGGCAATTGTCTCTTTTGTTGCAAGCCCTTCAGCCAGCACTGCCTTGTTGAGACCGGCGACCAGCCACGCTTCGCTGCCGGGGCGACACTGCAGGAACGCGTTGGCAAACTTATTCATGGAGCTGGCACGACTGCCGGCCAGCACTAATTTTGCATCGTTTTTCGTGGCAGCCTGGATGACCCGATAGGCAAACCCAGGCGACTCCGCCTTCAGGTCAGCTCCGATCACAATAATTGCCGTAGCCTTTTCAATGGCATCCATAGCATACGTGCCGCCGCTGTAGCCAAGCATTTCCCACTGGACAACCTGTGCCGGGAGATAGCCGAGGCGGGCTTCGGAATCAATATTGTTGCTGCCAAGCGCGCCGCGCAGAAATTTTTGAAACAGATAACTTTCTTCGTTGGTCACCCGTGGTGAACCGATACCGGCAATGGCGGTGCCGCCGGCGACGCTCACCAACGTTTTGAGTTTTTCGCCAGCAGTACCCAACGCGTTATCCCAAGTGGTTTTCTTCAACTCACCGGAACTGTCTCTCATCAACGGTGATGTTATACGGGCGGATGAATTGAATGCGGCATAGCCGAAGCGGCCGTTGACGCACAGATTGCCCTTGTTGAAACCATCGTCGGAGCTGGTCACCCGTTCAACCCGGCCATCCTTGGCATGATACTCTATCTGGCAGCCTGACGAGCAGAACGCGCAGACACTTTGAGTCACGTTAAACGACCAGGGACGTCCCTTGAATTTGAAAGGCTTGCTGATCAGCGTGCCGGTCGGGCAGGCGCCGATGCAATTGCCGCAAAAATCGCAGTCGAGCTGCTGACGGGTCATGGTATCAATGATCGTGTTATCGCCGCGATCAACAACCTCAATCGCTTCACGCCCGACAACTTCACGGCACACCTTGACACACTTTTCACAAAGGATGCAGCGGTTCGGATCACTTTCCAGCAGCTTCCAATCATAACGGATCGGCAGGCGTTCCAGATCGGCACTATAGTTGTTCTTGTCAACTTTCAGGGAGTAGCAGGCATCCTGGAGATTACACTCCCCGGCGGCATCACAGACCGGGCAGTCGAGCGGATGGTTGACGAGCATCAACTCCAGCGTCTTTTTGCGGGCCTGTTCCAGTTTGGGAGTAGACGTGGTGACGCAAATCCCCTCTTTAACCGGCGTATTGCACGCGGTCATGGGGCGTTCAACCCCTTCGACATCGACGATACAGATTCGGCAGGCGCCGGTGGTTGAAACTTTTTTCAGCCAGCAGAGGGTCGGAATCTTGATGCCAAGTTCCGCCGCCGCATCCAGAATGGTCGTGCCGACAGGCACCGTTACCTGTTTGCCGTCGATAGTTAATGTTGCCGTCGTTTTTGTATCACTGGACTCAGTATGTGCCATGCCCGTATATCTCCAATAAATATCTATGAATGCGTATCAAAAAACTAGAGCGCAACCAGTGCCATGCGGTAACAACGCAGGCAACGGTCAGCTTCGGCCTGTGCCGTACTGTCGCTGAAACCAAGCTCTACCTCGCGGTAATTCCCTTTGGCGGCCCGGGCACTGCCATGAATTTCTTTCTGGTTGGCTCTGGTTGCAGAGTCAAGCCATGGCACCTGCTCACCCTTGTCGTAAACTCCCAGATAGGTCAACAGGTCGTCAAAGATGTCCTGCTCGCTTAAATAGGCCTTTCCCTCTTCCAGCCAGCGCTGGATAACCGAAGCAGCCCGATGGGCATTGCCGACACACGCCACGACGGTCAGCGGACCGATTTCGGCATCCCCTCCGGCAAACACTCCCTCGCAGTCGGTCATCAGGGTACGCGACAACGGATTGCCCATGCTGTCCTTCAGATCCTTACCGGCAGCATCCTTGAGCGGCAGGTATTTCGTAACGACCGTATTCCACTTGGTAATATCAATGCCCATCTCAGCCGGGATAAAACTCAAATCCATATCCTGGCCAATGGCCGGAATAACCGTATCGCACTCGATAACAAACTCGCTGCCCGGCATCGGCTCGGGACGACGGCGCCCTGAAGCATCAGGCTCCCCGAGCGCCATTCGAACGCACTCGACACCGGTCACTTCATCCTTGTCATTGGCAATGATTCTGGTCGGAAGCACCTGGAATTCGAACTTGACCCCTTCTTCGTCGGCACCGTCAACTTCCCAGACATCGGCAGGCATCTCGTTGCGTGAACGACGGTAGACGAGACATGAGACCTCAGCCCCTTCGCGCAGTGCCACACGAACGCAGTCAATGGCGGTGTTGCCACCCCCGACAACCACAACCTTGTTACCCATGCCGGTCGGCTTGCCCAGATAGGCATCACGCAGGAAATTTATTCCGCCGGTCAAAAAGCCCTTGTACCCTTTTTCCTCACCCGCAACCCCCATCGGCTTCGAGGTGTGGGCACCGGGAGCGATAAAGACGGCATTGTGCTTCTGCTTCAGTTCAGCCAGGGAAATATCCGTGCCGACCCGGCAGTTATAAACGATCTCAACCCCGACCGACTGGATGATATCGATATCGCGCTGCAAAATGGCACGCGGCATACGATAGGCAGGAATACCGACCGCGACCATGCCTCCGCCATACCCTTCAGGCAGAGTTTCATAAATGGTGCAGGGATACCCTTCAAGCGCAAGATAATATGCAGCAGCCAGGCCGGCAGGTCCGGCTCCGACGATGCCAACACTCTTCTCTTTTTTCGCCTTGGGAACCATGGGCGGAACAGCGTTGTGAAGGCGCTCGTAATCCGACGCCGTACGCTTCAGCACCATGATATTGATGGCCTCATCGACGTTTTTGCGACGGCAGGCACTCTCGCAGGGATGCGGACAGACACGTCCGCAGACCGCGGCCAGTGGCATATTTTCCCGGATTGTGGCAAGGGAGAGATCCAGCTGATAATTTTTGATCGCTTCAATGTATTTGGGTATATCGATATGGGACGGACACTTGTCCATGCACGGGGCCGTAATTTTGTGAATGTAGTGCGCCGGGTACACTTTGGGACGGCACTGGGGATTCAGATACGCCTGAAAATCTTCACGATAATGCTTGACCGCATCAAAAACCGGCTTGGTCGCACTCTGGCAGAGCGTACATTTGCAGTTTTTCAGCAGTTCGGCCAGATCCTCAACCGTATCCAGGTCGGCGTCCGTCGCCTTGCCGGCGAGAACGTTCTGGAACAGGTCCATCAGGACCTTGGTGCCCTTTTTGCCCGGCGTACATCTTCCGCAGCAGTACAGCGTCTGAACACGTTTCATATACTCGGCTGTCATAGCCGGGACATCGACGTCCTTGTCAAACAGTATAATCCCGTCCCACCCCATAAACGCCCGCAGGGGACGCTGGCCATCAAATGCAACCGGCAGACGGTAACTGACCGCCTGCGGTTCTCCGGAAATATTCCTGTTATCGACGGTAGTTCCGCCCCACGTGGAAAAGACGACCTGTGCCACAAAAACCTCCACCAACCAACCCCTTTTTCAGGGGTTAAGTACTCGCAATTATTGAATAAATTTCGCTTTGAGAATTGTATACAGTATGCATGATTATCACAATAACACCTTAAAAATCAAGGAAAAAACGGTTAATTATTATCTCTGTAACTCCAACTTAAGTTTTATCTTTTTGGGTGATATGCTATATGCGTACGTGGTTGTAACCAATTCTCAATTTCAGGAGCACTACCAGATATATGACAAACTCAGAAAGCACCTATGAAGCATTCCGCTCACTCTTCGTTACCAACATGGGCATTACATCTACAGCCGCGGAGCGGATACTGGTTTTCAGCGACAACATACGTGCCGACGAAGCGGTAACGGAGTCTGACAGGGATCGCCGGACACGCCTGAATGCAACGGCCCGTGCCGCCGCGGATTTCGCGAAGCGGGAATTCGGCAGTGGTCTGTTTGTGGAATTTCCGGCTACTCCCGCCTCGGGAGCGGAACCGCCCCGGGAACTCTGGCTGGCAACCTTCGGAGAACGCATCATCTCTGCATTGGAGTCGGACGGACTGCTGGAGAAACTGCTGGCCAAAAAAGCAACACCCAACGAGATCGACCGGGCAAAAAACAGTGTCCTTGAACACCGTGAGGATGTTGCCGGAATCATCATCGCCCTGTCGAACAATTCCACCAGCCACACCCGCTATCGCGCCCTTGCCTGCGCGGCAGGATGCCGGTTTGCCAGCCTCCCCCACTTCGACCCCGAGATGTTTCATACATCCATGACCGTAGACTGGAGCACCCTGGCCGATCGCACCGCCCGTCTTGTCGAAGCCGTCAACCGGGCGGAGTGGATACGGGTTACCACCCCGAACGGCACGGACATGAATATCTGCAAGGTGGGACGCCATGCCGAAGGTGATGACGGCCTGCTGACCGCACCGGGAAGTTTCGGCAATCTGCCGGCCGGCGAAGCCTATCTGGCGCCGCTGGAAGGAAAGAGCCATGGCGTCATGGTGATCGAATGGGGACCGACACGTAAACTCGACCACCCGCTGCGACTTACGGTCGAGCAGGGAATTGTTGTAAAGATGGAAGGAGACGAATCCCACCGTAGCCGACTGGAGGCAAAGTTTGCCGAAAACGTCAACTGCCGCAACATTGCCGAACTGGGTATCGGCACCAACGACAAAGCAAGCCGACCTGACAACGTACTGGAGGCCGAAAAGATTCTCGGCACTATCCACATAGCCCTGGGCGACAACACCGGTTTCGGCGGCACGGTCAGCGCACCTTTTCACGAGGACTATGTTTTCTATCAACCTACCTTGACGGCGATTATGGCGGACCAGAGTGAGCAGATCATCATTGAAGCCGGAACGTTACTCGTATAAATCCACTCTGCCAGGACAGACCGTCAGCCTTGATTTCCGTGTATCGCCATAATTGACTGGACTACCTAAATATTATGCTGTATTAACACAAGACAACTTCGACCGTATTTGTTCCGCCGGCGAATTTAGGTATGGAAACCGAAATGGGGGGCTACAGAGATGTCAGAAATCGATCTATCAAAGGCTGTTGAAATCAGTGACGGGATTCATTGGGTCGGCACCGGCACCAAGAACTTTTTAAGCAGAAACGCCTATCTGCGCATCTACAACGGCTCCGGCAAGAAAAACGCCATGATCATCGACCCGGGCCCTGCCGTCGATCTTGATGTCCTGATTCGCAAGGTCAGTGACGTTATCGGCTCGGTATCCCAAGTAAATATGGTTTTCATGAACCATCAGGATCCGGACGTTGTCGGCAACGCCCCCTATCTGGGCAGATCAAACCCCAACACCCTCATGCTGGCCACAGAAGACACCTGGCGGCTCGTCTGCCTGTCCGGGCTTGATACGAGCAAATTCAGGGCGGTCGAGCGATTCAAAAACATGAGAATTTCGCTTCCCACCGGTCACAAAATCCAGTTCGTGCCGACACCGTTCTGCCATTTTCGCGGCGCCTGCATGATGTACGACCTGGAATCACGCATACTCTTTTCCGGCGACTTTCTGGGCGGCATTGCCTGTACGCAGCTCTACGCTACCCGCGCCAACTGGCAGGGGGTCAAGGCATTCCACCAGCTCTACATGCCGAGCAACGAAGCGATACGCCTCGCCGTCCGCAGGATTCGCGAACTTCAGCCGGCACCCTTGATGATCGCTCCGCAGCATGGCTCGATCATCAGGACCGAGGACATTCCGTTTTTCCTCGATCAGATGGAAAACCTGCGCGTTGGCCTCGACATCATCACCACCTTTGAAGATACCATGCCCCAGCTGATTGACGGCCTGAATGAGATTGTCGAAACCGTACGGAAAACCATCGGCGAAGAGAGCGTTCGCCAGACCATGCGCATGTTCCACGCCGACGGCAGCTATCCGGCCATCTTCTCCCTCACCAGCGAGGAAAAGATCACCGAGATCAAGGGCGACCCGATTGAATCCATCGAAGCCCTGATCAGGATGTTTTTCCGCACCTGCGACGACCAGCAGAAGAGCGTTCTTAAATCCATCATCCTGAGAATCCTGATCGCCCGCGACCTGCCGACCTTCGACACCCTGCTAACCCAGGAATTCGCTCCTGAAGTCGAGTTCTTTGAGGATGATTCGCCTTCGGCTTAAGGTGAGCGTCGCACTGCACGTCAATTTGTCACAAATGACAGCCGCGCTTTCCATGGGAAGTGCGGCTTTTTTTATTCTTAAAACAAAGCCGCTCATACCGAACATCGTAAACCAACATAGATACGACGAACCTAAATACAACTATTGACTAACCGGAAGGGAATGTGTAAAACGGAATGAACATTCACTCAGCATGAAAATTATCAGTGATACAGGGCAAGTACCGAGCAGTACGACGACATTCGCACAGCAAACAAGGGAAACAAAGGAGCAGGTCATGTCAAAACAGGATAAACGGGAAGAAATCGTTCGGGCCGCCATGGAGCTTATTGCCGAGCATGGCTTTCATGGCGCTCCCATGGCCATGATTGCCGAGCATGCCAAGGTCGGTGCCGGAACCATCTACCGGTATTTTGAGAACAAGGACATCCTCATCACCGAGCTCTACCGGGATCTTGAGGAGAAGATGTTCCCCGTCATCCGTGAAGGGTACGAGCTGAACAAGCCGATCCGGGAACGTTTTATCCACCTCGGCACCGGGCTGCTGCGCTACTTCATCGAGAACCCGCTTGATTTCCGCTATCTGGAGCAGTTCCACAACTCCCCCTATGGCGTGGAGCATCGCCGCGACAAGATTCTGGGCGAAAAGGAAGGGTGCCATGAGTTCCGCGATCTTTTCGAGGAAGGGGTTTCACGGCAAATCATCAAGGATTTCCCCTTGGTACTGCTCTTCGCCCTTTCTTTCGGCCCCCTGGTATCAACAGCTCGCGACCACATCCTCGGCTTCGTCACCCTTGATGATGATCTGATTACCCGGATCATCGAAGCCTGCTGGGACGGCATCAAAAAATAACTATTCTTTCAGTTCACCGTTTTCAATACTCCAACGCATCGAGGTATGAACATGCACCAGTCATTCAGAAGTTTTACTGCCGTCATCACGGGAACACTCATCACCGGCCTGCTGCTCGCCGGCTGCAGCAAACCGAAACCCGCAGCGCCGCCAAGCGGTCCTCCTGAAGTGGGGATTATTGTCGTCAAGCCGGAGAAAGCTTCGCTGACCACGGAACTGTCGGGCCGGACATCACCTCAGCTGCTTGCCGAAGTGCGGCCGCAAGTGGGGGGCATCATCCAGAAGCGGCTCTTTACCGAGGGTTCGGAAGTCAGCAAGGGACAGGTTCTGTATCAGATCGATCCGGCCAGCTATCAGGCGGCCTTTGCCAGCGCCAAGGCGGCGGAAGCCAGAGCCGAAGCTAATCTTCATTCGGTGCGGCTCAAGGCGGGGCGGTATCAGGAACTGGTGAAGATCAACGCCGTCAGCCAGCAGGATAACGACGACGCACAGGCTTCGCTCAAGCAGGCCGAGGCGGATGTAGCCTCCACCAAGGCGGCCGTCGAGACCGCCCGCATCAACCTGGCTTACACGAAAATTACCGCTCCCATTTCCGGGCGCATCGGACGCTCCACCGTAACCGACGGCGCGCTGGTAACCGCCAGCCAGCCGTCGGCCCTGGCCACGATTCAGCAGCTCGGTTCCATGTATGTGGACGTTACCCAGTCAAGCGCCGACCTGTTAAAATTGAAGCAGAACCTGGCCAGCGGGATGATGAAAAAAGGCGGCGCGGCACAGACAAAAGTCAAGCTGATCCTGGAAGACGGCACGCCGTATCCGCTGCCGGGAATCCTGAAGTTTTCCGAAGTTACGGTAGACCAGAGTACCGGCTCCATCACCCTCCGGGCGGTGTTCCCGAACCCGAAACAGACCCTGCTGCCCGGCATGTTCGTCCGGGCGATCCTGGAGGAAGGAACCGTTGACCAGGCCATCCTGGTTCCGCAACGCGGTGTAACCCGTAATCCTGCCGGAGCCGCCATGGTCATGACGGTGGGCGCCGAAGACAAGGTTGAGCCGCGCCCCATCAAGGTCGTACGGACGGTCGGCGACAGCTGGCTGGTAAGTGAAGGGCTCAAGGCGGGCGACCGCATTATTCTTGAAGGCCTCCAGAAAGCACGGCCGGGAACGCAGGTAAAGACAGTTCCCTTCGGAGCACCTCCCGCTCCGGCAGCACCTGCCGCCGCCCCACAACCTGCGCCAGCCAAAAAGTAAAGGAGCTGCTCAATGCCTAAATTTTTCATCAATCGCCCGATTTTTGCCTGGGTGATCGCCATAATGGTCATGCTGGCCGGACTCCTGGCCATCAAGTCGCTGCCGGTCTCCCAGTATCCGCCGATCGCACCGCCCCAGATCACCATCAACGCCGTCTATCCGGGGGCTTCGGCCCAGACCGTGCAGGATACGGTTACCCAGATCGTGGAACAGAAGCTGAACGGCATCGACAACCTGATCTACATGTCGTCCACCAGCGATTCCGCCGGTGCTGTGGCCATCAACCTGACCTTCAAGGCCGGCACCGATCCGAACATCGCCCAAGTGCAGGTGCAGAACAAGCTGCAGCTGGCCGTGCCGCTTCTCCCCCAGATCGTGCAGCGCTCGGGGATTCAGGTGGTCAAATCCACCAGGAACTTCCTGCTCATCATAGGCCTGGTCTCCGAAGACGGCTCCATGAGCCGCTACGACCTGACCGACTACGCGGTATCCAATGTCCAGGATATCGTCAGCCGGGTTGAAGGGGTGGGCGAGCTGCAGATGTTCGGCTCCCAGAACGCCATGCGCATCTGGCTGAACCCGACCAAACTAAACAATTACCACCTGACCACCGGCGATGTGACCGCCGCGCTCCAGGCCCAGAACGCCCAGATTTCTGCCGGCCAGTTCGGCGGCCAGCCGTCGGCCCAGGGACAGCAGCTGAATGCGACCATCACCGCGCGGACACTGCTGCAGACGGTCGAACAGTTTGACGCCGTTATCCTGAAAACCAACAGCGACGGATCTACCGTGCGGCTGAAGGATGTGGCCGAATGTAAAATCGGCACCGAGAACTACGATGTCCAGGCCCGTTTCAAGGGCAAACCGCTGGGGGGCATGGCGATTCGCCTGGCAGCCGGCGCCAACGCCCTGGATACCGCCAACCGGGTCAAGGCAAAGATGGAAGAGTTGTCCCGCTATTTTCCGGCCGGCATGAAGGTCGTCTATCCCTATGACACCACGCCGTTCGTCAAGATATCCATTGAAGAAGTGGTCAAAACCCTGCTCGAAGCGGTGTTCCTGGTCTTTGTCATCATGTTCCTCTTCCTGCAGAACATCCGGGCCACCCTGATTCCGACCATCGCCGTGCCGGTCGTTTTGCTCGGCACCCTGGGGGTGCTCTACGCCTGCGGCTTCTCCATCAACACCCTCACCATGTTCGCCCTGGTCATTGTCATCGGCCTGCTGGTTGACGACGCCATCGTCGTCGTCGAGAACGTGGAACGAATCATGAGTGAGGAGGGACTGCCGCCCAAGGAAGCGACCATCAAATCCATGGGGCAGATTACCAGCGCCCTCTGGGGCATTGCCACCGTATTGACGGCGGTCTTTCTCCCCATGGCCTTCTTTCCCGGTTCTACCGGCGTCATCTACCGCCAGTTTTCCATCACCATCATCTCCGCCATGATCCTCTCGGTGCTGGTGGCCATGACCCTGACGCCCGCCCTCTGCGCGACGCTGCTCAAGCCGGTGGCAAAGGGGCATGAGGCGTGCGAGACCGGCTGGTTCTGCCCGTTCTTCCGCCGGTTCAACAAGCTGTTTGACTTCTGCCGGACAAAGTACGAGGGGATTGTCGGGCGCTCCTTCGGCAAACCGCTGCGCTATCTGTTCGTGTACGGAGCCATTGTGGCGGGAATGGTGTTCCTCTTCCTGCGGCTCCCCACCTCGTTCCTGCCGGATGAGGATCAGGGCTTCATCGTCTGCCAGGTTCAGCTTCCGGCCGGTGCCACCATGGATCGGACCCTGAATGTTATCGAACAGCTGGAGAAGCATTTCCTGGAGAAGGAGGAAAAAGCGGTGGAGGCGGTCATCACCGTAGCCGGCTTCAGTTTTGCCGGTCGCGGCCAGAACATGGGACTTGCCTTTGTCAGGCTCAAACACTGGGACCTTCGCCAGGACAAGAACTTGAAGGCCCCGGCGGTTGCCCGGCGCGCCATGGGTGCGTTCTCCCGCTTCAAGGACGGCCTGGCTTTTGCCTTTTCACCACCGGCGGTTGTTGAACTGGGGCAGGCCAACGGCTTTGACTTCATGCTGCAGGATCGTAGCGGCATCGGGCATGAAAAGCTGATGGAGGCCCGCAACATGATGCTCGGCATGGCCATGAAAAATCCGAAACTGGTCGCGGTGCGCCCCAACGGCCAGGACGATTCCCCCCAGTTCAAGCTCGACATCGATGATGTGCGGGCGGGAGCGCTCGGGGTATCAATCGCCGACGTCAATAATGTTCTGGCAACCGCCTGGGGCAGCTCCTACGTCAACGACTTCATCCAGAACGGCCGGGTCAAGAAGGTGTTCCTGCAGGCCGAGGCAAAGTACCGCATGCTGCCCGAAGACATAGGCCGCTGGTATGTGCGCAACAACAAAGGCGAAATGGTGCCGTTCTCCGCCTTTGCCACCGCCCGCTGGCAGTATGGTTCGCCGCGTCTTGAACGGTACAACGGCATATCCTCCGTGGAGATCATGGGACAGGCCGCGCCCGGTATCAGCACCGGCGAGGCGATGAAAGAGATGGAGAAGATGGCTGCCCAATTGCCGCCGGGAATCGGCTACGAATGGACCGGCCTCTCCTATGAGGAAAAAAATGCCGGTGCTCAGGCGCCAGCTCTCTATGCCATCTCGCTACTGGTGGTCTTCCTCGCGGTGGCGGCATTGTACGAAAGCTGGACCATCCCGTTTGTCAACCTGCTCATGCTGCCGCTGGGGCTGGTGGGGGCCATTACGGCGGTGTCGCTGCGGATACTCCCCAACGACGTCTATCTCCAGATCGGGCTTCTGACCACGATCGGGCTCTCCACCAAGAACGCCATCCTGATCATCCAGTTCATCAAGCAGCAGATGCTTGAGGGACACGAATTGGTGGAGGCAACCCTGTCTGCGGTGAAGATCAGGCTCCGCCCGGTCATCATGACCTCGCTGGCCTTCTTTTTCGGTACCCTGCCGCTGGCGCTGACCAAAGGCGCGGGCGCTGCGGCCCAGAATGCCATCGGCACCGCCGTCACCGGCGGTCTGCTCTCGGCCACCTTTATCGACCTGCTTTTCATTCCGTTTTTCTTCGTGCTGATTTCCAAGATGTTTGCCAAGAAGACGGCCAAGCTGCCAGACGCGGAACCCGCTGTGGAGGTACACTGACATGACACCGATTCGACGGATAACAACAGCACTCTGCCTCCCGCTGGGGGCGGCACTGTTTCTTAACGGCTGTAGCACCCTGGCCCCGAAATACAGCCAACCCGCGGCACCGGTACCCGCCGCCTGGCAGACTCCCGCGGCGGCTCCGGCTGACGCCGCAGGGCCGCCGCAAAAAGAGGTGGCAACGATTCCGTGGCAGGAGTTTTTTGTCGATGCCAAACTGAACAAACTGATTGAGCAGGCCCTCAAGAACAACCGTGATTTGAAGGTTGCAGCGCTCAACATCGAGCGTTTCCGGGCGCTGTACCAGATCAAAAGCGCCGACCAGCTCCCCAAGTTTGAGGCTGCTGCCGGAGCAAATTTCCAGCGCATTCCCGAAACACTCTCCGGCACGGGAAAGGCAAGGGACGCCCAACAGTACAATGTCAGCGCCGGGCTGATCTCATATGAACTGGACCTGTTCGGACGGGTGCAGAGCCTGAAAGACCAGGCCCTTGAGCAGTTCTTTGCCACGGAGCAGGCGCAGAAGAGTGTGCAGCTCACGCTGGTTTCCCAGGTTGCCTCAAGCTGGCTTGCCTATGCCGCCGACCGCGAGAGGCTGCAGCTGGCGAAAGATACCCTTGCCAACCAGCAGGAAGCATACCGGCTGATCAAGAGCCGCTTCGACGCCGGCGTTTCCAACTCTCTTGTGCTGAATCAGGCCCGAACCACTCTTGATGCAGCCCGTGTCGATATTGCCCGCTACACAGCGCAGGTAGCTCAGGACGAAAATGCGCTCAGCTTCCTGGTCGGCTCGCCCGTCCCGGCGAACCTACTGCCGCAGACACTGTCCGAATCGCTGACATCGCTTAAAAATATTACTCCCGGTCTGCCATCCGGCGTGCTGCTGAATCGCCCAGACATTCTGCAGGCCGAAAGTCAGCTTAAAGGGTACAATGCCAACATAGGCGCGGCCCGGGCGGCATTTTTTCCCCGGATAACCCTGGTCTCGTCGGTCGGCTTCGGCAGCGACGAACTCTCCGGCCTCTTCAAAAGCGGCTCCGCCGCCTGGAGCTTTGCCCCCCGCATCTCCATACCCATCTTCGACGGAGGCACCAACAAGGCCAATCTGAAAGTGGCCGAAGTGGATCGTGACATCGCAATCGCCCAGTACGAAAAGGCTATTCAGAACGCCTTTCGTGAAGTTGCCGATGCCCTGGCCCAGAGCGGTACCATCAATGAACAACTTGCCGCCCAACAGTCGCTGACTGACGCCACATCCGAAAGCCACAAGCTTTCCCGTGCACGCTTTGACAAAGGAGTGGACAGTTACCTGACGGTGCTCGACTCCCAGCGTTCCCTCTACGGCGCCCAGCAGGGGCTTATCAGCACACGCCAGGCCAGTCTGGCCAGTCTGGTGACTCTGTACAAAACGCTCGGCGGAGGCAAATAACGTAGAGTCCTCAAAATAAGCTGACGGCAAAAAAGCCGCGCTTTACCTGCAAAGGTAGCGCGGCTTTTTTGTAAGTATATTTTTAGAATAATACACCTCAGACCTTGACAAACATCAGTACAAACACGTAAGAATGCATTCATTTTAAATTTCCTACAGTCACGAGGTTTCCCATGTTGAAGGACATGAAAGCCCATAGCCACCTGAAACCGGGTCAGAAGGGTACCAGACGATTAGTGGAGCAGTTCGGGGAAAGACTCCTGTGCGTTCGGTACCGCTATGACGAAATCCGGCAGGTCAGAATAAAAACAGCCGAAATCATTGTTGACGAACGACCGTGCAACCCCAACATGCGGCATCGTGACAGGGACATTGTCGCGGTAATGGTTCCGTTCACAAAGATAGCTCTTCGGGACAAGCTGAAGGCGGCTGGCGGACGATGGAATCCGGAAGAGAAAATCTGGCGGGTACAGTTCGGAGCCATCAGGAATGATGCCGAGTTGGTTGAGAGGATTTTAAATGAGTAGCACGACGGCAAACCGGCCCAAAGTTACCTATATAAGCAACTTTTGATAACAGGAACCAACCGCAAAAGTTGCTTATATAAGGAATTTTGCGGTTCCCTATATAGGCTGCTAATTCCGTATATAGGGAACAAGTTCCTTGTATACGGAAACCCATTATAAGCGAGTTGAACCGAGAAAAGATGATTAACCCAAACAAACACTTATCATGGTTATCAATGGTATTGCTGACGTGCATACCAAGTGTTGCCTTTGCTCACGGCGACGTAAGGATTCTGTACGCGGCTTTTGGACTATTTCTTTACCACTTAGCATTTGCGGGGTTCATCCTGCTTTCGGTAACATTGATAAAATTCAAGTACATCCTCGCTTCATATCTATTTGTGGATATCGGGTTGTGGTGGTTGATCGCTGACACCAGAATGAATGGAAAAGCTATTACAGCAATTCTGTTAGTTTCACCTCCAACCATCATTTTTCTTCTCACAAGGTTTCTACCGAAAAGAGAAAAAACGGCATGAAACAACGGAGGAAGAAGTGCCGCAGACACCAGCAGTGGCGAGGACAACCCAAAAAAACCGAGGAGACGCTGTTGGAGTGATAGCAACGAAGCAGCGGCCTTAAACCGCAGCTGTTCTCCCAAGCCGGTGAACCCAAAGGATAAATATGAACCACAAGTTAGAGAAATCACACGAGACAAGCATGAAAATGCCTCTGAGAGAATGGGTGCTGCTAATTTTTAGCTACATGTCTGTCATCCTGTTTCTTGTGTTCTTCTTAGTCATTACTCTTACCATTGCTACTGCTATTACATCGAATTCATTCGGTTTGTCAGGCTTCCTTCTTGTTAGAGAAGCAACATATGCATTGACGGATATAGGAACATTCGTGGTTGTAGGGATGTTTATTTACTGCATGATTGGCATAACCAAAAATGAAAATCTGTCAGGGAATGATAAAAGCAATTGGCGCTGGTTTCTAATTATCAATTGGATTTTTGCCATCCCTGAGTACTACGAGACTTTCCTTGCCAGACCGGAGAATATGCATTTCAGAAGATTAAGAAAATGGCTACGACCAAAGCCGTTGATGTTTTTCAGGCCATGAGGCTAAACCGTGCAGGTTCAACCAGGCCCTTGGACACCGACCGGGGCTGAGAAGCGCCCCGGCGCGGGTCAAGGCCCGAGCCGTTAATCGCGACACGATGTCGCGTGATTATATGTGCTTGATATACCTACACAACTTCTTTCAAGCACCTGAAGTATCCCCTTCAGCGCCCTAGGTGGCGTGCTTGGTACGCGCTGTGTACCTGGTGCGAAGCCCACTTACAACGTACCGAATCGGGTTTGAATGGCGACAGGAGAACCCCTCCGGAAACTCCATCCGGTTAAGGGCTAGGGCAGGACAATATGGTGAAATTATGTGAATGGTCGTTGACGCGCCGTCAGATGGGCTTCTACCCTACGGGAGTTAACAGGGGATATGCATGTTTCCCAGTGCTTACATGCGTGGCCAGGTTGCAGTGCATTAACGTCGCTGCACGGGATTGTTGAGCCACCGGCGTTCAGACCGCACCTAAGTTGTCCGTTAAGATAATCACGTGGAACGTGGAAAAGTCG
>Ga0154471_154_pt2 | contig 22247 bp, 25 predicted proteins | sample RifGroC2_FD_115950 | JGI IMG/M metagenome (GOLD analysis project Ga0154471, IMG submission 115950) | Geobacteraceae bacterium GWC2_53_11
GTCCTTCGGCCAATATATTCCCCCTGGAGCCATTTATTGTAAATATCTACGACGGCCAGGAATTACGCTATCTCAAGGTCAAGGTTGAGCTGGAGATGGTTGGGCCTGCCATAAAAGGCGAAATCGAAGGACGTCTGGCCCCGATTCGCGATTCTATCCTGATATTGCTGAGCGCAAAAACTCTTCAGGATATTCAGGATGTTCAGGGCAAAAATACCCTCAAGGATGAAATTCTGGGGGCCATCAACAAGAATATTCCACCCGGAAAAATTGCCAAGGTATATTTTACAGATTTCGTGGTTCAATAGGTACCAACGTGGCAGCAATGGAAAAAATCCTCTCAAAAGCGGAGATCGAGGCGCTGCTCAATGCAGTCTTTGAGGGTCGCATTGAACCCGAAAAGGAACTTTCGAAAGCAGAGGGAGCGGTTGCTACCTATGACCTGGTCAATTCGGACGCCCATAAGGGTTTTGTACCGAATCTTGACATCATCTATGACAGCTTTATCCGCTACAACCGCGTCAATCTCTCCAATCGTTTGCGCAAGTCGGTTGAAATCAAGAAAATCGGTGCCCGTTCCTACAAGTTCGATGACTTTCTCCAGACGCTGCCGTCCCCGGTCTGCATGGGTATTTTCAAGATTGAGCCGCTGAAGGGCGCTGCGCTGATCTCTTTCGACAGCACCCTTGTACTGTCACTTGTCGATAGCCTCCTGGGGGGGACCGGAAGTGCAAAAGTTCCGGTTGCCAACCGCATGTTTACCTCGATTGAAGTGCGCCTGATGGAGAAGATTGTCGGAGATGCCCTGCAGGATCTGGAAAAAGCCTGGGCACCGCTCTATGCCACACATATGAACCTGCTGCGCATGGAGATGAACCCGCGTCTGGTTAATATCGTGCCTCCTGAGTATCAGATCGTAACGATGACGCTTAAGATCCAGATTGATGACGTCTCCGGTAATATGATGTTTGCCGTGCCGTTCATGACCATTGATCCGATTCGGGACAAGCTCAAGACCGGCATGCAGTTTGACCTGATGGCGATCGATCCGCAGTGGTCGTCCCGTCTTTCGGCGGAGATCATGGAAGCGCCGATGGAGACATCGGTCGAGATGGGAAATGCCACCATTACACTGCGTGAACTTCTGGACCTGGCTCCGGGAGATACCATCATGCTCGATAAGGCCTGTTCAAGCGAAATGGTGGTCAAAGTTGAGGGGATACCTAAATATTTCGGTGTTCCCGGCATCAAGCATGGCAATAAAGCAATTCAGATCAGCAAGATTTGCGACAATAGGGGGCAGTAGTGAGTGATACGCCTGAAGGGAATGATACGTCGCTTGACAAGAAAAACCTCGATTTTATCCTTGATATTCCTCTCCAGGTCACTGTCGAGCTGGGAAGGACGAAGTTGCTGGTCAAGGATATCCTGCAGCTCAATCAGGGCGCGGTTGTCGAGCTGACCAAGCTTGCCGGCGAACCTCTGGATATTTTTGTCAACTCCAAACTGGTGGCTCGCGGCGAAGCGGTCGTGGTCAACGATAAGTTTGGTGTACGTCTGGTAGACATTGTAACTCCCAATGAACGGGTGGAGAAAATTCTGTGAAAGGTGCGGTTTCCGCACTTCTTCTCTTCCTTCCTTCCCTTGCGTCGGCGACTGACAGTGCCGGACAGGAATTCAGTTTTCTCGCCAGCTTTGTGCAGATGATGGCAGCACTTGCCCTTGTCGTCGGCCTCATCCTGGTTACCTGGCATTTTTCCGGAAAATTAATGAGAGGGCTGCCGGTAGGTCAGCAGTTGATTTCCAAACATATCCGTCTGGTAGAGACCCGTTATCTGGGGCCAAAGAAAGCCCTGTTGCTGGTTGAGGTTGGGGGAGAATACCTCCTGCTCTCCAGCAGTGATTCCGGCCTTTCACTGATCAAACAAATCGATATGCTCGAAGAAATAGAAGTTATTGAAGAAAATAAGAATCAGGGCAGTTTCGCTGCGATACTGACACGTTTGAGACAGGCACCATGACCGCAAGGATATTTACAAAACGTACCGTTGTTTTTAGCCTGCTGCTGATGCTGGTGTCCTGCGCCGTGGCATTTGCGGAGCCCATTGTGATTCCATCGCTCAATATCGGCGTCGGCACGGCCACCAAGCCGAATGAGGTTGCGGTAACGGTTCAGATATTCCTGCTGATGACGATCATGTCCCTCGCACCGGGGCTCCTTATCATGACCACGTCATTTACCCGTATTTCGGTGGTGCTTTCTTTTCTGCGCACAGCCATGGGTACTCAAGCGGCCCCTTCCAACCAGATTATTATTGCACTCTCCATGTTCCTGACCTTCTTCATCATGACCCCGGTATGGCAGCAGATTAACAAAGATGCCTACCAGCCATGGAAAGCGCAGCAGATCACACAGGAACAGGCTGCGGAACGGGCAGTGAAACCTGTTCGTACGTTTATGCTGTCCCAGACCCGTGAAAAAGATCTGGCGCTTTTTGTAAGTCTCTCCAAGCTTCAGAGGCCGAAGAATGCCGAAGACATCCCGACGTTGACGATCATTCCCGCATTTATGATTTCCGAATTGCGCACGGCGTTTCAGATCGGTTTTTTGATCTACATACCGTTCATTGTCGTAGACATGGTGGTGGCATCGGTTCTCATGTCGATGGGTATGATGATGCTGCCGCCTGTTATGATTTCCCTGCCGTTCAAAATTCTGCTTTTTGTCCTGGTTGATGGCTGGGGATTGGTCATCGGCTCGCTCGTAAAAAGTTTTGGTTAGTAAGTTAGCATATATTTTCTGCCTGTTTTGGTAGAAAATATATTCGTAAACGAACTATCCTGATTCTCCGGATTAGGTGATAGAAACATGACACCCGAATTAGTTGTACAACTTGCCCGGCGCAGTTTTGAAGTAACACTCATGCTTGCAGCGCCGCTTTTGATCGCCAGTCTGATAATTGGTCTCCTGATCAGTATTTTTCAGGCGGTTACGTCCATCAACGAGGCAACGCTGGCGTTTGCCCCGAAAATCGTTGCTGTCATGGTTGCCATGATCATCTTTTTTCCCTGGATGATGAGCTACATGAGTGACTTTACCCGTGAGATTTATTCATTTATTGCAACCATGAGGCGTTAGCCTCCCATGTTCCCGCTCCTCCCGTTTCCATCCCCCCGCGAAGTCATCTTTTTCATGCTGGTGTTAAGCCGCGTTGCCGGAATCTTTGCCGCATTGCCGGTGTTTGGCGGTCGCACTATTCCGCTTCGCATCAAACTTATTACGGTCTTCATGATTACACTGGTCTGCTTTCCGACACTTTCGGTGGCACTGCCTGAGGTGCCGCCCAATGCCTTCAGTTTTGCCCTGCTGATAATCAGTGAGGTCATGGTTGGGTTGACGCTGGCATTCATTACTCAGATCATCTTTGCCGCCGTCGAATTCAGTGGTCAGATTGTCGGTATGCAGATGGGACTGACTATTTCGTCAATTATTGACCCGTCGCAGGGTACCCAGACGCAGACCATGTCGGTCCTCCAGACACTGTTTGCCACGCTGATGTTCCTATCGCTGAATATTCATCACATGTTTATCCGTGCTATCATGGACAGCTTCAAAGTGATCCCGCTCGGGGGGTGGCATTTGAGTGGAGAGCTGGTGAATTTCCTGGTCATACGCACGGCCGACATTTTTATCATCGGCATCCGTCTGGCCGCTCCCGTCATGGCCGCACTGCTTCTTACCACAGTCGCGCTTGGCATCATGGCCCGCGCTTTTCCGCAGATGAACATCTTTATGATCAGTCTGCCGCTTAACATCGGGCTTGGGCTGGTGATTATGGGGATGACCCTGACCATATTCTTCCATGTTCTGAATATCTCGTTCGGGAATCTTAAAGGCCAGATCGAAGTGCTCTACCGCTTGATGGCAAAGGGGGGATGACCTACGGCCGAAGATACCGATAAACATTCCAAAACCGAACAGCCTACCAGCAAGCGGCTCGATAAGTCGCGTGAAGACGGTCCTCCGCCGATGAGTCAGATGCTGACGTCGTCACTTACCCTTCTTACGGGTATCGTCAGCCTCTATATCTTCGGTAGTTTCATGATGGACGGCCTTAAACAGAGTACGGTTAAAATATTGTCGACTCTTGGCAGCTTTGAGCTGACGGAAGCAAACCTCTACGTTCTCGTCCTCAGACTGTTTGGTACGGTTGTACTGCTTCTTGCCCCGCTGATTGTCACGATTATCGCTACGGCGGTTCTTTCAAGTCTGGTTCAGGATAACGGCAAACTTGAGTTCAGGATGTCACGTCTGAAAGTAGATTTCAGCAAACTGAGTCCCCAGAAAGGCTTTGGCCGCCTGTTCAACAAGGACGCTTTGGTTGAAATGCTGAAGTCGCTGCTCAAATTGTCAGTTGTTGGCTGGATTGCCTATGGCGTTGTGCGCGACGAAATGCAGAATATTACCTTTCTGGCTGAAGCTGATATACAAACCATTTTCAATTTTATTGGCCACATCGCCTTCAAAATAGTCACCCATACCTGTGGCATTATGATTGTTCTTGGCCTGCTTGATATGCTGTATATCAAGTGGCGTTATATCGAAAACCTGAAGATGACCAAGCAGGAAGTCAAGGATGAACATAAGGAATCTGACGGTAACCCGGAGATAAAGGGTAAAATAAAGCGGATGCAGTACCAGATGGCTCGCCGCAGGATGACAAAGATTATCCCTCTGGCAGATGTGGTTATCACCAACCCGACTCACTTTGCCGTTGCTCTTAAATATGACCGTCAGAAGATGGCGGCGCCTGTTGTCCTTGCCAAGGGGATGGATACCATGGCCGAGGCGATCAAGAAAATAGCCCGCGAGCATAGCATTACGCTGGTGGAAAACCGCTTTCTGGCCCGTGAACTGTATGACCAGGTCAAGGAGAACGAGCCGATTCCGGAAACTCTCTATGCGGCTGTTGCCGAGGTTCTGGCGTACGTCTACAAGCTGAAGGGGAAAATCTGACCGCTTCATTCCCCCTGTTGTCTGGCAGGGGAATGAAGCGGAAAGAGCTCTGTCTCCCGATAAACCTATTGACAGACCCTGCTCTATTTTATATACCTACCGATAGGTAGGTATCCCCCCGCAGATCGAGATCCCATGAAAACAGAGTTATCACCAAGCCATCCGGTTGAAGCGCGAAAGCGCCTATTGGCTGCAGCATTGGACCAGTTTGCCCTTCGCGGATACGCGGCCACCTCGGTTCGCGAGCTTTGCGAGGCCGCAGGCGTAACAAAGCCGGTGCTGTATTATTATTTTAAAAGCAAAGAAGGTTTGTATCTGCAATTAATGGAAGAATCCTACGTTGAGTTTGAGGCCACGCTTGCCGATCTCAGTTGCATTCAGGGGAGCGCTCGCGAGCGGGTGGTACATTTTTGTGTGGGAATCTTTCAGAGCACTCTTCAACAGCTCCCGCTGGTAAAGTTGATCTATTCCATCTACTACGGCACGCCACAGGGAGCGCCGCCATTCAATTTCGATACCTATTACGCCCGGATGATGGCGGTTATAGCGGAGCTTGCCGGAGAGGGGATTGCGCAGGGAGAATTAAGGGCAGTGGATCTGCAGGACGTAACGTGTACTATTATGGCCTGTCTCAGCTTTGCCATCGAAGAACAGCTTTGTCATGATGAACCACGGACAGATGCTGCGTCGATGACCCGCATGCTGAATCTCATTTTTGATGGCATAGCACAGGAACGATGCACGAACATAGCATTACAAGGAGCATGAGATGAAACAGCTGATGGCAGTTATTATGGTGGCGGCTGTGCTGGCAGGCGTTACGGCCTGTGGCAAGAGTGATGCGCAAAAAAACGCCGCTCAAGTGTCAAAACCGCCGGTGGCCGTGGACGTAAGTCCAGCAACACCTTCGAACGTCTCGGACGGAATTGAGATAACCGGTAGCCTGGAGCCTAAATTCTCGGTGGACGTCAAAACCCAGATTCCCGGTCTGGTCAAGCAGGTTATGGTTTCTGAATGGGTCCATGTCAGGAAGGGGCAGCCGCTGGTGCGCATCGATGTTGCGGAAACCGAGGCTCAGGTAAAGCGTGCGGAGGCTGGTATTACCTCGGCAAAAGCAAACCACACCCAGGCGCAGGTGGCTGCGAACCGGGCCGAACGGGAGCTGGCCCGAATTCTCAAATTAAAGGAATCCGGTCTGGCAACCCAGCAGGCGCTTGATGATGCCCGTAGCGAGGTAGAAGCTGCCAGGGCCAGAGTTGGGGTGGCGTCGGCTCAGATTCATGTTGCCGAAGAAGAGGTGCGTCAGGGCATTGCCCGTCGAGCCAAGGGGTTGGTTGTCGCGCCGATTGACGGCGTCATTGCGTTGCGCGATGTCAATGTCGGTGATCTGGCCAGTGATGCGGCGGCTGCCAAGCCGATATTCCGGATCGTGGATAATCGCCTGCTCAACCTGACGGTGAATGTTTCTTCAACCGATTCCGGGCGGATCAAGGTTGGCCAGCCCCTGGAGTTTACCGTTGATTCCCAGCCGGGACGCACGTTTACCGGCAAGGTCATGTATATCAATCCCGAGCTTTCGTCAACGGACCGCTCGCTGAAAGTTATTGCCGAAGTACGTAATGTTCCGGAAGCCCTCAAAGGCGGGCTCTTCGCCAAAGGGCGCATCGTCACCGGCTCGCGCTCGCAGGTGCTTCAGGTCCCGCGCAGTGCAATCAATGGCTTTGACACCGTGGCAAAGAAGGGCAGCCTGTATATTACGGAAAACGGGACCGTGCACAAACGGGATATTGTTAGCGGTTCGGTGAATGGTGACATGGTCGAGATCACCTCGGGGCTCAAAGCTGGTGAGCAGTATGTTGTCCGGGGCGGGTTCAACCTGAAAGATGGTGACAAGGTTGCCGTTGCAGACGTGCCGAAAGTGGCACCTGCCGGAAAGTAACTGGGAGGAAGTGCCATGAGAGCGACGATTGTCTTTGTCTATAATGCCGACAGCGGCCTGTTCAACACCTTAACGGACATAGCTCACAAGGCACTTGCGCCGGATACCTATTCGTGCAACCTCTGCGCGATTACGTTCGGTCTGTTCGGCATGCGTGAAGAGTGGAAGAGCTTCCTTGAAACGCTGGACAACGATATGGAATTTTTGCACCGGGATGAGCTTGCCGAGCGGTACGGCATAACCGGTACGGAGCTTCCGGCTATATTTCTCAAACAGGCAGATGCGCCGGAGTTGTGGATCTCGGCTGCCGAGATTAATTCATGCGGGAGCATTGAGGAACTGAAACAACTCATCACGGCAAAAAGGGGCTAATTCTCCGGATAGCTGCAGTATCGTCTCAACCTTCACAAAGGAACTATCATGATTCTTTCAAATACCTCCATAAAACGCCCGATCTTCGCCACGGTCATGATTCTGGCCCTCGTGGTGCTCGGCATCTTTTCCTACCGTCGTCTGTCGGTCGAAATGTTTCCCAACGTCGAATTTCCGATCGTTTCGATTGTGACCACGTTTTCAGGCGCTTCGCCGGAAACGGTTGAGCGCGAGCTATCCAAGCGTATTGAGGAGGCGGTCAATCAGATTGCCGGGGTAAAGCATGTGTTTTCCACCTCGCGCGAAGGCGTTTCAACGGTTGTGGTTGAGTTCCGCCTGGAGGAGAAAGTCAACGATGCCGCCCAGGAGGTCCGGGCCAAGATTTCCTCGATTCGCGGCACCTTGCCGGAGGCCATCGACGAACCTATTATCCAGAAACTTGACTTCAATGCCGCGCCTATTGCCGCACTGGCGGTGGAATCTACGTCATTGTCGCCGCGTGAATTGACAACGCTGGTGGAAAAAAAGGTCAAGAAACGCTTCGAGAGTGTTGCCGGTGTCGGCAAGGTTGATATGGTCGGCGGCCAGAAGCGTGAAGTCAATGTGGATCTCGACCCGGCCAGGTTGGATGCGCTCAAGCTGGGAGTAAACGATATCGTTGCCGGTATTCGCTCCGAAAACACCAACACCCCGCTGGGACGTATCACCAAAGGAACGGCTGAATACCCTCTGCGTATAGAAGGGAAGCCGGACCGGGCTGACCAGTACCGCCAGATGACCGTGGCCCAGCGCAACGGGCGGCCGATCACCTTGGGAGAGGTTGCCCGGATCAGTGACGGCATTGAAGAAAAACGCAAGTTGGCGCTGGTAAACGGCAAACCGGCCATCGGTCTTGATATCTACAAACAGTCGGGGGGCAACCAAGTTGAGCTGGTCGATACGGTCAAGAAGGTTATGGTCAAGGTACAGAAGGAACTCCCGCCCGGCGTGACGCTGTCGCTGGTGCGCGACGGCTCGATCATGACCCGCGAGTCGCTGGCCGACGTCAAGGAAACCCTGCTTATCGGCGGGATTCTGACCGTGCTGATTGTGTTCTGCTTCATCAACTCGTGGCGCTCGACGGTCATTACCGGCGTAACGCTGCCGATCTCGGTCATCTCCTCGTTCATCGTCATGAATGCTCTCGGCATGACACTCAATGTTATGACCCTGATGGCGCTCTCCCTGGCCATCGGTATGCTCATCGACGATGCTATTGTCGTGCGGGAGAATATCGTCCGCCACCTGGAGATGGGCAAGGATCATATGGAGGCGGCCCGATTCGGCACCTCGGAGATCGGGCTGGCGGTATTCGCTACCTCCATGTCGATCATTGCCGTATTTATCCCGGTGGCGTTCATGAAGGGGATTGTGGGGCGCTTCTTCTACCAGTTTGGTATCAGTGTCGCCTTTGCCGTGCTGGTGTCACTGTTTGTTTCGTTCACCCTTGACCCGATGCTCTCTTCCCGCTGGAATGACCCCTCGATTCACCTGCAAGGGCATCGCAAGGGCATTGCCCGCTATCTGGAAATGTTCAATGCCTGGTTTGACAAAACCGCCGATAAATACCGCGGTGCCATTGCCTGGGCTCTCGATCACCGCAAGAGTGTCATGGGGTTGGCTTTTGCCGCCTTTGTGGCCGGGATCATGATTTTCAGTACTCTTGAATCTTCGTTTATGGCTCCCGAGGACAAGGGAGAATTTCAGATATCTTTCAAGACTGCGCCGGATGCTTCGGTTTCTGAAACTGAAGACCGTATGAATGCCGTCATTGCGGCGGTCAAAGTCGCGCCGGAGGTTGATCACACCTATGCCACCATCGGTGCCGGCGACAGTGGCACGGTACGGGATGGTATCCTGTATGTGAAACTCAAGGAACGGAGCGAACGTACCAAGAACCAGTTCCTGTTGCAGCGTGAAGTGAGGGGACGTTTGCAGAAGGTAGCGGGTATTACCTTTTCCATAGAGGAGGTCGGGCAGATCGGCGGGGCGCAGAAACCGCTCAACGTCAACCTCAAGGGTGACGATCTGACTGTTCTGAAACAGCTCGGAGCCCGCTTGAAGGAGGAACTGTACAAAGTGCCCGGCATTGTCGATATTTCCATGACCCTGGAGAACGACATCCCGGAATATCGCATGCGGGTTGATCGGGACAAGGCGCTGTCAGCCGGAGTTGCCACCAGCGATATCGTCGGGGCACTGGGGCGTCTGGTGGGTGGCGAAGCGATTTCTACCTACGAGGATGAAGATGGCGATGCGGTCAACCTGCGGGTGCGTCTTCCAGCGAATCTGCGACAGAATGCGTCCCAGATCCTCGACCTGAAGGTGTCGGTACCGGACGGCAGCGGCGGAGTCAAGTTGATTCCGGTCTCCAGCTTGACCAGTACGGTGGTGGCGGCTTCTCCGACCGAGATAAATCGGCGCGATCTGGCACGTCAGGTCACCGTCAGCGCCAATCTCGACCGGCTGCCGGTCGGGACGGCGGCCAAGTATGTCGAGGAAGCTTCCAAAAAAATCAACATGCCTCCGGGCTATTACATCAACTTGTCGGGTGAGGCGGAAGACATGGCCGAATCGTTCGGCTACATGGGTGAATCGCTGCTGCTGGCGGTGCTCTTCGTCTACCTGATCCTGGCCGCCCAGTTCGAATCCTTCTTTGAACCGCTCGCCATCATGCTCTCCCTGCCCCTCTCTATCGTCGGCATGGCCGGGATGCTTAAACTGACCGGCGACACGATCAATATCATGTCGCTGATCGGCCTGATCATGCTCATGGGGCTGGTGACCAAGAATGCCATCCTGCTGGTTGATTACGCCAAGGTACTGCAGCGCCGTGACGGCATGGCACGTCGGGAGGCCGTCATTCTGGCCGGCCGTACCCGATTGCGCCCGATCATTATGACCACGCTGGCGATGATCTTCGGCATGATGCCGCTCTTCCTGGCCATCGGCGCCGGTGCCGAAGGACGCGCTCCCATGGCCCGCGCCGTGGTTGGCGGGCTCCTGACCTCCACCCTGTTGACCCTGCTGGTGGTGCCGGTCATGTACACGCTGATGGACGACTTCGGGAGCTGGCTGAAGCGGAAGTGGAAAGGGAAAACTGCAGTGGAAAAAGTTTCAAAGGTTGTAGATGCCATCTCGTCGGTACCTACTGATTGAACACGTGTTTTTTAGATTCCTTTGGTGGCAACAGCTTTGCCTCTTCATGGCGCTTCGGCGGCTATGTCAAAACCGTCAGTGCCTACCATGGCCATGAGATGGTCGAGGTGCTGAATCAGGTAGAACGGGCGGCTTTTGATGGCCTGTATGCAGTCGGTTTTGTTGCCTATGAAGCCGCTTCAGCACTAAACCCTGATCTCCCTTCTGTGCCGCCTGTTGACGGGTTGCCGCTGGCATGGTTTGCCCTCTATCGGGAGCGGTACGCTGTTGGTTCTGGGGAGGGGGGCACCGCTTCTGTTGCTGCTGTTGCGCTTGATCCGGTGAAAGAGCTCGAAGAGTATGCCGGTGACGTTGAACGTATCCGCAGCTACATCGCCGCTGGTGATTGTTATCAGGTCAATCATACCTTTCCGCTGCGAGGATACCTCAAGGGGGATTTGAGCACGCTGTACTCACGGATGGGCGCCGCGCAACGGGCACCGTTCTGTGCATATCTGGATACAGGGCGATTCAAGATTCTCTCGGCATCGCCGGAGCTGTTCTTTGCGGTGAAGAAAGGCGTCATTACCACCCGTCCGATGAAGGGGACCGCCCGCCGCGGCCGCTGGCTGGCCGAAGATCGCGATGCTGTTGAACAGTTGAGGAACAGCCCCAAGGAGCGGGCCGAAAATCTGATGATCGTGGACCTGTTGCGCAACGATCTCGGCATGGTGGCGGAAACCGGTTCCGTGACGGTAGATGCCCTGTTCGAGGTGGAAACGTATCCGACGGTCCACCAGATGACCTCCACGGTGTCGGCGCATCTGCGCACCGGAACAGGTCTGACGGATATTTTCCGGGCTCTGTTTCCGTGCGGTTCGGTGACCGGTGCCCCCAAACGGCGCAGCATGGAAATAATCGCCGAACTTGAAAAATCGCCGCGTGGAGTGTACTGCGGGGCGATCGGATGCGTCGCTCCGGGCGGGGAGGCACTCTTTTCCGTGGCGATCCGCACCCTGCTGCACGATACGCAGACGGATAGCGTCACGATGGGGGTTGGCAGTGCCGTTACCTGGGATTCGGAGGCGGCAGCCGAATACTCCGAGTGTCTGGGTAAAGGGGTATTTGTCAATCAGCAGCTCTCCTCCTTTCAGTTGATCGAATCGCTTCGGCTGGAACATGGTGCATATACGCTGCTGGAGAGACATCTGGACCGGCTGACCGCTTCGGCTGGGTATTTCGGATTTTGCTGTGATTTGACACAACTGCGCAAGGGGCTGGCGGATCATGCTTCGCGCATGTCCGGGCTGTGTAAGGTTCGCCTGCTTCTGGCGGCAGATGGTTCTTTTGACGTATCCTCGGAAGCGCTTGCGGAGAATCAGGAGGCACTGCGCGTCGCGGTCAGCCCGGTCAGGGTTTCTTCCGGTGATTGCCTGCGCTATCACAAAACAACCCGTCGTGAGCTTCTTGATACTGCCCGTTCAGACAGCACTGCTTGTGACGAGGTGCTGTTCCTCAACGAATATGGCCAGGTTACCGAAGGGAGCTATCATTCTCTGGTGGTGAAGCTGGATGGAAAGCTTGTCACGCCCCCTCTTTCCTGCGGTCTGCTCCCCGGTGTGCTGCGGGCGGAATTGCTTGAACATGGTACACTATCCGAACAGGTGCTCTATCCCGACGATCTTGAACGGGCTGAAGAGCTGTGGCTGATTAACTCTGTGCGCGGCTGGCGCCCAGCAATCCTTGAGAAAAAGGAGTTAAAATCATGAAGAACTTACTGAAGATGGTGATTGTGCTGGTTGTCTCATGTGGTTTGGCCGGATGCTTTCAGGTTGATCAGGTGGTAACTCTCTCGCCTAATGGCAGTGGTACGCTGGAGGAAACCTTTATGATCAGCCGCAAGATTGCCGAATCCATGGCAGCCCTGACCGGTGGCATGGGTGAGCAGCCGGGAGCCGAGGGGGCCGACAAAGCCCCGAAAAAAGAGCAGAGTTTTTTCAAGGATGATGAAATCAGGAAGCGGGCTGAAAACTTCGGCACAGATGTCCGTTTCGTTAAAATGGAGCGTTTGTCCAATAAACAGTTCGAGGGGTACAAGGCGCTCTATTCGTTCAAAAATATCAATACGTTGCGACTCGATCAGAGTAACCCGGGAATGCCGGGTCAGGCCGGGCAGGCGGGTGAAGCGACGCCGAAAGGTACCGCGTTCATCTTTACGCCCGGTAAAACTGCCACGTTGGTGGTGAAGCAGCATAAGAAGGCAAACACCGAAGGAGATGCTCCCGGAGTGGTTTCTCCAGTCAAGGAAACGAGTGCTGAAGAACTGGCAATGGTGCGACAGATGTTTGACGGCCTGCGCGTTTCGACAACCCTGATTATTAAGGGGAAAATCCTGGATTCCAACGCCACGCACAGAAGCGGTTCGACAATAACCATGGCGGAAGTTGATTTTGGCAAGATTCTTGACAAACCGGATGTCCTGGCAAAAATGGCGGCGGTGCAGCCGGGAGACCAGGCCGCAGCCATGGAAATGATCAAGAATCTTCCCGGCATGAAGGTCGATATGAACGATGAACTGCGGGTCAGTTTCCGGTAATGAATAAAAACGGGCAGTTTTCATCAGGAGGATAGAGTTGTGTTTAAAAAAGTATTGCTGCTGATAGTGATGTTATTGCCTGCTGTCGCCGGGGCCAAGACCCTTACGCTGGATCAGGCTATCTCGATAGCGATGGAAAAGAACCGCGACATCGAAAAGGCCCGCGAATACGCAAACTATGTTCAAGGGAAATATGTAGAGGAGCGAGCGGCCGCGCTGCCGCAATTGTCACTTAACGGTTCAGCGGTATTTTCAAAGGATGACAGCGGGGCGAGCAGCGGAACGACGCAGCGTCTGTTTGGCCGTGCGGTAGATGTGACGCTCTCTCAGCCGCTCTATACCTGGGGTAAGCTTAATGCCGCCATACGTGCTGCCGAGGTTGGTCTGAAAACCGCCGATGAACAGCTGCGGCTGTACCGTCAGGCGGCGTATCGTGATGTTGTTGCGGCGTATCTTGATATTCAGCTGGCGCGGGAATTATCCCGGTTGGCGCAGGAAAATCGCTCTCAAAAGCAGCGGCTGCTGGATGAAGCAAAGCACAAGTTCAGCGCCGGTGTTGCCACCGATTATGATTTGCTGGCAGCCGAAGTGTCGGCAGAAAATACACTGCCGGAAGTGATCCGCTCTGAAAATAGCGTTCGCATGGCTCGGGAGCAGCTCCGTTTTCTCCTTGCCATGGAAAACGAAGAGGTCGATGTGGCCGGAAACCTCGAAGCACCTGCGGATGATCGCTCGCTTCCCGCCGGTTACGACGAGGCCATGAAGATTGCCGGAAAGTGTCGTCCGGAGCTTGCTGATCTGCGTCTGCGTATTGGCATCTTTGGCGAACTGGTGACTATCGTTGATGCGGACAATAAACCGCGTCTGGACCTGAAGGCGGGAGCAGGTTGGCACTGGGCAAGTTTGAATGATCCCGGTCCGGCCCGCGATATGGACGGGGCGGCATGGAATGCCGGTCTGTACATGACCTTCCCGTTTTTTGACGGGTTCCGGGCAAACGGCAAGGTAGCCCAGGCCAGAAGCGACCTGCGCACAAAGCAGATCGAAGAGACCAAACTGCTTGATGCGATAGCTCTTGAAGTCCGTCAGGCGGAATACTCATACCGCGAAGCAGCTGAGATATTCAAAGCGATCTCCGGCACGGTTAAACAGGCCGAACGGCTGGTCCAGATGGCGGAAAAGGGGTATGAATTCGGCGTGAAAATCAGGCTTGAAGTTGATGATGCCCAGCTGAACCTGCTCCAGGCAAAGAGCAATCTGGCAAAGGCCCAGCGCGATTTCCGCGTGGCGCAAGTCAATTATCTCTGGTCAATGGGGGTTGTGGGAGAGTAGCTTCGGAACGAGTAGTTACAATCCTTTTGACTCATTAGAGACTGCGTGGTACTTTGCACCTTTATTCCCCCTGATGGAGAAACCAATGAGCATTGTTGTTGTCGGTACGGTTGCATTTGACACCGTTGAAACCCCTTTCGGACGAGGAGAGAATGTCCTTGGCGGTTCTGCCACCTATTTTTCCACGTCTGCCAGCTTTTTTACCGATGTATCCCTGGTTGCGGTTGTCGGAGAGGACTTTCCGGATGAGCATGTCTCGTTTCTTCAGGGGCGTAACATCGACACTGCCGGATTGCAGCGTATTCCCGGCAAGACGTTTCACTGGAGCGGCCGGTATGGGTATGATCTGAACGAGGCCCAGACGCTTGATACCCAGTTGAACGTATTGATGGATTTTCAGCCGGAACTGCCGGAATCCTACCGCGATGCGGAGTATCTGTTTCTTGCCAACATTGACCCCGACCTGCAGATGCAGGTGCTGGAGCAGGTGAGGAAGCCAAAACTGGTGGCATGCGATACCATGAACTTCTGGATCTCGTCCAAGCCGGAAGCCTTGAAAAAGGTGCTTCAAAAGGTTGATATTGTTGTTATCAACGAAGGTGAAGCACGGCAGTTTACCGGGGAGGCCAACCTTGTCAAGGCTGCCCGGCAGATTATCGCCCTCGGCTGCAAACGCCTGGTTGTCAAACGGGGCGAGTACGGCGTGCTGATGTTTACCGCCGATACGGTCTTTGCCGCACCTGCGTACCCGCTGGAAGAGGTGTTCGATCCGACCGGCGCGGGGGATACGTTTGCCGGCGGTTTTATGGGTTATCTGGCCAATACGGGGGATCTGACGGAAGAGGGTATTCGTCAGGCGATTATTTTCGGCAGTGTCATGGCATCTTTCAACGTGGAGGACTTCAGTCTTAATCGTATGAAACGCCTGGAGTACAAAGAGATACAAGCCCGTTTCAGCAACTTTAAAGCCCTGACCAGCTTCAGGGACGTTTCACTTTGAGCAGGGACTGTACGCGAGGGTTTGAGAACATGCCTGTCATGAATAACGTATTCAAGCCAGCAGCTGTAATGTTCATGGCACTGGTTATTTCCGGTTGTTTTTCCAGCCGTGGGCAAAATCTGAAGCCGGATCCGACAGCTTATCACTATCAGATGGGGCTTTCCTATCTTGGAGAACGTAACTTTTCTTCAGCGCTGTTTGACCTGACGGAAGCCGAGAAACTTGATCCTGAGAACGCTGACGTTCTGTATAATCTTGGCAAGGCTTTCGTCGGGAAAAAGCGTCCTGATCTTGCCGAAGCAAAATTTTTGAAAGCCATTTCGCTGAAACCGAACTTTTCCGTCGCCCGCAATGACCTGGGTGTTGCTTACCTCGAATTGAAGCGTTGGGACAGTGCCATTCAGCAGTTTAAAATCGTTAAGGACGACCTGTTTTACGATAACAACGAAAATGCCTGTATAAATCTGGGGCTGGCCTATCTGGGAAAAGGAGACTATCCCAAGGCTTTGGAAGAGTTGCAGGCGGTTGCAGCGCAGAATCAGTTTAATCCGATTGTGCGGCTTTATCTGGGACGGGTCTGGTTTGCCATGGACAAGAGCGAGCAGGCGATTGTTGAATATACCAAGGCGCTGGCAATTTATAAGGATTATGGCGCTGCCTATTTTTACCTGGGGCAGGCTCAGCTTAAATTGAACAGAATAGATGCTGCACGCGCTTCATTCAAAGAGACTGTACGCATCATTCCCGACAGCGACCCCGGCCGCGCTGCACTTGGTTACCTGGAGCTTCTCAAGTGAGTCATGTCAGAGTTCCAGAACAGCTCCCATCAGCAACGGAGTCTGCCGGTAGTTCACCCGGAGCAATTCTGCGTCGTTGCCGGGAGTTCCATGGACTTACCCTTGAAGAAGCTTCTGAAACCACTAAAATAGGTATTTCACATCTGAAAGCGCTTGAAGACGACCTGATTCGGGAATTTGCCAATCAGGCGTATCTCAAGGGCTTTCTTCGTATTTATGCCACCTATCTTGGCCTGAATTCTGACGATATTGCCCGGATGTATGACAAGCTCTTTGGAGTTCAGGGAGAGAGTAAGGAGCCTGTTCGCGTACCGGTTACCTCGTCACGTCCAGAGCGCCGCCTGATCTCGCTGAAAAAATTGCTGTTTCCGGCGGTGCTGTTGGCCGTAATCCTGATTACGGCCACGTTCTTTAAACCGGCTCCGGCACCGGTCGTCCGCCCACCGATTCCGCTTGCTGTCGTTGCTCCGATAGTGCAAAACCCTGCCGTTCAGGCGGTACTTAGCTCCGTACAAGCTAAAAAAACTGATCAGGAGAGTGTCCCCAAGAAGGTGGAAAAGCGAGCTGAGGAACCGTCTTTCGTTGAAAGTGTGGTTTTGCCAAAGAGCCCGGCTGATACGGCTAAGGGTTTTATCCTGAAAATCAAGGTTACGCAGAATGGAACTCTGGCTGCCACTGTTGACGGTTCTGACGTGCAGCAGTACGAACTTACCAGCGGTGATATTATTGAGTGGAAGGCTGAAAAAAAAGTAACTCTTGAATTAAGCAATGCCGGCGGCGTTGACGTGGAATTGAACGGCAAGCCATATAAACCGCTCGGTCCCCCCGGCAAGTCTGCCTATGTTGAGCTTGATGCTGACGGAATCAAGCAGTAACTGCTCTTACGCATCTTTTCCGCATTCGAAGCATTCCAGCTACAATCCCCTACAAAAAATATTTTCGACGTATTGACAGTTAGCTGCTCCATGCTAGACTACCTTTACTTAGAGCCGAGCAGGAGAAGCTGAGTGGAACAGGGAAATAAAAGGATACTGGTAGTTGATGATGAGGAAAACGCCCGGGTGGCGCTCTCCAAAATCCTCACCCATGAGGGGTATGAGGTTTCGTCTGCGGGCAACGGGGTGGAAGCTCTTAATTATCTGCGCAGCAAGGAAGTGGAACTGATCATTACCGATCTTAATATGCCGGAGATGAACGGCTTGATGTTTTTGCGTGAGCTTAACCGCAGTCATCCGGCGAGCAACGTTATCATGATTACCGCTTATGGTGAAGTTGAGTCGTATCTGGAGGCGATGACGCTTGGAGCTTTCGAATACATTAATAAACCTGTCAAATATGAAGACCTCAAAAAGGTGATTAACAAAATTTTCAAGACCGTCTGACCGGCAGGTGGTATAGTTAGTTAGAGGTTGCAGTAACGCGCGCATCCAGTTTGTCAGAGGTTTGGAGGAATGCCATGAAACCGTTTACAAAGATTCTGACCGCCGTTGATTTTTCTGAAAACTCCGAGTGTGCTTTTGATTATGCGCTTACGCTGGCGACTCAATTCAACGCAGAGTTGACGATTATTCATGTCATTAATGAACCGGTTGACCTGCGTGGTTTCTATGTCCCGCATATCTCTTTTGAACAGCTGGAAAAAGAGATCGAGGAAGGCGCAGCCAAGATGATGGAGGCGTTCTGTGCAGAAAAACTAGGGGCCTTTAAAAATTACACAACAGCTATTGTGACCGGTATTCCCTACGATGAGATAACTGCCACGGCTTCACGGATTGATGCCTCCTTGATTGTGCTTGGTACCCATGGCAGAACCGGTCTTGACCATATCCTTTTCGGCAGTACGGCGGAGCGGGTTGTGCGTTCGGCAAACTGCCCGGTTCTTACCGTCAGACTCCCGGCAGTCGCACGTTGAGACCTGTGGGAATCTTGAAAAGAGATCTTTTGCCATGCTGACGGAGTCGGCCCTGCCCGAAAAAAGAGCCTCTGTCGTTATTATCGATGACGATAAAAACATCCTCGAACTCACCTCTCTGATCCTATCAAAGAACGGTTTTCTCACCTATAGTGCCGCTCGCGCCAGTGAGGGCTTTGACCTTATTGCCCATCACGCTCCGGAATTGGTCCTGCTCGATTATATGATGCCGGAGATGGATGGCCTTTCCGCCCTGCAGCGGATAAAAACCCACTTTCCCGATACCTATGTTGTTATGCTTACCGGAAAAGGGAGTGAAGAAGTTGCCGTTGAATTAATGAAAAACGGCGCTTCCGAATATATCCTCAAGCCGTTCAATAACCGCAATCTGGTCGAGAGGCTCGGAAATGTACTGAGGATCCGGGAAATCGAACTTCATAACCACGAACTGCAAAAACAGCAGGAACATCTGCTGTCTGAAATTGAACAATGGAATCTGGAGCTGCAGAAAAGGGTGCATGAAAAATCCGAGGCGCTTCATAATGCCCAGGAAGAGATCGTCCAGTCGGAAAAACTGGCTGCAATGGGGTATCTCTCCGCCGGGATGGCCCATGAAATCCGCAACCCGCTCAATTCGATTTCCCTGTTTATCCAGCTGATGCGTCAGACCACAACTGAACCGGATCAACTGGAGTATCAGGCGAAAATCCTCAAAGAAGTTGAACGGATAGATGTTATCATCCGAAGATTGCTTGATGCTTCCCGCCGGGCTCGCGTAATCTCGTCCAATGTTCAGATCAATCAGGTTATCGATAATGCAATTGAATCGTTTTCGCCCCAGATTGAAACAAAAAAAATTCAGGTGGATCGGCAGTACCATTGTATTCCCTCACCAATTACCGCCGATCCGGACGAGTTGGAGCAGATTTTCACCAACCTGTTTCTCAATGCAATGGATGCGATGAGTGGTGGCGGTAGGCTCACGATTGAGCTTTTTGAAAAGAACAGCCGGGTCATTGTCCGGGTTGGTGATAGCGGTGCCGGCATTGCGGAAGATGTTCTCCCCAGCATTTTCGAACCCTTTTTCAGCACAAAAAATCGTGGCACCGGAATGGGGTTGCCCGTTGCCCAGCGGATTGCCCGTATGTACGAGGGAAACATGGAGGTCGAATCCTCGACGCCGGAAGGAACGACATTCAGGCTGGAGTTTCCCGTCAGCAGATAACACATTCTCCCTTTCTTTTTACGCCTGAGGTGGTGTAGTATGCCCAGGCTGTCAACGACCATTCCGGTGTAACCGCCATGACCGAATCGCCCAGAAAAGTTCTTATTATTGATGATGATCCGTTTTTCCTGAAAGTACTGACCGATAATTTCAGTGACAATGGATTTACCGTATTCAGTGCCAATGACGGTATTGAAGGGGTAAAGGCATATCTTGAAACATTGCCTGACGTTGTTATTTCCGATCTTGTCATGCCGCGTATGGGGGGAGTCAGCACCTGTATGGAAATCGGCCGTCTGGCAGGAGATAAACCACCCGTAATTGTCCTGTTGACATCCATGTTTCAGGAAACACCGCATGAGCACGACGCTCCGGAAATGGGCGCCAAGGTTCATATTCCCAAGTCTACCCGTCCCGTGGATATTGTCATCATCGTAGAACAGCTCCTGGATCGCTTCAAGTATCAGTAAACGAAAACATGCCATTTATTTACCGTAACCTCTCCCTCACCCCATCAGAGCGCGAAGAAACGCTGCCGGCAGTGCTGGCGGCCAAATTTTCCGTACCGGTCGCATCCCTGCGTGATGTCCGTATCATTCGCAAGGGGGTGGATGCCCGCAAAAAACCGCATATCAAGTTGATCTACACGCTTTCCTTTTCTGCCGATGATACCGTTCGTCCGCTCCTGTTGAACAATCCTGCATTGGAATGGCAGGATGAAAACGCGCCGGTGCCTCCGGTAAAAATACGGTCGGCAGCGCGTATTATTATTGTGGGGAGCGGCCCTGCCGGGCTTTTTGCCGCACTGCGGCTGGCTGAGTACGGACTTACGGCGACGATCATTGAGCGTGGAGAGCCTGTGGAACAGCGGGCGCTGTCGGTGCAGCGCTTCTGGAGCGAGGGTATTCTCAACCCCGAATCAAATGTGCAGTTCGGTGAGGGGGGGGCCGGAACATTTTCCGACGGCAAGTTGACCTGCCGTTCAAAAGATCCTCTGGTGCCGTGGGTATTGGAAAAGCTCGCGCTCTTTGGTGCCCAGCCGGAGGTGCGTTATCTTGCCAAGCCGCATATCGGTACCGACCTGTTAAGAACGGTGATCAGCGCCATCCGCCGGGAGCTTCTGGAAAAAGGGTTTTCAATCCGCTTCGGCTGCCGTATGACCAACCTCACTATCAGGGATGGCCGTATCGCAGCTGTGACCCTGAATGACGCGGAGGAAATGCCGTGCGATCATGTGATTCTGGCCACGGGGCATAGCGCTCGTGATACGTTTGAGCTCCTTGAGCGTTTGCACGTGCCGCTGCAGCGAAAGCCGTTTGCCATGGGGCTCAGGGTTGAACATCCGCAGGACTTGATAAACCGGATCCAGTACGGCAGTCAGAAACAGCCCAACCTGCCGGTGGCCGACTACGCTGTCGCCTGGAATAACAGTACCAGCGGGAGAAGCGCCTATTCCTTCTGTATGTGTCCCGGGGGCGTTGTTGTTGGAGGTGCTTCCGAAGCGGGTGGAGTCGTTACCAATGGCATGAGCGGGCAATGGCGCAATTCTCCTTATGCCAACAGCGCTCTGGTCGTTAATGTGCGGGAAGACGATTTTGAAGGTCCGGGACCGTTGGCCGGAGTCAGGCTGCAACGCCGGTGGGAGCAGCGGGCGTTTGAACAGGGTGGTGGCGGCTATCGGGCACCGGCCCAGAATCTGCTTGATTTCATGCGGCTTCCCGGTAAGGGCCCCGTCAGGACGAGCTATCGTCCCGGCATCCGTGAGACGGAGCTGGATTCCGTGTTGCCGTCATTTATCATTGATACCCTGCGTGAAGGAATTACTGATTTCGGGCGTAAACTGAAAGGATTTGTAACTGCTGAGGCGACGCTGATCGGGATCGAATCACGCACCTCATCTCCGGTGCGTGTCCTGCGCGATGACTGTTTTGAATCCGTCGGTGTCAAATGCTTGTATCCTGCCGGTGAAGGCGCCGGTTATGCCGGTGGCATCATGAGCTCCGCGGTAGACGGCATCAGAATTGCCGACAGTATTGCGGCGCGACTGACCACGCATTAACTCTTCTTTTCCTGTTGGTGGATAAATCTGCTGTAACCCTGATCTGTCCCCTTTATGTGGCAAATGAGCCAATCTACCAAGAAATCCAGAATCTGCCTGCCCATTTCGTGGCCATCAATGTAATTGACCTGTATCTCCTGCAAGCGCAAGACAAACTGGTCATGCTCCTTGCGATGAGCTTCAAGGCCGGGATAATTGCAGGAGAGCATCAGCCGTTCTTCCGCGGTGAAGTGCTCCGTCACGTAGGTGATCAGCTTCCAGATAATTTCTCCGACAGCCTCTGACCCATCTCCCTTCTTGATAGCTTCATTAAGAGTATCGATCCAGCCAAAAAGAGCTTTGTGCTGCTCGTCAATGACCGGGATACCGAGCGCAATACTGTCGTCCCATGTGGAAATTGTCATGTTTGTGTACCTCAGTTGAGTAGTTTGACTGTGTCAGGGCTTGGGCATATTCAGTTTCAGATCAAGTTCCCGCACGGATCCCTGTGTTGAAAGCGGTAGTTCGAACTTGGCGGCATCGCCGATAACAACCAGTTTAAAGGCATCCGGGTGCAGATAGGTGCGAGCCGCTTTCAGTATATCCATTTTTGTAACTTTGGCAATATTGTCGCGGTATTGCTCCAGATAGCCGTCCGGGTAGCCATAGTATTCGAGCCGGGCCCGCTGGGTGACAATTGAAGCGGGACTGGTGAAGCCGAACATGAACGAGTTGATCATGTACTCCCGGGCCGCATTCAGTTCCGTGTCGCTGACCGGTTCTTTTGTCATGCCTGCGATGATCTTTTTCATCAGGTTAATCGCTTTAACGGTGGATTCCGC
>Ga0154471_154_pt1 | contig 21654 bp, 21 predicted proteins | sample RifGroC2_FD_115950 | JGI IMG/M metagenome (GOLD analysis project Ga0154471, IMG submission 115950) | Geobacteraceae bacterium GWC2_53_11
GCGCTGCGGAAGCTGGGGATTATTCCCAACGTCTGCCACATGAATGAGGGGCATGCCGCATTCCTGGCGCTGGAACGCATCAGGCTGCTGATGGAAAAACGGGGCATCCGCTTTAACGAGGCCCGTGAAATCGTTAGTGCGGGCAACATCTTTACGACCCATACGCCGGTCGAGGCGGGCATTGACCACTTTGCGCCGGAACTGCTGGACAAGTTTTTTGCCGGCTATTTCCCGGCACTCGGCATCAGCCACGATGAATTCATCGGCCTGGGGCGGCAGAATCCGAAAAACCGCCAGGAGTCGTTCTGCATGGCGGTGCTGGCGCTCAAGCTGGCCGGGCACGCCAACGGAGTCAGCCAGCTGCATGGCGAGGTGTCGCGCCGGATGTGGAAGAACCTCTGGCCGGAACTGCCGGAGGAACAGTTGCCGCTGACCTCGATCACCAACGGCGTTCATACCCGCACCTGGATGTCGAACCACATGGCCAGCCTGCTGATACGCTACCTGGGAACCCGCTGGCTGGATGACCCGACCGATCATAGCGTCTGGCGCCGGATCGCCAAAATCCCGGACGCAGAACTGTGGCGTACCCGGCAGAGCTGCCGCGAGAAGCTGGTTGACTTTGCCCGCAAACGCCTCAAGGAACAGCTGATCAAGGTCGGCGCCACGACCAAGGAGATTGCCACGGCCGAGGAGGTTCTCGATCCCGAAGTGCTGACTATCGGCTTTGCCCGCCGTTTTGCAACCTATAAACGCGGCACGCTGCTGCTCAGGGATCTTGACCGTCTGGCGGCTCTTCTCAACAATCCTGCCATGCCGGTGCAGTTCATTTTCGCCGGCAAGGCACATCCCCAGGATCAGGAGGGGAAGGAGCTGATCCGTCAGATCGTGCAGGCCGCGCAACAGGAACGTTTTCGCCACCGCATCGTTTTTATCGAGGATTACGATATGGAGGTTGCCCGTCATCTGGTGCAGGGGGTTGACGTTTGGCTCAACACCCCGCTTCGCCCGATGGAGGCAAGCGGTACCAGCGGCATGAAGGTCGCCTTTAACGGCGGCCTCAACCTGAGCGTGCTGGACGGCTGGTGGTGCGAGGGGTACCAGGGGAACAACGGCTGGGCCATCGGCAAGGGCGAGGTGTACGAGGATATCGAATACCAGAATCAGGTCGAAGGCCGCGCGTTGTATGATCTGCTGGAAAAAGAGGTTATTCCCCATTTCTACGACCAGGGGAGCGACGGTGTGCCGCGTTCGTGGATCGCGACGATGAAGGCCTCCATGCAGAGCCTCTGCCCGGTTTTTTCCACCGACCGGATGGTGCAGGAGTACACCGGCCATTCCTATACGCCGTCGTATGCCCAGTGGAAGCGTCTGGTTGATAATGACCTGGCGCTGGCGCTTGATCTGGCACGCTGGAAGGAAGGAATGTTCAAGGCCTGGCCCCAGATTCGCATTGAGCAGGCCGAAGCGCAGGCGACGGATTCGGTCGTGGTCGGCAGTCTGGTTCCGGTGTCGGCCCGGATCGCTTTGGGCGATATTCCGGCGGATCAGGTTGCCGTAGAGGGGTATTTCGGCGTTCTTGATTCGACCGGCAACATCCAGGGGGGTGAAACCGTGACCCTGGAAATGCAGAGTGACCTCGGCGGGGGCGTCTACCGGTTCGGCGGCACCTTTGAATGCCGCTTTTGCGGCAGGCACGGCTTCATGCTGCGGATCATTCCGCGTCACGCTGTTTTTGGAACCATTTATGAGCCGGGCTACTTGATCTGGGGATAGTATGGCTGTAGCCGCAGACATTCAGCAGCAGGTTTTCGACCTGCTTTCGCGCGCCTCCAACATCTCGTTTGTCACTGCGGACCAGGAGGGGGGCGGCGCCGGTCTGTTGGCTCCCGGCCAGCGGGTAGCCGCCGAAGTGCTGTCAACACTCAATAACCGGGTCCAGGTCAGAATCGGCACCGAGCGTTTCAACCTTGACCTGCCGATGGCGGTGCGCACGGGCCAGACTCTGGAGATGACGTTCGTCTCTGCCGATCCCCGTTCAACCTTTGCCATAGCCCGCCAGCCGGGAGCCACTCCTCCGGTAAGCCTTTCCGATGCCTCACGCCTGTTAAGCCTGCTGATCTCCAGTGAGCAGATTTCCGATCCGTCGCTCCGTGCGTCGTTGCAGAGTATCGGCACCATGTTGCGCGGGGCATCCGATGAAAGCGCCGTACTGGCCAACCTGCTGGACGATGCGCTGTTGTACGGTTCCCGTCAGGGGGAAGCTGCTTCTTCCTCGCCTGCTGCCACGAAGGGAGCGGTCGGTGAGCTTGCGGCGGGTCGCGTATCTGCTGGCCAGGCTCGCCCGACCGCTGACCAGGCCCGCCTGGCTACCTTTGAAACGAATGCAGCCCAGATACTCAAGAATATTGCCCAGAGTTCCCGCTTTACTCTGATAGAAGCAGCCAATGTTCCCCCTGCACCACTGCCGCTGGTAGCGGGAGAAGAGGTCAACGCGACTGTTGTCGGGACCCTTCCCGGCGGCAAAGCTTTTGTCGAAATAGCCGGTACGAGACTTGAACTGCTGCTCCCTCAGAAGGCGGTGGCTGGCGAAATACTGCGGCTCACCTACCTGTCGTCAGATCCCAAACCCAGCTTTGCACTCTCCCGCACGATTCCCGAAAGCGCCCCTCCGTTACTGAGCGAGGCGGGGCGATGGTTAAGTGTGCTGGAACACAGTGAGGGGGGGATTTCCCGTCAGCAGGCCTATGTACTTGATCAGCTGAACACGGTCCTGAAAAGCCTCCCCCACGATTCGCCTGCGTTTAGTGCAATTTACGATGATGCGCGTACCTATCAGCGAAGTACACGCCAGTCTCCGGGAACAGATTCTCTTCCAGCCGCTTCAGCACAGGGGCTTCAGCAGGCTTTCGTTACATCCGGCAACGGTGTTGTGTTGAGCGATGACATGGCTAAACTTCTTCAGGCTGTCATCAAGGGGAACCGTTTGGCGCTCCTGGAATCGCTCAGCCAGCAGACACAGCCGGGCTCATTTCTGCCGGGACAGCAGTTGAAGGGGGAGGTGTTGACAGCATTGGGGGGAGGCCGCTTCATGGTTCAGGTGGGGGGGCAGATGCTGGAGTTTGTCATGCCGAAAGGGATCAGGCGCGGTGACCACATCAATCTGTTCTTTATTGCCGACGAACCGAGGCAGACCTTTCTGCTGGCACGTTTTGGCCATCCGGGCGCCGCGAGGGTCAGTGACACCGGCCGCTGGCTGAGCACTCTTCTGGGCGAAACGGCCGGGCAGGTTCCTGCCCAGGCAACTCTGGGCCTGTTGCGGACATTGTTGTCCGGGCCTCCGACTGATGCGGCGCTCCTTGGCAGAACGCTGCAAGAGGGGCTTCGCGAAAGCGGTCTGTTTTACGAGTCTCATCTTGCTCGCTGGTTTGGCGGTGATTTCCCGTTGGAAGATATCCTCAAGGAGCCGCAAGGGCGCCTGTCTCCCCGTCTGGCCCAAGCCGCCGTACCACAGGAAGCGCCTTTGGCTGATGAGCTTGTCCGTGCCAGCGTGAAGACCGGCTCGGCCGAGATCATGGAGGCGGTCTTCAAAAAGGTCGGCTCCAGCATGGCACATGAAGGGATTGCCGATCAGCGTACGCTGCCGGTGATCAACCAGCAGTTGGCCACGCTCCAGAACGGACAGCTGGTGTTTCGCGGCGATCTCTTCCCGGGACAGCATCTTGAGTGGAGCGTAGCCGAGCGGGAAGCGGGGCGCGATACGTCAGGCAAGCGTGAGCGGAGCTGGGAAACCAGTGTGTCGATTTCACTGCCGAACATCGGTCCGGTCACGGCATCGCTTTCGCTTGACGGAACCCGCATCGTCGTTACGGTGGTGGCTGAAGAGAGTTCCGCAATTCCGGTTCTGGAGTCGGGCAGGGTCCGACTGACCGAACAGTTGGAAGGAGCCGGACTGACTCCGGCGGGGATGAACTTTAACCATGCCGGTGCGTGATGATGACGACCGCCGGGCGGCGGCACTTTCCTACAAACAGGGATATTATGCCCCGGTGGTCGTTGCCAGGGGAAAAGGGGTCGTTGCCGAAGCGATTATTGCCTGTGCCCATGAATCCGGCGTGTATGTTCATGAGTCGCCCGAGCTGGTCAGGTTGTTGATGCAGGTTGATACCGACCAGTACATTCCTCCGGAGCTGTACCGGGCCGTTGCCGAGATTCTGGTGTGGCTGCAGTGGCTGGAGAGTCAGCAGAATACTACTTCGTAAGGGGGAACAATGCAGATCAAGTTTGGTACCGATGGCTGGCGTGGTGTCATTGCCCGCGACTTTACCTTTGAAAATCTTTCCTGGGTGGCACAGGCCACCATGGATTACCTGAATCGCTCAGGTTTGGGGGACAAGGGGCTGGTTATCGGCTATGACCGGCGTTTCATGTCGCGTGATTTTGCCCGGCGTGTGGCGGAAATTGCTGCAGGCAACGGTATCAATGTCCGCTTGACGGAGGATTACGCCCCGACCCCGGCGGTTTCTTGGGCCGTGCATGAAACCGGTGCCGGAGCGGGGGTGATGATCACCGCCAGCCATAATCCGCCCGAGTACAACGGCTTCAAGGTAAAGGAGGCGTTTGGCGGTTCCGCGCTTCCGGCGACCACGAAAATTCTCGAAGAAATCGTTGCCTATAACCGGGAAAACGGTCGGCGTATCATTGCCGTCCCGTATGACGAGGCGGTGAAAAAAGGAACAATCGAATTGTTTGATCCGTGTGAGGGCTATTTCCACCAGATCAGCCGCTACGTTGACCTGGACCTGATTGCCAAGGCCGGAATTGCTGCGGTGGTCGATCCTATGTACGGGGCAGGTTGCGGTTATATCCCGCGATTGTTGCCGGGGATTGACGAAATTCATAACAGTGAAAACCCATCTTTCGGCGGACAGGCGCCCGAGCCGATCGGTCAGCACCTTCAGGAACTGTCTGCCCTGCTGAAAAGCGGCAGATACCGGGTCGGTCTGGCACTGGACGGTGATGCCGACCGGATCGGTGCCGTTGACGAACATGGTGAATTTTTCTCCTCCCACTGCATATTTACCGTGGTGCTGCGCCATCTGATCGAGCATAAAAAACTGACCGGAGCGGTGGTCAAGACTGTTTCGACGACCCGCATGGTCGATCTTCTTGCTGAAAAATACGGACTGGAACTTTTTGAAACCCCGATCGGCTTCAAGCATATTTGCGGGCTGATGCTGGAGCGCGACATTCTTATGGGGGGGGAAGAATCCGGCGGGCTGGGAGTGAAGGGGCATATCCCGGAGCGGGACGGAATTCTGCTCGGTCTGCTGCTGCTGGAGGCGGTCGCGGTCAGCGGCAAGGGGCTCAGGCAGTTGCTTGACGAGACGATGGATGAAATCGGTCATTTTTATTATCAACGCATAGACCGGCGCATCGAGAATGAAGACAAAGAACGTTTGATTGCCCGGCTTCGCTCCGCACCCCCGACCGTGATCGATGGTCAGCAGGTGGCTGCGACCAATTTCAGCGATGGTTTTAAATTCATTTTTGAAAGCGGTGACTGGCTGCTCATCCGTCCATCCGGTACGGAACCGGTGTTGCGGCTGTACAGTGAAGCTCGATCACGTGATCAGGTTGAACGGTTTTTGCGTCAGGCGGCAATGATTGCCGGTTGACGTCTGGTTGGTATATTTTATACTGACATAGTCACTACACGGTTGCACTGGCGAAAAAAACGGTTATAATCCTGCGCGCTGGTTCGTTATTGCCGTACCGTACACAATGTATTGAACTTTATCCATACAGCTATGGAAAACACACTAAAAGGAGCACACTACTATGGCAAATATTCTGATTGTTGATGATTCATCCACCATGCGTAAAATCATTTCGAGATCTCTCCGTCAGGCCGGTCTTGCCGTAGACGAGATATTCGAGGCAGGCGACGGCATCGAAGGCCTTGGTGTGATCGCTTCCGGCAAGTCTATTCAGCTGATCCTGTCCGACATCAATATGCCGAACATGGACGGTCTTGAATTTGTCAAAGCGGTGCGGGCCAACGGCAATTCAACTCCCATCGTCATGATTACCACCGAAGGCGGCGAAGAAATCATTGCCGAAGCAATGTCGAGCGGAGCGAGCGACAGCATTAAAAAGCCGTTTACTCCCGATCAGCTCCAGGAAAAGCTGGGAGGCCTTATATGAGCCTTAACCAGGGCATCTCCCAGTCAACCAGTCTGACCGAAGAGTTGGTTGCTGGTTACGTGATTGATGCAACCCGGGAGGTCTTTTCAACCATGGTCATGATGGATGTGGTTGATGACTTCCCGCTCAAGGAGCCGGTCAGCCGCTTCAAATGCAGTATTACCGGGATGGTCGGCTTTGCCGGGACATACTCCGGCGTTATTTCAATCCATTGCCCGGTTGCCCTGGCATTGAAGATTACCTCCAATATGCTTGGTATGGAATGCGATGAGATTAATGAAGATTTGAATGATGCCATCGGTGAAATTGCCAACATGTTGGGGGGGAGCGTCAAGCAGGTACTCTCCAAGGGAGGGTTGGATGTCAAGTTGTCGATTCCGACCGTTATCTCCGGAGAAGATTATACGGTAAACTCGTTGTCCGATAATGATTGTGTAGTTGTTCCGTTTACGGTGGAAGAGATGACGCTGCTGGTCGGTCTTACGCTGAAGAAGGAAGATTAGAAGTACTTCGGCTGCCGTTGCGCGCGGCTGTCAAACTGAACGGAAACCGGAAGACATTATCTGATGGATGGTTACACAACATTATACGGAATGCTGGAAACAGCCCTGAAACAGGCCGGCGAAGAGAGCGGCATGTTGCTGGGGCAGGAACTCTCCATTGCTCTTTTAGACTCGCTTTCGACAAGTAAAACGTCCTACTTCGGCGGGCTTGACGACGGTTGCTTTGTCCTGGGCGTTGATTCGGGAGAAGCCTACGGCGGGCAGTTCTATCTCGTTTTCTCCTTGCGTGACGCTATTGTCATGAGCAGTATTCTGCTTGGCATTCCTCCTGCTCGTATTCAGGAAAAGAAGCGGCTCTCCATCATCGAAAATGACGATATTGATGCTTTCTCCGAAATTGCCAACATGGTAAACGGAGCGCTCAATACCGTTTTTCAGGGAACGCTTCCCAACAAAGTCCGCCTTAAACTGCTCTCCCCCAAAAAATATATCCCCGAAATTGACCCGCTGACTCCGGAAGAACCGCTTCCGGATGGTGATTTCCTGATGTTCCGCTCCAAGCTGGAGATGCCGGGTCAGGAGATGAACCATCTGGATGTGTTGATACCGGTTGCCCTGGCGAACCTGTTTGATCCGCAGCCTGTAGCTGCCGAGACCGCCGTCGATGTTGTCGTTGAGGCAGAAGAGGCCGGCGGTGGCGATGCAGGCGCTGGAACCGGTGAAAGTGCCGAAGCGGTTGTATCGGAGCCAACCGGAGTTGACAGCATTGTCGTGTTGGATGACGATGAGGAACAGCGCCAGCTGATGATGGAGATGCTTTCATTTACCGGATATCAGGTGGCTGAAGGCACGCTTAATGCAGACATAAAGGAGCTCTTTGCCGGTCGAAACGTCAAGCTGGTCATTATCGGCTCCCAGGATGCGGATGATCGCGAACTTGCGGTCTGTATAAAAGTTAATGCCATGCGTCAGGATTTTCCGCCGACGATTATTATGAGCGCGGAATGCTGGACGAGAACAGCCGTCCTGAAGGCGCTCAAATACGGTGCGCGGGATATTATCATTAAACCACTCAACACCGAAGATGTGACCTCCAAGGTTCGCCGTTACTGTAAACTGGCGTCAGTGTAATTTCTATGCGGGTCCGATAATGGCTCAATTGCCAGAAACTCTCACAATACCGGCACGTATCCTCCGTACACTCCTTGCAGGAGTGTTGCTGATGATGCTTGCGGTTGCGGTATGTCCTGACCGCGCCCATGCCTCAATTCCGAATCGCCTCTACCGCATAGATATCCGCCCGCAAAAAGATTTTACCCGGCTTACCGTTCGCCTAGCAGGTCCCCCGCAGTATTCGCTGGCATCAATCCCCGGCAATCGTCTCCGCCTTGTTATCCAGGACACCGGCGGCACCCTGTTCAAAAAGTATCGCCGGTATTCCGACAAAAACATCGGTGGCTTGATGCTGAAGAGGCGCGGAGAGAATCTTTTGGTGACCTTTCAGGTCTCACAAAAGGCAGGATGGCGGGATCTGACCCGGCCCGATATCAGCGCTGTGACTATTGACATAGGCACACCATTCAAGCCGGGTACTCCTCAGCCCTCTCTTGCCGGCCGGGAAAAAATATGGACTGGCGTTGAAAAGCTCGTGAGGGACTTCGATCCACCGCTGAAATCGGAAATCCCGTTTTCACCAACCGATCGCCAGGTGCTGAATAATTTTCTGACCGAAAATGATCAGAAAGATTTCATGGCAGCGGAGGCCGCCCTTTATAAGGGACGACTTACCGAAGCTGAGGAGCTGTTCACCCGTTTTTCAGCAAAGGAAGTACCGATTCGCCCTCTTGCCCTGTATCGCCTGGCGGAAACCTGGTACAAGCTGCAAAAATATCCCCAGGCCCTGTCGGCCTTTCGTGAGGCAGAGCGGCTGTGGCCCGGCTATCTCGGTCTTAACCCCGGGGTGACGTTCTATTATGGCGATACCATCGCCCGGAGCGGGGAGCTGGCCTCTGCGCGTGCCCTGCTTGCCGGACTGGTCGCCCGTGTTGCAGACAAAACGTATGCTCCGGCGCTGCTGGTGCGGCTTGGAGACATTCTGGCCCGCCAGGGACATGAGAGCGAAGCCCGTGCTATCTATCATAATGTCGCCGAATTTTTCAAAGACAATAAGGCCAGCAAAATGGCGCTCATGCGGTCTGCCGACAGTGAGTTTCTGCATTCAACTCCATGGAACTACCGGCCCCTCAGTGATGTGTACCTCAATGCCTCACAGCAGAGCGGTGATCTTGATATGCGCGAAGAAGCGCATTTCAAGCATGTCCTGCTTGAGTCTATTCATGGTGATGCAGGTGAAGCGCTGCAACTGGTGACCGGTTTTCAGAGAAAGTTCCCGCGTGGTGTGTACGCGGCAGTCATCAGGACCATACGGGAAGCGCTGGTCGCCGAAGTCTACCGTCGCACGGTGTGGGGCAAGGATTCTCCCGCGCTTTTGCGGTTCATGGAGGAACAGCATGAGTATCTTGGCAGTTGTGTTGAACAGCCTGGGTTTCTCGCGGCTGTTACCCATGCATACAATGAGGCCGGCCGGCCCATTGAGCTTGTCAAGCTGCTGACTTCTCTGGTGGATCGCTCGTGGGCGGCGTCTATAGCTCCGGAACTTTATACAAGCATTGTCGATAATGCCGAGCTGATCGGAGATACGGCTACTGCTGAACGGACACTTAAAGCGTATCTGCTGAAATTCCCCGCCACCCCCCGAGTGCCACTGATGAAAGAGCGTCTTGGCGCGCTGTATTTCTCCTCAGAAAAGCATCAGCAGGTCAAGGACACTCTCCTCTGGCTGCTCAACAAGGGAGAACATGCCCAACGCCCCGAAAGCTATTATCAATTGGGGCGGTCGCTCTGGGAACTCCACCAGTATGCCCAGTCGGCCAAGTCGATGGATTTGTTTCTTGCCTCCCGTACGGGGCGTGATCCGCAACTTGTGCCGGACGCCTATTTTGTAGCCGGGTCTGCCCGCGAAAGTCTGGGTGATCGCAAAGGGGCATTGAAACTGTTTGAAGCAGCGCTCAAAGTGCCGGATAACAAGCGTAGCGACGAATTCATGTACAAGACGGGACAGATCAATCTCCTGGAAGGTAATGCCGGACGTGCGCGAGCGTTGTTTGGCCATCTGGCAAAAAACAGCAAGGATCCCGACTGGCAAAAGCTTGCCCAGCAGGCCCTGGCTTCTCTCGAATCGAAGTAGCTCCCTCTTGCAAAAATAAATAGGTACAAGTCAGTATATTGACTTTGTCAAAATAATGGCACCAACATTGCCAGTTCTGCGCATTAATGTCTGCTTGTGTGGCGGTGTTTATGTATGTGCCGGGATATAGTGTGGCCGAAATGCATGATTCCAGAGAGGTGATAAGCAGAGGACTTTTTTAAAATGCCTGTGGTGGCGTGCTGTTGGCGGTGTTGGCATTTGGCCCTGAAGCGGTTCACCAGAGCGGCTGTCCCTTCCGGCTTCAAGCCCTCCGTGTTGGTGTCCTGTGTGGTACGTTTTTTGCAATTAAAGCGATTCTAAAGGAGCTGCTGCTATGCAAATCGAGGGTATTTTCAATAGTACTATGGGCGTTCTGGAGAAAAGTGTTGATCTGCGCGCCAAGAATCAGAATCTGATCGCTTCCAATGTCGCCAATGCTGAAACTCCCAACTTTGTGCCCAAATCCCTGGCTTTTGAGCAGGAGTTGCAGGGCGCTCTCAAAAACCGCCAAAACGGACAACGTCCGTCTGCAGCTCCACACGAACGCCATATCCCCATCCGGGGTGCTGGTGGCAGTTCTATAAAATCGGTATCAGGCAAGGTCATAGAAACTCCGGCAGCTACACCGGGTAAAGATGGCAATGCGGTGGAGTTGGAGAGTGAAATGAGCAAGCTGGCTGAGAATCAGATTATGTTCAACGCGTCGGTACAGATGTTGAACAAGAAGTTTGAAGGGTTGCGGACCGCAATCAAAGGAGCTCTGTAAATGGATTTTTTCAGCTCTATGAACATCAGCTCGTCGGCGCTTTCCGCAGAACGGACACGCATGAACCTGATATCAAGCAATCTTGCCAACGCCAATGTGACGCGTACTCCCGAGGGAGGACCCTATAAGCGCAAGGACGCCGTCTTTGCTGCAACTCCTGTCGCGAACCCGTTCAGTCGGGTTCTTGACGGTGCGACAGCCCAGCAGGTTCGTACAGTCGGCGTTTCTGAAATTGTTGAAGATCAGAATCCTCCGCGCCTGCAGTATGATCCGAGTCATCCGGATGCCAATCCGCAGGGGTATGTGGCCATGCCGAACGTCAACACCGTTGAAGAGATGACCGACATGATCAGCGCCACCCGGACGTATGAAGCAAACGTAACCGCCGTACAGGCAGCAAAAAGCATGGCTTTGAAAACGCTTGAAATCGGCAGATAACCGTGAGCAGGATTGCGACAGGAAGAGGAGATGACGTATGACAATTACAGGTATTGAAGGCGCAATCGGTCTATCAAAGGCCTTTCCGGAAGTAAGCAAGAACAGTTCGTCATCAACAGTAGATGGCGCAGGCAAGTTTTTCAGCGAGCTTGTCTCCAAAGTGAATGATATTCAGGTGCAGTCGGATAAATCGGTTCAGGCGCTTGCCAGTGGTGAAAACAAAAACCTTCATGAGGTTATGATCGCCGTCGAGAAGGCAAGCATCTCCTTCCAGTTCATGTCGCAGGTACGCAACAAGGCAATTGAAGCCTATCAGGAAGTCATGCGGATGCAGGTGTAGCATCGTAACGCTGTAATCTGGTAAGCAACGCCATTTTGAAAGGAATGTGAATATCACCAATGCCAGAAGGAATTCGTAGACTTATAGAGCCGTTTCTTGCGCTCTCACCGGGCAAGCAGATGTTGATTGCTGCCGTGGCTTTTCTGTCTGCCGCCGCATTTGCTATTCTGATATTTGTTGCAAACCGCACCGATTATAAGCCGCTCTTCACGAATCTGACGTCTGAAGATGCCGGGGAAATTGTAAAAAAACTGAAGGACGCCAAAACTCCGTATCAGATCACTGCTGACGGCAAGGGTGTCCTTGTGCCGTCTGACAAGGTCTATGAGCTGCGCTTGACTCTGGCTTCAGAGGGCATTCCCCAGGGCGGTGGCGTCGGCTTTGAAATATTCGACCGGAAAAACTTCGGCATGACGGAGTTTGTTCAGAAACTCAATTACCAGCGGGCTCTGCAAGGGGAACTCTCCCGGACAATCGCCCAGCTGACTGGAGTCGAACAAGCGCGCGTTCACCTTGTTATACCGGAAAAATCGCTCTTTAAAGACAATGAGAAACCGGCTACCGCTTCTATCGTTCTCAAGATGAAGTCAAACCGCGCCTTGAGGGACTCGGAGGTGCAGGGTGTTGTGCATCTGGTCTCGGCTTCGATTGAGGGGATGGATCCGGAGCATGTTACCATTCTTGACAGTCGCGGCAAAATCCTGAGCAAGGGGGGGAGCAGCGACCCGACAGCCCGCATGACTTCTGCCATGCAGGAAACGCAGCGTACGTATGAGAAGAATGTAGAGGAGCGGATCCAGTCCCTGCTTGACCCGATTGTCGGCGGGGGGAAAACGGTGGCTCGTGTCACCGCTGCCTTTGATTTCAAGCAGGTTGAACGGGTTGAGGAAAAGTTTGATCCCGAATCGATTGCAGTCCGCAGTGAACAGAGGACAGAAGAGAAAGGATCGTCAACTACCAGCAGTTCCGGTGTTCCGGGCGTGCAGACGAACCTCGGGCGTACCAATGCCGGAGCCGGTGCAACAGCAGGTGGCGGTTCCAAAAACGATGAGACGCTCAATTACGAGGTAAGCCGTTCGACAGCCAAGATTATTGAGCCGGTCGGGGCGCTCAGTAAAATATCCATTGCCGTTCTGGTCGACGGCAAGTATGAAGCGCCCGCCGCGGTCAAGGAAGGACAGCCTGCCAAGGCAAAATACATCCCGCGCTCGCCTGATGAACTGCAGAAAATTGAAACGCTGGTCAAAAGTGCCGTCGGGTTCAATCTTGAGCGGGGCGATCAGCTGTCGGTTCAGAACATCCCCTTTCAGGATACCGGTGAAGCAGGCAGCAGTGAAACTGCTACCTGGTGGACAAACCCGTTTTTCATGTCGCTGGCAAAAAACCTGATGATCGGCGTCGGGTTTCTGGTGCTGATCCTGTTTGTCATCCGCCCGCTTATCGCTTCACTGCGCATCGGGAGGCGTCCGACTCTTGAAAGTTTTGAGGCGGTCGGAACAGGTGGAGAACAGTTGACAACCGTCGAACGGGCGATGATAAACGCCCAGATGGCGGAACAGGCCAACTTGATCGAGCAGGCCAAGAAAGACCCCTATCAGGTAGCTCAGATATTACAGAACTGGGTGTCGGAAGATAAATAACCCGCTCAATTTTTTGTGTTCATAAAGGGATCGTATGACAGGTTCAGAAAAAGCTGCCATCTTGCTGCTCTACCTTGGTAACGATGTAACTGCCAAGGTTTTTGAGCATCTGGATGATACCGAAATAAAGAAAATAAGTAAGAGCATGGGCTCGCTCGGGCATGTTTCCCGCGAAACAATCATGTCTGTGGTCGGTGATTTTACGACGGTAATTGACCCTGAAGCGGGCATATTCTCGCAAGGGGATGAGTTCGTTCTTAAAATTCTGGAAAAAGCTCTCGGACCGGAAAAAGCCCAGATGCTGATGGATGAGCTGCAGGCATCCAGTTATGGCGATCTGGTTGATATCCTGGCCAACATGGATGCAAAAAGTATTGCGAACTTCCTGTCACAGGAACACCCCCAGACCATAGCGGTCATCCTTGCCAAACTCAAATCAAAGCAGACCAGCGAAATAATCAGTCTCCTGCCGCAGGAACTGCAGGCTGAAGTGGTGTTGCGCATCGCCGATGTTGAACAGGTGTCCCCGGAAATTCTGAAGGAAATTGACGAGGTCATGAAGCGTGAGATCAAATCCATGGGGGGTACGCAGCGTTACAAAGTCGGCGGTATTGATAAAGTAGTCGATATGTTCAACCACTTTGATCGCAGCAAGGAAAAGCAGATTCTCGACAAGCTTGACGTCCTCAGCCCTCCGTTGTCGGAAATAATCCGTAAACACCTCTTTACGTTTGAGGATGTATTTGCCCTTGATGACCGCAGTATCCAGTCCGTCATGCGCGAAGTCTCGAACGATACCTTGACATTGGCCATGAAAACTTCACCGGATGAGGTCAAGGATAAAATTTTCAAAAATATTTCAAGCCGTGCTGCAGACATGATCAAAGAGGACCTGGAGGTCATGGGGCCGGTGCGACTTTCGGATGTGGAGAAGGCGCAGGGCGAGATTATCAAGATCGTTCGCAAGATGGAGGAGGAAGGTAAAATTGTTCTTGCCGGTCGAGGAAGTGAAGATGTCCTCGTCTAAGATCATAAAATTGGGAAACCTGGACAGAAGCGGTATTTCCGAATTCAGTTTCAGGAACATCGGTCAGGCCGGCATGGCGCCTGCTGCGGTTCAGAGTGCGGACAGTTTTGTGCCGATGGGCATGTTTCAAGGTTTTGACCAGCAGGACGTGTCTGGAGAAGAGGAGGTTGATACCGGACCGCCACCCATTGAAATATCGGAAGAGGATCTCAACCGGAAAATCAGCGACGCATTCAATGATGGCCTCAAAGAAGGGAAGGATCTGGCGGAGCGGGGTCTTTTCAATGTGTTCAAGGCGCTGCGTGCCTCAAGTGAAACAATACATAACCTGAGAGACAAAATATTCAGGGAAGCCGAGGATGAGGTAATCAATCTCGTCATGCTGGTCGCCCGCAAGGTGATCATTCAGGAAGTAACCCAGCATCGTTCTATTCTCGCCGGTGTGGTCAATAATGCACTCGCCGGCTTATCGGCACGGGAAGAAATAACCGTACGCATCAATCCGGAGGACTACCAACTGGCCACCTCCGGGCGTGACAACGCACAGCTCAATGAGCTGCTCAGTGAGCGCCTCCTGCTCAAGCCTGACCCGACGGTAACCGTCGGCTTCTGTCTGGTTGATACGCTTATGGGCACCGTTGATGCCTCCCTGGAAGGCCAACTGGAACAGATCTATCGAAGCCTCCTTGAGCAGCGTACCGCTCCGGGCGCTGAGGAAGCGTAACCGGGTATGCCGCGACATGCCTGACATAAAGCCCCATCTTGACAAGTACCGTGCTGCGATTGCATCCGCTAAGCCGGTCAGGCTGCATGGCAAAGTAACCCAGGTTGTCGGACTGGTTATTGAGGGGTATTGCCCTGATACTTCAGTTGGCGCTATTTGTGAAATAAAGCCGGTGGAGGGTGATCCGATTCCGGCGGAAGTTGTCGGGTTCCGTAACAACAAAACCCTGCTGATGCCGCTTGGAGAGCTGCGGGGAGTCGGACTCGACAGCCTGATCTCTGTCCGGCGTGACAATGCAACATTGGGAGTCGGTCCCCTTATGCTGGGGCGGGTCATCGACGGTCTGGGCAATCCGATCGACGATAAAGGGCCGATCACTGTTGAGGAAGAGTATCCGATTTATGCGCTGCCGGTTAACCCGATGTCACGGCCGCCGATCCGCAAGCCGCTGGATCTCGGCATCCGCAGTATCAATGGCTTGCTGACCTGCGGGCAGGGGCAGCGGGTAGGCATAATGGCAGGTTCCGGCGTGGGGAAATCCACCCTGCTGGGAATGATTGCCCGCTACACGGAAGCTGATGTGAACGTCATCGCCCTGATTGGTGAACGTGGCCGTGAGCTGCGAGAATTCATCGAAAAAGATCTGCAGGAACAGGGGCTGAAAAAATCGGTTGTGGTGGTGGCAACATCCGACCAGCCTCCGCTGGTCAGGATGCGGGGCGCCTACATTGCCACCACGATAGCGGAGTATTTCAAAAACCAGGGGAAGAAGGTTCTCCTGATGATGGACTCGGCAACCCGGTTTGCCATGGCAATGCGTGAGGTCGGTCTTGCCATAGGCGAGCCCCCTACCACCAAAGGGTACACGCCGTCCGTTTTTGCAGCGTTGCCGAAACTGCTTGAGAGAACGGGCAATTTTTCGGAGGGGAGCATTACGGCTCTCTATACGGTTCTTGTTGAGGGTGACGATTTTAATGAGCCGATCTCCGATGCCATGCGTAGTATTCTGGACGGGCACATCGTGCTGTCCCGTGATCTGGCGGCCCGTGCCATCTATCCGCCCATTGATGTTCTGGCAAGCGCAAGCCGTGTCATGACTGACGTGGCAACGAAAGATCATCTGGAGGTGGCCTCAAAGTTCAAGGAAGCGCTGGCAACCTATCGTCAGTCTGAGGATTTGATAAATATAGGTGCTTACAAGGCTGGGAGCAATTCCGGTATAGATTATGCTGTTGCACATATTGCGCAAATGCAGGAGTTCATGAAACAGTCTGTCCATGATCCGGTTCTGCTGGATGAAGCGGTCCGTGATTTGAAAATGATGTTTGCATCCTGATTACGGTAGCTGGTTGGAGTAACGGGCGATGGCTGGTAAAACTTTTGAACTGGAACAGGTGCTGACCTATCGCCGCGAGATGGAAAAACTCCGTAAGCAGGATTTTGCCGCGGCAAAGCAGGGACTGGAACAGGCTGATCAGGAGTTGGTGCGGGAAAAAGAACTGGTGGAACTGCTGGCAAAAGAGTTTCAGCACTGTCAGCAGGAGATCGGCTGTATTGATGATATGCGCATGTATTCGGATTTTTTTGCGCGCAAGCGTGATGAAATAAAGCAGTTGAAGGAGCGGATAGAGGAGCTGGACCAGGTCGTGAACGAAAAAAGGTCTGACTTGCTGGAAGCAAGTAAGGAAAAAAAAGTGCTTGAGTCGTTAAAAGAGAAAAAAGCCGATGAATTTCGCCAGGAGATGGCAACCAAGGAGCGAAACTTTCTCGACGAAATTTCTATTCAGAAAAAGGTAAAGCCGAAGTGAGTCTAAAAAAAACCCTTATTGTGGCGCTGGTGCTGGGGATTGGCGTTCTGGTGCAGTATCAGCTCCCCTCCGTGTTTGCCGGTACCGCCGTTCAAAATGAAGCAGCGGTCCAGCCGCCGGTTAATGCGACTCGGGCTGCTCGTGAAGAAAAGGCTCTTCAGGACGCCCGGCGCCAGCAGTTGGCCGACCGAGAAGCCGTCCTGGCTGCAAAAGAGCAGGAATTGAAAAAGCTGAGTGCAAAAATAGAAGCACAAGTTAAAGCACTTGAAGATAGTAAAAAACGGCTTGACGACAGCATGAAGCTCCAGTCGGAAGCTCAGAAGAAAAAGCAGGATGAGAAGATGGCGAAGATGGTCAAGCTGTTCAAGACCATGCGCAGTGAGCAGTCCGCCAGGATGATTGACTCGCTGAAGGAAGATCTTGCACTTGCGCTTTTAACAAGACTGGACACGAAGACGGTTGCCAAGCTGGCGCCGTTTATCAGCCAGCCGCGTATTATCAAGTGGATTAGTGACAATATGCAGGAAAGATGATTTTGATTTTATGGACAGCTATACGTCCTCCCCATAAAAAATCCAGACAGAAAGGAGGTGAAAAATAATGACTAATGGACAATTGAATGCAGTAACAGTGGCACCTACGGCGCAGATGACCGTAATGAACCACGTTGTGCCGGTTGCAGCGTCAACGGATGGTATACCGCAAGATGCCGGAGCTTTTGCCGGATTGTTGAGCGAAATTCAATCTCAAACAACAGAAGTAAAGGTCTCCCCTGATTCCGGTCAAACAGAGCAGCCTCAGATCAGGAACAGTAATGAGCCGTTTGGGCGTGATACTGTAGTAGAGGGCCAAGCCGTTGAACTGCTGGCAATGATTCATGATGTGCCACAGATCGTCCCTGTATCAGAACCTGCTGTGCAGCGGTCGGAGGAACCGGAAAAAGCAGAAGTTCTCATCAATCCGGTACCGTTGGGCAGTGCAGCATTACCTGCGGCAGCGCAGATGGTGCTGGCAGCATATTCGCAACCCGGCAGAATGCCGGAAGTCAATGTTCCGACACAACAGAGCGTTGACAGGCTGCAGAACGTGGCCGCCGTACCAGAACAACCGCCTGTAGTTGCTGCTTTACCGGCTGAAAACCGGGTGGAACAGGTAACCGCTTCAACAAAATCAGCAGAAACAGTGTCAATTACTTCTTCTGACGATGAACCGGCGGCGTCGTATTCAACTCAGGCAGTACAATCTGGCAGAATGCCGGATGTCGAAATTCCGGTACCACTTCCCGTTGACAGGCTACAGAGCGGGGTTCCGGAAACGGAGAGGCCACCAGCCCTGGTGAAAACAGCTTCACCATCATCACAACCGGTGCAATCTGACAGAATGTCGGCTGTCAGTACATTGACAACACTTCCCGGCGACAATCAGCACATCGGAGCCTCGGAAATTATTAAACCGGCTCTTCTTACCTCTGCACCTGATAGAACCCAGGATGCACAGTCAGTTGCCGATGCAGCGCAGGTGACGGCTGTACAAACAGCCATAATGTTTTCAGAAAAAAAGACATCAGTTGCTGTAGCAGAGAGTGATCTGCCGCCGCAGGGAACTACAGCTGTCGATGCTCATGCGACACTGACCGGCAAAACGTCACAAGTCTCCAGCGGGCTTCAGAGCGAAATGACGCCAGTTGATCAGGCTGTATCTGCTCCCGTATCGACACCGGAAACGGACGTCGAGATACAACTTTCCCAACCCCGGCCGATTACCGTACGGGCCACAGCGGTGCACGTTTCCACTGACAATCGCTTTGCAGCATCGGCACAGGAAACACGTGCAGCTCGACAAATTTCTGACCCTGAACAGCAACAGGGTGTTGTCAAAGAAATGGCTTCTTCTCAACAAGCAGGTGCAGCATCCGAAGAAATAGCGGTGAGTTCTGGTCCGTCACGCAGCGACGACGGTAATCAGGGGAAGCCTGATGGTGCCTCCGATAATGTGATGTCAGTGCAGGATATGCGCGGGCAATTGAAACCGGAGCATCAGAAAGTTGCATCAGTCTCAGCCAAGCAGGTTTCAGCCGAACCGCTTCGCGAGAGCATTTCGGAACAGGTTGTGCAACAGGTCAAAGAGCGTCTGGGGCAGCATGAGGTGAAACCGGGAAATCAGCAGATTACGCTGACGCTTTCACCCGACAGTCTTGGTGAGCTGAAAATGAACCTCAATCTTCAAGGACAAAAACTTTCGGTGGAAATAGTAACCGAAAACAAGGTGGTACGTGATTCTATTGTTCAACATGCCGATGCACTCAAGGATTCTCTGGGACGGCAAAATATCACGATGGAATCCTTTGATGTTACCACAGGCGGAAAAGGTTCAGGAAATCAGGGACAGAATCAGAATGCCTGGCGTGAACTGGCCAAACAGCAGCAACAGCAGTTCTGGACTTCGACTCGCGGTTATGCCGCAGCGCAGGCTGATCTCCCCTCCGGCAATGTGGCGTATATGAAACAGGCGGGGAACTCGATGCTCGACATTCATTATTGAAAGCGAGGTGAAATTACATGGTAAGTACCGTAACAGCAACTGATGCAACTGCAACAGCAGCAGCTATGAAGAAATCCTTGGGAATGAACAAGGACGACTTCATGAAGCTGTTTATTGCGCAGCTGCAGTATCAGGACCCTTTGAAACCGCAGGACCCCAGTGCAATGCTGGATCAGCTTTCTCAGCTGTCTCTGGTAGAGCAGTCATACAACAGCAACACATCGCTGAATAATCTGCTGACTGCACAAAATAACTCCATCAGCCTGACCGCAGTTTCATTCATTGGCAAGGATGTCAAGGCACATGGCAACAGCGCACAATTTGATGGCAGTTCGTCAACGTCACTGGAGTATAGTCTGCCGCTTTCAGCCTCATCGTCACAAATTACGATAGCAGATGCAGCGGGGAAAACTGTCAGGACGGCTGCGCTCGGCTCAAGCGGCGCCGGCGATAAGGCCTTTTCCTGGGATGGCCGCGATAACAGCGGAGCACTGCTTCCCGCCGGGGCATATACGTTTGCCATCACCGCCACGGCAGCGGACGGCAGCGCTCTATCGGCAAGCACCTACACCACGGGACGGATTGATGGTGTCGATCTTTCAGGCAGTACGCCACAGCTGACCATCGGAGCTACTTCCGTAGCATTGTCCGATGTTATCAGTATGGGGGTGTAACAAAACATGATAGATCAGATCTTTATCCCAAATCCGGTTCAGCCGGGCAGGGTTGAACGTCCCCAGCAGAAACCGGTCTCCGGCCCGACTTCCGACTCACCGTTTGCACGGGTTCTGGATCAAAAACTCCCGGCTGGGGAAGTCAAGTTTTCACAGCACGCCCAGGATCGACTCCGGGCACGCAACATACATTTTTCCGCAGCGGATCTTGCCAGTCTTGAAGGAGCTGTCAACAGTGTGGCTCAAAAGGGTGGAAAGGAATCGCTGGTCATGATGGGCGATTCAGCGCTGGTAGTCAGTATCAGGAATCGCACCGTGGTAACAGCCATGGACCGGACTCAGATGAAAGGCAATGTTTTTACCAACATCGATTCAGCAGTAATTATTTAACATCGTAGCGGGCTGGTCCTCCGAGAGGAAGCCCCGAAACGCCGACCGATTGACGCGTTTCACTAATTAAACTCTCTCACACGAACAAGGAGGCAACACAATGAGTATTACATCCGCAATGTTTACCGGCGTAACAGGTCTTTTGGCCAATGCAGAAGGAATCAACGTCATCGGCAACAACCTCGCCAACGTCAATACCGTTGGCTTTAAAAGCAGCCGTATGCTGTTTTCCGACATGCTTTCCGTCAATATCGGCAATAGTTCCCAGATCGGCCGCGGTACCCAGATCCAGAAAGTTGACAACGTTTTTGGTCAGGGTTCGTTTGAAAGTACCGAGCTTGTTTCAGATCTTGCCATGCAGGGCAACAGTTTCTTCGCCTTGGGAAAGCCGGGTGGCAACACGCAGCTTACCTCCCAGACCGAAGCAGTACTGACACGGGCGGGCGCATTCCGGGTGGACGGGACGTTTCATTTAGTCAATCCGGACGGGTATCAGGTGCTGGACACAGCCGGTAATCCTATATTGTTTTCGCATGTTGACGGCGCCACCGCTGGTGATTTTGCCAAGATAACCAAAATCGACAGTACCGGCCTGATAACCTATGTGGATGTCCAGGGAAATACCTTCTACTATACCGGTACCGGAGCTGGAGCTGTAACTTCCGCCGGAATAACGGGTGCCGAAAATAAAATTGCGGTCATCAATCCTCCGAATGCCGGAGCACTGGACAAGATTGGCGGAACATTGTTCCAGTACACTCCTGAAACCGGGATCACTGGTGCCTTTACACTTGCTACAAACACGGCGAACGGTACAACTGAAAAAGTGTATTCCAATTCGCTTGAGCAAAGTAACGTCGATATGGCCGGGCAGTTCGTCAAGATGATCCTGACTCAGCGGGCATATTCCGCCAATTCCAAGACGATTACCACCGCAGATGAGATGACGCAGGAAGTGCTGAATCTGAAGAGGTAATCCGGAAGTATACGGGCAGTGAAGGCGGAGGCGTGTCCCGATAACGCGGGACACGCCTCCGTACCTGTTTAAATTGTTGCAAAAACAGTGAATTCGTTTTACATAATGCAGTCAATTATTAATCCATTGAATTCATTATCGATTCGCGGGGGATACTATGGCCAAAGAAGAACAGACATCGCCGGAAGCGGAAGGCGAAGGCGGCGGCAAAAAAAAGCTGTTTATCATTATCGGTGCTGCTGTTGCAGTTGCGCTGATTTTAGGGGTAGTCGCCTTTATGATGCTGGGCAATGGTGATAAAAAGGCCAAAAAAGAGGGTGAAGCGGCTCAGGCCGAAGGTGCGGCTGCTGCAGGCGGCCACGGCGCCCCGGCT
>Ga0154471_156_pt3 | contig 21375 bp, 24 predicted proteins | sample RifGroC2_FD_115950 | JGI IMG/M metagenome (GOLD analysis project Ga0154471, IMG submission 115950) | Geobacteraceae bacterium GWC2_53_11
CCTTTTTCACGCTTCCGCTTACTATCTGGCTGTTGAGGTGATCAGAAATCGGGTCTGCGTTCACGCAACCTATGAATTAATATCAAAAAATATGTAAATTATCTTGCAATAAGTTAGTGATAAGCGGAGAATGAAACCTGTAATGTAGAAGGGCGTTGAGGGGGTGAATGCAATGGCTATGGCTGCTTTGTCACCGAATAGTGTATTGGCGAGTCCCATACAGGTTAATCCGCAGGTCAAAACGGATCTTCAGGGTTCTGCGCCTCAGGCCGCTCAGGAAGCCCAAAAAGTCGTGAAAACCGTTCAGACCGATACGGTTACCATTTCCGCCCAGGCGTTGAAGATGGCTGACAGCAAGGACGCTGATGCCAAGGCAGCTTCCAATAGATCTGACGAACGCAAAGCTGATGCTACGGCAAAAGATGAAACCAGAAAAAATGCCTTGAAAGCGTACGCGGCGGTGAGCAGCGCTCAATAGTGCGGCAAAATACGTTGCTGAAACAGAAAGAGGAAGCCGGTTACCGGCTTCCTCTTTGATTATGTCAGGCGGAAAGTTCCGCGTTTACGCTTTTGTATTGACGGATGAATCCGATTTTGCAGCGGCTTCTTTCAAACGCATCATAAGTTCGGAAGGGACTTGATAGATGAGTCTGTTGGCGGTATCCATATACCGCACCTTTAATTCACCTTTTAAGTCATACACGAATTGTATGTTAGCCGTACCCCTGCCTGGCTTTTCGTTGCCGGTGAGCTGGGCCGCTTCATTTTTTGCTTTTTCTTTCTCTGGCTCTACTGCAAGGACGGTTTTCTTCCGCGCGTCGGTTACTGTCTGGCGGGACAACTCCGATATGCTGACAGTATCTACTGTTTCCGGTATACCATCTTTTGCTGTCTGCCCTTGAGTGCCTTGAGCCCCGGAACGGTCTCCTTGAGGCGACGAGTCCGGTTTCGTGCCTGAAAACAGCGGGAGCGACTGAGCTAAGCCTGAAACAGTGGCTGGTGTCATGTGGCGTCTCCCTTCTCAAGATGAATGGCTGAATTGTCAATCTGCATACTGAAACAATAGTAACCCTGAAAATTATTTTTTACAAACATAATATTGAGAATATAACCATGTTCTTATGCGCCTGCTGTGCCGTCACATTAAGGAGAGTTTCATGCCCAAATTACAACGTCCTCCTGCAAAATACCAGCCCAAAGGGCTGACGGTCCTGCACGAAGACAGGGATATTGTCGTGGTGGAAAAACCGTGTGGACTCTTGACGATCGGTACGGATCGGGACAAAACACGAACGGTCCATACCATACTCAATGAGTATGTCCGCAAAGGAGACCCGCGTTCACGAAACCGGGTCTACATTGTCCACCGGCTGGACCGTGAAACCTCGGGAATTCTGGTTCTTGCCAAGAGCGAAGCGAACAAGGCCTTTTTGCAGACGCATTGGCAGGATACGGACAAGCGCTACCTTACCATCATACACGGCTCTCTGGCCGAGAAAACAGGGACGATCAGCAGCTATCTGGCGGAGAACAGCGCGCTCAACGTATACTCCACACCAGACCAGTCGGTGGGGAAATTGTCACACACGGAGTACGTGGTGCTGAAAGAGACCCGGGGGCTTAGCCTGCTGGAAATACACCTGCTGACCGGACGTAAACATCAGATTCGAGTGCATTTGTCGGAAAAGGGGCATCCGGTTGTGGGGGACAGAAAATACGGCAGGGGAAACGATTCCCATAGCCAACTGGCTCTCCATGCCAAATCGCTTGCATTTACCCATCCCGTAACCGGCAGACGGTTGGAGTTTACCACCGGCGTCCCGGACTTTTTCACACGTCTGGTTGGAACAATCGCTGCCGCACCGGAATAAACGGTTTCTGATTACTACTGAAATACATGAAGCACATGAGGTGTTCTGATGACACAACGGGCGATTCTCTGTCCGCGCTGCAGGCGTTTGATCGGGAGTGAAGAAAAAATATGTTCATGGTGCGGCGCCTCGCGTTCTGCACCCTGGTGGCAGTTTATGAACTGGACGAAGGGCGCCATGGGCGGGGACTGGCTGGTGAAAGCCATTATCACCGCCAATATCCTCTATTTCGCTGTTTCGCTCCTGCTGACCGCCCAATCGGGCGGCGGTGGCGGGTTTTTCGGTCCAGGACAGACGGCGCTCTTTTTGCTGGGAGCAACCGGAACCTATCCGATTGACCATTTTGGCCGGTACTGGACGCTGGTCAGCGCCAACTATCTGCATGGCGGCATTCTCCACATTATTTTCAACCTGATGGCGCTGAAACAGATCGCCCCCTGGGTGTCAAACGAGTTCGGCACCAGCCGTATGTTCACCATCTATACCGTGGGCGGCGTTGCGGGATATGTGGTTTCATACATGGCAGGAGTGCCGTTTACCATCGGCGCTTCGGCAGCTGTCTGCAGCCTGATCGGCTCCCTGCTCTACTACGGAAAAAGCAGGGGCGGTGCGTATGGAAGTTCCGTCTACCGTGAAGTAAGCGGCTGGGTGATCAGCCTTTTTATATTCGGATTGATATTTCCGGGCATCAATAACTGGGGGCACGGCGGCGGGATTCTTGGCGGAATTGTGGCCGGCGCGCTCATGGGGTATAACGAACGCCGCCGGGAAAATTTTGTCGATCACGCTCTGGCACTGATCTGCTGCCTGATGACACTTGGTGCCCTGGGATGGGCGGTCATGGGAGCAATAAGTGCCAACTAACGAGACCCCTCTTGATTGGATTATGCCTGCCCCTGAGATTTTCGGTAGCGGGGGAGGTAGTCGGCCAGTACCTTCTGGCTGTCCAGAGATAGAAAACGTGTGTATTCGATGAGGTAGCTCCGCAAAAACACTTCGGCGCGAAAAGAGCTGAAGTGTTCGTTCTCGATGTCTTCGAGATAGTGAGGCTGAATCCGGGATACGGCAAATATGTCGTTCAAATCCACACCCATGCGTTCCCGGACAGTTTTGAGCGCGCTGCCGCTGAAACAGGCGATGCTTTTGATCCAGTCACTCAACCCCTCATCCATCACGTCCGTCTTTTTTGTCAGCGCCGGTTTTTTAGTCTCCAGCAACAGCTTGAGTTGTTCGTACGCGTCATCCAGTCGGGATAGATAGTCCTGCAGCAAATCCTCGGAAAAATCCGTGTTAAGCGCCGTCGTTTCCATGGCATCTCCTGTGTAGAGAGCCTTCAAGTATGCGTATACTTTGTAGATCTCTTCAATGGTGGCCTCCGGCGGCAGCTCGAAAAGATCATAATATTTGAGATAGGCTTCCATTGACCAGATCCTTTCGAACGGAGAGGTGAGTCCCGGTAATGATGTTGTCTGTCAACGTCTTGATTTCTTTGACGACCGGAGAAATACGGTTGAAAATAAGGAACGGTTCCTTGTTGTTGATGTTCTCATGCACCGCCTCGTCCTGTCTGCAGTACCCTGCATACACCACTTTGAGTCCCAGAAAATTCATACAGGCGCTCTTCAGGTTTTCGCCGACCAGGATATCCCGGGTGGTCCGGACCTGATTAAGAACGATATGCACGACAAACCCGGAAATTTCACGATCAAAGATGTCACGGATATATTCCGAACTCTCCCGGAGATGGGTAATGAGGTCTTTCAGGCTGCGGATATTGTGGGAGGCGCGGTTCTTCCACGTATCTTGTATCGTTGTGTTGAGGTCGTAGGTTTTAAAGATGAATTTCATTTTTCTGAAATAGACGCTTTTGATGAATTGGTACATGTTTTCAAGTGCAGTGATTTCGGGGACGGTAACAACAATCATCCGGTCGGCCAGAAGAAACGTGTCCAGCGTGTTGATGTGGGTACCCGCGCCAAGATCAATCAGGATGTGGTCCGCGTCAAGTGCCCGTATATGACGGAACAGTTTTTGTTTCTGCGCAAAGTTGATGCTCTCGGAATCAAGGGAGCCGATGGAGCCGGTTATCAGCCCCAGATTGGCGACGCCGCTCTGAACCATGATGTCCTGAAGCGGAATTTTCTTTTCGAAGAAATCGGCAAGTGAATATCTTGGCTTGTTCAAACCGAAGAACGAATGCAGATTTGCCCCCCCCAGGTCAGCGTCGAGAAGTATGGTCTTACTACCTTTCAGGGCCAGACACGTACCGGTGCTGCTGGTAATGAAGCTTTTTCCCGTGCCTCCCTTTCCCCCGCCAACAGCCCATATTTTGCAATGTTTTTCCGGAGTATCCATAGTGTTGTGATGTCCCTTATTGATTTTTATCTGCTTGGCAAAGAATCGTCAGAATGATGCGTGAAGATAGTGATTCCAAACCAACCCGTGTTTCAAGCCAAGTATACCAAAAGTATTGAAATAAACAGGTGAACATGACTTTTTGTGTAATGTTTTACGGTATTCAATTCCTCCTCTCTCTGGCAATGCAATGGATATTGCACCGGTAAAGAAATGTGTCTTCTTAAAATCTCAATAATTTCAAAATGTTATCTCCATGAGAAATTCGAAGCAGGGAAGGATATCCCGTGCGCTGCCATATACCAACTCTTCACAGGCATGTATCAATTTGAGACATTTATGTCAAAATAAGACTAATTACGTTGTGGCCGGCATTACATAAAAACGTCATTACTCGGTACAACTCTCAGATATCACAGGCTTGTGGCGAATTAGGGCTCTGTTGGCATGAACATTGATTTAGGAAGTTACATGTGGACGTTTTTGCCAACTCTATCCACGCATCAAGGGGCCACTGATGAAGCGACTCGTCATGTCGATCCGAACCAAGCTGATTGTTGCATTCATGATATTCAGCATTATCCCCATGGCTTTTGTCGCCCTGCACCTCTTTCGTGAAGCCACCTCCCGTATTCAGTCCACAACGATCGGACATCTGGAAGAGCTTGCCAAGCTTAAAACGGATGAGATAACCAGATATTTCGACCAGGTGAAAACAGATCTTGTCACAGCTCAGGATTTTGTCGTACTGCGCAGCAATATCCCCATCCTTCTGTCGCTCAAAAACCGTCCTGACGACCCGCGCTATCAAGCAGCAAAAAAAATGCTTGATTTCCAGATCATAAAATATGCGAACGATCATCATATAAACGATATCGACATCTTGAGCCCGGGTGGGAAAGTCATCTATTCCAAAGATGGAGATGATACGGAGCATATCGAACGTGAAACCCATTCGGTGGCTGCATTGCTTCAGGAGGGTAAAAAAGGCACCTACTTCACGGATGTTTTCCGCAAGGTGGAACATGGTGCTCCCATGGATTTCATGCTGGCGAGTGCCCCGCTTTACGACATGAAGGGGGAATTTATAGGTGTCATCGTTTTTGAACTCAATCTGAACCCATTCTTCACACATATCCAGTCAACAACCGGGCTTGGGGGGAGCGGTGAAACTTTGCTCGTAAAGCGTGTCGGCGACTCGGTCCGGTATTTGAACCCGATGCGTCATAAACTTGATCCGTCGAACGGTCCGGTAAAAATGGGCGACCGGCGAGCCATTCCTGCCCAGCTGGCGGCATCCGGCCAAACCGGTGCAGGAATTACCCATGATTACCGGGAGAGGCAAGTCGTTGCCGCCTGGCGCACTATCCCCGATGTTGCCTGGGGCATTGTCGTAAAAACCGATACTGTTGAGGCTTTTGCCCCGGTCATTGGCCTGCGTGACGACCTGCTGGCAGCCGGGGCATTAGCGTTTACTCTGGGGATGCTCTTTTCCCTCTGGTTGGCCCATTCCATGACTCAACCGATTCGCGCCCTTCAAAAAGCAGCTGAAGAGTTGGGCCATGGCAACCTGGAGTACCAGGTGCCGGTTGAGTCAAACGATGAGATCGGCCAGCTATCACGAACGTTCAACCGGATGGTAATCAATTTACAGGAGATTACCGCTTCGCGTGACCAGGTCCGCCATCTTGCCAATCATGACGCGCTGACCGGGTTGCCCAATCGGCTGTTGCTGGAGGATCGTTTACAGCAGGCGCTGGTCGAAGGGCGCCGGGAGGACGAAATTGTCGCGGTGATGTTTCTTGATCTGGATGGTTTCAAAGGTGTCAACGACACCTATGGTCATGAAGCCGGGGATGTGCTGCTCAAGCAGGTGGCGATCCGGTTGCTGCACTGCGTGCGTGAACGGGACACGGTGGCGCGGCTTGGCGGGGACGAGTTCGTCATTGTCTTCATCAACGTCAAGGGGGTTAGCAACGTCGAGATGATCGCCCGGAAAATTGTCCGGTCCTTTGAAAGAAGCTTCAATATTTCCGGCTTTACCCTGAACGTATCAACCAGTATCGGCGTCAGTCTGTACCCGCAGCATGGCGCTTCATCGGAGGAGCTGATGCAGCTGGCTGATGAAGCTATGTATCAGGCTAAAAGATCGGGGAAAAACAGATTCTGTATCGCTGAACCGGGTCAGATGGAAGCCGTACCGGATGCCGAGGTTGCTGAAACGGCGGCTGTAGTTTCGTGACGCCGCACACTGAAGGTCGGAATTAGTGGCGGCCTGGTCTCATGACCAGGCCGCTTTTTTGTCTCCGGTTCTCAGCCGGCCATGTGCTATAACAGGCGCTCGACAGCTTTATCACATGGTACGGAGCCCCCTATGAATCACATAACACTCGACGGCATCTCACTCTCGCTGGCACGGCCGGTGGAACTCAATCTGCACTGGGTCGGTCAGGATGAACTGCTGACACAGCTGCTGGCAGCCTGGATGGTCATCGACGACCGGGACCTCCCTTTTAATCCGCGCCTGATCGGCAAGCCGGGGGTCGGGAAAACTACTCTGGCCTATGCTGCGGCCACACGGCTCGGTCGCCCGGTCTACCTGTTCCAGGCCACCATGGACACCCGCCCGGAAGACCTGATCGTTACCCCGGTCATCGGGCCGGACGGCAAGATCCAGTACGCCGCTTCGTCGCTGGTGTCGGCCATGCTTTCCGGCGGCGTGCTGATCCTGGACGAAGGTAACCGGATGAGCGAGAAAGCGTGGGCTTCGCTGGCGCCGCTGCTGGATGACCGCCGCTACGTGGAGTCGATCATCACCGGTCTGCGCATCCCGGCCGCGCGTGATTTCCGCATCGTCGTCACCATGAACGAAGATTCATCCACCTTCGAGATCCCGGAATACATCCACTCCCGCTTGCAGCCGCAGATCTACATCGACTTTCCCGAGGCCGACGAAGAGTTGGTCATTCTGAAAGAAAATCTCCCTTTTGCCGACAAGGATATCCTGAAATACGTGGTCCGGTTCCTCCAGAGCGCCCACGCCGCCGACGAGCTGTATTCCGTTCGCGACGGTATCAACATTGCTCGCTACGCCCTCAAAATGTCTGCCGCCGGAGGGCAGCCGCCACAGGATCTGCTGCGTCTGGCGGTGACGCGCATTTTGGGGAATGAAGCGCTGCCGTATCTGGATTAATCGTGCCGACCCGTCTCTACCTGGAACAGTTCGGCCCGGTCCATGCCCTGCCGATACTTCACTATCGCATGGAGTTTGCCCAGTTGGTGCGAATGGCGGTCAGCCGTGTCCGTCCCGATGCGGTGGCGGTCGAACTTCCCGCCACGCTGGAAGCCCCCTTTGTGCGGGCGCTCCGCCGTCTGCCGCAGATTTCCGTGCTCAGCTATCAGGCCGGTGCGGAGACGGTCTACCTGCTGGTGGAACCTGCCGACCCGCTGGTGGAGGCGGCACGGCAGGCACAGGAACTCGGAATTCCTCTGCATTTCGTCGATGTTGACACCGATGCCTATCCCCGCCATTACGAACAGCTCCCCGACTCCTACAGCATCAGCCGCATCGGTCTGGAGGCGTATTACCGCGAATACCTGGCAGCGTGCGCCGGAGAAGAGCCGTGCCGGGAGGATCAGCGGAGAGAACAGGGGATGGCGTACCGGCTCCAGCAGATGGCCCGCCAGCACCAGCGCATCCTGTTCGTCTGCGGTATGGCCCATTTGGAGCGGATCAAGGGGCTCTCTGCCGTACCGCAAGCGGTGCCGCTGGAGCGGGTTCGGCGCGACGGCGTCAGCGTCTTCAATCTGCACCCCGATTCCTGCCGCGAGATCTTGGCGGAGTTTGCCTTCCTGTCGGCGGTCTATGAATTGCGGCGGGGAGCGCTTCCCGAAGAACCGGTGGAAAACGGCTCCGGCCTGCGCAAACGCTTTCACGCTCTGGAATTGATCACCGGCGGCAAGGAACAACAACTTCCGGAAGAACAGCTGATGGAGAACGCTATCCGCCGTACGGCGCGTCACCTTGGCGCTGCCGGGTCTTTCCTCGACCGGCAGCGCCTGATCTACCGGCTTTTTAGCGAAGCGGCCCGCCACTATCGCCAGGAGACCGGTGAGACCCTGCATATCTGGCAGAAACGGGCCTTTTTCCGCTTTGCCCGCAACTATGCCCTGCAGACCGGCATGCTGCTGCCGGATCTGTTCCAGCTGCTGGCGGCGGCGCGCGGCTGCATCGACGACAACTTCGCCCACGCGTTTTGCCGCCTCGCCACCTGCTATCCCTGGCAAAGCGCGGAGAGCGATCTGGCGACGATCAGCATTTCGCCGGAGGAAATCTGGGGCGGCAGCCGCCGCATCCGCTTCCGCCCCCGCCAGAAGCGAAGCAAGGGGTTGTCGCAGCTGGGCCTGCTCAAGCGGAAACGGGAAGCGCGTCCCGGCGAGTGGCTGGAGGGATTTGACGATCCGTCGATCTGCTCGTATCCGCCCGAGGATATCGCGATTGAGGAGTATGGACGCTTCCTCAAACGCAAGGGATGCATGCAGCTTTCCGAGGAGATGACCCGCACGGAGAAGTTCAGCTCCTCCCTGCTGGACGGCATCGATATGCGCGAGACGCTGCGCAATATCCACGAAGGGGCAATCTATGTCCGGGAACAGCAGAGGGTGGCTGGTGGGGTAGGGTGCCTGGTGGTTGTCTTTGATGAAGATCGCAAGAGTGAGCGCTATCCGTACCGCATGACCTGGCTGGGGGAGCACGAGCAGGAGTCGGACATGGCCTTTTACGCCACCGATCCGGCGGAAAACATCGTCGGGCCTGGAATTTGTCGCTGCGAGTATGGCGGCTTCATGCTCTCCTATCCGCCCAGGCGCATGATGGATGTCTGGCACGATCCGGATTACCAGCATGCCGTGACCAGGGGCGAGGTGCTGCTGCTGGCGGCGCTGGATTACTCCATCGAGAAACACGTAATCTACGCGGCGACCAAACCACCCCGCAGCATCTTCAAGCAGCTGGCCGCACGCCGCGACCGGAAGATTGTCTATATTCCGCTCGGGAGTCTTTCGCCCCACAAGCTCAAGCAGATGCGGATTTTGCATATCCTGTCAGGCAAGGATAAACGGGGGATTGCGAAGGAGTATATCTGGTGAGGCTTAACGGTACTGGTCGCTACTTGCCGGCCACTGCTAATTCCTTATGCGGCCATCCCTGCATGCCTTCCTTGAGGATGAAGATCCGCTTCTCGTCAATGCCCTTGCTTTTCAGGTAGTCATAGGTGTTCTTTGCACCTCCGCCGCCACGGGGACAAACAACCACCACATCGTTTTTAGCAGCCGCAAGTTTCGGCACTACGGCATCCAGTTTTTGCTTGTCCGCAGCCGATTTGACCGGAAAGGCGCCTGTTTCCAGCGCTGCTTTGAAATGATGCTGCTGAAATTCCGCAGGCACCTGGATATCGACAATGGCCATATCCTTCCCTTTTTCCAGCCATTGCTTGAACTGGGCCTGTTCGACATAGTTGTAACTTCCCGCCGCAGCCGTGAAGGCATAGCCAAGAAGCAACGCCATCATTACCATGAATCGTTTCATAGAGCTCCCCCTGTTAATGATTATAAACAACTGTTTTGTTTAGTATTTTTATTGCGTATTGACGGATAAGTCAAATTGATATATTCGATAATGGCGATGGTTAGGATTGGTTTTTACGATACAAGGAGCAGCCGTGAATATAAAACAGCTTGAGATTTTTGTGACCATAGCCACCACCGGCAGCTTTTCAAAAGGTGCAGAGGCGGCCTGCATCACCCAATCAACCGCCAGTCAGCACATTGCGGCATTGGAGGACAGTTGCGGAGTCAGGCTGCTTGACCGCACCGGACGCGGCGCCATGCCGACCGAAGCGGGCAAAATCATGCTCGTCCACGCGAGGCAGGTCATAAAATCGCTCAAGGAGACGGAACAGGCAATGCTCCGCTTCCGCCAGGCTGACGGTGTTGAGCTCTCTGTCGGCGGCAGCACTATTCCCGGCACGTACCTGTTGCCGAAGGTTATTGCCGCCCTGCGCATGAGCGATCCGGGAATTCGCGTAAACGTTGAGATAGGCGACAGCAGTGAAATCCTTGCCCGGCTGGGTGACGAAAACATCGAGATCGGCATTGTCGGAACGGCGACCGACGACAAGCGTTTCACCTCCGAAACGCTTGGTCACGACGAGATTCTTCTGGTGGCGTGGCAGGGACATCGCTGGTGCGGGCGTGACGCCGTTCAGCTGGAAGAACTGCTCAAGGAACCGGTAATCATGCGGGAAAAGGGTTCGGGCACCAGCGATGCGGTTGCCGGCGCACTCCGCCAGCATGGCGTTTCGCTGGATGATCTTGTGGCGTGCGTCACCCTGCCGGGCAGCGAAGCGGTAAAGCAGGCAGCGCTGGAACAATGCGGTGTGGCGTTTATTTCTGAAATGGCGGTACGCGGGGAGTTGAAGAGAGGAGAGCTGGTGGCGATCAACCTGGCGGGCGTTTCCATTACCCGTAGCTTTTCGCTGGTTCAGCGCAAGGGACGGACGCTGTCTCCTGCGGCTGCTTCTTTTGCCGCCATGCTGCGGCAACTGCAGTCGTAGCGGTTTTCTGATTCACGTAATCATGAGCAGTAAAGCGGCTGTCACCATTGAAAACAGTTCTAAAACTAAAAACACCTTGCAAATTGATGATGCCATCACTAATATGCAAGGTATGTATCGAAATCGCCTTCTTTCAACCCGCCTGCTCCGTCTCACGGAGAACTTTCCGGTAACCGTTGTCAGTGGCGCTCGTCAGGTTGGTAAGACGACGCTCCTGAAGCACCTGTTTCCGCAGCATGATTATGTCGTGTTTGATGCAAGCCTCGACCTTGAGGGTGCCAAACGTGATCCGGATTTGTTTTTGCTCAATCATCCGCCTCCGCTCATTCTTGATGAAATTCAGTATGTTCCCGAGCTGGTCTCAGCCATAAAACGCTTTGTTGATCGTTCTCCTTCCACTTCGGGTCAATTCATCCTTACCGGTTCACAGCAATGGCAGGTGCTGAAGACGCTGTCGGAAAGTCTTGCCGGACGGGCTGCGTTCCTTGATTTGCAGGGTTTTTCACTGCAAGAACTCTCCGAAGCCGATAGTTCCTGGCTATCCCGGTGGCTGGACAGTCCCGCACAGTTTCCGGAGTGGAGCCGGACAGCAGCACGATACTCCGGCGACCTCACAACTTGGCTCTGGAAAGGATTCATGCCGGGGGTGCAGGCGTTTCCTGACGATCTGGTTACGGATTTCTGGGTCGGCTATCACCGGACATACATTGAGCGCGATGCGCGTTTGATGGGGGAAATACAGGACTGGCAGGAATTTGGCCGTTTTATCGGTCTCATGACGGCACTGACCGCGCAAGAAATCAACTACAGCCAATTGGGACGCGAAATCGGCATAACCCCTCAAACTTCAAAGCGGTGGCTGAAAATTCTGGAGGCAACCTTCCAGTGGTTTGAGCTGCCCTCCTTTTCCGGTAATTTGGTCAAGCGCGTCTCGATGCGTCCCAAGGGGCATATTACCGATACCGGTCTTGCCTGTTATCACGCGCGGGTTTCATCGCCCAGAATGCTCGCTTCCAACCCGCTGTTCGGTTCTTTGTTTGAAAGCGCCATGGTGCAGGAACTCTATAAACAGGCCGCCGCCTCGGGCATCAGACCCGCATGGTATCACTGGCGATCATCTGGCGGAGCCGAGGTTGATCTGCTTCTGGAAAAGGACGACGTTATCTACCCATTTGAGTTCAAACTGACTACCAAACCATCCCGCCGCGATGTGTCAGGCATAGCAGCCTTCAAGGCCGCCTATCCCGGACGGAACATCAGTAAGGGGGCGGTGATCTGCGCGGTCGAGAAGCCATACTGGATCACGGATGATGTCATGGCAATTCCGTGGAATCTGGTTTAATTAGATTCGCCAGCTTCAGACATAGTGGATAGCCGAAAACCAATCCGCGTTTGAATGTTAACGCTTGACTGTGCCGTTATAAGTACAGATAGGGAGGTTGCCATGTTGCCGTGGGAGTTGTACGAGGCGGTTTCGGATACGCTCGAAGTGTTGGGGGATAAAGAGCTGATGACTCAATTGCGTCAAAGCATACAGGAGATGGATTCCGGCAAGCTCATCTCCTGGCAGGATGCCAAACAGGAGCTTGACTTGTGAATTGGCAGGGTTTCGCAGTATACGGGCTGTTGGGCAACGCTACCGCATCATTTATCAGATTGAGGTTGTTAGACGAGTGAAAGCATCCTGAATAAAAAGTCAGTGAGTTTTAGCCGTTGGAAAAAGGAGACAAAATGCCTAAAGGGAGCCGTACAACATTATTCGTAAGCTCTACATGTTACGACCTTGCTCAGCTGAGAACCGACCTACGAGATTTTGCGGAATCCATGGGTTTAGAGCCAATGTTGTCAGAATTAGACACCTTTCCAGTCGATCCTTCGCGAGATACTGTGGAAAACTGTATTGATGCAGTACGAACACGTGCCGACGTCTTCTTGCTTGTAGTGGGCGGTCGTTACGGTTCCATTAATGACACAGGAAAGTCGATCACAAATTTGGAGTATCTTGAAGCTGCGGCAAGGGGAATACCAAAATATGTGTTCGTTAAAAGTGAGATTCTTTCATTGCTCCCCATTTGGCGAGACAATCCCGATGCAGATTTCAGCTCAACCGTTGATACACCCAAGCTTTTTGAATTTGTTTCGCACCTAAGAGATAATGGCGAAGTCTGGGTCTTTCCGTTCAATAATGTACAGGACATTACAAGCACACTTCGAAAGCAGTTGAGCTATCTCCTTGCTGATTGTCTTGAAATACGTTCAAAAATGCTGACGGTTGAGGTTTCATCTCTACAACTTGGGCCTGAATCACTTCGAATATTTGTCGAAAAACCTAAAGGGTGGGAATATCTTGTTTTCGCTAAGCTGTTACAGGAGCGGATTCGATTACATGAACACAAAAAACTTGATGCCGAACTGGGAATAAGTTTTGGCCCTGTAATAGACCTTCTTGATCGTCCTAAGGCATTTAAATGGGTCTCTGGAAAATGCGCCCAAGCTTCGCAGACGGTACAGCACTTATCGCTTGCACTTAACTCAGGTATTGAAAAGGCCGTAGGTGAGCCAGGTGAGCCTGGTGATATCCACAGAATAGTACATCTTGCTTCAAGAATTGCTGACGGCTACTCTCAGATCCTAGATTGGACACTTGAATTTAGTCGGCTGAATGTTGAGCCCGAATTGAAAAATCTCATGGCACTCGCGGGGATGCTTTCGGCCAGCATGCTCAATGAGATTGAGACTTATGCCTCGAGTTTGTACGACAAAATATGCGAGGTTATTGCAAGCCCTCCTACCGATAACATCGTAAAGTTTACGCTCACATTCACAGCGCCAGACACGACGGACTTCTTTAAGGAAATGGAGAGACTTCAGTTGTCGTCGTAAGGTGTAAGCATGAACGGTACCGAAAAAGTTGACCGTGATTTGATGTTGAAAAATATTACAAATACATATGGCAAGCCACACAGGACTTATGATGTGACAGATAACATACAAATGAAAATAACAGAATGGCGCGTATATGACTCAATTATTACTTTAGAAGATTGGAGATTAGAAGGAGTTGTAATGTTTTGGGTTAAACTAAACGCGCCCGTCAATATGTCATTAGGCTTTTAAAAAACCTTCGTGGTGTAGATATACTCATTTGACAAAATCTAGGTTAACCAACGGCGAGAACAACCAATATTCAACCAACGGCAGCACCGGTCAGCGGGAAAATGCCCTCGCCGACCGGTGTGCCTTGCCACGTTAAAATTTGACAGGAGAACATCATGAACACAACATATATTTTACGTCAATCAGATAATCTGGTGTTTACTACCGATAGTGAAACATTTACCTTTACGGCCAGGAGATTAGCTGATGTGAAGCGCAGGGCATTTCGTAAGCAGTTCCATGAAGATTCCAATCTGCGGCTTGAGGATGAGAGCGGTAAAGTTGTCAGCATTAAGCGCAGCGGTTTCAAATGGGAAGATAAATAATAATGCCGTAACGATATCCACTCAAAAACCTGGAATGTGAGGCGATTTAGTCACCTCGTAACCAATCCCCCAGGCAAATAACAGAACCATAGGAACTCTTGCCCTCCATATTTTCACTTGCCAACCACTATGTATTTTAGTATCCATAGTTACAGTAACCACCATTACTAAGTCTGGCGGGCCACATGAAATTCTATGATCGAGTTGATGAACTGGCAGTCCTTGAAACCATGCAGACCCAGTCGGAGCAAGCCGGGCGGATGACCGTTATTACCGGACGGCGCCGGGTTGGCAAGACCATGCTCGCGCTTGAATTTGCCGCCAAACGCCGCCATTTGTATCTGTTTGTCTCCAAAAAATCAGAGGGGCTGCTGTGTGAGGAGTTTGCCGAAGAAATCCGGGCGCGGCTGAACATCCCGCTGTTTGGCGAGATTCGTCATTTTCGCGATCTGTTCGCGCTCCTTATCGAGGCGGCACGGACTGAACCATTGACCGTAGTGCTGGATGAATTCCAGGAATTTTATGCCATCAATCCGGCGGTATATTCGGAGCTGCAACGGTTGTGGGATCTCAACCGGGCCGCTTGCAAGCTGCACGTTATTTTCATCGGCTCCGTCCAAAGTCTGATGCGGCGCATTTTTGAGGAGGCGCATGAGCCGCTCTTCGGTCGTGCCGACCGAATCATGCTGCTGCAACCATTCCCTGTGGCAACCGTATGGAACATTTTGCAGGATCATGGCGTGACCGATGTATCCGAACTGTTCTTTATCTGGGCGTTGACTGGCGGTCTCCCTAAATATCTTGATGCCCTGGCTTCGGCTGGCGCCCTGACAAAGGTTAAGGCTCTGGAGTTATTCCTGTCGCCTCACTCTCCCTTTCTCAATGAAGGCAAAAACCTGCTGGTGGAAGAGTTTGGCCGGGAATATGGTACGTACTTCTCTATTCTTGAGCTGATCGCCTCGGGCAAAACATCACGCCCTGAAATTGACTCCACGCTTGGTATTCACTCAGGTGCATATCTTGCGCGACTTGAACAGGAATATGCCGTGATTGCCGCAATTCGTCCGCTGGGAGCGACACCGGGGAGTCGAGTGATCAAGTACGTCATATCCGATAATTTTCTCAGTTTCTGGTTTCGATTTGTCTTCCGCAACCGTTCCGCTGTTGAGACCGGCAATTTTGTTTATCTGCGCGAGGTTGTCGAACGGGATTGGTCTACCTGGTCTGGCCGGCTGCTGGAACGCTATTTTCAAAATCTGGTGGCGTCAACAGGGCAGTATAACCGGATTGGCAATTGGTGGGAGAAGGGGAATAAAAACGAAATCGATCTTGTCGCGGTAAATGATCTGAAAAAGATCATACTGGCGGCAGAAATCAAGCTCAATCCCGGTCGGGCAAGTATGGCTGAACTAAATCGTCGGGTGGAGCGGCTTAAGGATGCCTTTCCCGGCTATGCTGTCACCTGCCGGATTCTTGGCGTTGAGAATGCGCACGATTTTTTGTGAGCGGCGCAACACAAATACAAAGAAGAACAATACAAAACCAGGAGCTGTAATGAAGTTGACAGACGAACAAACCCGAAAACTGAATACGTACATCATCGAAGCTACCGGCCTGAAATCCTTTCAGGTTGAACATACTGTTGAGCTGCTGCAGGAAGGGGCAACGGTTCCCTTTATCGCCCGCTACCGCAAGGAGTATACCGGCGAGCTGGACGAGGTGCAGATTCGCACGGTGGAGGAGCAGTTCGCCTATTTCTGCGAACTGGAAGAGCGCAAGGTCACGGTACTTAAATCCATTGACGAACAGGGAAAACTGACGCCCGAACTGCGGGAGCGGATCGAAAGCTCCCGCCAGAAAACCGAGGTGGAAGACCTGTATCTGCCGTACAAGCCGAAGCGGCGCACCAAGGCGACCATTGCCCGGGAACGGGGGCTGGAACCGCTGGCCGACATCATTGCGGCCCAGGAATTGTCTGCCGGTACGCCGGAAGAAGCGGCGCTTCTGTTTGTTGATCCTGACAAGGAGGTTCCGGATGCAGCGGCAGCGCTGGAGGGGGCGGGACATATCCTGGCGGAACGGCTTTCCGATGATGCCGACGCGCGCGCCATGGTGCGGCGCCTGACCGGCGAGCAGGGCATTATGACCTCACGGGTGGCGACCGAATTCAAGGAGCAGGTCACCAAGTTCGAGATGTATTACGATTTCCAGGAACCGCTCAAGGCGATTCCGTCGCACCGGATGCTGGCCATGCGGCGCGGCGAAAAGGAGTCGGTGCTGTTTCTGTCGATCACCGCGCCGGTGGAGCAGATTCTGGCGGGACTCAAGTCGCGCCTGATCCTGCGGCGGAGCAGCATCTTCACTCCGCTGCTGGAGCGGGTGGCCGAGGATGCCTACAAGCGGCTTATTGCTCCGTCCATCGAAGTGGAGCTTCGGCTGGAGAGCAAGGAGCGCGCTGACGAGGCAGCCATTACGGTGTTTGCCCGCAATCTGCGCGAGCTGCTGCTGGCTCCGCCCGCCGGGGGAAAACGGGTATTGGGGATCGACCCCGGTTTCCGTACCGGTTCCAAGCTGGCAGCGGTGGATGCAACCGGCCGCTTTCTTGAGCATGTCACGGTGTATCCGCACATCGGCGAGGGGCGCATTCCCCAGGCAAAGCAGGATCTGCTCCGGTTGGTTGAAACACATGACATCGAAATGATTGCCGTCGGCAATGGCACCGCCGGGCGAGAGATGGAAATCTTCGTCAAGGAAACCCTGGCCGGGGTTGGAAAACACCTTCCGGTGGTGTCGGTCAGCGAGGCGGGGGCCAGCGTCTATTCGGCTTCGGAAATCGCCCGCGAGGAGTTTCCCGAGTTGGATCTGACGGTGCGCGGCGCGATTTCCATCGCCCGCAGGCTGCAAGACCCGCTGGGTGAGCTGGTCAAGGTCGATCCCAAGAGCATCGGGGTCGGCCAGTATCAGCATGACGTCAACCAGGCGATGCTGAAAAAGTCGCTGGACGGCGTGGTAGAATCGTGCGTCAACTACGTGGGGGTCGATCTGAATACGGCGTCGTGGGCGCTGCTCTCCTACGTGTCCGGAGTCGGGCCATCGCTTGCCAAGGCCATTACCCGCTACCGCGACGAGAACGGCTCGTTCGAGTCACGCAAGGCGCTTCTCAAGGTACCCCGTTTCGGGGTAAAAGCGTTCGAACAGGCGGCGGGCTTCCTGCGCATTCGCGGCGGCAAGCACCCGCTGGACAACAGCGCTGTCCATCCCGAAAGGTATGCCCTGGTGGAGGCGATGGCCGCCGATCTGAAAATATCGCTGGCGCAGCTGATGAACGATGCCGTACGGGTGGCCGAGATCGACCTGAAGCGCTATGTAACCGGTGAGGTCGGCCTGCCGACGCTGAATGATATCGTAGCCGAGTTGAAAAAGCCGGGACGCGACCCGCGCAGCCAGTTCCAGACGGTGGCTTTTCGGGATGATATCCGCGAGATCGGCGACCTGAAAGAGGGGATGATCCTGCAGGGGGCCGTGACCAACGTGACCGCGTTCGGCGCCTTTGTCGATATCGGTGTGCATCAGGATGGCCTCGTGCATATCAGCCACCTGGCCAACCGCTATATCAAGGATCCGAACGATGCCGTCAGGGCGGGGCAGATCGTCAAAGTCAAGGTGCTGTCCGCAGACCCCCAGCGCAAGCGGATTGCGCTGTCCATCAAGGAAGCGGAGCAGGGCGGTAAAACGGCGAATTGATTCTTTCGCCGGTAACAGGTGGAAATAAAACTGAAGTCAGGAGTCTGTGGTAATGGAAGAAAGACAGGGTATCAACAAGCTGAGGCGTCCGGCGGCAGAGTCGAGCGCGGACAGGATGGCAGTCCGGAAGATGGTCAAAGTTGCGCCTCTGGTGGAGGATGCATCGCCCGAGGTTGCGCGGGAGAATATTGTCAAGGAGATGATGAGAATCTTCGACGGTCTGCTGGGGTGCTCATCGAAGCGTGCCGGGGTAAACCTTGCCATGATAAAGACCGCGGCGAAAGGGAATCCGAAAGCCGAAAAGGTCAAACCGGAAAGCGGGACTCAGCGGCGGTTGGAACAGGAAATCTACCAGTTGGTCAAGAGGCTGGTCGAGCTTGATTCACCCAACACCGGCTACGCCGTCAACGTCCTTGTCAATAACGTGGATTATTACTACAACAAGGTCAACGTACCGCTCTCGTTCGGGACCTTTCTTGGTTCACTGGTGTCGTATCTGGAAGGGCATGACTGTCTGAGCATCTGCCCCGATGAAATGGCGAAGCTGAAAACGCTTCTCGCCCGGGGATAACCGGCGAGATGCTGCATGCACCTCACGATGCATGCATGCCGCTCTTTTTCGATTGTTTCAGGTGGGCCAGAAAGACGGCATGGCGGAGCCCTCCCCGGCCGGGGCGCTCGGTCGTTACGGTGAAGCCGGCACTTTGCAGGCGTTTGTCAAAGCTTTCATCATACTGTTCCCCCCACACCGCCACGGTTCCGCACGGCTTGAGGGCGGCCCGCATGTTGTCGATGGCCCGGCTGCCGTAGAGCGGGTCGTTGCTCGGGTGCGTTTTTGCATGGGGGCCGCGGTACAGGTCGAGCACAATGGCGTCGAAGCGTTCATCCCCTCCGTTTACCGCACTCCGCCGGATCAGGTGGGCTACATCGCCGATTTCCACCGTTACCCGCGGGTCGTCCACGGCATTTCCTGTCAGTGCCGCCAACGGTCCCCGGCACCATTCACGCACGACCGGATTAAGTTCTGCGACCACGACCCGGGCTGAAGCGGGCAGAGAGTCCAACACTGCCCTGAGCGTAAAACCCATGCCAAGTCCGCCCACCAGCACCTGTGGAGCGTCAGCTTCCTTCAGGTGGCCGCAGCCGAGCTGACCGAGGACTACTTCCGAGCGGTTTGCCATGCTGTTCATCAGGACCTGGGACCCGATCATGATCATGAAGTCCTTCTCGCCGCGCTGGCGCAGCTCTAATGCCCCTTCGTCCGTCATCCTGCTTTCAATAATTTTCCAGGGCTGCGCCATGGTGTTCTCCTGTCGTTAACCAGAAAAAACAGTTATCCACGAAAAGCACGAAATACACGAACGAAATATGAAATATATACGATTTCACGGTGTCACCTGCTTTGTGAACTACTATTTTGCTGTAATGGCTTTGTTTTTCGTGTCTTTTCGAGATTTTCGTGGACTCAAAAGGTTTAGTGTTAACTGTTGGCTGCCGGGACAGTCTTTATCCGCGGAATGAGTCCCGGATCGACGGAAGCCATCCGTTCTTTGCCGCACTCCTCCAGAGCTGCTCTCATCCGTTCCGAATCGGCGATAAGGGCGCAGACATCGACCCATTGGCATTGGTCAGGGACGCGGCGTAAATAACCGGCTCCACCCGTGAGCAGGCTGACGGCTCCACCGAAATTCCCGTTGCGCCAGTGATGCAGCGCTATAGCTATCTGGATAATCCCTTGATAAAAGTCGCGCATTTCACCGCTCTCCCCTATCCAGAGATCTTCCACGGTTTCGTGACATTCATACCACTCGCCCAGGTTAAACTCACGGATTCCCTGAAGTAGTTGTCCCGGAGGCGCGTCTTCACATGATCTTTTCATGTCAGCTCCATCTGTCTGTTGTATAACCCACCAAACCGGTCGGCAATATTGCGAAAAGATAACGGTAAATGGTACTATACAGGGAGGAGTTGAAAGGTAAAAGCCTGAAGTGTATGTCAGGCTTGGGAAGGAGAGGGATATGAACATCCTCGAATGCACGTTGAAGATGAAACGGGAAACACAGGCGCATTATGAACAGCTTGCGGAGGTTGCGACGGATACGGATTTGAAACGTCTGTTCTCCCTGATGGCGGCAGCCGAGGCCGAGCATATTGCAAAGCTCGCTGCTGTGAAAAACGATCAGGAAACCGAACTGGTGCTTGATGTGAACAGGCTTGAAGAGAGTGTCTGCGTCTACAGTCCGCATATTGATCCGCGCCATCTTGCCGATGCCTTGCGCAACGACCCGGACGCCTATCGTCATGTCGTTGCGGAAGAAGAGGGGATGATCGAGTTTTTCGATCAGTTGAGTAATCAGGCTGAAAGCGAAGAGTTGAAGAGAATCTGCCGGTTGCAGGCTGACAAAGAGCGCGAACACCTGACAATGCTTGAAAATATCTATTTCTTTGTCGAAGAGCCACGGACATATCTTGAGTGGGGTGAGTTCAGTAACCTCAAAAGTCTTTAGTGGCCGGGAAGGGAGCAGAAGTCATGACAGCCAGCAGCTATGAGCGGGTATGCTACCGGACGGAGCAGCAGGATGAGCATGTTCCTCTCAGCAATTTGAGGAGCGGCCAGCTTGGCTATTCTTTTGGCTGTACGCGTGAAGGAGTGACCGTGCAGGTGAGGCTGGTCAACGGCGAACTGGATTCATGGAGCCGGGAGGAGTGTGTTGAAGCGTTCATGGAGCCGGTCTGTTAGCCGTTGCGGGTGATGACTTCTGGCCCGGCAGGTGCTATAAAGATGTGTAACGATGCAGAAAACGGAACAGCAATGAAATGGAGGAACATGATGGAGGGGATCAAGCGTTTTTTTGCCACGGAGGACAAGTTTGCCCGTCATTCCGGCATCGAACTTGTTGAGGTGGGATCCGGTTGGGCGAAGGCCAGCATGAAAATCGAGCCGTTCCATCTGAACGGAGCCAAAACAGTTCATGGCGGCGCGATGTTCACGCTGGCCGATTTTGCTTTTGCCGTGGCCTCAAATTCCCATGGCATATTGGCCATGGGGATAAATACCAGCATGTCCTTCGTGAAAGCGGCTCTGCAGGGTGCCTTGTATGCCGAGGCAAAGGAGCAGTCGCTCAATGCCAGGTTGGCATCGTACGCAGTGACGATCACCGATGATGCGGGTGATGTGGTGGCGCTGTTTCAGGGGATGGTGTACCGGAAAAAGGAATCGATAATTCCGGTTGAGTAGGAAAACAGGCCTGAGTAGTACCACACTTCCGCACCTCCCTTCTCCCTGAGGGAGAAGGTGGCCGAAGGCCG
>Ga0154471_132_pt4 | contig 20552 bp, 17 predicted proteins | sample RifGroC2_FD_115950 | JGI IMG/M metagenome (GOLD analysis project Ga0154471, IMG submission 115950) | Geobacteraceae bacterium GWC2_53_11
AAGATGTCATTCCTATTCTTCGCGAGTTACGGGATGTGTCATGTAATGATCCTTCCTGTAGTTGGTGCCTGAATATTCATAATCCGGCTCAGCAGTTGCAAAAGTTTTTCGGCTACCCCACCTATCGTGCAACCCCTGCAACCGTTGATGGCACAAGCCTGCAGGAAGCGATTGTTCGCTTTGGCATGAGTGACAAACCCCAGCTCGCCATACTGCCCACGGGAGGCGGCAAATCCCTTTGCTACCAGATACCGGCCCTGGCGCGTAACTTCCGGCGGGGTGTCCTTACCATTGTCATCTCACCCCTGCAAGCGTTGATGAAGGATCAGGTTGATGGTCTGGCTTCGAAGACCGGCACCATGTTTTCCGCTGCCATTTACGGCATGCTTACGCCGCCTGAACGTGGTGAAATACTGGAGCGGGTGAGGCTGGGCGACATAGCTATTCTCTATGTATCGCCTGAGCAGTTGCGCAACAAGTCTCTTGCTGATGCCATAAGCCAGCGTGAAATCGGCTGCTGGGTATTTGACGAGGCCCACTGTTTATCAAAGTGGGGCCACGACTTCCGACCGGATTATCTTTACGCCGCTCGCTTTATCCGAGAGTTCTCCCAGCGGCAGCAGACACCAATTCCGCCAATTGCATGTTTTACCGCAACTGCCAAACGTGACGTTATGGAAGAAATCACCGACCATTTCCGGCGAGAACTGGGACAGGAACTGGAGGTTTTCGAGGGTGGCGTAGAACGTCAAAATCTTTCATTTGAAATCCAGCTTATACAAGGCGCTGAGAAGTATGAACGTATTCACGAGATCCTGGCTGACCGTCTTCCGCGACCGGAGATGGGCTCTGCGGTGATTTACGCAGCGACGAGGAAGGAAACGGAAAAAACCAGGGACTTCTTGCTCAAGAAAAACTGGTCGGTTGAGGCATATCATGCCGGGCTGGAAACTCCGGAAAAGCGACGGGTGCAAGATGAATTCATCGGAGGAAAGACGCAAGTTATCTGTGCCACAAACGCCTTCGGGATGGGAATTGACAAGGACAATGTCCGGTTGGTGATCCATGCGAATATCCCTGGCTCTCTCGAAAACTATATACAGGAAGCGGGGAGGGCCGGCAGGGATACCAAGGATGCTGAGTGTGTCCTCCTATACAGCGAACTGGATATAGAGACCCAGTTTCAGTTGGGCGCCATGTCGCAACTTAGCCAACACGACATCAGTCAAATCCTTCGGGGATTGCGTCGAGCCAAACGTGGCAAGGACAATGAGATAGTCATTACCGCCGGGGAGTTGTTACGGGATGAGCAGGTTCATACCGGCTTCACAACCGAAGATCAAATGGCCGATACGAAAGTGAAAACAGCTATTGCATGGCTGGAACGGGCTGGTTTGGTTGAGCGCAACCAGAATAATACCCGGGTATTCCAGGGGCAACCGTTAGTCAGAAATTTAGAAGAAGCAGAAGTGAAAATATCTTCTCTGAATCTTTCTGCATCAAAAAAGAAACAGTGGCTTGCGGTTCTAAGCGCGTTGTTTAACGCTCGAAAAGATGAAGGGATGAGTGCTGACGAATTGGCTGAGTTGCCTGAATTCAAAGCGCAAGCCGGTGAGGCCCCGGAGCAGCGAACTGTTGCCGGCGATACAAAGACGGTACTGAGGGTTCTACATGAAATGACCGAAGCGGGGTTGATCAAGCAGGGTGTTCTCTTGAACGCCTTTATCCGATACAAGGTCGGTGATCATTCCCGCCTGCGCTTTGACAAAGTCTGTACCCTGGAACAGGCTATGCTTAACTTGATGCAGGAATCAGAACCGGATGCCGAGGGGTGGCTCGATCTCTCTCTGCGACGTCTCAATCAACGACTTGTCGATTCCGGGCATGAAAGTCTTCCCGAGATTTTGAGAAACCTGCTGAAAAGTCTGTCTCTCGATGGGAAGGGATTGGCGGGGAATCGTGGCAGTCTTGAATTCCGCTATCTGGGACAGGATCACTACCGAATTAAACTGAACCGTGATTGGGCGGCTCTCCTTACCACCGCCGAGCGCAGGCGTGATGTAGCACGGGTGGCATTGGAAGCTCTGTATGCCAAAATTCCGGATAACACTGTTGCTAGCAGCGAACTCCTGGTCAACTTTTCATTGGATGACATTTCTCTTGCGCTGCGAGGGAATCTGCTTCTCCATGGCCAAGTGAAGGACGTTCTAGCGGCCATTGATCGTGCTCTCATGTTTCTCCATGAGCAGCAGGTTATCATTCTTCAGCAGGGGCTTGCGGTTTTCCGTCAAGCCATGACAATTCGGATTATGCAGGAGGAGAGCAAGCGACGATATAGTAAAGGTGATTACAGCCCACTGGAACAGCATTACAAGGAACGTATCTTCCAGGTCCATGTAATGAACGAATATGCTCGACTTGGACTGGAAAAGATTCAACAGGCGATAAACCTGGTGTCAGCATATTTCACTATGGATCGTACCAGCTTTGTTCAGCGCTATTTCTCCGGGCGCAAGGAGGTCATAGACCGGGCCACCAGCCAGGCATCCTATCACCGCATTGTTGATAATCTTGTAAATCCGGTGCAGGTCAGCGTCGTAGCAGCACAGCCAGAAGATAATATGCTGGTTCTGGCTGGTCCCGGTTCCGGTAAGACACGGGTTGTTGCACACCGCTGCGCCTATCTTCTGCGGGTGAAACGAGCCCAACCCCGAAATGTACTAATCCTTTGCTTTAACCGCAATGCTGCGAATACACTGAGGCGCCGTCTTCTCGAATTGGCTGGTCCGGAAGCAAAGGGGGTTACCGTGCAGACCTATCATAGCCTGGCGATGCGGTTGACCGGGTCATCCTTTGCTGAGCGAGCAGAGCGTAAAAGGATGGACACGGACGATTTCAAAACAATAATTCCCGATGCAGTTCGTCTTCTGAATGGTGAAATCGAGTTTGCAGGTCTGGAGCGGGATGAACTGAGAGAACGCCTGCTGGCAGGTTATCGGTACATCTTGGTGGATGAATATCAGGACATTGATCGGGACCAATACCAATTGATCTCGGCCATTGCCGGCAGAACTCTCAGTGATCCTGATAGCAAGCTGGCACTTTTGGCAGTTGGTGACGATGACCAGAATATCTATACATTCCGCGGCGCCAATGTGGAATTTATTCGTCGTTTTCAGTCAGACTACCAAGCCAAGACCTTCTTTCTCGTGGAGAACTATAGGTCCTCTGCTCACATCATAGCAGCAGCAAACTGTCTGATCGCCCATAACCGTGACCGAATGAAGACTGAAAATACGATTCGCATCAACAAAGGCAGGGAGAGACTTCCGGCTGGCGGCCCGTGGAAAGATCTTGACCCTGTGGCGCAAGGACGTGTTCAACTGCTGTGTGTGGCCAATGCGGCACATCAGGCAATGGCACTTGTTGATGAATTGTCGCGGCTCAAACAACGGAATCCTTCCCTGCGTTGGTCTGAGTGTGCCGTGTTGTCCAGAACCAAGGATGAATTGGCTCCCGTTCGGGCGCTGTGTGAACAGCGAGGCATTCCGATAATATGGGGGATCGAACGGGATAAAACACCGCCTCTCTATCGTATCCGTGAGGTACGCCATTTTTTTGCCGAACTGCAGACTCGTCACGATGAACTGCTGTCAGCGACAAATCTATTGTCCATAATCGATAAGTTGAACGCGGACCGGCAAACCACTGTCTGGTGGGAACTCTTAAGAGGAATCCTTCAGGATTTACGCGACGAAAGCGGCAATTCACAACTTCCGATGAGTTATTATACGGAATACGTTTATGAGGCTCTCGCAGAACAGCAGCGTGAACAGGCAGTCGGAAGCGGAGTTTTTATGAGTACAGTGCACTCTGCAAAAGGAATGGAGTTCCCCCACGTACTTGTTCCCGGAGGAGGCTGGACTCAAGGAAAAAACCGTCAGGCACAGGAGGAGGAACGCCGTGTCTTTTATGTTGCCATGACCCGTGCTAAGGACACTTTGTGCCTCTTTGAAAGAGCGGATATGCCTAATCCGCATACAGGTCTCATCGAAGGAGATTTCCTGCTGAAGCGTGACCCGTATTTTGTTGCTCCTCCGGATGATCAGGTATTGCGCCGTCGGTACGAAATACTTGCGATGGAAGATATGTTCCTCGATTTTGCAGGACGCAAACGGCCAGGTGACACCGTACATGAACAGCTCGCCGAACTTAGTCCGGGTGATTTCCTTATTGCGGTGCCAAAGGGAGATTACATTGAATTGCACACCGAAAATGGAAATACCATTGCCCAACTCTCTCAAACGGCATTAAAAACCTGGCGTGGGCGATTGGACTGCATCGAGCGGATAAAGATCCTTGCCATGGTACAGCGTTGTGTTGGGGATTCTGGAGAAGAGTATCGTGCACGGTGCCAGTGTGAACAGTGGGAAGTCCCAGTAGCCGAAGTCGTATATTTGGAAAGAGAATAGTAATATTGATTTTTTACTAACATCCTCACTCCATATTTTTCAATCTGAAAAAATCAAGTTCAGCAATCTCCTTAAATTTATCATAAAACGACTCATTAAATTCACGCAAATATTTTGCAACCGCTTCGTTACCGACCAATCTTTTCAAATATGCCTGCATAGATGTCATGTCTATCATTGCGGTACCATACTGTTCCTTCAATGAGCCTATTTCCGTGGACAAGGCAAGACTCTCTTCTTCGAGACGAGCCTGGCGAGCGAGTATTGCCGGTGTTTCCTTCCTGGGTTTGCCTTTATTGACAAGCTGATGTGAGGGCGTTGCTTCCAAAAGCGCCTTGGCATAGTTGGAGTTGAACTTATTCTGATCATTCATCAGCATGGCGGCGATAATTTGCCGGGGCGCGTTCATTCTTTTCAACGCTTTGAAAACCGGTTCCGGTACGGCCTTATCCTTCAGCAAATCGACAGCCTCCGGACAAATACCTTCAAGCAGATTTCTCTTATTTCTGATTGTTCCTATGTCAAGATTCAAGGCACGGGCAAGCTTTTCTTCAGAGACACCTGACTGTACGGCCTTCACAATCATGCGATGTTCCTGAATTGCTGTAAGTCGATTGATGTATTTATTGTAAGTGTAAGTTTCATCATCAGTGGAAATCAGGCAGGAGACGTGCTCCACTCCTAATTCCTTCAGAGCCATTATCCGCAAATGTCCATCGAGCAGAAGATATCCCTTCTCTTTTTTTAACGGAGCGACTACAGGAGCTTCTATAAGTCCCACTTCCCGTATGGAAGAAAGAATTTGAGCATACTTTCTGCATTGTTTAACCGTAATAGAAACGTTTTTGGTGGGGAACAGTTCCATCACGGTTAGTTCAATCAGTTTTTCCTGGAATCCATGTTTAATTGTGTTTGCCATGGCCGCTACCTTTTCAGAAGATCAGTTACATGCTGGGGAATTTCATTCATACCGACGGCTTTCAGTTGATTGGTAAAATGGACGTCCTTCAATAACTGGCGAAGGGCAATTGACGTGTAGTCCAATACATCCTTGATGTAGTTAGACTGAGCCAGCAGTCGTTTCTTCTCCTTGGCTCCCTTTTCATAGGCTGCAATCAAATCTTCTGCGGAAACTTTGGCATGTTCACGATGTGGACTTGAAAGACTTTTGCCGTAATGCTTACGCCTGGAAATGATTTTTTGCGCATCAACAAGCTTTTTACCGGACAATGCCCCCGATTCATACGCTTCTGCCAAAGCCCTCTGAACTGCTGTGTCGTCTTCCGAAGCTATATTCAGCGCCTGATATAAAGGTATTCTTCCTTTTTCAACTGCGTTGATTAGGTATTCTTCTCCCTGCTCAAGCAGGCGGATGATACCGCGAATATAGTCTTTACCAAGATTGGTCTTGGCAGCAATGGCATCATCCGCGTACCCCTGGCTTTTCAGGTACTTGATACTTTGCAGGAGTTCCAGGGCATTACCGTTACGCCGGGCGATATTCTCCACCAGGCTCATAATATGCGCATCTTCTTCACTTACTTCACGAACGACAGCGGGGATTGTCGTTTCTCCAGCAGCAATAAATGCCTCAAGCCTACCCTGTCCACAAACAAGGTCATATTTCTTGCCGTTTTTAACGTCTTTTCTGGAAGCTACCGTTATGGGCCTTTTCAAGCCGACGCTTCGAATGTTTTGCCGTATTTCTTCGGCAATGATCTGATTACGCACACGTGGATTCAAAATGTGAATATCTTCAATGGAAATAAGTACTGTTGCCTCTTGTTCCATCTTCCACCGCCTTGTCGAGAGAGATGTTAACGCTCAAATTCAGCAAATAATCCAACGTATCAGTACGAAAGCTGTCTAGAAATCCTACGTTGTCCTCCGAGAGCTTTATCTGTCCACCTGAAAATTCCAACGCGGGTAGGATATAGTAATCGTGGATTGCTTCATTGCGGGTGTCCATGCGTACCGCTATGGTTATGTCGGGATGAAGACCGTTATCAAAACGGATCTTCCAGCGCCGGGTTCCGGCTGGAGTGGTAAAGCAACGACTGATGACAACTGAAACACATAGATTGTGATTCAATTCCAGCAGGCAGCTTTTATGATCTATGGGAATTTGTCTACCGCAGAGGTTCTCAATGCTGAGAATAACATCAGCCACAATTTCGGCATGAAGGGCTCGCAACCGTTGGTTTATGACAATATACTTATAGTCATGCTCCGGGGTGTAACCGATCATCTGATAGGCCCGCAATAGTCCACCGAAGCGATTACGAAACAGACTGCTGGGTGGTAAACAATCCGCTTCGTCGATTATCAGCGCGGAAAGGCGACCTTGCCTGGCATATAAGTCCCGCAGACCTTGCAATAGTTCTTCGTCGGTAGTCTTTTTGTTTCGTTCCCGGTATATCCCCTGAACCGTGTAGAAACGCTCCAAATCCACTATGGGCTCGAAGGCGCGTTCCTTGCGAACCCACTCGCTTTCCGGATTAGGTTTAGCTCTGCTCTTCATCTTGCCTGACGTGCGGTTGAATAAGTTGTTGCCAACATATTTTTCATTGGTCAGCACTTCGCACACTGTTCCTCGTGACCATGGACGTCCAAAATGTGTTTTCACTCCTTTTGCGTTCAGCTGCGTTGCAATTTCAGTTTCACTTGTCCCGGCAATGAACTGGTCATAAATCCAGATCACAATTCTCCGTTCCTCGTCTGAGCCCGGCATCAGAATCACCCGCTCAGTAAGCAGGCTTTTACGCTGCCCCATTGCTAATTCCTGTTTGGGTCTGCCTGACTCATCCAGCAACATGCGTCGAAGACCAAAACCCGCTACACCTCCCTGCCGGAATCCTTTCGTCACTAGGTTGCATTGTCCCACCCACACCTTCTGAGAAAGTTGACGGCAATAGTCGCTGGCGCTTTCGTCTCGCAGCAGGGTCATAATACGGTCGGCAATATTGCTGGTTAACGTAAGAGGCTTTTCGCAGGACTGACAGAGAACATTTTTGCGTTCCAGTCGCATGCGGTGATAATCAGCCTCACGGCTGTCTACAAACCGTCCCCATCGGCTTTCATCCAGATACAGCACAATATTGAACGCACTACGTCCTTGCTCAACATCATCGATCAAGCTCTGAAACTGTTCCCGCTTTTCTGTGTTTATTCCACTAACGCCCAGATCAGAATAGGTTTTGATAATTTCAATGCCGTATTGAGCGGCATAGGTACGTATTGCACGTTCCTGGTTTTCCGGCGACTCCACCTGCAACTCTGTGGACATACGGATATACATGGCACCCTTCAGGTGCAGGCTCTTTATTTCACCTGGTGTATATGCAGTTCCAGTTTGTTGCATTTTCTTGGAATCTCCCTGTTGCACCTCAATATATTCCAAAATACTTTTAACCAGGAGGGGGCGTATGTCCAGAGAGATCTTGTGGCAGATTTGCCACAAAAAAAAGTTCAACAACCGGGAGTTAACGAAAATTATAGTTAACATGCTGAGAGAGCATAGGATTAAGATTAAACAGGCTGCTCGTGATCTCGACATATCTGTCGAACGGGCACGGAACTGGTATTATAAGAAAACAGGAATGACGGCTGCGGATTTGATGAGGATAATGCGGGAGTATGAGTTTGTCAGATTGGCCGTTGAAAGTTCATTGTTGCTTGAATTCCATGAAACTTGATATCTGAGGAAGAAATGTGGGTGTGAAGTGGAAGTAATATGGAAATGATATGTAATCATAATACATATGTGCTCGCGGCGGAGCCTGCCAGAGTGGCTCGAAGGGCAGCGCTATTTAGTAGTTATGACTAATTTGGCTTTATATGAGGTCATTAATGTGGTATTGACGGAAACATAAGTATGCATGGGGGCTACGGATGATCCTGACTGACAACGAGACCAAAGTTGATCTCCTCAATAATGAAGCGATAGCGGCAACCATTATCCAACTCCTTCAAGATCGGCCTGATCAGCCGGTGACTGTTGGCGTCCACGGTGATTGGGGCGCTGGCAAATCAAGTGTCCTGGAAATGATCGAGGCTGGCTTCGACGGAAATGATAAAGTCCTGTGTCTTAAATTCAATAGCTGGCGCTTCCAGGGCTTCGAAGATGCCAAGATCGCACTCATCGAGGGTATTGTTACAGGCCTAATTGAAAAGAGGCCCGCCCTCACCAAGGCTAGTGAAGCGGTCAAGGATATCTTTCGTCGTATTGATTGGCTCAAGGTGGCCAAGAAGGCCGGTGGGCTTGCCTTTACGGCCTTCACCGGAGTTCCGACGTTAGATCAGATAAATACAATTGTAGGTACGTTAGAGGGGTTTATCGCCGATCCGGCAGGGCTTGCCACGAAAGATAATGTCGAAACAGCCATTGTGGGAGTGAAAGGCCTGCTGAAGCCGAAGGGCGAAGGTGATTCAAACAATGTACCCGAGGAGATTAACGCATTCCGAAAAGCTTTTGATGAACTGCTCGATAAGGCCGGCATTGAGCAACTTGTCGTTCTTATCGATGACCTTGATCGCTGCCTCCCCGACACGGCGATTGAGACACTCGAAGCTGTGCGCCTCTTCGTCTTCACGTCTCGAACCGCATTCGTAGTCGCCGCCGACGAGGCGATGATTGAATACGCAGTGCGCAAGCACTTTCCTGATCTACCAGACACCACTGGCCCACAGACCTACGCCCGAAACTATCTCGAAAAGCTCATACAGGTGCCTTTCCGTATTCCTGCCCTAGGTGACACCGAAACACGCATCTATGTCACGCTTCTTCTAGTGGGCGCCGAGCTTGGCGAAAAAGATGAGGAGTTCATTGCGTTGATCAACGCCGCTCGAGAGCGGCTGAAACGACCGTGGACGTCGGGTGCGCTTGATGCGGCGACTGTCCGAACTGTGCTCGGCGGTAAGGCTGCGCGCGTAAACGTTGCGCTGGCGCTCAGTGATCAGATAGGCCCGATTTTGGCAAGCGGTACGAAGGGCAATCCCCGTCAAATTAAGCGCTTCCTCAACACGCTGGTCTTGCGTCAGCTCACGGCCGAAGCGCGGGGGTTTGGAGGCGATGTCAAATTGCCGGTTCTCGCTAAGCTCATGTTGGCCGAGCGCTTCCTCCCGCGACTCTTCGATCAGATTGCTGCGGCTGCGGCCGCAGCGCCAGAGGGGAAATGTCTAGACCTAGCCGCACTTGAAGAGTCGGCGACCACGAAGGGAAAAACAATGGATGTGGCAAAGCCAGAGAAGCCCCCTGTCAAGGGCGCTGAAACGGCCATAGTCCCACCCAATCTGGAGCCGGTGAAATTGATAGAGAGTGTACTCCTTAGTGAATGGCTTTCCTCGCCTGCCATCAAAGCCTGGGCCGCCGTACCGACAATGCTTGGCAACGAGGATCTTCGTCCATATCTCTTTGTAGCCAAGGACCGAAAGGATTACTTTGGCGCCGCCTCGGTGCTTGGGCATTTGACTACCGTTGTCGATCAGCTCTTCGGTGGCAAATTCGCGGTACAGGGTCTTGAATCCGACCTCAAACGCCTTGCTCCCCCCGAAGCTGCGCAAGTTTTTGAAGCTGTACGTGGCCGTATTGTCGGCGGAGACAGCTTCGAAACTGAACCTGCTGGTGTGGCGGGATTGGCTGTCCTCGTAAAAGCCCATCCGCCACTTCAGGGTAGTCTCGTCGATTTTTTGGAGGCATTGCCCCGAGAGCGACTTGGTCCTTGGGTTTGCAGTGGTTGGGAGGGCGTCCTCAAGGATCAAGACTCGTCTCAACGTTTCGATCAACTCCTTTTGGCATGGAGCAAAGACGGAGGTCAGATGTTGAAAGTGGCAGCCACCGGTGTGTTGCGTACGCGCCAGGATAGGGGTAACTGATGGGCACATCTTCCGCATTTGGCGGCCAAAACGGTGGCACGCCGCTCATTCCGAGCTGGCTTGACGATGGCGGTGCGCCACCGCCGGCTCCGAATGGGGCTCCTCCCGATGGTGGGCAACCAAACGGTCAGCCGCAGGACGTTCCTGCGCCTGGCACACCACCAGCACCGCCCGCGCGCCCGCCTATACCACTTGCGGCCGATTCTACTCGCTTCTCGGCGGCGCGCAACAATCTATCTCGTTTTGCTGGTTCTGGTGGCGATGATCGCAGGAGTCTCGGTCGTGCGATGTCGCACTATGTTGGTTCGTCATCGGGCGGAGCGCGCAACGCAGCCGCAAGGATGGGATCGGCGCGTGGCGCCGGTAGCCGCCTTGTTGGTTTCCTGTACGATGCAGTTGCACGGGGCGCCACCGAGGCCCTTCGTGCGCTCAATCTCGGGGCTCTTGCCGGCCGCCCGATCGAAGAGATTTTTCTCGGCCTGTCGGATTATGTGTGCCCTGACGGCGGTTCGATTGATGAAGGTATCGCTAGGGAAGCGTTCATTGAGACGATCACGGACCTTGCGAGCGCCGGCATAGCAGACCTTGATGGGCTCACCGCAGATCAGATGCAGACAGTGTTCGAGCTTTACGCGACCAACGCTATCGAGGCGCGACTCTGCAATGACATTGGCATGAAAGCAATTACTCTGCCGTCAGACAGCTATGATGCCGCACTCGTCCAGGCGCAACTGAAAGATTTTATACGCCGCGGAGTGGCCGATGCGCTTGCCACAACCCGCACCGCAACTGCCGCCCTCACACCTGACTGTGTACTTCAATTCGTTGGGAGTGTCTATGAGCAGGCGTTCGGGATCTTGCAGATTATGGGTGAAGAAGAAGCGGAGGGCGTATGAGGCGACACGTAATAATAGGTCGGTACGGTCTTGACGACCTCAGTCAATTCCCACTCGGAGAGGGTGAAGTCGAAACCCGACTTGACTTAGTTGTCGGGGAACGATCGCTCGATCATGGTATCGGGTATGCGCTTAACGATCTGGCTCAGCTTGGCGTGTATCCCTCTGAGATCGGCGTCGATGTCCTGATTCTGGCCGCGCATGTCCACGCCGCCGATACCCGTATTTCGCGGACAAGCGAATCCCAAGATGGATGGACGCGTGAAATCCGGCTGATCGTCCCAGTTTCCGATCCGGAACGCTGGACGGATGTCGCACCGATATTCGTCCGGATGCTGAACTTCCTAACAGGCGACCGCTGGTTGCTCGCATTTCGTGCCCGACCACCTCGATTTACACGGGTCGCGCCAGCGTGTCCTGCACGGCTCTTCGGCCCTCTTTTTGACGACCTTGCACTTTTTTCTGGTGGCCTGGACAGTCTCGTAGGAGCAATCAACGCCCTCGAAGGAGGCCGCACACCGCTTTTAATCAGCCACGCTGGTGAAGGCGCAACGAGTGATGCTCAATCCACGATTTTTGATGCGTTGCAAACGCATTATCGTGGTCGCGCCTTCAATCGCTTGCGCCTCTGGATGGCGTTTCCGACAGGTTTCGTTCACGATTCGGCTGGAGAGGATACCACGCGCGGCAGATCGTTCCTTTTCTTCGCTCTTGGCGTTTTAGCAGGCAGTGGCCTCGAAATGCCGTTTACTCTAAAGGTGCCCGAAAATGGCCTGATCGCCGTTAATGTGCCGCTAGATCCATTGCGCCTTGGCGCGCTGAGCACGCGTACAACCCATCCCTTCTATATTGCCCGCTGGAACGATGCGCTCCGAGGACTGGGGCTGAATGGCCGCATCGAGAACTCCTATTGGGACATGACCAAGGGCGAGATGGTGGCCGCATGCGCCAACGGAACCTTGCTACGCCAGCTCATCCCCTCGTCGCTCTCCTGCGCCTCCCCGACCAAAGGTCGCTGGCAAGGTCTTGGTACCCAGCATTGCGGCTATTGCCTGCCGTGTCTTATCAGGCGAGCTGCACTTGTTACGGGTCTGCGCCCCGATCTCGATCCGACCGTCTACACGATCGACAATCTGACAGACCACGTGCTTGATACGCGGCAATCAGAGGGCGTGCAGATTCGCTCCTTTCAACTTGCTATTGATCGACTTCGCGCCAGACCGGGTTTAGCGACGATACTTATCCATAAACCGGGTCCGCTCTTTGATGAATCGCCGGCACGTCAGGAAGCCATTGCCGGTGTCTATGGTCGTGGTCTTGAAGAAGTCAGAGCGCTGCTAGCCGGCGTAAGGACCGGGCCAAGATGACTGAAGGACTTCAGCCCGTTGGAGTGGATTTTCACTGTCATCTAGATCTCTATCCTGATCATGAGGCTGCGATTGCTAGGGCAGAAGCAATGCGCGTTTATACGCTTTCCGTTACCACGACGCCGAGAGCCTGGCCGCGTAATCACAAGCTCACGCGCGACACCCGCTATGTTCGTGCTGCCCTCGGCCTGCATCCGCAGCTTGTTGCCGAGCGCTCCGACGAGCTGCCGTTGTGGGAACGATATCTGCCTGAGACCCGCTACGTCGGCGAGGTTGGACTTGATGCCGGTCCACGCTTCTATAAGTCGCTAGAAGCCCAGAAACACGTCTTTCGCACCGTCCTTGAGAGATGTGCAGAGGCTGGCGGGAAAATTCTCTCTGTCCACAGCGTGAGGAGCGTGGCCGCTGTGCTCGATATGATTGAGTGGTATCTCCCACTGGATCGTGGTCTTGTTGTGCTTCACTGGTTCACTGGCAGTAAAAGTGAAGCGAGGCGAGCCGCCGCCCTTGGTTGCTATTTCTCCGTCAATGCTGAAATGGTTCGGTCGGATCGAGGTCGCGCCCTTGTCGCCGACCTGCCGATAGATCGCATCCTTACTGAGACGGATGGCCCATTTACCCAAATCGATGGGCATCCCTCCGAACCATCCGACATGCACGTGACAATTGACGTAATCGCCCGCGTTCGAAATGTTCCCTCACATGAAATCGCAAGGACAATTCAAACTAACCTTCAAGCCCTCCTGCGTTGATGCCGCCGTCAAGATTGCGACGAGGGTACGTTGATTTGACTCATGAAACTCATGACGCTGTCTTGTTTGTTGACGATAAAGAAAAATTGAGCGAAGCAGCACAGCAGACAGAAGTTAAAACCTCAACTATTGAAGAGGTCGATAAATAGTGGAAGTGAAGTGGAAATAATATGTAGTCATAATACATATCGCATTTGACGCCTCCCGCCTGAAAGTTGATACGGTTTTTATGTTGCAAGACGCAAAGGGTTATTGATGAAGATGGTTGTTGAGGTAGGATCCGTCAAAATCTCTTACTCCAGGAATGTGCAGCTCATCGTCTGTTAGTGATATTCCTGTAACCAGGTCATCGGGACAGTTCAGCACCCTGGCCGGCCGTGGTGGTTTCAGCATAACATAAATATATGGGGCTAAATCTAGCCATTACACGGGGATTCGGATGGATGTTAAGGATAGAAATAGATTGAAGAAGATCATCAAGTTGTCTCATGAACGTTATTTGGCCTCACTTACTGCTGAACAGCTAATTCTTGTTAATCTAGAAAATAGATTTTCTAGAATAAGAAAGGATGTTTCAGACCAGTTAAGGAAGGAGTACGGGTCAGAAAATTCAGTTAAACTGATCCCGAGACTTTCACAGAACGTATTCGGGCTACATGAAGATATGATTCGCCTATCCTTGCCTTTATATGAGTTCGAGAAGGAAATAGAAGTCATAAATAATTACATAATTGAATTTCTGGAAAGAAAAAGAAAGTCAAAATACTCTGGTGAGTGCCAGTACTATGGCGAAACTCTGTTAAATATTTATTTGGATATATTTATCAGTTTGACGTGTCCTGGCACACTAAGAAATATTGAACATAAGCCAGGGTATCTTGTTAATCCAAAGTCCGGTCAATTGCTTGAGCTTGACATCAGTTTAGAAGATTTTAAATTGGCTTTTGAGTTCCAAGGTGAAACACATTACACTGATGAAAAGGATATGGAGAAAGATTCATTCAAATTAGAGCAATGTGCCAGGAATAAGGTGATTTTGATCCCCGTTAACATATTTCAACTTAATTCAGTTACGCTAATGGAGCTAATCGTGAATAGCATAAAAGATGCTATTGCAATACATAGTAAGATAGCCGGAGAAAGCATTGCAGATCAAGGACCTATTCCTCAAACACATCATCGCTTAATGTCATTTAAAAAAGCCTGCCAAAGAATTTACTTGGCTAAACTAATATTCTCCAAGTGTTTAATCTGGATTGATGAATATGCATTGCGATTTGTTGATACACAAAGAAGTAGAAATCCCATTTCCAGTTCTTCTGAGGCTCCGAGACTTGTAAAAATTAACAGTGATATGGATATTGAATACATCTATCGAAGATTGAAGATGGTTTAATTTGCAATGATTGTTTAACCAACATCAGGATCGACCAGCAGTTTTGCTGGTCAGGTTTTGGTGTTGAATTCTGCCCCCACATTGCCCCCGAACAGGTTGAACTGTTTGAAATTAACTGGACTAACTACAGACGAAACACACGTATCCACGGACTGTACCCGGTACTGTATCTAAAGTGAAAGTAATATGGAAATGATATTCAGTCATAATACATTTGACGTGCAAGATGTTCGTACGGTTGTAACTAACCTTTCAGGACTCCCGAAGGTAACATTTCGCATATTACGACGCTTTTGCTTGAACTAGAGCTGGAGTTGTTGCAGGAGCTGGTATTTGAACTGGCACATATTCTTTTTCAAACATGACAAGGAACATTTTCTGCGCGTCGACAATCACAATTGATTTGCCGAGTTTATCCGAAACATAGCGACCAACGGTATGCTGTTTCTGTTCGCTTGTTGCATCCCCGTAATCAAGGGCCTTGTACCGATCCTGGGAGTCCAATATGAACTGCATTACATCGCCGCTGTTCGACATGTCGTCATATACTGCTTTCGACGAACGGAACGTTTTGTACTGGGATTCTCCGCCAGATGATGAACTGCCGGCCAGACTGATCATATTGCCGCCAATGTAAGCAACATCGTTGGCCACGCAAGGAATTGCAAAAATATTGTATCCGCCCAGAGCTGCTTGGGTTGTTGCTGTGCCGGTACAGAAATCACTCATTGTGGAACATCCGGTTGTAAGAAAAAAACATAAAGCGGTCAATGCATAGGCAATATTGTTTGTAATTAATTTCAATTGGTAAGTACCTCCGTAATTAATTAAATATCTTTTCTGCATATATCCATTCTTCATTCAGAGCGAGAATATAATCAATCAGTCCCCTCATAAAAATCGCGAATATCTAGAATAGGGTTTACGACCGTTTAGTATTCTGAGAATGCTATTAAGTTCAGCATAAAAAGAGACGGTATTACTTTCCGCCATTACATTTTGGATAAAAGGCATAATTCGATGTGTTGTATCTACTCATCTTCATTGCTATTAATATATGTCTGGTAGTTGTACATTAATCTAAAGATAGCAAGCGTGGCTGCGATAGCCGTAACTAATGCATAAATAAACACACCATAAGAAACAAACCAGACTATTGATCTTGAAATGACAATAAGCTTATCAACATCTATATTCATTCGATCCATTACAGCAATAATGCAACGATTGTCAGGTAAAACGAAGAAAGTGCTTTTTGAATACAAGGCTAATAATATTGATAGGATTTGTAATGTTACAAAATGGACAAATGTTGCCCCTATAGTTGCAATAATGGAATGTTCTTCTGTCTTGTCAGTTTTATAGATAATATTTTTGAATTCATCATTTCCAAATGTAACAATTATTGCAAAACCGCCTAAAGTAAAACCCGTTAAATTCGGTATTACGGCAGTTACCGTTTCCCACCAACCAGCGTTCAACCACGAATTACTCATTAGTAGAGTGATGATAATCGCAACATGGAAATAAGGAGAGTGCATTACTGCGGAAGTTCCGCCATAAGCATTCCAATATCTTCTAATCATTTTTCTTACGCCAGCATATTGCTTAAATATTGACATATTATTGACGAATGATATCGCTTAACATTCTATCTGCCCCCCTAACAAATATATCATGAGCATTCTCGTCTCTTGAATACCAAAGGTTTTCCTGAAATGGGTGTAGCTGTGTAGATTCTTCCACATGTTTTCCAGCAAGGTCTTTCCCAGAAGCATAAACATATCCATTAGACGCTGCTATTTTGGATAACACTCTTAAGTCATTGTCCGGTTGAATAGATTCTCGACTCTCTGACACATATTCTTGTTTAAGTCTCTTTGCTTTGATATTTCCTAACCGCCTCAAGAGTTTTTGTTCTTCTTCTTCATGATCATCTGGGTTGGGCTTTGTGACAACCAGTTCTAATTTTTCCAATGTATTTATTGCAAATATTCTCTCTAGGCCATCAATTGACGGCTCAACAATAACATCCACCTCCCCGAATTTAGATATAATGTCAGGATGATAGAATAAATTAGTAAAAAATTTAGCAATACTATTAGGTGATATTGATTTTGAATCATAGTAGGTAGTAAAAAAAACACGATGCTTTTTGGGAATAAAGTAAAACATGAAAAACGAAAAATGTGGCTTGAGGGTTTTTAGTACTTCTACCTGTTGCATCGGCTCTACGACTTTTTGTTGTTCAACATCGAACCATGGTTCGTTTGGATTTATATTAAGATATTTAAAAATATAACCCTTGAAGCCCTTAACCTTATCGTTTACATCTAGGAAGTTAAATGTACTTAGAGAGCCATATATATCTCCACGAATAGGAACTCTTCTTTTCATGTTTACTAGTTCCTCAAAAAGTTCAATATATTTTTCAGGACTGTGAGGGTGAATCTTTATATTGATAGCTCCAATAGTCATCTTTAAATCTTTAGCCATAAATGTAACTCCTTAAGTCGTATTTAAAAACAAACTTTTGATTGCCGAAATACCAGGCTGATCAACAACTGCACATATGATTAGAAACAATCGCAATAGTAATTTTACGTATGACTGCAATTGATAACATGAACTTGGTATAATATGAAGTTTTTATTCTGTAGACAATTAACCACACAAGCCAATGTCATGTGATCTACGGTTGTAAAAGGTAAGTTGCTGATCTTGATTGATTGGTAGAAATAAGGAAGATGCTGTTAATGCTTGTTGAGGTAGGAGGATATTCTTACGCTATCGAAGTATACGCGCATAAAATTTATTTCAACAGACTGTTATTTTGTAATTGCAGTGATATAGTTAAATCGTAGGAAAGAAGCATAGACCACTTAAAGGAGGACTTACTATTTATGGAAGAGACTCCACCGGGCTATTTAGTTTGAAATAGGAATCAAGAGCGTTCCGATTGTTACTTGATCGGATAAAAACCTAAAGGTAACCATATGATACAAAAAGAGAAGCCCACCGAATCAACTTGGTGGGCTTTTTAATTACTTGGGTTGCTTGACTGTAACCAAGCCTTCGATCTTCCTGTACGCGTAAGGGGAGATTCTGGCTTTAGTCTTCAGTTGGGATATGTCAGTGAATGGCCTGCTTGCAATGATTTTCTTGACGTATTTCTCTTTGAGACCTGGTAGAGCTTTCAACTCAGCTTCTGTAGCGGTGTTTATATCTAGAAGTTCTGATTTAGTTTCTGACGCTATTGCTTGGGGTGCTTGCTTGTTCGGTGCAACTATACTCTCAGCAGCATAGGCAAGGCCGCCAGTAAGGGTCAGAGCAACAATACAGATAGTCAATATTTTCACAGAATATCTCCCTTTGGTTGGGTAATATGAACCATACTGGCACTATTAAGTAACAGAAAGCTCCCCAAAATTCTGTAGCCTATTAACTACAAAACTTAAATATCAATGGAATGGTATTCGAGATCGCGATCTTTAGTTTTGAAGCTGTGTCAAAAATGCATTCAGTCAAATAAACTTATAAAAGTGTCCCTGCAAATGTCCCAGATATAAATAAAGACCTATAGAGAGAGTCTATAAGTCTTTGTTTATATTGGCGTCCCCGAGTCGATTCGAACGACCGGCCCCTTCCTTAGGAGGGAAGTGCTCTATCCTGCTGAGCTACGGGGACGAAGGTGTAAAGCTGATGAGATATATCAGAGAAGTCGATTCTGTTCAACTTCTTTCAAAAATTAAGCAGTGAAAAAACTCTCCCTTCCGGCAGGCGCTTGCGCCCCTCAAGGAAATCGAGTTCCGCCATGAAGCAGCATTCCACGATTTCTCCCCCCATGCTCTGCACCATATCGACTACCGCAGCCATGGTGCCGCCCGTGGCAAGCAGGTCATCGGCAATCAGAACCCGCTCACCCGGTTTGATCGCATCTTTGTGAATTTCCAGAGTGTCGGTGCCGTATTCAAGGTCGTAGGTTTTGCTGAACGTCTCAGAAGGAAGTTTGCCCGGTTTGCGAACCAGGACAACACCGGCACACAACTTGTACGCCAGTGCCGAACCGATGATGAAACCGCGAGCTTCAACGCCGACAACCTTGTCAATCTTTTTGCCGATATAACGGTGGGAAATAAGGTCAATCATCTTCTGGTACGACTGGGCGTCTTGCAATAGTGTCGTTATGTCTTTGAAGATAATCCCTTTTTTGGGGAAATCGGGGATGTCGCGGATGATGTTTTTTAGGTCATTCATCATTTATGTGTCTCCTTGCTGTTGGATGGCGTCTGGCTCTGCAGGTAAAAAGCCCTCAGCTTTTCAAGGCTTTTTGCCTCAATCTGGCGGATACGCTCCCTGGTAACGCCAAATTGTGTGCCGATGTTATCAAGCGTCAATGGTTCGTTATCGTCAAGGCCGAAGCGGAGCGTCAGAATTCTTTGCTCGTGTTCGGACAGCTTGTTAAAATGGGTGTTGATGAGTTCGTAAATATTTATGTTTTCAATCAGGTCCGTGGGAGGAGTCATGGAGTTGTCTTCAATGGTATCGATGAGCGCAAAGTCATTGCCTTCACCTATCGGTGCCTCTATGGAACAAGTATGCCGCAAAAGCGTCATCAGGCGGCGCACATGCTGAATTTTAACCGTCATGGCGTCGGCAATTTCCTGAATGGACGGCTCCCTGTGCTGCTCCTGGGACAGCCTGCGGGTTACCCGTATCATGCGGCCAATGTCGTCCGATACATGAACAGGAAGACGGATTGTTCGTGACTGGTTGATGAGCGCACGTTCAATTGACTGACGGATCCACCAGGTTGCATAGGTTGAAAAACGGCACTCTTTGGCCAGGTTGAAGCGTTCGACCGATTTGATCAATCCGAGATTGCCCTCTTCAATCAGATCAAGGAAGGGTAAGCCACGGTTTATATAACGCTTGGCAATTTTAACCACCAGCCGCAGGTTTGATTCAATCATTTTGCTGCGGGCGGCGGCATCACCCTTTGCTACTTTCCGGGCAAGTTCCTTCTCGGTGATGGCCGTCAGAAGCGGGGTGCGTTGAATGTCGCGCAGGTATATCTTGATGGCATCATCGAAGCGCTCAAGTTCAACCAGCGGTATTTCTTCTTCGTCCTCATCCTCCTCGTCGGTTTCCTCGTCAAGGAGTAAGAGCGGCTCTTCAATGTCATTGAGTGCTAATGCCGAGAGTCCTATAAGCGGGGCTTCATCGTTACTGTCGAGGGTGGCGAGGGTGTTGTCAAGCATGAGCAGGTCTCTCCGGACTCCGTAATGTTATGCCTGCCAGCCCTGTCTACCGATTAACGGTACAAAGCGGCATGGAACCGAGGGTTCGCGCAGCAACTCACCCTCTTCATTCTTGGTAATGGTAATCAGTTGCTGGTCGATTTCACTTCCAACCGGAATGACCAGGCGTCCGCCCCTGGCAAGCTGTTCAGTCAGGATGGCGGGGACATCGGGGGCTCCGGCGGTAACGATGATGGCATCAAAAGGAGCCTCATCCTCCCAGCCGATCGGGCTTCCTTCGTTATCGTTGATACGGAGCTGAACATTGAAGAGTTTTAGGGAATCCAAGCATTTGCGGGCACGAAGCGCCAAAGGACGAATCCGCTCCGCCGAGTAGACCCTGTCAGCCAGCGTGGCAAGGATGGCGGTCTGATAGCCTGACCCGGTGCCGATTTCCAGGACCTTTTCCGTTCCGGTCAATGCCAGCTTTTCGGTCATCAGGGCAACAATGTAGGGTTGAGAAATGGTCTGCTTCTCGCCGATGGGAAGGGCCTT
>Ga0154471_158_pt1 | contig 19957 bp, 17 predicted proteins | sample RifGroC2_FD_115950 | JGI IMG/M metagenome (GOLD analysis project Ga0154471, IMG submission 115950) | Geobacteraceae bacterium GWC2_53_11
GGTGATACCACGCTCACGCTCTTCAGGAGCGTTGTCGATCTGGTCGAATGCCTTGTACTCAGCCTGACCTTTGCCGGCCAGAACTTTGGTAATGGCGGCAGTCAACGTAGTCTTGCCGTGGTCAACGTGACCAATCGTACCGATGTTTACATGAGTTTTATTACGTTCGAATTTTGCCTTCGCCATGAGAAAGGCCCTCCTGATAGGTTGCTTTAGTATGTTTCTTGAGTTGCTGTTTGTTTTGAAAATGGAGCCCACATCCGGACTCGAACCGGAGACCTCTTCCTTACCAAGGAAGTGCTCTACCTCCTGAGCTATGTGGGCTTAAAACTGGAGCGGGAAACGGGACTCGAACCCGCGACCCTCAGCTTGGAAGGCTGACGCTCTAGCCAACTGAGCTATTCCCGCGCTACCAGACGAAGACTTTTGGAAACCGTGTGGACAGAGCTTGCCAGTTCTAACGACGTTGAGTCTCCTGGGATCACAATGTACCACCGTTTTCCGATGATTATATGGTGGAGGGAGGAGGATTCGAACCTCCGAAGTCGCTGACGACAGATTTACAGTCTGTTCCCTTTGGCCGCTCGGGAATCCCTCCAGGGATGATGGTGCGCTGCTGCATGTTATTTGTAATGTGGAGCCCCGTATCCGAATCGAACGGATCACCTGCTGATTACAAGTCAGCTGCTCTACCGGTATGAGCTAACGGGGCCTGACCATTTCAAACAGAACTTGTGTATTTAAAGAAATTGTCCGCGGAAGTCAAGTATTAATTTGCAAAATAAAAAAATGTGCCTGATTTGTAGCGCACATTTTGCGGGGGTGGTGCAGAAAAAACCCCGTAGTTAGGCAGCTAACAGTGGAAGCAGGGCTTGTTTCGCTTTTCGCAACGCTCCCTCTTCGATTTGACGCACACGCTCTCGCGATATCGAAAAATGGCTGGCAATCTCTTGAAGTGTTAGAGGATCATCCGCTGTAATCCTCTTCTCAATGATATAGCGCTCTTTTTCGTTCAACGTCGAGACTGCTTCAGCAACCTTCTTCTGGAGATTGTGGTTCTCCTGGAAGTCCGCAAGAAGTTCTTCCTGATTGAGGCGGCTGTCTGCAAGTGATTCTAGAGCCGTTGCGCCTTCGCTGCCGGGTATTTCAGCATCGAGTGAACAGTCGCCCTGCATGCGCTGTTCCATTTCAGAGAACTCCTGTTCAGTAACATGGAGTGATTGTGCGGCGCTTACGGTCTCTTCTCCGTTTAATTCATCGTTCATTCCGGCAAGCGAACTTTTTGCCTGACGCAGTTTAAAAAACAGTTTCCGCTGTGCCTGAGTTGTTCCGATTTTAAGGAGGCTCCAAGAGGAGATGATATGGTTCTGAATATACGCCTTGATCCACCATACTGCGTATGAAATCAGGCGGACACCCTTGTATGGATTGAATTTTCTGACCGCCATCATCAGCCCGATATTGCCCTCCTGGATGAGGTCGAGCATTTTGAGGCCATAGTGCCGGAATTCATACGCGACCTTCACAACAAACCTTAAGTTGGAAGTGATCAGAGTGTGTGCGGCCGCCAAGTTTTTCTCTTCAAAAAATGAAATGGCATGCCGCTGTTCCTCTTCTTCGCTCAGAAGGGGAAATCTACGAATTTCATTTACATAAAGACGAAGACTGTCAGTTACTACAGGCAATTGGGCTACCATGACTCTTTACCTCTTTTGGGAAACGTTAGCACTCTGCTTGGGTGACTGCTAAAACATACCAAGTGATCCCAAAAAAATCAAGTGGTTGTTTGAGTGTTGTGACGTGTGTTTTAAATACTCCTTCACTCCATAGTGCCAGCTGCAAGCATTTCTCTTGTATTATGGTTCCGGTGCGCTATAAGCTTTGACGTATGAAGGCATCAATGAACATACGCATAACATTGCTGGCACTTTTTATCGTTGCCGTCAGCCTGCTGCATTACCTGACGCCGCTCAGTTTGCACTACCTACACGACATTTTTCAGCGCCTTTACTACCTGCCCATCATTCTGGCTGCCATCTGGTTCGGGCTGCGCGGCGGGCTGGTCTGCTCGCTTGCTGTCAGTATCGTCTACGCTCCCCACGTCCTTTTTCAGTGGGGCGGGCATATGATCCTTGAGCTGGAAAAATACCTTGAAATTGTTCTCTACAACATTGTCGGCGGAGTGACTGGCTTGCTTTCGCAGCGCGAACGTGAACGCACGGAACAGCTGCAAAAGACCGCCGAAGGGCTTGAACAGTCCTACAAAAAGTTGCAGGAGCAGTCGGAGCAGCTGATCGCGATTGAAAAAAACCTGCGCAGTGCCGAGAAGCTTTCCACTCTGGGCGAAATGGCCGCCGTGCTTGCCCACGAGATCCGCAATCCGCTCGGTTCCATCCGCGGCACAGCCGAAATTCTCAGGGATGACTACCGGCCGGGCGACCCCAAATACGAGTTCATAGATATTCAGATTAAAGAGACGGAGCGTCTCAATCGGGTCGTAGAGGAGTTCCTGCGCATGGCTCGGCCCGTGGCGACGGAAATGGTGCGGTGCCGTGTTCAGGATGAACTGGAAACGGTTGCCCTACTGGTGGCAAACGACGCCAACGAGCGGAAGGTCACGCTTGTTCTGGAGCCGCCGACCGTTGATATGGTTGTTAAGGGGGATGGTGAAAAACTGCGCCAAACCTTCCTGAATATTGCCCTCAATGCTCTCCAGGCCATGCCGGATGGAGGGCGTCTTGCTATCTCGACGTCAGTGTCTCGGGATAATGAGGCAGGGATTATGGGTGAAATCAGATTTTCCGACAGTGGAAAAGGAATCGGTGCGGAGTCTCTTGACAGAATCTTTGAGCCGTTCTTTACCACCAGGCCGGATGGAACCGGTCTGGGGCTGTCCATTTCAAAAAAAATCATTGAAAGCCATGCTGGGACGCTACAGGTCGAGAGTGTCGTGGGGCGGGGGACAACCGTTCTGATCAGACTGCCCCTCATTCAGGCATAAGGACATATCATGGTACCGAAAATACTGGTTATAGATGACGACACTTCGCTGCGGCGTGTTCTGGAATACAACCTCCAGGAAGCGGGCTATCAGGTGGTGTCTGCCGAAGATGGTGAAAAAGGGGTGCGCCTGTTCGCGGAGGAAGCTCCGGCACTGGTGATCACTGACATGAAAATGCCCGGCATGGACGGCATGCAGGTTCTTAAGGCCGTCAAGGAACGCTTGCCCGAGACGCTGGTAATCATGATCACCGCTTTCGGCACGGTGGATATCGCTGTGGAGGCAATGAAAGCAGGGGCGTACGACTATATTACCAAGCCGTTCAACCGGGATGAATTGCGGTTGACTGTAGCCAAGGCGCTTCAGTTCAGCGGGGTATCAGCAGAGAACAGGCGTTTGAAGAGCGAACTGGCCGATAAGGCTGACTATCGTACCATTGTCGGTTCCTCGAAGGCCATGGAGCGGGTGTTCGAGATTGTGCGCAAGGTTGCGGATACTGATGCGTCAGTGCTGATAACCGGCGAATCCGGCACCGGCAAGGAGCTGGTGGCACGGTCGCTTCATCATCACAGCAGCAGGCGTAATGCGCCCTTTGTTGCCGTTAATTGCTCCGCCATTCCTCGCGATCTACTGGAAAGCGAGCTGTTCGGGCATGTCAAGGGTGCGTTCACTGGTGCGATCAAGGATAAGGTTGGTAAGTTCCAATTGGCCGATGGCGGTACCCTTTTTCTTGACGAAGTCGGCGAACTGCCGCTTGAGCTGCAACCAAAGCTGCTCAGGGCGTTGCAGGAGAGGGTGGTCGAGCCGGTTGGCGGGACAAAACCGCTTAAGCTGGATGTGCGGCTGGTGGCAGCCACTAACCTTGATATAGAAAAAGCGCTGGCTGAATCGACATTTCGTGAAGATCTCTACTATCGTCTGGCGGTTATCCCGATCCATCTGCCGTCACTGCGAGAACGGCAGGATGATATTGACCTGCTGGTACGTTATTTTTGCGGGAAGCATGGCGCCGATAGTGTGCGCTTTGATGCCGGAGCCATGGCCGTACTGCGTTCCTACCGGTGGCCGGGCAATGTGCGGGAGCTGGAAAACCTGGTTGAACGCCTGCTGATCATGCGGGAAGGCGATAATATAACGCGTGATGAACTGCCGGATAAGATGCGCTCCAGCGGTGCCGTTGTCAGTGCTCCGGCACACAATGTCAAGGTTATTAATCTGCCTGATGAAGGTTATCCGCTGGAGCAGCTCGAACGGGAAGTTGTGGTGGAGGCTCTGGAGCGCAATGTCTGGAACCAGACCGCCGCAGCGAAGTTTCTCCGTATCCCCCGGCATACCCTGATCTACCGTATGGAAAAATACGGCATCATCCCGCCTGAAAAAGCTCCATAGCCCATAGTAGACCTTCTCAGAAGCTGAAACGATTCACCATTTTGGTCAGTTTTTCGACCTGCCGTTCCAGTTCGTTGGCAGCCCCTAGCGATTCTGCCGCGCCTTCGGCGTTTTTATCGGTAACGCTGCTTATCTGCGCTGCGGTCTTGCTGATCTGTTCGAGTCCGGCCGTCTGCTCGTGAATGCTTGCCGAAATGTCGTCGGCAAAGGCGCTGAGGGCGTGGGCACCCTGGACGGCGCCCTCCAGCTGACGATCAATCTCCTGAGAAAGCAGTACGCCGTTTCTGGAGAGCGTGGCGGATGATTTTGTCAGGGCGCTGGTCTTGTTGGCGGCATCCGCCGACCTGACCGCCAGATTGTGAATCTCGTCGGTCATGACCTTGAACTCGTTGCCTGCTCCTTCCACGTGAGCAGCTTCGATAGCGGCATTCACCCCGAGCAGGTTGGAAAAGCGGGCTATGCTCATCAGGTTAGTGATCAGTTCACCAAACTCCTCTTGCTGATCCTCGCTCATCTTTTTCTCAAAGGCCTTCATGGCACTGGCCGTCTCAGAACATTGCCGGGACAGTTTCCGTATCTCTTGGGCAACGACACCGAACCCTCCTGCTGATATACGCATCCTCACGGCTTTTTCTACTGCGCCGCCAGCCAGGGTTCCTGTCTCCTTGGCAATGCCGTCAATCTCGTTTGCTATGGAGGTGGTGTCTTCTGCCGCGTTACTGATGTCGTTCATTGAAGTAACCATTCGATTCATTGACTCTTTTGCTTTCTGGATGCCTTCTGTTGCCGCTTTGGCATTGCCATGGGCAGTCGTGGTGCTTTGGGCACTGTGGCTGGCACTCTCGGACAGCGTGGCAAGGCTCATGGACGTTTCATTCAGCTGTACGCTCTGCTCTTCCGCCCCTTTGGTGACAACTGAACTGATGCGGGTAATCTGTTTGCCTACCTCAGAAACCAGGCCGACTGTTTCCGAAACATTGGAAATAGACTCATTCAACGACTCGGCAGTCGCATTCATCGCCTTTCTGATGGCTGCGTGCTCGCCCCGGTACTTGCCGTTCATCCGTGCTTTCAGATCGTAGTGAGCGAGCCGGTCAAGTACCGCGCCAGCCTCGTTGATGGGGGCAATAACCGCGTCCAGCGCCGTATTCATGCCGCCGATCAGCTCTTTCCAGATTCCCTCGTAATCCCAGTCATTGCCGCGTGTTTTTAACTTGCCCTGGCTGACGCTGCTGATGAGGTGCTCAGTCTCGCCGTGCATGCCGTAAAGGATTGCCAGCAGCGTGTTGATGTTTTGCTTGATCTTGTTGTATTCGCCCTGGAAATCGTCAATGACGAACGGGGGGAGCTTGCCGTGGGCTATTTCATCAAGAGCGTTGCCGGCCAGCCGCATCGGCGTGACCAGGGCATCTATCATCTTGTTGATCTGTTCGACGGTCTCGGCATCCGTGCCGCGCAATGCGCTGACATCACCTCTGGTATCCAGCTGTCCCGCAACCATTGCTTCGGATAACTGTTTTACCACCTCATTCACAGATGCACTCATATCGTTCCCCCTTGCTGCAATATATTTTCAATGGTTGAAACCGCTGGTTCGATGGCGTCTTGAACCTCTGCGGTCATGTAGTCTCTGGTGCGGTTGAAGCAGCGTCCCTCAATGCCGACCAGCGTAACCCGCTGCGGCATCTTTTCCGGGTAAAGGATCGTGCCGATCTCGATGGTTTCCCGCAGCCCCAGGCCATGGGCTGAGATGGCGCTGCTGCTGTGCGGGAGTGACTCCCACGGAAGCACATGAATCGTCCCCGGCTCTGCGCCGAATTGCACAGCATCGACCACAATCATGTCCGTTTCGCCCTCCAGCAGCGGTAGCATGTCGATGCCGCCGACCCCGCAAAACTCCAGGCGGGCAGGGCAGTCGACCAGCCGGTTGAATATCTCGAACCCCACGGCGTCATCGGCAATCAGCTCGTTACCAATGCAGACGATTATTGTACGGCGGTCTGGAGCTGACATTCAGTACCAACCGAGACAATAGTTGATTTGACCGGACGGCAGAACAGCCCGTTGACGATGCCGTCAAAGTAGGAGTGAAACAGGTGACAGAGCGCCCCACCGGTCTCGATGTTACGTACTCCGCACATCTCTCTGATTATGCAGGATTTGAACTTCAGGGCTTCGCCGTCCAGAGAGAAGTCGAACCCGGCTTGCATCTGCTCCCGCAGTGCGGCAATGATATCGTCCAGCGTGGGGTCTGTCAGGTTGATCGGAAGTTTCCTTGCGGTATCCCGTCCGGCAATTCTGCCGACCGGCGCCGTATTGCCCCCCATGATATTGTCAATGGTGCTGGCAAAGGCGTCCAGCAGGAAAGCAACCTCAATCGTTGCTTTCTGGTAATCCTCCTGCGAGAGTTCAAGAACGTACTTTGAATCGGTCGTATTCATAGGAATTTACCCATCCTTTGGCAAAATTCAGCGTCGCGATAGAAGTTCTTCACGGCATGGTAATCGGTGTGACTGATCGCATTGGAGGGACAGATATAGGCGCAGGAAAGGCAGGCGATGCAGTCTTCAGCATGTTTGACCACGCAGAGCCGTTTGTCCTCATCAAGTTCAAAAACCTTGGTCGGGCAGATATCTATGCAGAGTTCGCAGCCTCGGCAGGACTGCTCATGAACGTTGATTTCAAGTGACATTGCGCTTACCTCCGGTTAGCGGCAGTTTTAGCTTGCTTAATTACTGCCGCTTAGTTGTTTCTATTAATGGTCTTGACGGTTGTGCCGCCGCAGGTAATGGCTATTTCGAGCGGCATCCGGCCAACGGCGTGGGTGGCACAGGAGAGACAGGGGTCATAGCAGCGGATACTGAACTCTACCGCATTCAACAGGGCAGCATCATCTGTTTTGCCGATGACGTGCGACTGTGCAGCCTGCTCGACCGAACGGTTGATGATGGCGTAGTTCTGCTGTGTGGCAACAATCAGGTTGGCGGCGCGGATGATCCCTTTTTCGTCGATCTCGTAGTCATGGATCAGTGTCCCGCGCGGCGCTTCCGAATGGCCGACGCCTCTCCCACTCTTGAATGTTACCGGCACGCGGGTTTCGCCCCAAACCGCCGGGTCGTTGATAATCTCATCGGCGCGTTCAATGGCCCAGATGGTTTCGACCAGCTTGGCATAGGTCTGGAATACGGTCAGGTGACAGGGTGAGCCGCCCAGCTTGGCAAATTCGGCATACTCGGCATCCGCCATTTCGGTGCCGAAGCGGCGCATGGCGTTCATGCGGGCCATGGGGCCGACCCGGTATTCGTGCAAGCCGTCCAATTTGAAGTGCACTTTCTTCATGTACGACCAGTCAACCACTGACTCCACCAGATACTTGTCGTACTCATCCACATTAAACTCAAGCATTGTGGCGCCGGTCTCGTCGATTGCCCGCAGCTTTCCTTCGATCAGGGATACCCGGTCGTTCAGCACCGTCCCTAATCCCCATGACGGTGCGACCCAGTCATTGAGCATGGCGGGGTGCAGGTCGAGCGCCTTCAGCAGCAGCCCTTTTACGGCCGGTACGACTGTCGGGAGCAGGGCGCGTGCCTCATCGATCCACTCCTGAATGATCTTCTTTTTTTCCTGGTCAAGGACAAAGGTAATGCCGCCGGCAACGGACGTCACCGGATGGGTGCCACGGCCGCCGACCATTTCGTTGATTTTCTGGCCGATCGTGCGGAGGCGCAGGGCGATTTTGGCCAGCTCAGGGTTGGCCTGAACAATGCCGACTACGTTTCTGACCGCCGGGTCGGCATCTAGTCCCATGACCAGATCCGGGCCCTGCAGAACGAAGATGGAAAGGCTGTGGGAATGGATGATGTGCCCCATGTACATCAGTTCCCGCAGCAGCATGGCTGCGGGGGGCGTGGTAACTCCGGCGGCGTAATCCAGGGCGTTGGAAGCGGCAATGTGATGGGCGGTCGGGCAGACGCCGCAGATGCGGGCGGTGATGTGCGGCATCCGGTCGGCTTCCATGCCGATGAGGATTTTTTCAAAACCGCGCAGCTCGTTGACCACGAGTCCGGCGTTGTCCAGCGATCCGTCGTCATTCAGGTTTATGAATACCTTGGCGTGCCCTTCGATGCGGGTTACCGGGTCAATTCGGATGGTCTTTTTCATGCAACTCCTCCCGCTTCGTAATCGGCGTTTTCGTCTTCGATCCATTTCTTGATGTGGAAGGTGGGCTTGCTGCCGATCATCGAGGTGGCCATGGTGTAAGAATAGTGAGACTTGGCAGCCCGCTCAAGAGAAGAGACAATGACGTTCCGGTCAATTTTGGTCAGGCGCGACATGCGCTCGGCGATTTCCGTCCGGATGTCCCGGTTCGGTTCGGTCAGAATCTGCATGGTCGCTCCGGCGCAGCCGGTGCAGGGCACGCCGTTGGCCGGGCAGGGTGCCAGGCAGCGGTCGATGGTGACTGAACCCATGCAGGTATACCCCTGGCTCAGGAAGCATTGCTCGGCGTTGGGAAGCCCCTCGGAGTTGGTCTTGATCTCGCTGACGTCGGTCTTTTCCATATTCCGCTTGCATTTTGCGCAGACGGTGCGGCGGTTGACCTCCGGCTCCCTCCCTTCAACCAACGCTGACAGTGCTTCAAAGATGAAAGCGGGATGGGGTGGGCATCCCGGCAGGTACAGATCCACATCGATAACCGAATCAATAGGGGTGACAATGGATTCCAGCGGAGAAACCTCACTGCTGGGCGGGTTGGCAGATGTGGTGGTTTTGTTGTCAAGATATACGGCACGACCAATTTCCGCCGGTGTATGGATGTTGCCTGCACCGGCAGGACCACCGAAAACGGCGCATGATCCCCAGGCGATAACGATTTTGCACGACTTGCGCATCTCAATGGCGGCATGGCGGTCGTGTTCGTTACGAATGGCGCCGGACACCAGTCCGATGGTGGCGGGGGGATAGTCCTTGATGTCAGTTAGCACGGGGCAACGCTGGATTTTGACGGCTTGCAGAACGCTCAGAATCTTTTCGTGCAGATCGACGATGGCTATATGACAGCCGGAGCAATCGCTCAGCCACTCGGTATTGATGGTGACTTCACTCATGGTGCCCTCCTGACGGTCAGTTTCTTGTAGCAGGCGTTTTCACCGGCGTGGACGATTTCCAGGGAGGATTCCCGTCCCATGATGTTCTGTAGTGCCCCCGCGAAGAAGCCGTACATCATGTTGCACAGCGACCCCTTCTGGATGTGGCCGAAACGGAACAGCGACTGTCTGATCATGCAGTCACGGAACACCAGCATGACCTGAGTGCCCTCTTCGGATTCCTGAACAACCGACTCCTGGTCGTGGGTTTTGAACGGCTCAAACAGCCAGAGGTAGTCGTTCTTCTCCAGAACCTCCCGTGTTGAATCCAGTGCCTGCTGGATATCGTCAGTACGGGCAACTCCATCAGACAGCTTTTTGCCGAGATTGACTCCGGCCAGATAGGAAATGTTGTTGGCGGATTCGCCTATCGCCTGTTCCGTTCCGGACGCGATTGCTCCCAGAAAGACCATTGCATCCTGTAGTGCACGTCGTTGATTCGTTGTCTCCATTGACAGCTCCTGGCCCTGATAAACAGGAAAGTTGTTTGCGAAGTACGACTGGTTAAGCTTCAGATCAGTTGCTCAAGATTGAGCAGTACAATCAGCTTTTCTCCTGAGTTGAGGATACCCTCGATCCATGGCTGGGCAACGCTGTCCATGGCTGGCTGGATGTCACTTCGTTTGATGCGGATGACGTCTGAAATTTCATCAATGGCAAATCCGGTCAGTTCCCCCTTGAAGTCCATGACCGCAATGAAGCTCATGCTGTCGTCGTCAGTATCGGGAAAGCCAAGCCGGCTGCGCAGAGAAAGGATGGGGACAATAGAACCGCGCAGGTTGATGATGCCTTTGATGTAGTGGGGGGAGTTGGCGGTTTTTGTTATCTCGGTCATGCTGCTGATCTCCCGGACCCGCATGACGTCAATGCCGTACTCCTCGCCGTTTAGAAAAAATGTGACCAACTGAATGTCTGCAGAAATTGAAGAAGCAGCCAAGAGACCCCTCCTGTGTTGAAACGTAATAAGTAAATAATATTTATTATAGAATAAATATTAAAGGGCGTATTGTATACGGTTTTGCGAATATTGCAACCGGCTATTTTAAAGCAGGTTTACCTCTTGTCAGGTGCCAGGAATGTAAACTGTAGTGAAAGTGGGGAATATCCACCCGTGGTTGTAGAATAGTCCACAGATGCTGTTGTGCACGGGATAAAAACAACCGAATATCAAACGGTTGTGAATTGGCATGGCATCTGCTTTACCGTGAACAGGTTTTGCATAACAATCTAAAGGAGATATAACCCGATGAGAAAAATGATTATTGTTACCACAGCCGTTTTAGCTCTTTCCTTCCCACTAACTGTTTTAGCTATGGATCACAGCGGCCACTCGATGGACCATAAGGCGGCTGCTGCTCATGAAGAAGTTGTTGACGGCGTCAAGGCCACCTTCACAGTGCAGACCATGGCTGATGCCATGAAGGGTATGAAAATGGATATGCCCAAGGGAATGAAGGAAACTCATCATGTTTCCGTTGCGTTTAAAGATGCCAAAACCGGCAAGGCATTGCCGGAAGGAGCTGTAACGGTAAAAGTGCAGAATCCGGACAAGAGCACTCAAACAAAGGAATTGATGGGGATGCAGGGACATTTCGGCGCTGACTTTGAACTTTCGAAAAAGGGAAAATACGGCATCATGTGCAAGTTTCTGCTGAAGGACGGCAAGACACGCCAGGCCAAGTTTTGGTATGCGGTGAAATAATAATGAGCAGCAGGAATATAAATATTGCCCTTACTATAGTGGTAATCTTGCTTCTGGCACTTATGGCATTACGGGTCAGTTGTGAACCGCACTCCGATGCCGGTGGGTGCTGTAGTAAAAACGGCGGTTGCAGACCAGCTGCCGAAAATCAGCTTCAAAGGAGATAATCTGGATCATGAAGAAATCAATTGTATATGCAACTGTTGTCGTATTTGCGCTGCTGGTCGGTGCTGTCGGTGCCTTTGCCTTCTCGCTGGGCAAATACGAAAAAGTGAAGGCAAGTAACGGTGTTGTTACCCTGCCGGCGGCAAAGCTGGCTGACGGTAAGGCTCGCTTTTACAAGTTTGAAGATGGAGGGAAGGTGATTGCGTTTTTTGCGGTCAAAGCACCCGACGGCAGCATCCGGACTTCCTTTGACGCCTGCGACTCCTGTTATCGTTCCAAGAAGGGGTATGAACAGCAGGGGGACAAGATGAACTGCAATAACTGCAACCAGAAGTTCGCCATTAACCGCCTTGGCCCCAATGCCACCGGCGGCTGCAATCCCGGCTATCTGCCCAATCAGCAGAAAGGCGGCGCCATTTCGATCAAGGCAAGTGATTTACAGGGCGGGGCGAAATATTTCTGATGAAACTGCACACTATCTCCATCAATAACCTGAAACGGCGCAAGGCCAAAATGGCCTTCCTGACGGTCGGCTTGACCGTCGGTATTGCCACCATTGTTACCTTGGTCACCCTGACCCGTTCCATGTCCGGAGATATCGAGCGGAAGATGGATGAGTTTGGCGCCAATATCCTCGTGACGCCCCAGAGCAACGGCTTGTCCATGAACTACGGCGGCATCAGCCTGGGGGGGGTGACGTTTGATCAACGCGAGATTCGCGAAGATGATCTGGCGAAGATCAAGACCATCACCAACCACAAAAATATCTCGGCAATCGCGCCAAAGGTGCTGGGCGGGATCAAGGTTGCCGGTCATGATGTGCTGCTGGTCGGGGTGGACTTTGACAGTGAACTGAAGATGAAGCAGTGGTGGAAAATCTTTGGTGATGCCCCCAAAGGTGATCATGAAGTGCTGCTGGGAAGTGACGCTTCCAAGGTGCTCAACGCCTCTTTCGGGGAGAATATCACGATAAAGGGCGAAACATTCAAAGTGGCCGGAGTGCTTGATCAAACCGGTTCGCAGGATGACGCCCTTGTTTTTGCCAGTCTGCCCAAGGCGCAAAAGCTGCTGGGTAAGGAGGGGCGCATAACATTGGCCGAAGTTGCTGCCCTCTGTTCGGGCTGCCCGATCGGCGATATGGTGACTCAGATTGCCGAAAAACTGCCTGATGCCAAGGTGTCGGCAATCCAGCAGGTGGTAGAAGGCCGGCTTAAGGCCCTTGACCAGTTCAAGCGTTTTTCCTACGCCATGGCCGGAGTGGTTGTCTTTATCGGTTCACTGATCGTGTTCGTCACCATGATGGGGAGTGTCAACGAACGAACGGTGGAGATCGGCGTGTTCCGGGCCATTGGCTTCAGGAAGAGCCACATCATGAGGATCATTCTATTGGAAGCTGCTCTCGTCAGTCTGCTGGCCGGATTGTTAGGGTATGCCGTCGGCATGGGGGGGGCCAAACTGGCGCTGCCGTTTATGGCGGAGAGCAAAAATGCCCACCTGGTCTGGGATACAACCGTGGCTTTCGGATCCATCGGGCTTGCCTTGCTCCTTGGCTTGCTTGCGAGTCTCTACCCGGCGCTGCACGCCAGCAAGATGGACCCAACCGAAGCCCTTCGGGCATTGTAAACAGAGGACACAATGGCACTTATCGAATTACATAGTATAAAGAAACAATATTCCAGCGGCGATGATGTGGTGGAAGCTCTGCGTGGTGTGGATATATCAATCGAAGCGGGTGAGTTCATCACGATCATGGGGCAGTCCGGTTCTGGCAAGAGCACGCTGCTGTCGGTGCTGGGGGGGATGAATCACCCGACCAGCGGTGATGTCGAAATGGCGGGGGTCAAGCTCTACCAGCTGCCGGGCGAAAAACTGGCGGATTTCCGGGCTCAAAACCTGGGTTTCGTCTTCCAGTCATTTCATCTCATCTCCTATCTGACCGCCATCGAGAATGTCATGCTCCCGTTGGCGATTGTCAGGATGACTTCCGTGGCCAAGAGGTCGGCAGCGCGCACCGCCCTTGAACGGGTCGGACTGGGAACCAAGCTTGACCGGCTTCCCAACCAGCTCTCCGGCGGCGAGCAGGAACGTGTCGCCATTGCCCGGGCTATCGTCAACAATCCCCATATTCTGCTTGCAGATGAACCAACCGGCAATCTGGATTCCAGGACCAGCGAGGAGGTCATGGCCCTGTTTCGTGAACTGAACGACGCCGGTCAGACGGTAGTTATGGTGACCCATAATCCGGATAATGGCCGGTATGCTGATCGGACGATTACGCTGAAAGACGGTTTGGTTCTATGAGAGCACGGTCGGTGCAACTATTATTGCATGGTGCAACTTCTTCGATGATGAGTTGCTAGCTGCTTAAAATGGTTTTGCTGATTGCGCAGTTTGGGGTGTGACGAGGATATCCCCTTTGGCCGTACGGTTAAAGGGGATTGTTTGTTTTTATGTACGTGTCAACGTGCCATAAAAGTTGCTGAAATGTACAAGGTTGCGCATAGAGAAAAACCAACACATGTGTAGAATATTCTTCAAGTTGCGCCGTTGTATGGGGGCTGCTTATTGGTAACTTGCTGATAAAACAACAAGTATGGTATTTGGCACGATATCTGATAGACTTGGTTCAGAAACTACGTATGATCAGAGGCTGTTATGAAAATCGCATCTTTTGTCGTAACTATTATTATAATATCAATCACACAATCGTTTGCCGCTGATGGATCACCGGTCGAAAACCTCCCCACGCTTATCACTCAAGCCCTTGACAACAATCCGGAACTCAAATCCTCACAGGCCCGTTGGCGGATGTATGCCGGAAGGGCCAGGCAGGCCGGGGCTCTGGAAGACCCGATGGTTATGTTCAAGCTGCAAAATCTGCTGGCACGGGAGCCGTTCTCGCTTGGCGGCAAGGATCCTACGACGGCTAAAGTAATCGGTATATCCCAGCAACTTCCGTTTTGGGGGAAGCGTGCGCTCAAGCAGGATGTTGCCCGGTACGAGGCCGAATCCTATCAGTGGTCCATTGAAGAGCGAAAGCTCGAACTGACCCGGATGGTCAAGGAGACCTACTACCAACTTTGGGCAGTTGACAAGGGATTGGAGATTGTCGACAAGAACCTGAAGATTCTGGCTGATTTTGTCACCATTGCCGAATCGAAGTATTCCGTTGGCCAAGGGGTGCAGCAGGATATCTACAAAGCCGGGCTGGAAAAATCCAAAATGCTCGACATGCAGATTTCCCTCAGGCAACAGCGCCAGAGTCTGGCAGCAAATCTCAATTATCTCCTCTATCGTCCCGGCACCACTCCGGTTGGTAAGGTCGCCGATTTCACCTTGCCGCAGCTCTCATATTCCAGCGAACAGCTGAACCAGCTTGCCTTTGAAAAGCGGCCGCAGGTAAAGAGCCTGGCCAGCCTGGCTAGCAAGGGGGAGGTGTCCCGCCGTCTGGCACAAAAAGAGTTCTATCCCGATTTTAATCTTTCCTTTGAATATATGTTCCGCGAACCGGCCATGACCGATCCTGGCTACAATATGTATAGCGTGGCCGTTACCTTTAATCTGCCGTTTCAGCAGGAACGTCGTCAGGCGATGGTGGCGGAGTCCTCTGCGGAGTCGAGCATGGCCACGGAGGAGTTGAACGGACTGAAGAACAGTATTTCCTATACGATTAATGATGTACTTGCCCAGCTGGAACGGCGCAGGAATTTGGTTGAACTATATAAAGGGGGGATTATCCCCCAGGCTGAGCAATCGCTGGAATCGGCGGTTATCAGCTACCGGGTGAACAAGGTGGATTTTCTGACGCTGCTTGATGGGAGAATGAGCCTGTTTACCTATGAGCGGGAGCTGTACGAGTCGCAGGCTGAATATATGATGAAGCTGGCACAACTTGAAGCGGCTGTCGGTACCGATCTTATTGCTGTTCCGGCACAGACGTTGCCGGTCCCGGTTTCCGGGGTCACTGAACATTCTCATCCAAAGTAGTATTTAATATATATCGAGGTACATCATGGCACTGAACAAGAAAATAGCAATTCCCCTGACGCTGCTGCTCGTTGCCGTTTCTGTCGGCGGCGGCCTTCTCTATAAGAACGGGTGGTTCAAAGATGACGGTGACGGTCATTCCAAGGCAGAGCATGCTGTCAAAACCCTCTATACCTGCTCCATGCACCCCTTTATCATCAAGGATAAGCCGGGTACCTGTCCCATCTGCGGTATGGAACTGATCAAGAAAATTGATGCTGCCCCCGCCGATTCAACCCAGACTCCGGAGCAGAAGCAGCAGGCCGATATGCTTGGTCATGTTTCGCTTTCGCCGACCCAGCGGGTCATGGCTAATGTCGCCACCGTTGCGGTGAAGCAGGCTTCCCTGAACAAGGAGATCAACGCAGTGGGCATCGTTCAGTACGACCAGTCCCGACAGGCCAAGGTAACCGCCTGGATCGCCGGACGTATCGACCAGCTGCATGTAAATACGGTTGGCTCATATGTGAGCAAGGATAAGCCGGTAGCCGAGGTTTATTCGCCCGACCTGCTGGCGACCCAGCAGGAGTATCTGCTGGCGGTCAAGAGCCGGGAGCAGTTGAAAAACTCGTCGATCCCTTCCATATCCCAGAACGGCGATGGCCTGGTGGCCTCTTCAAAGCAGCGCCTGATGCTGTTCGGGGTTAAGGAAAGTCAGATTGCCGAATTGGAGAAAGCGGGCAAACCGAATATCCGACTGCCCATATTTACACCGATCTCCGGCATTGTGATCGAAAAGATGGTGCAGCAGGGTCAGTATGTTAATACGGGTGAAGTGTTGTTCAATGTCGCTGATCTCTCCACCGTCTGGGTGGAGATAGAGGTCTACGAGAACGAGTTTCCCAATATCCATGTTGGCCAGCAGGTGGAGATCAAATCCCAGTCGTTCCCCGGCAGGCCGTTTACCGGCCGTATCGCCTTCATCTACCCTTTCCTCGATCCCAAGACCAGAACTGTCAAGGCCAGGGTTGAGATGCCGAATCCCGGTATGAAGCTGAAGCCGGACATGTTTGTCAATGCCGTTATCAAGGTGCCGCTCGGCTCGGCTATCGTCGTGCCGGTCACGGCCGTCATTGACACCGGCAAGCGGCAGGTGGTCTGGGTGGAAAGCACGCCGGGGATGTTCGAGCCGCGAGATGTACAGGTGGGGCAGCAGACCGATGACAAAATACAGATCCTGTCCGGCCTCAAAACGGGCGACAAGGTAGCAGTGTCCGGAGGTTACCTGATTGACTCGGAATCGCAGTTGAAGGGTGGGGGAGGGCACGAAAACATGCCGGGCATGAAGATGGATGAACCCAAAGGGGCGAAACAACCGGTTATACCGGCACAGCCGCAGCCGGCAAAAAAAAGCACCTTGAAGATGGACGATATGAAGATGTAGGTTCGGTATACAAGGAACTCTCCCATGATTGAAAAGATTATTGAATATTCCGCCCGTAACCGGGTCATTGTCCTGATGATGTTCGGGTTGATTATCGGCTGGGGCGTCTGGTCGGTGTACAAGACCCCAGTGGATGCCATCCCCGATCTCTCCGACAACCAGGTAATTGTCTTCACCGATTATCCGGGGCGTTCGCCGCAGGTGGTGGAAGATCAGGTGACCTATCCGCTGGCTGTCAACCTGCAGGGGCTGCCACAGGTTCGTGCGGTACGGGCTTCATCCGCCTTCGGCTTCTCGATGATATATGTCATTTTTGAAGATAAGGCCGATATCTACTGGGCACGGACAAGGGTGCTGGAACGTTTGAACTATGCCGCGTCCCTGCTTCCTCCTGGCGTTGTGCCGACGCTTGGTCCGGACGGAACCGGAGTCGGCCATGTCTTCTGGTACACCATAGAAGGCAAAGGATACGACCTGGAACAGCTCCGGACGCTTCAGGACTGGTTTGTGCGCTATCAGCTTAATACCGTTCAGGGCGTGGCAGAAGTGGCCTCCATCGGCGGGCTGGTGCGGGAATACCAGATCGATCTCGATCCTGCCAAACTGTTTGCCTATAATATAAAGGTTTCAAAGATCATGGATGCGGTCAAGGCTTCCAACAAGGATGTGGGGGGGCGTCTGATTGAGCAGGCCGATGCCGAGTACCTGATCCGTGGGCGCGGCTATGTAAAATCGAAGGCTGATCTGGAAAACATCGTTGTGGGCGCTGACATGCGCGGTACGCCGATATATGTCAAAAATCTGGGGACGGTTCAGACCGGCGGCGCGATCAGGCGTGGTCTGCTGGAGATGAACGGCGAAGGTGAAGCGGTTGGCGGCATCGTGGTCATGCGCTACGGCGAGAACGCCAAGGACGTTATTGACCGGGTCAAAGTCAAGATCAAGGAGCTGGAAAAGGGGCTCCCCCCTGGCGTGAAGATTATGGTCTCCTATGATCGTTCTGATCTGATCGAACGGGCCATTGATACCCTGAAGCACAATCTGCTGGAGGAATCGGTCGTCGTCTCTCTCGTGATTCTGATCTTCCTGCTGCACTTCCAGAGCGCTCTCGTCATTGTGTTGACCCTGCCGGTTTCGGTGCTGATCGCCTTTATCACCATGAAGCTTATGGGGGTTTCCTCCAATATCATGTCGCTGGGGGGGATCGCCATCGCTATTGGCGTGCTGGTTGACGCCGGGGTAATCATGGTGGAGAACTGTTACCGCCACCTTTCCGAAATGCCGCCGGAAGAGCGTGCGGAAAAACGCCTTGAGGTCGTTATCGCGTCTGCAAAACAGGTTGGCCGGGCAATTTTCTTCTCTCTGGCGATCATCGTACTTTCCTTTGTGCCGGTGTTTATGCTGGAAGGGCAGGAGGGGAAGCTGTTTCATCCCCTGGCTTTCACGAAAACCTTTTCCATGATGGGTTCCGCTCTGATTGCCATAACCCTGGTGCCGGTCCTGATGTATTTCTTCATGCGGGGCAAAATGCCGCCGGAGAGTTCCAATCCGGTATCGACGTTCTTTATCAGGCTGTATTCACCGGTTATCCGCTGGGTGCTGGTCTGGAAAAAAACAACTATCGCCCTCAATATTATAGCTCTGTTGATTGCCGTGCCGCTGTTCATGAAGCTTGGCTCCGAGTTCATGCCGCCGCTGGACGAGGGGTCTCTCCTCTACATGCCGGTGACCCTGCCGAATGTCTCGATCACCGAGGCCAAACGGCTGATACAGGTACAGGATACCATAATCAAGAGTGTGCCGGAAGTTGAGCATGTGCTGGGCAAGGTTGGTCGGGCCGAGACTTCCACCGACCCGGCGCCGGTTTCCATGTTTGAAAGTATTATTATACTGAAACCGAAAGATCAGTGGCGTCCGGGTGTCAAGAAGGCCGATATCGTGGCCGAGCTTGATTCGAAACTTCAGCAGATCGGCGTGCGCAACGGGTGGACCCAGCCGATCATCAACCGCATCAACATGCTCTCCACCGGGGTGCGTACCGATCTGGGGGTAAAAATATTCGGCAATGATCTGAATGTGCTCAAGGATCTGGCGATTCAGGCCGAAACGATCCTGAAGCCGATCAATGGCGCTGCCGACGTGGTGGCCGAGCGGGTCACCGGTGGCAACTATATAGACATTGATATCGACCGTGAGGCGGCAGCCCGCTATGGCGTGAATGTAGGCGATATTCAGGATGTCATTGAAACAGCGCTTGGCGGTGAGATGTTATCAACTTCGGTCGAGGGGAGAAACCGCTTCCCGATCCGGATCCGTTACCTGCGAGATTATCGCGACAACATACCTGCTATCCGACGGATTCTTGTCGCAGGAATGGAGGGGGCACAGGTGCCGCTGTCGCTGGTAACCAAACTCAAAATATCCACCGGAGCGCCGGAGATCAACAGTGAAGGTGGCCTGTTGCGCTCACTGGTCTTCCTCAACGTACGTGGTCGCGACATGGGAGGTTTTGTCACCGAAGCCAAACAGGTGCTTGAAAAGAACCTTAAACTGCCTCCAGGTTACTATATAGCCTGGTCTGGACAGTGGGAGAACCAGATTCGCGCCAAGGCGCGCCTGCAGTTGCTGATACCGATGGGAATCGTGATTATCTTCATTCTGCTCTATTTTACGTTTCATTCAGCACTGGAGGCGAGCATGGTCATGCTCTCGGTGCCATTCGCCCTGATTGGCGGGGTCTATCTGGTATCGGCGCTGGGGTATAACCTTTCAGTAGCTGTTTGGGTCGGCTTTATTGCCCTGTACGGCATCGCCGTGGAGACTGGCGTGGTCATGGTCATCTACCTGCATGAGGCGCTGGACAAGAAGCTGAAAGACGGGCCATGTACTGAACAGGATATCTACGATGCCACCTTCGAGGGAGCTGTGTTACGTCTCCGTCCCAAACTTATGACGGTTGCTGTAGCGCTGCTCGGCCTGATTCCGATCATGTGGTCAACCGGTACAGGGGCTGACGTCATGAAGCCGATTGCGGCACCAATGATAGGTGGCATGATCTCATCGGCGGTGCATGTGCTTATAATGACGCCGGTTATTTTTGTGCTTATGAAAAAGCGTGAATTGAAAAAGGGAACTTTGAAGTATAG
>Ga0154471_119_pt5 | contig 19205 bp, 10 predicted proteins | sample RifGroC2_FD_115950 | JGI IMG/M metagenome (GOLD analysis project Ga0154471, IMG submission 115950) | Geobacteraceae bacterium GWC2_53_11
AATTCTGCCCCGACTGAGGCGGCGTCAACCCAGAACAGGTTCTTTAAGCCATACCCCTGCTTCCAGAATGGCAACATCCTCAAGGTCTCCAGGTTGTCGGCGGTTTCCGCATCAGTAGCGTCAACACGCTGATTGACAACGACCAGGATGAGGAAGCAATCCAGCAGAACGGCAGGATTTCGGGAAAGCGACTCCAAAGTCTGTGGAAGATTGACAGCCTCGGCAAGAGAAGGGATGACAACAGCGCCGGAAAAACGGCGCGCGGGAATTTCGTTGATCCTCCAGGGCACGCCTGCAGCCCGCTTGCTCAGATATGAAATTATATTTTGGGGGAGGTATGTATCAGACATAGTCACTTTTCAAGTAAATAAAAGGCATTTAAAGCGCGGAGCAATGGCTATCCTTGCACACTCTGTTTCAGATGCTTGTTCAGGCACAATAGCCGGAAGCTCTCAAAAACACAATACGATTGCCAATGTGCATGAGTTAGGTATAATGCGACTCCAAAGCTGGAGCACGAAGTAAAGGGGGCGGGGATGAATGCACTTGTGCGGCAAATAATATTGGTTCTGTTCATGTTGCTGACGCTGGCCGGGGTCAGTTTCGGCAAGCAGGTCTACCTGAAAGATGGCGGCATCATCGACAGCCAGTCTGTCTGGCGACAGGGGGACAAAGTCTTCGTCAAGGTTAACCGGGATATCATTGCAGAATTCAACTCAAGCGAAATCGACCTGCGCCGCACCTTCCCGAAATCCGCAGCATCGAAACGCCAGTCGCCTCGCAAAGTCACTGCAGATCCGGCAACTGAGGCCGCCAAGAGCGCGGCGCCCGCTTCGGCTGTCGCGAAACCTGAATCGCAACCGGCTGTTCAGCCCAAGCCCGGCGCAGCTTCTCCGCCTGCCGCTCCAGCTCTCCCTATGGTTAAAACGCCTCTACAACCGGCAGCGGCCACAAGCGTCCCGGCGGACTCTGCATCCCAGCCTGACAAAGCCGGACTGGATCGCGGAAAGCTGGAGGCTGTAAAACTCATGGGCGATCCAGCGCAAATGACCTCCGGCTTTCCGATGACGGTGCTGCTGTTGGCTCTTGCTCTCTTTCTTCTGATCATCGTCGGCCAGTGGGTCATCTTCCAAAAGGCCGGTCAAGCGGGGTGGAAGAGTCTGATACCGTTCTACAACATGTACATTCTGATGGTAATATCCGGCAAGCCGGGATGGTGGATGTTCCTGCTGTTTGTTCCGCTTGTTAACGTGATCATATTTCTTTTTGCCTTCCTCTCTCTGGCCAAAAAATTTGGCAGAAGCGAGTTGTTCGGCGTCGGGCTTTTTCTTCTGCCGATGATTTTTATACCGCTGCTGGCCTTTAGCGGGTCGGAGTATGAAGGATAAAAGGGGCTGGTTATGACCGAACAGATCTGTATCACCTGTCCCGAATGCGGGTTTCGCAAAAATGTCCCGAAAACCATGATTCCGGAGGCGGCCACCAGGGGCAACTGCCCAAGTTGTCGCCAGTCGTTTGCCTTGAATGACGCTACAGTGACGGCTTGCCCGCCGCCGGCAGCGGAAGAGTCTCCGCCGCCACTGCCGCCTTCAGCTCCGCCGGCATTTTCTCGTGCCGTATCGCCACCCGTCCTGCTCACCTTCAGCTTCACCGGATCGGCACGCGATTATTTCGGCATCTGGATCGTCAACACCCTGCTAAAACTTGTGACCTTCGGCATCTACTCGGCCTGGGCCAAGGTGCGCAAACGCCGCTTCTTTTACGGCAGCACGACCCTCGGCCATCAACCGTTCGAATATCTGGCAGACCCGCTGGCACTGTTCAAGGGTTGGGTGATCGCCGCCGTCGCCTTTTTGCTTTACGCGCTCGGCTCCCAGGTCAGCCCGTTGCTCAGCATGGTGGTCGGCCTGGTAATCTTCGCCGTCTTCCCCTGGCTGCTGGTGCGGTCACGCATGTTCAACGCCTCAAACTCGTCGCACCGCAACATCCGCTTCTCGTTCAAGCCCGACTACAGCCAGGCCTACACGGTGTACGCCGCCCTGCCGATTGTGTCGATGATGACCATGGGGCTGCTGACCCCCTACATGCTCTTCCGCCAGCGCAAATTCATGATCGAAAACAGCTCGTACGGAGCATCTCCCTTTGTCTTCACCGCCACTGCCAAAGAGTTTTACCTGGCCGCCCTCAAGATCGTGCTCGCCTTTTTCGGTGCAATTGCCCCGCTGGCGATCATGTTCGCCCTGACCGGCGGCAAGGCCGCTGCCGCTGCTGCGGGCTCAGGCAAGTGGACCCCCGGCGGCCTGGCACTCATCCCGTTCTTCACCTTCCCGCTGGTCTACTTCATCGTCATCGTCTATGCCCAGACGCTGCTGGCAAACCTGAGCTGGAACGCCACAAAACTGGCCGGAAACAGTTTCCAGAGCACACTGCGCACCCGCACCATGGCGCTGCTGTTCATCACCAACGCGCTGGCAATCCTGTTCAGCTTCGGCCTTCTGATGCCCTGGGCCGCCGTACGCCTGACCCGCTACCGTTTCGACAACCTGGCGCTGTATGCCGACAAGGGCCTGGACAACATCGTGGCCGCAGCCGGAAGCGAGCCGGGGATCAGCGCCACCGGTGAGGAGATCGGCGATGTCTTCGGCATGTCGGTGGATATTTCGCTGTAAACTTTTAGAACATCACAGCATTGTCCTGTTAATTGATTGCAAGCCATTAGAAGTATGTTTTTAGCCCCCCTCCTGTTTTTAAGGAGGGGCTGGGGGTGGTCAGGTTTTGATTTTGACTTCGTTTTATCCTTATAGATAGATGAGAACCACCCCTACCCCCTCCTTGAAAGGAAGGAGGGGAACTCCAAGTGGACAACGCTAAGCTAAGGCTTAATAGACGTTATCCTGTTCATCCCCATTATCCCTGTTAAATTAGTTTGGCTTTAAGGTCTTAAATGACAAATGAACCACAAAAAACTATAGAGGTCACATATTTCGACGGCAAGGTTTCGACCCGCCGGGAAGCCATGTTGTCACTTGTCGGCGAACGGGTCACCATTGTCTGCGATGGCGAGGAACAGTCCTATCCTGCTACGGCTCTACAAATACCTCCGGCGGTCGGCTCGATCCGCCGCACCATCCGTCTGCCGGACGGCGGCGTCTGCGAGACGTCCGACCATGATTTTGTGGCTGAGCTGGAACAGCACGTCGGCAACGGCACAAAAGCCACGCTGCTGCACCGCTGGGAGAAAAGCCTGGTTCTGGTAGCGGCGGCTCTTGGAGGAATAGCGCTGATCGTGGTGCTGTTCATGCGCTTCGGCGTACCCGCCCTCTCCCGCCAAGCCGCCTTTGCCCTTCCGCCTGCCATGGAAAGCAGCATGGGGCGCGAATCGCTGGCCGTGCTCGACCGCCTGTTTACCAAACCGACCAAACTGCCCGCGGATCGCCGCGCCGAACTTACCGCCCTCTTCCGGCGGGTGGCAGCGGCCGGCGGCGCCTCCCCCGGCTGCCGGATTGAATTCCGCAACGGCGGCCGCATCGGCGCCAACGCCTTTGCCCTCCCCTCCGGCATCGTTATCATCACCGACCAGCTGGTCGAGCTGGCAAAGCACGACGACGAGATCGGCGCAATCCTGTCCCACGAACTGGGACACGTCCGCCAGCGCCACGCCCTGCGCCACGTATTGCAGAATTCCGCCACCGGCCTGATCATGGCCACCCTCACCGGCGACCTGGTGTCGATCACCTCGCTGGCCGCCACCCTCCCCACCGCCCTGGTTGATGCCTCGTTTTCAAGGACGTTCGAGCGGGAGGCGGATGACGCGGCACTAGCATGGATGAAAAACGCCGGTGTGCCGCCGCACCGCTACGCCGAGATACTGGGACGCCTGCAAGCCCAGCTCGATGCCCGCACCGGCGAAGCCTTTGACAAGAAGCATCCGGCGCGCAACTACCTTTCCACCCACCCGGACACCGGGGACAGGATTCGCAGGATCATGAAGGATGACAGGCCATGAAGTTATCCTGAATCCGTGATGCCTCTGTGCCTTCTTACCGGCATTCAGCAGTTTCCTGAACACATCCCGGCACACCATATTTCCCCAAAAACATCCAGTAACAGCAAAAAGTCAGAATCCTGCAATAACGGCATGTTACGCCAGCTGTAACAAAATGTTACAGTTTGCAACATACTGTAATAACAATCTAAATTGGCGCACTGTAACAAAATGGTACACTTTTTCACGATTTTAACGTGTTGATATTACTATTGATTTACAGGGGAAGTTGGCTTAGAAAAGTTAAATGCTGGGTGTACAGCATCGGTGCAGCGGCGCGTAACCAATTGTTGAGACTCAAGGAAACAGCTTATGGAACAACATGCCATCAACCGGGCCCTTCGCACGAAATTGCGAGACCTCTGCGCCAGCGCACAGCATGACGCGGCTATTTTTACAGTTTTGACGGTACTGCTGACCCCCTTGGCGGTTGCAGCCATCATCCTCATTCTTCTCTTCGCGCTTGCCTTTGTCGATCTGCCGGTGATCGACCATCTCGGCTACCGGTTGTCGTTTATCACCGGTGCGAACCTCTGCCTGGCGTTCATGGCCGCCTCGTATTTTCTGAGGCCAAAGGAGCAGTACCAGCGGCAGGAGAGTGACAACAACTGGCTGCTCGTGGCTTTTGGCCTGTTCTGCGCCATCCTCGCCCTCTCCTATGCTACCCAACTTGCCCAGACCCATCCCGGCTGGTTCTGGACGCTCTACCTGTTGTTGGCTATTGCCATGCTGGGGTGTATCGGCCATGCCTACGAACCCAAGGACGATTACTACCTGGGCTGGACGTCCGGGCCGCTGCTGATGGACGACCCGTTTACGATTCAGGACGACATCGACCGTGCGCACCTCACCCTTGGCTTTGCTGTGTCCCTGTCGCACCTGATTCTGGAATCCTACGGAGCGATCTTCGGCAGCAGGTGGCTCTGGCATGGTTTGCAGGAAGAAGAACTAACCGCCTCGGTGGCATTGCTGCAGGGGCTGGCGGCACGGGATGTCACCGGGGTCATGTCGCGCATGCGCACGGCGGGCAAGGTTTCTGTGGTGGATACTGTCCGGGCGCTGGCGAAGCTGGAGTTGGTTGTTATCGATAAAGGGCACTTGAAGCTCAGCCTAAAGGGGAGAGAATTCCTCGGCTTGAAGGGAATGGCGGTCACAGGTCAGCCGTAACGGGGTCAAGCCCTGAAAAGCAAGAATTTGCTTAAATGTTCCTAAATGTGATTTTTAAATATTTGTATCCATCACGGACATAACCTAGGAGAGATAATGGCCAATTTCAACAATAAGCGGTGGGTAGCAGTGATTGTGGTTCTTGTTGCTTTCATTTCTTTCCTCGTCGTCAAAAAGTTCCACCTGTTCTCTCCAAAGCCAGTCCCGCAAAATGGTGCAAAAGCAGGCAATGGCCCGCCAAAGGAAAGTTTTATTGAAGTCGTTCCGATCACGTTTCACGTAGAGAAATACCAGGAAATCACCCTGACAGAGGGCGACGCTTACGCCCCCAGAGTCTCGCCGGACGGCAGCCGGATCGTCTTCATCACGAAAACCGGCGAAAAGAACAGCATCTCAATCGCCACACTGCCTGGAGGCGCAGTATCACCACTCGCAGTTGATCTCGATGATATTTCAGATCCCGCGTGGAGCCCGGACGGGAAGAAGATCGTTTTTGCCGGAGCAAAAAAAGGTGTCTGGGAGATTTACCTCTACGATCAGGGAGAAAAAAAACTGCAACCGGTGACAAATGACCCGAAACGGAAGAAGTCTTGGCCACGCCTTTCCCCCTACAAATTTGACGATAATTACCGCATTTCCTATGTTTCCGAGGAGCATGGCCGGAAGGATATCTGGTGGGTGCGCGAATCCGGCCAATATGACCAGCCGGTAACCTTCCCCGCCGAACGGGAGAAGGAGTTCAGCAGTTCCCCGTACTGGAGCGAGATCGGCACCAGCGGCGGAGCACCCACCCTCATAACGTCAGGCGGCAACATGCCCGAGTGGTCACCGAGCGGCAATCTCATGCTCTACCGGACGGCAAAAGGATACTCCGTTCTTTCATACAGTTATGAAGACTGGTGGAAAGAACTTAAAGCGGACTTCCCGCCCTCCCCCGGAATCCTCTCCTGGGCTCCCAATCAGGTTTCATACCTTGAATACAATAGCGGGAACGGTAAAGCCGCAATCATCACGCGAGATTCCCTCAAACGCAAACCGGTTATGGGCGGCAAATCCTTGACCTCTCCGCCCGGCTTCTTTCCGGACGGCAAAGGCTTCGTCTGCACCATTCAAAAACAAGGGCGGAGCATCATTGCCATTGAACCGTACGACGACCCGCTGGGTGATGTGGCAAATCTATGGATGTACCCCTACAACCGGACACAATCTGACAAACTGACCAAAAACCAGCTTCTGTTCCTCAAAGCAGACTACGACCAGATCTACAATCTCTACGATTCCGAACGCTACGGCAGTTCAGGTGGTGTGGATATGGGGGCTCACGCCCGGCCGTATCTGGTGACGAGCGATGCGGTACTGGAAACCTTCTATGCCGCTTTTGCAGCGCTCTATGCCCAGGTCGAGCGGGCGGAGCTTGCAGGTGTTCTGGAGGAATTTGCCCGAACAGGCGCGGAAACGGCCCGTGAAAAGGGGGCGTCAAAGGATGTAGAGAATTTTTTCCTTACCGGCCTGGGGTTGCTGAAAAAAGATGCCGTGAAGAGTGCGCCTGCCGTGGTGCGTGATGAGGTGGCGCGGGTTGAAAAGGGAGAAGGAAAAGGAGAGTCGTTTTTCGGCAAGGAGCTTGACTACGGAGACTTCTATATTCGCGGCAAATATGAGCGTGACAAGGATCTACAGGGATATTTCCGGGCTATCAAGTGGTTTCAGTCCTTTACCTTTGACCTCAATCAGGAGCCGCAACGCAGGCAAGCCGCCGACATGCTTGCCGTTGCCGGTGCGGCAAAGGTTCGCCCATCACTGGAGCGGATCTACGCCATCTACCGGGACATGATCGGCGAATCCCGTTATTACAACCCACTAAATCTGAAGGAGATTCCGTCAACCGGGCCGTTGCCGGAGTTCAAGAACGGACTGCCATGGGTAGCGGGCACCGGTTCATTCCGGTTGCTCCCGTCCATCTATACCCTTGATGCTCATGTCTTCGACGAACTGATATGGCACGCGAAAAATCCGGAATCGCCGCAGGGACGTGTACTTCCGATGGGGCTGGATATCATGGCCGCTTTCGGCTCACAGGAGGCGCGCAAGATCCTTCTTGACGAGCTGAAAGAGGGACGATACCCGAATTACGAGAAATCGCTTACCAACGTAACTGACAAGATCAGCAGGTTCTCCCGTAGCGCCTGGGATGGGAACCTCTACCAGAACTGGCTCGACGCCCTCGGCACCCTCGTAAGAGAGCCGGACGCCAAGAGCCCTGCGTTCACCAAAACTGCCGCATGGAAACGAAAACAGTTAAACACCGCGCTGGGAAGCTGGGTAAATCTGCGCTACGAGACGATTGCCGTTGTCGAGCAGGTTGCCTCGGAATGCGGCGAAGGTGGTTACGAAACCATCAACATCGGCAAGCCCCGTGGCTATGTTGAACCGAACCCGGAGTTTTTCCGCCGGCTCGATGATGGCTTCGGCAAACTGGCGGTTCAGTTGGAACGATCGATCAAAAGCCCGGAACTGAAGAAGGGCGCATCGGAAAAGATCGCCACCTACCGGCAGCACTTGAAGGCTCTTGAAACCATTGCCCGCAAAGAACTGGACAATACTCCCCTTACCGACGAGGAGTACGGCGAAATCCTCAATATTGGAGGAACCGTAGAACATTTCATAGTCCTCATGGGAAGCCTGAACGGCAAGGATGACGATCAGGCGATCCGTAATCCGGAACCGATCCGCAAGATTGTCGATATACAGAAAGCCCCAGACGGTGCCACTCGACTCTACGCAGCACTCGGTTTCGTCAATGAGGTCAATGTTGCCGTACCGTTCTACGGCAGACAGGCAATCGTCAAGGGGCCGGTTTACTCCTATCACGAGTTCACGTCCGGCGAAGCGCTGAACAGCGAGAAGTGGCGCAAGGCGGGCAAACAGGAACCTCCCGCCTGGATCAGGAACTATTACGAGGGAAAAAGTACGTCTTCCCTGACAACGCTTCCCGACATGAAGTAGCATGCGGTCACTTGTCCTTGTATTCAGTATTCTGCTGTTCACCATCCCCTCCACCGTTCAGGCGCAGGGGCTCAGGTTCTACGGCGACATTCTCCTTTCCCGGGGAATTGATAAATTTGTTGCTGCACAAGGGAACAAACCGGTTCATGAAGCACTGGCTCCTTTTCTCCGGCGGGATGGCATCAACGTGGTCAACCTGGAAGGGGCAGTGGGCGATGCTGCCGGATGCGCCGCCGGACACACACCATGTTTCGCAACCTGGGAGAAGCTTCTCAGTCTCCTCGACGGTTTCGATATTGTCTCGTTGGAAAACAACCATTCCATGGATCTGGGCACAAAGGGGTTGAAAGCTGCGGCACGCGAGCTGAAAAAGCTGAAGCTCGTTCCCCTTGAAGGCAAACGTTTTTCCACTGTGGCTACCACCGATCACGGCAACATCGCCGTGGTCGCGGTTACTGATGTAGTCAATGCCGCTGCTGACCGCAGTCATCTGGCAATGGCCGATTCAGAGGAAGTACTGCAGGAGATTCGTCGCTTGAAGGCACGCTCGACTGTCGTTGCGGTCTATGTCCACTGGGGTCGGGAACTCCTCCCGGTTGCAACGGAGCGGATGCAGGGGCTCGCACATAAATATGTGGCCGCCGGTGCCGACGTCATTGTCGGAACGCATCCGCATGTGGCGGGATCAGCAGCATGCGTAGAGGGAAAGCCGGTCGTCTGGTCGCTGGGAAACTTCCTCTTTGACCAGAAGTACGAATCGACCAAAAAGGGTGCGGTGCTTGATTGCGCCATTGGAGATGACGGCAAGCTCAGATGTTCACTTATCGGTCACGAAACAGCTCTCAATTCATACTTGCCGGCCCTTTCGGTGGGTGACCCGCATAAGGTGGAAAACAGTGTGCTTGCCGCATGCACACCTGAAGTAACCAGAACCTGGATCGGAAAATTCACCAGAGACAAGCGGGAGAAGAGATTGGTTATAAAGGGAGCGGATGCGGCACATTCCCTCTCATTCCTCGAACTCTATGATCTGACGTCGGGAAAACGGGAAGCGAAAACCCCGCCGATGCCGATCAGAAAGGTACAGCCGGTCGATCTTAACAGTGACGGCATCACGGAGATTATGCTTATTCAGGAGATCTACTCAGCATTTGACCGGGAAACGGCAAAAAGGGTTTACCTCTACAGCATGGATGGCGGCTTCCACGCGCTCTGGCGAGGAAGCGCACTGAGCAGGCCGCTGCTGGATGCGACCTTTACGCGGGAAGGCAAGGGAAAACCATTCCTCGTGGCGCTCCACTCCGCCGATTCATTTCTTGCAAGAACCCCATCCACCAAGGAGCGGACGATTATGTCCTACAGATGGAACGGTTTCGGCTTTTCCGGAATCAAAGAGGTGCGGGGAGAGACGTTCGCCGACAGTGTGGCCTCCGCAAAAGGGAAACTGCGGTTTCTGCACAAGGGAAGCATATTGAATGAAATTACGTTGAAGTTATCCGGAGGTTTCTAGCATGGCTGTCGTACATATCACCTGCCCCAAGTGCGGCCTGAGCAAGGATGTTGCAGCAGAGAAAATCCCTGCCACTGCGGCACAGGCGACCTGCCCGAACTGCAACCACCGGTTCCCTATCTCCGGCGGAACCCTGCTAACATCCGCCGTTCCTAATCCTTCAACAGAACAACGTGAGAAAGCAGCGGCGCCTTCTTCATCACAAATCCCACCCAAAGCTCCCATCAGAGATATGCCTCTTCAGCAGGGTGGTAATCGCGCCAAGTCCTTGTTGCTCTTCTTCCTGCTACTGGTCGTTGTCCTCGTCGGCGTACGGCTCTGGGCTGATGGTAAAAAGCGGGATGTGCCATTCCCAAATTTCATAGCGACGTCTACCCAAAGCGTGGCGGTATCCTGGGGCGAAGAAGTTATCCTGTTGGATCATGCAGGGAAGGTGACCGGCAGACAAAAGCTTCCGAAGGGAACGTTACTGACCCAGCTACTCTACGTCGGTGATGAACTCTGGCACGCCGATCATACCTCCAATTCAGTCCGGCGGCTTCACAACGGTTCCTGGGAAACAGTGATAAGCGGGGGAGACAGATTTCGCGGGGCATTCAAATGTGCAGTTGATCTGAAGAGCGGCGAGATATTCGTCACCGACTCGTCAAACCACATCATCCACCAATTCATGATTGACGGCAGCTATGTCAGGAGTTTCGGCCGGGAAGGAAAAGGGCCGGGTGAACTGAAATTCCCGAATTCGATTCTGTTCGATCAGTCAGGCAATCTTATCGTGGCAAACACCAATTGCTTACGCTTAGACCTATTCTCCCGCCAGGGGGAATTCCTGAAAACCATCGCCAACGTAAAAGGGATCGACTTGTATCGCTTCCCTACACTCATGACCCGCGTTGGTGACCGGTTCGCCTTCCTGCACACCATCGATCTGCGCAAGGCAAAGGTCATGCTCTACGGCGAGGACGGCCAGGCCATTGGCGAGCTGACAACTCCCACACAGATCGAGGAATCGGGCGATATCGCCGCGATATCTGGTGACATCCTGGTATCGGATCAGAAGGAGCGGAAGGTCTACCGTTTCTCCGCCGATACCCGTGATTACCTGGGGCCGTTCAGCACCGACTTGGAAGCGCTCGGTATGGCGGATGCCAAGATGCAGCGACGCTACCAGCTCCTTGCCAATCTGGCCCTCGTAATCATGCTGGTAGCCGCTGTACCTCTGCTGTTTTTCTATCTTCGTTTCAGACGGCAGGAACAGAAGAAAATAGCCTCCACCGACAGCAGCGCCATGATCCCCTCTTCAGCTATCTGGGCGAGCCCTTATAACCGGCAGAAATCGCTTGTAGCTGTACTCATCATGCTCGTATCGCTTGGTATTTTTGCGGCCAGTTTCCTGTTGATCACAAAGCTCCACATTTTGTTGGGTCTGCTTTGTTACCTGGCTCATGCAGCATTGGCATGGTACGGATATTTGTACCTTTCAATTGCCAGTGGATATCTCAATCCTTCACGAGAGGAAACACTGCTACAGCTGGTCAAAATCGCCTTTCTGAAAACAGCCTCCGTGTTGACTCCGGGAGAGCGTGTGGAAGTGTGCACGGCAGCCTGGCTACAGCCGACCAGAAAACAGGCGGCGCTGCTCCTGTTTACCAATCGTCGCGTGCTGGTATGCGATTATACCGTCAACAATGCCGGTATCAGGCAACTTGACTATGGGTCACTGGCAGCCAGGACAATCAAGACACTGAAGCCGTCAGCCTACCTGCCATTCACCTATTTTGGCCTGTCGCTGGCAACCGAATCGGGTACTGCTTCGATACTCAGTTTGTACAACTGCGACGAATCCCTGCTTGGCCGCATTAAGCAGTATCTGGAAACTCGGAGTACAACCGAAGAGTCAGTTGCCGATGCGGTGCTTTGCGACACCTGCTACCAGCCGCTACAGGGAGCGCATTGCACTTGCTGCCCCGAACGGAAACGTAACCGCACACCGGTGTTCCTTTCGCTGCTGTTTCCGGGTTTGGGGCAGTTCTATAACCGTGAATTGTGGAACGGCGCTGTCTATAGTGCGGTATTCAGTGCCGGTATTCTTTCGATGACCATGCCGGTCACTAAGATGTTAGACAGATCTGCGGAAACCGGCAGTACCGGGTACAACTGGCTGCTACAGAGCTGTGGCTGGCTGTTGTTCCTGTACGTTACCAGCGCCATTGACGCCGGTTTAGTGGCCAATAAGGGGCGCAAACTTTTCAGCCAGGCCACCGGCGAAACAATCCGCACATGGTTGACAAAGAAGCTGGCAGCCATGACACCGTGCCGCGCCAGACTGCTACTTGAAACGGTGCCAGGAGCCGGGTACTTCCTGAGCGGCAGGTTCAGCCGGGCTGCGTGGCTCTTGGCGCTGCTTGGCTGGCTGACATGGACTGTTATCTGGTCCATATTGACGCTTGCTGTCGGCCATGACAGCTCTATCGGTGGCATCGATTACTCGTTGTTTGACATGTTGGGCACCCATTTCCAGTTAATTTTTATATTCGGCACACTGACGGCCATCCTGTGGGTATCCATGGTAGTTGATGGTATGCGCCGCTATTACGACTTGCCAACTCTGAGAATTACCACCCAAGGCGTTTTGTCTGTATTACAACCTCCGCTGATTACCATGATTATCGCATTTGGTGTTCAGGTAGCATGGATGGCATTCTTTAATATGTCGCCTGTCCTAAAGCAAACCGTTGTCAGATCAATTCGAGGATTCCATCCCGAAATCATGATGTCTCCTGGCTGGGGAGCCGCCATGGCTGCGCTGTTTGGAATGACAACATGGCGCAGCACTGGCAACAGGCAAGAGTCGTACAAAGCCGCAGCGGTCGGTTTTGCCAGTGGCGTTTTCTGCTGGTTTGGCAGCAGTATTATAACTGGTCGTCTGTCTGGTGGCATGTTTATGCAGCATATGGTGTTCGGGCTTTCTTGCGGGCTGCTCATGTATTGGTACTTTGCCGCTCGCGGGGCATCACCATTGCTTATTCCGACGCTTATGATAGGCAAAGTTGCAGGCATGTTTGTGGCAGTTATGAGTGTGCCGCTGACAATGATGATGATGATGATGGGCGTATTCAATAGAGGTATCACTAGCCATATCTGGGTACTTGCCCTTCCTGCCTATTGTCTGCATTTGTCGGTGCTCATCCTTGAACGGGTTAGGCCAATGAACTCCACTGCTGTGGACAAGCAGTTGCCATGATAGCGGTGTCACATAAGAAAACCTCCTCTCGTTCAAAGCAAGTAAAAGTTGTCGCAATGCTCGCTGTCGGAATAGTACTGGCTCTGCTGACAGCTGGCCTCCTGCTTTCCGAGAAATTGCTTATCCCGGTGCAAGGCGCCACAAGGGCAGATTGGAACTCCAAAAGCTTTTGGTTCAGCCCGTGGGGGAAGTCGGGGGTGCACAAGGGAATCGACATCTTCGCCAAGGAAGGGACATCGGTTATTGCCGCCAGCCCCGGTCTCGTGGTTAATGCCGGGTTTACACCGGGCGGCGGCAATGTTGTGTCAGTTCTTGGCCCGAAGTGGCGGGTTCATTACTACGCGCACCTGAAAACCATAAAAGTGAACAACGGTGAATTCATCAGGCAGGGCGAAACCATAGGGACTGTTGGCACAACCGGTAACGCGGTGGGCAAGGCACCTCATCTTCATTATGCAATCATCACCCAGATCCCCTATTTCTGGCTCTTTGAAACAGGAAAGTACGGATTAGATCGCATGTTTTATTTGAACCCACATGAACATCTGACGCGAAAATAGATGCATGAAAGTTTTTTACCCCAAGGAGGTATGCAATGAGTCCTGTTCGTTCCATGCAGTGGAGGTTTGGTTCTGTCCTGACGGCGTTTACGCTTGCGTCGGTTTGTGTCGGTTCGACGGCAGCTTTTGCCGATGATCTGATCGGCGCAGACAAGGTGCTGGCGCGCATCGGCAAAGCGGTCGGAGCCGAGGAAAAGAAAGCCGGCCCGGCAAAGGGCGAGGCTGAGCTGTTCATGCACGACCTTGAGTTGTTCAGGACCGAGCGTGCAAAACTGCCGGTTGATGCGGCGGTGGAGCGCTGGCTGAAATTGTATGAACGCTTCAGAATGCTGCCTCCTGAAGCAATCAAAGGCACAACCCTCAACCCATTTGCCCCACCCGACGCCAAGACACCGTCACTGACATCTCTGGTTTCCTCCATCCCGCCACCCACAGCCTGGAGTCTTCTTAAATCCCGCCTGACGGAGCTTCCGCCTTCAGGCAATACAACTCAGGATACGACACTACGCGTGCTGCTTGCCTACCTGACCGGGGACAAACCAGCCATTGACAAGGGACTTGGCGAGCTGAAGGCAGCCCAGACTATGTCGGGCACTCAACGTTACGATTTCAACATGATGGAGCTGAGCAGCGAACTGCAACGTCCCGGAATAGGAAAGGGAGGAACTCCAACAGTCGAGAGTTTTGAGATCTATCTGCAAACTCTGCATGGGGAACGGCCAAAGGGAAGGATCAAGCTGTTGATGCCCGACCTGGTCGCCATGGCAGGAGAAAAACGAGCCGAAGAGCTGATTCTCAACGCCATGGCGGTTCCAGGCGTTTCTCTACGGGTACCGTCAGGAGGTAGCACTCTCAATCTGGCCAAACGGCTTGCTGTCAAGCGCGTTGACTTGCTCACCGAGCCGCAGTGGGAGCTGGTAACCGGACTGAACGATACGGAGCTGTACGAAGCAATGAACAACCGTTTTCCCGAGAAGGCGGCCAAAGACAAGTCAGGCCCGGACATTTATCAGGCGGTAGAGCGTGAATACATGCCTCGTGAAACAGACACCGCGAGAAACACCGCCAAGGTTCTCTACCTGCTGGGGATGATCGGAAAAAACAGGCTTGACGATGCCGTGGCACTGGGCAAACGGATGGAGGCCGATGAATTCCATGCATCGGAATTCGAAAAGCGCTGGCATTCATTCGACAAAAACCGCTATGCACAGGGGTTAAACCAGTGGTGCCAAGCGGTGTTGACGGATCGACCGGAGCTGCCGTTGTGGAAGCAGTGCGGTTTGATCGCCACCGACAACAAAAATGCGGCACCTCTGGTTGCTATTCTTGATGCCGCCACCAAGAAACAGAATCTCAGCCTCGAAACACGGCTGACTGTGCAATCGCGCGAGGTGGAGCTGCTGCTGGCCATGGATCGCACAGATGACGCCGTTAAGCTGGTGCAGGCAATCGTCAAGGCAGATGACAGCAAAGAGACACCCCAGTCCCGCCTTGTTGTCGCCAAAGTCAAACTTCGCATGGCTCCACGCCTGCTTACCCTCGGCAGACTCCTTTCACGCAAAGAGCTGATGGACGAGGGAGATGCCGGGGTGATGAATCTGCTGAGCAGCGGAAACGTGCAGCTCAGCATGACCGATACGACCGGTTGGGAGGTGCGACAGGCTCTGGACGAACTGATCAACGGCTATATCGATGACGGCCAACTGGCCAAGGCGGAACAGGTTACCATAGCGCTCATTCAGGCAACGCTGAAGTCACCGGAACTGAGCAGTAATCCGATAGCCAGGGATCTCGCCCTGTCCGGCGGCGCCATAACAGGCCAATTGATCCGTCTGGCCCAGATTTACAACAAGGCAGGACGTTTTAACGACACCATGACCCTGCTGGAAAAGTCACGCTGGTGGGGCGCCACCGATCTGATTGACATCAATGAGAACACCCCCTCCCCGGCTCCGATTGCCGCCATGGCACTGCACAAAAGCGGGCGCGATGCCGAATCAGTAGACATCCTCAAGTGGTCTCTGTACGCCAAACCTGGTGATGACGCCGCCTACCAGATATTGACCGATATACTCGGCTCTTCGCTCATCCCCTGGCTTGAGCGGTTGCAACTGCGGGATCGCTTTGAGGAACGCCCGTTGATCTGGAAGGCGGTGCTGCTGAAGAAGGAAGGCAAGCTGGACGAGGCAGAATCCGTGATACGTCAAGCGCTGAAGATCGATCCCACCGACGGCGAACAGCCTCCCGGCGACCGGGTTCGCGCCTATACCGTACTGGGCGAAATACTCAAAGCAAAGGGAAAGCTGGATGATGCCGCGTTCTTCGAGCGGGTGATTCAGTCAGTGAGGCTGGCCGAAAAAGGGGACAAATTGACCGAGGCCGGTCTTCTGCGCAAAAGTCTGACAACGTATGAGCAGGCCTCGGAGCAGTTTGCCGATGCCTACTGCGTTCAGTGGCGGCTTGCCGAACGGCTCGCCTCCATTGGCGATCTGTCCGGGGCAAAAAAACATTATGAAATCGCCTTCGAACGGATGCCTGAGCAGTTCGGGCAGGTCGCCCATTTCTGCTTCGGCTGCGAGGGCGTTTTTACCCACCAGCAAAGCGTCAGCGTGGCTGAAGAGGTCTTGACAGGCGTAGCCAAATCATCGCCGAACAAACCTCAGGTTCACTACCTGCTCGGCCAGTTGCGTGAAGCGCAGGGACGCAAGGCGGAGGCCTACGCCCATTTCCGCAGGGCTTCCGACCTTGACCCCCAGTATCTTGATGCCTGGAAGGCGGTCTATGAGCTGCGCAACGATGTTTTCCTCAGTCAATCCGAAATGGATGATATTGCCTTGCGCATGGTACAGCTCGATCCGCTGAACCGCCACAGCAGGCTGAACCACGGAGAGGTAACGGATGTCAGGGGGCTCTGGACAATCTACCAGAACATGGTCACGGAACGACGTCCGCCGATGAAACACCTGTTCACCCTGACTGCCAGTAAGCAAGAGATGGAGGAGTTGGTTAAAAAATTCGGCGGCGGTGCTGAGCTGCTAGAAATGAAGCGCGCCATAATGAACAAAGGCGTGGATGTGCCCGAACCCGGTGATGCCGTGATTAAAAACAAATTCGTGCAGAAACTGCTTCGAGCAGCCGGGGAAAATGTCATGATGTTTGAGTGACAAGGTTAGGTAAAATCGTAGGGTAGTTATTTAACGACCATCACATTGAAACAAGACACACCCCAAGGAGGAACACATGAACGACCCTGCAGCTCTGTTTATCTGGATTGGCAACCATTATTCGTACCTTTTCGCCCTGGCCATCCTCGTCGTCCTGATCTGGAACTCGGTGGTAATTGTCAGCGGCAACGAGATCGCCCTGATCGAGCGGCGCTGGTTCGGCAGCAAGATGCCGCAGGGGCGCGTGGTGGCGCTGGGGAACGAGGTCGGCATCCAGGCGCGCACCCTCGGACCTGGCCTGCACTTCCTGATTCCGTTCATCTACAAGGCGACCAAGAGCGTCTTCACCGAGATCCTGGAAAACGAAATTGGTCTTATCGAATCGGTGGACGGCTCGTCCATCCCCTCCGGGCGGATCTTTGCCGCCGTGGTGGCCGGGCACAATTCGTTTCAGGACGGCGAGGCGTTCATCAAAAACGGCGGCCAGAAGGGGCCGCAGATCGATGTGCTACCTCCGGGCAAGTACCGCATCAACCCGTACCTGTTCAAGCTGACCAAGGGAACTGTCACCGAGATCAAGGATTTCGAGATCGGCATCGTCGAGTCGGTTGACGGCGTCGCCATCGCGGAAGGGAAGATCTTTGCCCAGGCGGTTGAGGGGCACTCCTCGTTCCAGAACGGCGAGGCGTTCATCACCAACGGAGGTCAGAAAGGGCCGCAGATCGAGATTATCCCGCCAGGCAGCTACCGTATCAACCCCTACCTGTTCAAGGTCACCAAAGGGGCCGCCACCAAGATCGGTGACGGCGAGATCGGCCTGGTCGAATCGGCCGACGGTGCGGCGATTCCGGCGGGGCGCATCTTCGCCACCGTGGTGCCGGGACACAACGCCTTCCAGTCCGGCCAGGACTTCATCACCAACGGCGGCCAGAAAGGGCCGCAGACCGAGATCCTGCCGCCGGGTGTGTACCGTATCCACCCGAACCTGTTCAAGATCACCAAGGCTGCCGCCGTGATCATCGCCAAGGGTGAAGTCGGCATGGTCACCGCGCAGGATGGCCAGCCGATTCCCATGGGGCGGCTCCTGGCCCAGAGCGTACCGGGACACTCCAATTACGAAAGCGGCGAGGCTTTCCTGAAAAACGGCGGCCAGAAGGGGCCGCAGATCGACGTGCTGCTCCCCGGTACCTACCGTATCAACCTGAACCTGTTCCAGGTGCAGATTGCCCCCGCCGTGGTTATCGAAGCCAACAAAATCGGCCTGGTCACCGCGCTGGACGGCATTCCGCTGCCCGAGCGTGAATACGTGGCCTCTCCGGTCACCGGCCACAACGATTACCAGGACGGCTCCGCCTTCCTCACCAAGAATGGCCAGCGCGGCCCGCAGCTGGATGTGCTCCGTCCCGGCACCTACTACATCAACCCCTTCATGTTCAGCGTGGCGGTAGATGATGTGGCGGTCATCGAGCGCGGCCAGGTCGGGGTTATCGTCTCCAACGTGGGGGAAGACCCGACGGCGGAGATGAAGAAGCGGCTCGGTTCGACCCAGGCCGGGGCCTCGGCGGAAGAAGGGAAGGAAAAGTACGTCGTGCCGAAAGGGTTCCGCGGCATCCAGGAAGAGGTAGCCGGACCGGGACGCTACTACCTCAACCGGCGGGCGTTCATGTGTTACATCATCGACACCACCAACATCACCATCGACTGGGACGATCAGGAAGATACCCGCTTTGACCAGTTGACGGTCATCTCCAAGGACGGTTTCCCGATCCAGGTGGCAGTCAAGGTCGTCATCCGCGTCCGCCCGGATCAGGCCCCCTACATGGTGGCCAAGGTCGGTTCCATCGACAACCTGATCCAGCACGTCATCCACCCGATGATCGATTCCTCCTTCCGCAACCAGGCCTCCACCGCTTCGGCGATGAACTTTCTCCAGAGCCGTTCGGAGGAGCAGACCAAGGCCGAAACCCGCGCCCGCGTCGATCTGGAAAAATACCACGTCGAGTGTGTGTCGGTGCTGATCTGCCAGATCAAGCTGCCCGAGGATCTGATGCAGACCCAGACAAAAAGGATCATCGCCGAGCAGCAGCAGGAGATGTACAAGATGGAGCAGCGCTCGCAGGCCGAGCGCACCGAGATGGAGAAGATGCGGGCCACGGCCGACCAGCAGCCGACGCTGGTTGCCTCGGAGATCGCCGTGAAGGTGGCGACCCAGAAGAAGACCGAGATGATCACCCTGGCCGAAGGTAACGCCGAATCGAAAGCGCTGGAGGGGATCGGCGAAGGGAAGCGGCTGAAAGCCATCGGCGACGGCGAGGCATCCAAGATCGCGGCAATAGGTGAAGCGACCGCCCAGGCCTACAACAAGCAGCAGGAGGCCATCGGCGAAGAGGCGATCAAGCAGATCAAGATCGTGGAGCTGATTGCGGCGGCTATCGAGAACGGCAAGATCAAGATTGTGCCGGATGTTCTTGTTACAGGCGGCGGGACGGCCGGCGATGGGTTGATGGGGCAG
>Ga0154471_122_pt1 | contig 19127 bp, 18 predicted proteins | sample RifGroC2_FD_115950 | JGI IMG/M metagenome (GOLD analysis project Ga0154471, IMG submission 115950) | Geobacteraceae bacterium GWC2_53_11
TGTCTGGTCGGTACGATCTCTATTGAAAAGTCTGAAGTACTGTCTGAACTGCTGAAACGCCAGGGTGTACCCCATAGCGTACTGAACGCAAAACAGCATGAGCGGGAGGCCGAAATTGTTTCCCAGGCCGGCCGCAAAGGCGCCATCATGATCGCTACGAACATGGCCGGCCGTGGTACCGACATCGTTCTGGGAGGCAATCCCGATGCCTTGGCGAAACAATGGCGACGGGCTAATCCGGAGGCTACGGACGAGCAGTATGAAACAATCGTGGCATCCTACAAAGCCGAATGCCGGGCCGAACATGATGAGGTCGTAAAAATGGGAGGCCTGCACATACTCGGCACCGAGCGGCATGAATCACGCCGTATCGACAACCAGTTGCGCGGCCGTTCAGGACGCCAGGGCGATCCGGGTTCTTCAAAGTTCTACCTGTCATTGGAAGACGACCTGCTGCGCATCTTCGGCTCCGAGCGCGTTTCCAAAATCATGGACCTCCTTAAAATCGAGGAGGGTGAGGCTATCACTCACAGCATGATTTCCCGCTCCATTGAGAATGCCCAGAAAAAAGTCGAGGCACACAACTTCGATATCCGCAAGCATCTCATCGAGTACGACGATGTTATGAACAAACAGCGTGAAGTCATTTACAGCCAGCGCCGCGAAATTCTTGGCGGCCAGGATATCCGGGGGAGTTTCCTGGAAATGCTGGATGATACTATTGAAGACATTACGGCAATGTATGCGATAGACAAGGTGTCACCCCACGAATGGGACTGGCAGGGAATCAGTGAAACGGTTTACAAATGTTTCAATCTTCAGTTGGACCTGCCGCAGGAGATGGTCAGTCGCCTGACACCGGTCAACTTTCAGTCCACGTTGAGTGAGCAGGCCCATGCGATATTTGATGGCCGCGTGCAGGAGATGGGTGACGAACTCATCGACCATCTCATCAAGATCATGATGTTGCAGGCAATTGACACACACTGGAAAGATCACCTCCTGAATATTGACCACCTGAAAGAAGGTATCGGCCTGCGTGGTTACGGCCAGAAGGACCCCAAACAGGAGTACAAGAAAGAGGCATATAACTTTTTCATGGAGCTGATGGTTCGTATCCGTGAAGAAGTTGTGGAACGTGTTTTCTGGGTTCAGATCAACCACGACGGCGAAGAAATTGAAGAGATGGAAGAAGAACTGCAAAGCAAGAAACTTGTCTTCAATCTGAGCGGTGGTGAAGAGCACCATCAGGAGCCGGCCAAAAGCCAGAAAGTTGCCGGTCGTAACGACACCTGCCCCTGTGGCAGCGGGAAAAAATACAAAAAATGTTGCGGTAAGTAATCCGTACGATTCACCACGACCAGGATTTCTGTTGAGAGGTATTTCCTGATGAACATACAAGGCTTTTCGTTTTCTACCGTAGAAGCGGCAATAAAAAAACCGGGGCGCAAGGACCTTGCCCTCATTTTCTCTGAAGTGCCGGCTGCCGCAGCTGCCGTCTTTACCACCAGCAGCGTCAAGGCTGCACCGGTGCTGGTCTCGCGTGACCATATTGCGGGCGGGACTGCCCAGGCGTTGATCGTCAACAGCGGTAATGCCAATGCGTGTACCGGTGAGCCGGGCATGAAGGTAGCCCGGGAAACAACCGCACTGATTGCCCGGGCACTTGATATTGACATGTCTGCCGTCCAGGTTTGTTCAACCGGAGTAATCGGCGTGCAACTGCCGTTCGAACGCATCAGCAACTCAATTCCGGCGCTGGTTGACGGCCTGACCTGCGGCACACTTGATGACGTTGCCCAAGCGATTATGACCACCGACACCTTCCCTAAAATGGAAGCTTGCAGCGCCGCTGCCGGAGGTGTCACCTACACCGTAGCGGGTATTGCCAAAGGGGCCGGGATGATCATGCCCAACATGGCGACCATGCTCTCCTTCATCATAACCGATGCTGCCGTAGACCCGGCTTTTCTCCAGAAGGCATTCCGCACCGCTGTGGATCGTTCTTTTAATGCCATTACCGTAGACGGCGATATGTCAACCAACGATACCTGCCTGATTTTGGCTAACGGCATGGCGGCCAATCCGGTCATTACGGAAGGTTCACCGGATGCCGAAGCGTTTACATCAACCGTGAACAGCGTCCTGCTCTCCCTGGCAAAGCTGATTGTCAAGGATGGCGAGGGAGCAACCAAGTTTGTCGAAATCCGTGTCAGCGGAGCCAAAGATTACAGTGATGCCAAACGGGCCGCAATGGCGATTGCCAACTCAAGTCTGGTGAAAACCGCCTTCTTCGGTCAGGATGCCAACTGGGGCAGGATTTTTGCCGCGGTCGGCTATTCCGGCGCTGAAGCGGATCAATCGCTCCTGTCGCTTCATTTTGATGATGTCTGTATGGCCAGCAAGGGAGTCTATGCCGGAGACGACGCCGAAGCTCGTGGTACTGAAATCCTCCGGAAGAAGGAATTCACCGTCACGGTTGATCTGGGCATCGGGAGTGGCACTGCAACCGTGTACACGTCCGACCTGACCCACGAATACGTCAGCATCAACGCCGATTATCGATCCTGACCTGATCAAATTCCATACCTGAACTCAAGCCTCCGCATGCGGAGGCTTTTTTATCTCTCATTACCACAATTGAGCGCCCTGTGAATATGTCTCGAATTATCGTTCTGGCCGCCCTGTTAATTTCCTGCTTCGCCACCCTTTCTGCTGCTGATGATCTGCTGGATGCCGGCCGGGCAATGTCAATCGACATCATGCTGGAAAACGCCATCAGGCGCGGCCTGATTTCCGGTGGTGTCGTAACGGTCGGCAACCGTCACGGGCAACTCTACAGCACCGCTCAGGGCCGGTTATACCCCGACCCGACTGCCCCTCTGCTTACCGAACGCACCCTCTTTGACACCGCGTCCCTTACCAAGGTACTTGCCACCGCACCGGCTGTCATGAAGCTGCTCGAACAGGGCAGGATAACTCTTCTCGACCCCCTGTCCCGCTGGTTTCCTGAATTTGAAGGAACCGATCGGGAAGAAATAACCATTCTCAACCTGTTAACCCACACATCCGGCCTGGACGATGTTGAAATCACGATCGATGATCCCCTGCGTGGCCTGATAGAAAAAGCAATGCTTCAAAACAACGGCACACTGCCGGGGAATCGCTTCAGATACGCTGATATCAACTTCATACTGCTGGGTGAACTGGTAAAACGCGTTTCAACTCTCACCTTGGACAAATATTGTACTGAATACATATTTGCCCCGTCAGGCATGGCGGAGACAACCTTCCTTCCACAACCAGGATTTAATCTGATAGCCCCGACGACCAGCCTGAACAATTCTCTCAAGGCGGGAGTTGTCCAGGATATGAATGCGCGCCGTCTGGGCGGAGTGGCAGGACACGCCGGTTTGTTCAGTACCGCCAGCGACCTGAACAGATTTGCCACCATGATTCTGGGGCTTGGTACCTATAACGGAGTCCAGGTATTCAAGGAGCGGGTCATTACCCAAATGACCTCGCCGTACTTTTCCAATAAGGGGAGAGTGATCAGAGGATTGGGCTGGGACATAAATTCGCCGTTTTCATCGCCACGCGGGAGCTACTTTTCCGACATGTCCTTTGGTCATACCGGTTATAGCGGTTCATCAATATGGATCGACCCGGAACAGGACTTATATGTCATTCTGTTGACGGTGCGCCTCGATTACACAAATGTTCGCCAATTTAACCAATTACGGAGTGATATTTCAAGTCTTGCTGTCTCCGTATTTTCCACTCCCCGTATTGCGGTCGAGATCAGCAGTGACATGAAAATACCCTGAAACGCTAATACCTTGACACGATATTACGCCTGTGTTAGTTGTCTGAAGTACTAAATTCCTGCATACCCACTCAGTAAGGGAGGGATCGATGAGCATTAAAGTGCTGGTCGCCGACGATAGCATTACTATTCAAAAAGTAATCGGCATAATTTTTAGCGGTGACGAATACTCCTTGACGGTTGTTGATAACGGTAAAACCGCTGTGGATAAAGCGCGTGAGATCATCCCTGACATTTTACTGATCGATGCCCTGATGCCGGGCATGACCGGCTATGAAGTGTCAGAAGTTGTTCGTTCTACACCATCACTGGCAGCCAAACCGATTCTGATTCTGACCGGTTCGTTTGAACCGTTTGATGAGGATAAAGCAAAAAAATGCGGCGCCGATGATTTTATCGCCAAACCGTTTGAGTCTCAGCACATATTGACAAAAGTTAAAGAGTTGCTGGAACTTGGTGCAGCACGGGAAAAGGGTGCGCAGACAGCACCTCCGCAGCCTGCTCCCGCGGCAACCGCCGTACAGGCTCCTGTTGCTCCGGCACCCATCATGGATATTCCCGCTCCGGTTGTGGAACCGGCAGCGCCGGCGGATATATGGGGTGCATTTACCCCTGAAGCAGAGCCACCTGTCGAATCTGTAACTGCACCTGTTGTTGAAACCCCTTCCGCAGCGTTTGAGCCGGATGTGTTTGCCATCGTCAGCGAGGAGAGTGATTCCCTGCTCGTACCGTCGGCAGAGTCTGCCCCGGAGTCAATGCCAAGCCATACCGGATCACAGTGGATACCGGTAGAAGAGAACACTTTTGAATTTGAAGATACCGTTTCAGAACCGGACTCGGCACAGGAAACTCCTGATGCGGAAGCTGCTTTTGGTGACATCGCTTTCGAAGATGACGTCGAGACTGCTGCCCCCCCGGTTGTCGCCGAAATTCCCGAGCCGATCACAACATTCGCGCCGGAACCTGTCGCCCCGGAAACTGATTTTGCCGATTTTTCCGCTCCCCCTGCTCCTCCGGCATTTGAATCCGCTCCGGCATTTGAGACTTTTGAAATCCCCGCGGCACCGATAGAGCCATTTGCACCTTTGGCTGATCCGGCACCTGCATTCGCTCCTGCTATCGAGTCTGCACCCGCTTTTGCCGTGCCGGCAGCAGCTCCTGTTGCTGCTGCACTTACGGAAGATCAACTCCGGCAGGCTCTGACAGCGGCTTCAAAAGAAGTTATTGAGCGAATTGTCTGGGAAGTTGTGCCCGATCTGGCCGAGGCATTGATCCGCGAAGCGATCCGCAAGATTAAAGAAGGGGCCTAACCCTTTCTCACATAGTAATCTTAAGGGGATGGCAACATCCCCTTTTTTCGTATGGAGGATGAACATGATCAAGAAAGCAATCGCCAGGGTTGTAGAACGTGAAAATCTGTCTGAAGGGGACATGATCGGTGTCATGAACCAGATTATGTCCGGAGAGTGCACGCCGGCCCAGATAGGCTCCTTTATCACGGCACTGCGCATGAAAGGCGAAACGGTAGAGGAAATCACCGGCGCAGCCCGGGTCATGCGTGAACGGGCAACCCCGATTCGCGTCGGCAGGGGTGTCGTGGACATCGACCGGGACGACATCAACATTGACCGCGAGACGATACTTGATGTGGTTGGAACCGGCGGTGACGGCACTAACACGTTTAATGTTTCCACAACTGTTTCCTTCGTGGTTTCCGCCTGCGGAGTCAAAGTGGCCAAGCATGGCAACCGCTCGGTTTCGTCCGCCTGCGGCAGCGCGGATGTGCTTGAGAAGCTTGGCATCAATCTGGACGTCACACCTGAAACGGTGGAGAAATGTATCGACCAGATCGGCATCGGCTTTCTCTTTGCACCGGCTCTCCATGGCGCCATGAAACACGCCATCGGTCCTCGCCGTGAAATCGGCATCCGCACCATCTTCAACATACTCGGCCCTCTGACGAACCCGGCCGGAGCCGATTGCCAGGTGATGGGCGTCTACCGTGAAGACCTTGTGGAAAAGCTGGCAGGAGTACTGCATAAGCTGGGGTGCCGGCACGGTTTTGTGGTGCATGGTTCCGACGGCATGGATGAAATAACATTGACCGGTGAAACCCTGGTAGCCGAAGTCACTCCTGAAGGGATCACGTTGAGCCGTGTCAATCCGGAGCAGTTCGGTTTCAGCCGTTGCTCCATGAGCGAACTCAAAGGAGGAGATGCCGCAGCCAATGCCGTCATCGTTACCGCTGTTCTGTCGGGCGAACCGGGACCGCGGAGAAATATCGTCCTTCTGAATGCAGCGTATGCCCTGGTAGCCGCCGGAAAAACAGCGACACTGGCAGAAGGGATAACCCTTGCAGCCGAGGCGATCGACTCCGGTCGCGCCCTGCAACAGGTAAAGAATCTTGCCAGCATGACAAGTACTCTCTAAAGGGAGACCGTTATCATCATGACTACCAGCACCCCCGACATCCTGAAAAAGATCATTGTCCATAAGCAGACGGAAGTAGCAGCTGCCAAGGAGTCAGCCCCGGTATCGGAGTTACGGTCCCGGATCGGCGACCTTGAGGATGTGCCTCGCGGCTTTGAACGGCACCTTCGTGAAGCGGTAGCTTCCGGCTGGACTGCGGTCATTGCCGAGGTCAAAAAAGGTTCGCCAAGCAAAGGCGTTATCCGTGCCGATTTTGACCCGCTGCAGATTGCCGAAACATACCAGAACAATGGCGCTACCTGCCTGTCGGTACTGACCGACGAGCATTTTTTTCTTGGTCACTTGCGCTATCTGGCACTGATTCGTGAGGCGGTTTCCATCCCCCTGCTGCGCAAGGATTTCATCTGTGATCCCTACCAGATTTACGAAGCCCGCGCCGCAGGAGCCGATGCCATCCTGCTGATCGCCGCCATGCTTGACCTGAACCAGTTGCGCGACTTTCATGCCGTCGCGCAAGAGCTTCACCTGGACGTACTGCTGGAGGTGCATGATGAGGAAGAACTGGAGAAGGCGCTTCAAACCGGCTGCACCCTGATCGGTGTCAATAACCGCAATCTCCGCACGTTTGAAATGGATCTCGGCACGACCCGGCGTCTGGCCCGGCTGCTGCCGGCAGACCGCTTTCTGGTGGCGGAGAGCGGCATCAATAATCGAAGTGATATTGTCCGGCTCCAGGCTGATGGCGCCAAAGCGTTTTTGATCGGTGAATCATTGATGCGGGAAGATGATATCGGGATGAAACTGCAGGAACTGTTGAACGACTGACACACAAGGAGTTGAAGATGGCGGAAAAACAGGGAATCGGATTGGCACTTGTTGCCTTCGGTGTGTACATTGTCGGCGGATTGGGCACCTTTGGCGGAATTGCCTTGATATTCTTCATGAAAAACAAGGATCTGTGGGGCTGGGGAGAGGGACGTTCCATCGGCTATCTGTCTCTCTGTGTCGGGCTCTGCCTTTCGATTCTTGGGGTGCTCCTGATGAGACTGTTCAGAAACCGCGGAATTGCCTGAGTCCGCGGTTTCTGAACAGATTGTACGGTCAGAATCCTTTTTCTTTTAACATGGTCATTGATTGCAGCAGTTCAACGGCCCGCCTCAGCTGATAATCCTTCTGAACATCCACATCCCTGGTCATCCCACCATGAGCACCCGCTTGAAGGGCAGGTTTCGGTTCCTCCGGCTTGCCGTCTGCAGCCAGGCTTTTCTCAAGATCCTTTTCCTTGAACTCCGCCATTTTTTCCTTTGCCGGCAGCGGCGTGATATTGGGCACCTCCACATCAGGAACGATTCCCTTGGCCTGAATTGAACGGCCACTGGGAGTGTAGTAAAGCGCTGTGGTAAGTTTTACGGCGCCGTTGCCCCTTACCGGGATAATCGATTGAACCGACCCTTTGCCGAAACTCTGGGTCCCCATAACGATGGCCCGTTTATGATCTTGTAAAGCACCGGCAAGAATTTCTGACGCGCTGGCACTGCCGCCGTTGATAAGGACAATTATCGGATAACGGGGTTCCTTGGTGCCCAAGGTGGCGTTATACACACGGTTGGCCTCCGGGGCTCGTCCCTTGATGCTGACAATGGCGGTGTTATTGATGTCATCCCCGATAAAACAGTTGCCTACTTCGACGCATGAATTTATCAACCCGCCGGGATTGAAGCGCAGATCGATAACCAGCCCCTTCAATGTCCCTCCGGATTGTTCGTGCAGCTTCTGGAGCGCCTCCTTGAAATCACTGCCGGTCCGCTCCTGAAACTGTGAGATCCGTATAAAACCATACCCCGAATCAAGCAGCCTGGATTTCAGGCTTTTCAGCTTGATGGTGTCACGCTGCAACTTAAACAGCAGCGGTTTGGCGCTATCAGCCCGCATGATCGTCAGCGTGACCGGCGTGCCTTTTTCGCCGCGCATGATCTTTACGGCCGCCGAGATGTTCATCCCCTGCGTCGATTTGCCGTCAATCCGGGCAATGTGATCATTAGCCAGGATCCCTGCCCGGAAAGCTGGCGTATCGTCGATGGGCGCTATGACCGTCAGCTTGCCATCCTTGGTACCCAGTTCAATGCCGACGCCGCCAAAAGATCCCGACATCTGAACTTCCATCTCGTGAAAAGGTTCCGGAGGAAGATACGCGCTGTGCGGGTCCAGCGTCGCCAACATGCCGTCAACCATCTTTCCGACCAGCTTCTTTGAATCCGGCTTTTCGACATAATTGTTAAGAATGGCTTCGTACGCTTCGCGCAGGAGTTTAAGATCATCGGCATCCGACGACATGGTTGTGCCGCGCCAGCGAATTGAAACCAGCATCACCACGCCAACGAGCACGAGAACACCAAGCGACAGAATCCATTTCCAGGGACGTTTATTTTTGAGAGTCGGTATCACATTATCTCCGCACATCAATGCCGTAGCTTTTAATTTTTCGATGCAGGTTGCTTCGCTCAAGTTCAATCAGTTCGGCAGTCCGGGATATATTCCAGTCATTCTCCTCAAGTTTATGAATGATGTATTCCCGCTCAAAATCCTCCCGGGCGTCACGCAATGCCGTTCGCGCAAAAGGACCCTCAAGCGAAGCGGAGTGATCCAGTCCCGACGCCGCATCGTCTGACAGATTCGGGACATCCTCCGGCGAAATAATCCGGCCGGGCGCCACAATCAGTATACGTTCAACAACATTTTTCAATTCCCGCAGGTTGCCGGGCCACCCGTAGTGACAAAGCTTAGCAAGGGCTTCGGGCAGGAAGGCTTTTGCCTCCCCCCCTTCCCTGCGGAAAAACCGGGCAACGAAATACTGAACCAAAGGTTCAATATCATCCAGGCGCTCCCTCAGCGGCGGCGTGGTAAAGGAAATTGTGCTGAGCTGATAAAAGAGATCCGCGCTGAAGCGCCCTTCAGTTGCCTCTTTATCAAGCTGGGCGGTGGTTGCGGCAACGATCCGGACATCGGCGGTTAATCTGCGGTTCCCCCCTACCCGTTCAAAGCTGTGATCCTGAATAAGGCGGAGAATCTTTTCCTGTGTTCCCAGGGATAGCTCATCAATGTCATCCAGAAAGAGCGTGCCACCGTCTGCCTGGTCAAAACGTCCCTTCTTCTGCGAGGTAGCACCGCTGAAGGCGCCCTTTTCGTGGCCGAACAGCTCGCTCTCAATCAGTTCTTCAGGAATTGCAGAGCAGTGCACCACGACAAACGGACGCTCACGGCGCGGACTGTTGCAGTGAATCGCACATGCAATCGATTCCTTGCCCGAACCGTTTTCTCCCTGCACCAGAACGGCGGCCGAGGTAGAAGCAACCCGGCGAATCTGCTCCCGGATGGTAACTATCGCAGGAGAAGCACCGATCAGCTCCGTATCCGCCGATGCGGAACGTTTGAGCTCGGCATTTTCAACTTTTAATTCCTGCAGTTTCAGCGCATTGACAACGCTGATGAGAACCTTTTCCAGCGACAGCGGCTTCTCTATAAAATCGAAGGCTCCCAGCTTTGTGGCCCGGACCGCGGTTTCAATGGTGCCGTGGCCGGAAATCATGATAACGGTTACCTGCGGGAGCAGCGCCTTGAGCTTTTCAAGGGTGACCAGACCATCCATGCCCGGCATCCAGATATCGAGCAGAACCAGGTCCGGAAGCTCCTGCTGGGCGCATTCGATCCCTTCCGCACCGCTCTCAGCTGTCAGAACATGGTACCCTTCGTCCTCAAGGATTCCTGTCAGCGCGGTCCTGATATCCTTTTCATCGTCAATTACCAGAATTGAATTGTTCATATATGCTCCTCATCTTAATCTAAAAACGTATTTGCCACAGAGTCACGGAGACTCAGAGGTAAAACCAAACTGCTTGGCACATCGATCTATCTGTAACACTCTATAATAACAAATCTTTTCTCCGTGCCTCTGTGTCTCTGTGGCAAAACCAGCCGTATCAAGCAGCCGCCGGCAGCTCGACGATGAAGATCGCCCCGTGCGGGACGTTGTCGCGAATCCGCACGAAACCGCCGTGGTCCGTCACGATACTGCTGACGATGGCCAACCCGAGTCCGGTGCCACTCTTTTTGGTGGAAAAATAGGGTTCAAACAGGCGCGGCTTGTCTTCGGGTGGAATTCCGGGTCCGTCATCGGCAATGGTGATGGTAGACATCTTCAACACATCATCAAAAAGTGTCGTTACGGTTATCGTACCCTGTCCGGACATGGCAGAGACTGCATTTTCAAAAATATTGATCAGCACCCGCTTGACCTGGTCGCGATCGATCATCAGCAGCGGCAGACGGGCATCCAGGGTTACATTGAACTGCACGCCACGGTGAGCTTCCTGATACAGGGTCAGCGCTTCGCGTATCAGGGCATTCAGGTCATTCGGTTCAGGCTGGATTGCCGGCATCCGGGCAAAGTTTGAAAATTCGTTGACCAGGTTTTTTAGATCGTCAACCGACTTGATAATCATCTCGGTACATTCGTCAAAAACCTTCTCATCGTCACTGAAGCGGGAAAGGTAGCGTTTCCGGAGACGCTGGGCGGACAGTTGGATCGGCGTGAGCGGGTTCTTGATTTCATGGGCAATCCGGCGGGCAACCTCACGCCAGGCCGCCATACGCTGGGCCCGCATCATCTGCGTCAGGTCGTCGAGCACGGCAACCATGCCGAGCACTTCACCGTTCCCGGCGCGCAGTAGTGTCAGGTGTAACTGCAGGGCAAGACGGGTACCGGCTATGTCCAGAAAAACCTGTTTGCTGACCGTGCCATGCTTCGACTGCATCAGGTCGCGGATGGCATCCGTAGCGATCTCCATGTGCTTTTCCCGCACCACTTCACGGAAGTTTTTCCCCAGCACGTTTGCCGCGCTCAAACCGAGCAGACGCTCCGCAGAGGTATTGATCGTTCGCAGAATCCCTTCGTTATCGACGGAAATGACCCCTGCCGCAACATTGCGCAGCACAATCTCCATATACTGCTGGCGGCGCTCGATTTCCCGGTTGCTGCGCACCAGCTCGATGTTTGACACGTTGAGAGCGTTTTGCTTGGTACGCAGGTCATCGGTCATGAGATTGAATGACTGCACCAGCAGGCCGATCTCATCAGCCGAATAGGAGTCGATGCGCACGTCAAGGTTGCCCCCGGCCACGGCATGGGTTGCTTCAACCAGTTCCTGAAGCGGCCGGGTCATGCTGTTGGCAAGATAGACCCCCATCCAGTAGGCAAAAAAGACAATCACCATGGCAATCAGGAACAGGGTGATGATATAGCCGATCCTGATGGGATTCTTCAGTATCTTGAGCTGCCGGAATTCGTGGTAGGAGGTGGTGATCTCCTTCATCTTGTTCACGAGAGAGTACGGCACATAATAGTTGACGACCACGACGCCGACGATGTCAGCCTCGTTCCAGGTGGACCGGATCGGCACGATGCCGCGGATCAGATCCGCCTTGCCCGCCTGGTTGACCCTGGTCAGCTCTTCGCCCGCCAGGGCGCGCTTGATATCGTCGGAAGAGGGATCGGTGAATTCACCCTTGGGAACGGTCGGGTTTGAGGAGCGCACCAACTCTTCGCGCTGGGCGGAATACACCTCCACCACCCCCAGATTGTACTCGGCCTGTTTCTGGTGGATGAGATGCTTGAGCTGCGGAAGATTCGCCTCGTTCAGCAGCTTCTGCTCCTTGATAAAACCGCTGATCTGCTTGCCGTAATACAGTGAATTTGCCGCATAACTTTTATAATACGTCTGCGCCACCTCAAGCGACTCGCTCAGAGAGGTCTCAACCTGGGTATTGAACCAGTTATGAACGGTATTGTTGATAAAACCGGCAGCAGCGAAGAAGAGCAGCAGCGTGGGAACGAGGGAGAGTGCGACAAAGGAGAGGACCAGCTTGGTGCGGAGCTTCTTGGCAAAAGGGTTCGAACGGCTTTCGACAAAAAGTTTTACGACATTGCGGCTGACCAGGTAGACCAGCAGAATGACCAGCAGGATGACGACATTGATGACGGCGAAAATAGCAATATTGCTGCCCAGGTTGGCGTCAGCGCTCAGCTGGGTCAGGCTTATTTCAGCCCTGGTAAGAATGATGATCAGAATAACCGCCAAAACGATGACAATCGCTTCGCGAGTTCGTTTCTTCCGCTCTTCCAGAGACACCTTGATAGTCATGCAGCCCGAATCCCTTCCAGATTTATCGGTTGATACTAGCATAGTGGCGCCCTGATTTAAACCCATTGTTGCATTTTTGCATCAATTGCCGATTGATTTCAGGTATGATACTGTCGATAGTGTAATGAACCACAGGGGAGCAGGTTATGCGCATTGAGGACACATCCTCGTTACGGGAACTCGACAAGAAGACCAAAAATTCTTCGCCGGTAAAGTCGATGCTCAATTCGCTGTTTGCCAATGAGCTGAGCAGCCATACGGAAGAGGCGGCATCATACCAGGACGACATTGAGTCGCTCAGGTCTGAAATAGAGAAAGCCGGAACTCTTCTGGAATCTGAACCGACGCTGCCGAATTTCACTCACTTCCGCGACCTGTTGAGCAGGCTGGCAAAAAAAGTCAATACCGAGGCGTACCGGCTGGAAAAAATCGGCGGCACGGCCCAAAATCCACGCTACTTCGAAATCATCACCGTCATCAACCGGGAAGCTGACAACCTCTACAACCTCATCGTCAAGGAAAACCGCAGCAGCATGGCCATAACGGCAAAGGTCATCGGCATCAAGGGTCTGGTGGTTGATCTGATTACCTGACACCGCATCGAACATTTCCCGATTTCCCCCATACCAAACAGCAGCATGAAAGGAACAGACCATGAGCAATACCGTATTGAATGCCAACCTGCAAAAGGGACTCGATCTGCTCGACAAGGGCGAAACCAAACAGGCCATCGCGCTTTTCGAGGCATACTGGAACAGCAACAAAACAGATCCGGACAGCTGGTTTTATCTCGGCGACGCGCTGGCCGAAGACGGGCGTCTTGAAGAAGCCATCAGCCGCTACCGCGAGGGCCTCAAGCTGGCGCCGGAAGACACCGACGCTCTGACTACCCTGGGCGACATGCTGCTGGAAGACGGCAACCACAAGGAGTCCCTCGCCTGCTACAAAAAGGTACGGGATCTCGATCCGAAAGATGCCGACGCCCTCGTCAGCATCGGCCTGGTCTACAACAGCCAGGACCGTTGCGACGACGCTATCCGTGCCTTCCGTGAGGCGCTTGAGCTTGAACCGGACAATGTGTTCGCCCTTAACGCCCTGGGCGATGCCCTGTATGGCCAGGGAGATGTTGACGGCGCAGTAGCCGCCTTCATGAAGGGTGTTGAAATTGATCCTGAAGACCCTGCCGCCCATTTCAACCTGGGCGAATTGTATTATGACCTGGAAGAACTGGAAGAAGCCGAGGATTCCTGCCTGGAAGCGGTGAAATGCGATCCGGCCTACAGCATGGCGTACCTGACGCTCGGCGGCATCTGCATGGACCAGGACCGTACGGCCGATGCCGTAGCCCATTTTGAAAGCTACCTGAAATATGAAAATTCACCGCAGGCTGCCGATATGATTGCCGAGGTAAAGGCGGTTGTCGAAGGACTCAAAGAAGAACTGAAGGGATAACAATGCCGGACAGCACACCGCTTTTGATTGATTCACACGCCCACATCTACTACCGGGATTTTGCCGAAGATTTCGCCGGCATGCTGAAACGAGCCGAGGACGCCGGTGTATCGGCCATCGTCGTGGTCGGCACCGACCTGGAATCGAGCCGTGAGTCGGTAGAGCTGGCCGAAAAATACCCGCATCTGTACGCCGCCGTCGGCATTCACCCCCACGACGCCGGACGGGTCACCGACGCCTGTTACGATGTCATCAGGAACCTGGCCCTCTCCAGCAGCAAGGTGGTCGCCATCGGCGAAATCGGTCTCGATTTCTTCCGCGACCGGTCTCCCCGCGACGTGCAGGAGGTTGTATTCCGCCGTTTCCTTCAGCTTGCCGCCGAGCTGGACAAACCGGTTATCATCCATGATCGCGATGCCCATGACCGGGTCATGACGATTGTGCGGGAGGAGACGGTCCGCACAGGCGTGTTTCATTGCTTTTCCGGCGATACCGCCATGGCCGCCGAGGCGATTGCACTCGGCTTCTATATCTCGATTCCCGGCACGATCACCTACCCCGGCAATCAGAGCCTGCGCGATGTGGTTGCCGCAACCAGCATCGACCGCATGCTGGTCGAAACCGACTGCCCCTATCTCACCCCGGTTCCGCATCGCGGCAAACGGAACGAACCGGCCTATGTGCGGCTGGCCGCCGAAAAACTGGCCGAGGTAAAAGGCCTGACCCTGGCCGACGTGGCCCGTATCACGACCAAAAATGCCGGTGACCTGTTCGGCATCAACCTTTGGGACCAATCGACCAAAATCGCCTACCGGATTCGTAATTCGCTCTATCTGAACATCACCAACCGCTGTTCGAACCGCTGCACCTTCTGCCCCAAATTCGACGATTTGACGGTCAAGGGGCACAACCTGATGCTGGACGGCGAACCGTCGTTCGAGGAAGTAATGGCGGCAGTCGGACAACCTTCGGATATCGACGAAGTCGTGTTCTGCGGCTTCGGCGAACCGCTGCTCCGCCTGGATCTGGTCAAGCAGGTGGCTGGCGAACTGAAGCAAAGGGGCTACGTGATCCGCATCAACACCGACGGCCAGGCCAACCAGGTGCATGGCCGCGACATCCTGCCGGAACTGGCCGGAGTGGTTGACAGCCTCTCGGTCAGCCTCAATGCGCCCGATGCGGCAACCTACAGCCGCCTCTGCAACACCCCGTTCGGAGACGCCGGATTCAACAGCGTCTGCGACTTCATCCGCACGGCAACCGCCCACATCCCGCAGGTGATCGCTAGTGCTGTCACGGTTCCGGGTGTGGATATCGAGGCGTGCCGGGTTCTGGCGGAATCGCTGGGTGCGGAGTTTCGGGTACGGGAGTATACAGAGGTCGGGTAATACGTAACTTGCCAGCTTCAAGCAGTTTTTAGCCTCGCGATTACTTCAGGATTACTCATGATTTTAGAATCTGACTGGTTCTCATCGTGAAGAAATCATGGGGTAATCACGAGGCTATTTTTTTGTTTCTGAAAATCAGCTCGCAGTTACTTACTCATGGCGTTAATTTCCAGCATCTGCTTTTCATAACATTCCGGACATATGCCGTGGCTGAATTTAGCTTCCGAATGGCTTGAAATGTAATTTTCCAGCTGATGCCAGCTTTTCTCGTCATCACGTATTTTCTTGCAGTATGAACAGATAGGAATAATTCCTTCCAGCTGCCTGACTTTAATCAGCGCTTCTTCCAGCTGCTTCACCTTGTCGGCAAGTTCATGCTGCGTATTCTTGAGAAGCTGGGTCGCTTTATTGACCACCAGAAAAGAGCAGCCAAAAACAAACAGCAGAATAATCGTGAGGGATAGGATCGTCCTCTCCACAATTTTTACAATATCCTGATTGAAGCTGGTTACATCCGTGTAAATCTCAAACACTCCGATAACAGTGCTTCCCTCTACAATCGGTATATACGTTTCAACCACAGAAACATTGAACTTGGTTTCCTCAACCAGGTCGAGCATTTTATCCTTTTTCACGATATGCGAATCAACCGCCCCGCTCAAGGCTCTCTGCAGACGTTTATTGTCGTGATCGATAATGCCGATGATCTTTGCATCCGAACTGTAGATAATCTTGCCGGCAGGTGAATATATCTTTACCTTCAGTATGTCGAAGGGATGAAGGTAGGAGCGGATAAAAGTATCGATCTTTGGAACATCCTCCTCATTCAGATCAAGACGGTATTGGCCTCTGTTGTCGAGAGAAGAGAGCAATTCGCGATGTTGACCGAACATGGACTGGCTGACCTTGACAGCCAGCACCATGGCGTCCCGGGTCACCTCGCGTGTTGTAATCACGTAGACGGTAAACGTCGAAAGTGCAAGGATAGCGATGATCGAAGCGGCGCCTATCCATATGAAAGCCTGAAGCATTGTATCAGCTCTGTATTGAGATCCAGGTTTGAATATGCTCCTGAAATACTGAGCAATCGCCTGTTTAAGGTAGAGCTTCATGGTGGCCTCACCATACTGAATCAAGTCTGAGTATCGTACTACCCCGTGGAGTTGCCTAAAGTATACGTCACTTTCCGGAAAATGCTTTTATTGATTTTCAGATGGGGTTGATGGAAGCGTTGAGTGGAGTCTGATCGTGGACTATGCGGAAGTGGGGGGGATAACATGGATTTCGGTTCGTCGTGACATGCTCTGGACGCACGGCACTGAGTCGTAAGCAATTAAGATCTGTTGCTGCTGGTTGAGAAAATCAGCTTTTCACCTTCTTTTACATCCCTTGCTTTTCCATTGTGGTCAAAATAGTCGAGGTATTTGCTACCGTTATCGTGATTTATATGAAAGCAATACGTGGCCTTGTTGACATGACCGGTTGAGTCCTTGTACTCGACAACAGCTTCAACTTCCGATACGTGCGAATCACCTAACGTGCTGATCTCCGAATTGCACCAATCAACCGAACCATCCGTGCCGGCAAGAGCCAGCAATCCATCCTCAACTGATATGGTAATTGCCCGGCTTTTACAGGTCAGAACCATTGTTTTTGCGGCAACGATATCAGTATAATTGTGATACTGGTGGAAGGCATAAAAGCAGAAAGCACTTACAACAAAAGCAAGCAGCGTCAGTCCCGTTGTTTTTCTCATGGTAACCACCTGGGTAAGGGATTAAAAATGAAAAATAATTAGTTGTTTTTACCACAATACAACAAAAGGTCAATCAAGAAGGTTTAGTTTTATCAAAGAAAAGTTAATTTCAGGAAACAGGGACACAGGGACGCGTGCTGGGTAACACACAAAACATGTGTTGACATACAGCACATAAAAAGTATCATTATACGTGCACATTATCCACGGAGGCCAATTATGGCACGAGCGACCGTAACGCTACCACAGGATCTACTGACCGAACTGTTATCTCTTGTTGATGCTAAAAGCAAGACCGAGGCGGTCATTACCGCAGTTAAGGATGAAATCCGTCTGCGCCGTGCTGCCCGCATCAAGTCAATGGCCGGGCAGATGGAGTTTACCGCCGGTGCTGAAGAATTGCGCCATGGAGATCAGCGCCTTGGCTAGGGTATTGGTGGATACTTCTGTCTGGATTGAGTTTTTCCGCAAACACGAGCCATATCACAGCATCGTGACGCGACTGATAGACGAAGACCAGCTCTTCTGCTGCGGAATAATTCTGGCCGAACTGATGCAGGGAGCCAAATCGGACAAAGAACTGGCAGTGCTTGACGATTTCCCCCGTGTTTTCCCCTTCATTCCCGAATCACCCCAGTTATGGATCTCAGCAGGAAAGCTTGCATTTCAGTTGCGTCGCAAAGGCGTAACCATCGGCCTGTCGGATTGCTACATCGCAGTCGCCGCCGCCTCGGTCAATGCCCAGGTGGCAACCCTTGACAGTCATTTCCAGTTGCTTGTCAAACCTGCGAAAACAGCACTCTATCCATTGGTATAATACACGGGTTACCCATTACATCCCTACCCCTTCTGTTTCAGACTTGCGATTTGACTTGTGTCATAGCGTATCAAAACTTCTCAATATATTTCATTTTGGCTCAATATCCAGGACGTATCTATACTTGCCCGTTGGTGTCAGTGTATGTGGGAATAACCGAATTTGACAGCGTGGATGAAATACGCGGAGTCAGGCTAGAACAAGGACCTATCAACCCGGGAGCCTGCCCCATCCGACACCCCCTTGGCCACATAGGAGTATGGCAGTTGAACATAGCGGAACAGTCCGGAAATCGGAGAGGATGACAGTAACTCGGCAACATCCAGTCCGATGCCGATGAAGGTTTCCCGATCCTTGCTGTGCCTGGTGGCTGTGCCATGGTAATTACGGGTGTAATAACCTCCCAGAATATCAATGAAACGGAACGGCGAGTCCTTTAGTGACTCGAAACCTGCCAGCCTGAAGGCCAGCATGTATTTCAGATGCTCATAATCGGTGGTAACATCCGCCGGGGGCCGCGACGACAGGGACGGCGCGTACTCAATTCTATAGTCAATGAAGTCATTTACCCGCGGATACTTGACCAGAAGGTATCCCAGACCGGCTCCGAGCGAATTGGCAACCATGTCTTCCGGCGAGAATCCGAAACCACTGAACGAATCGCCAAACTCCAGGGTTCCGGTGAACAGCAAAGAGGTTATCGCTCCGCGGGTTGCAGAATCTTCCCGGTCATACCCCCACGATTCGTAAAGACGGGCAGAAATCCTGCTTGCAACATAGCCGGTATAGAAGTGCCCGGTTTTGTCGGCTCCGCCATGTTTGGTACCTTTTGCAAACCACCCCTCCGACTGGGCATGGGGTGTTTCTTGCCAGTAGTTCCACGCAAAAGTGCCATAAGTCAGGACACCCAGGACAGCAGCGCTATTGAAGACGATGACCTTTTCTTCGCATGTGAGACCGCTGCCGGTGCCGGTCAATTCTTCCGCAGTGGCCGACTCCGGTTGCCATGCTGCAACTGCCATGAAGACAACCATGCAGAGTATTGAATGAACTACGTTGGTGTGCATGAATCTATTTATAGCAGGAGAAGCGCTTTTGACAAGCAGAGCAGCTATCGGCAGGGACATTCTGTTTCTTGTTGATTCCGACAGGGAAAGTTATTATTTCCGCCACACACACCCGCAATGAATGCATTCCGGTTTGCCGACTCGACAACACCCCGTTTAACTAAACTACCGTAAAAACTTAAAATCAAAAATAT
>Ga0154471_160_pt4 | contig 18829 bp, 19 predicted proteins | sample RifGroC2_FD_115950 | JGI IMG/M metagenome (GOLD analysis project Ga0154471, IMG submission 115950) | Geobacteraceae bacterium GWC2_53_11
CACGCCCTTTCTCTGCTGCTGCGCTATTGAGGCTCTGGGGGCTGCCCAATACCTTCCCCCGTGCCTTGGCAGCTTGTAGGGCTGACTTTGTTCGCTGGGAAATCATCTCCCGCTCATGCTCTGCTACTGCTGCCAGGATATGTATGGTGAATTTGTTAGCTGCTGGCATATCAACTGCGATGAACTCAATACCACTCTTCATGATGGAGCCTATGAAATGGGAATCACGGGATAGACGGCCTAGCTATGCAATCACCAGTGTTGCCCCTGTCATCTGGCAGTGCTGCATGGCTGTTGATACCCTGATGTATCCTACGAATTTGCCGTTTGCCATTGTCAATTACCTTCTATATAAATACACTGCACGAACATTTACTGTATTTATATATATGAATGTGAATGCAGTCAACATAAGTTTTCTCCTTCAAAATCTTTTATGGATATTCAAGGGCTAGTATAATCTGCTATAAATGATGAGTTGCTACTTCAAGACGGAATATAAAAAAGTGCTAAAATAGCTCATAATCCGGTCAATTGAAATCCATTTACCGTTGTATAGCATTGATAAGGTGGCCAGTTTGATGAATTGTTTCAAAATAGTGGGAGTCAACTGTTTCATATTACTAGTTCTCCTTGGCATTATTGAAGTCGGACTCCGAATGGCGCATTTCCCATTCAGTTCCAGCTGGAATCCTTCTGAAAACGCAATAGCAGAATTCGATAAAGAGCTGGGATGGAAATATAGTGCGAATCTGAATAGATCAGTTCACTTCGGTAGTAGCGAGGCAATGGTCTATACAGATGCAAATGGGATTCGTATTCCATCACCAGGGTTTAATCTTTCGTCGAAGAAGCCTTCGATACTTTTTGTCGGCTGTTCATACACAATGGGACACGGACTGTCTTATTATGAAAATTTTGTTGGCCAACTGGGTGCGTACGTTGGTATACCTTATCAGGTTGTTAATTTGGGGGTGCAGGCGTATGGAACTGATCAAGCCTATATAGCGCTGAAAAAGTTTGTCCCAAGATTCAATACAAAGATTGTAGTATATACCTTCATCGGAGACCATATTTCACGGAATGGCGTTACCGACCGAAGACTAATATTGCCCAATGCACATATGATTGGGACAAAACCTCTGTTCGAGCTTTCTGGGGATGACCAGATACGACTAGTTAAATCTGCAAAACGTTATGAAGATTATTGGAATTCATACTTACTTGATGCCTTGAAATTATCATTACTCAATCAGATTGGTCTTTACCCTCCTTACCCAGAAGAACTCACTATACGCTTGATTCAGCATATGGAGAAATATTGTAAAGAACGTGGCATTCTCTTTGTCCTTCTCAACTGGCGAAAAACACCAAACGATTACAGCAGGTTCAGCAAATTCAGCATAAATTGCATCGACACTCTTGAACACGCCCCACCAAATTGGAAATATATGAGTGAATCAGTTGATTGGCATCCCAATTCCGAAGCAGGTATACATGTTGCTCGTTTATTAAGAGACTATATAAAATTTAAGAGTAAATTGACCTTACCCCTTCAGTAGTACCAGTTTTAACTTAGGTTTTTCGGTCTTTTGTTCTTTTTCAAATATTCTAGCAAACTCAGTTGGTGCCAGGCCATTTAGTGAACTGTGCGGCCTTTCCGAATTGTAATCTAGTCGCCAAGTTTCAATGATTTTTTGGGCGCTGTGTAAATTGACGAAGACATTGTCGTTCAGGCATTCATCACGGAATTTACCGTTGAAACTCTCGATGTATGCGTTTTGCGTTGGCTTGCCTGGCTGAATAAATCTGAGCTTTACGTTGTTGTCAAAAGCCCATAAATCAAGTGCTTTGCTGATGAACTCGGGGCCATTATCGACCGTTATGGCTTCAGGAAGCCCACGGGTCAGGGCAATTCGCTCAAGTACCTTGGTCACCCGTTTTCCTGTCAGCGAGTGATCAACTTCAAGTACGGGACACTCTCGGCTAAGGTCATCAACTACGGTTAACACTCGGAAGCGTCTGCCGTTGTAGAGGCTGTCAGATACGCAATCCATAGACCAGTGTTGGTTGATCCGTTCCGGCCTATCCATGCCCCCCCTGAGGTGACTGATACGTTTCTTGCGTTTCTTCAGGCGAAGCGAAAGGCCTTCTTCTGATAAACTGGCGTAACACGAAATAAAAGAGCCGGGAACCTTTAAACAGGAATCCCGGCTTTTCTGTTTTTAGATACCAAAAGTCACTTTTGAAGTCACTTTTTAAAAAGTACACAAAAAAGGGATTACAGAAAAATCTGTAACCCCTTGAAATTGCTGGTCGGTGAGACTGGAATCGAACCAGCGACCCCCTGCTCCCAAGGCAGGTGCGCTACCAGGCTGCGCTACTCACCGACGAAAGAATGACTGTATAACATGACCCCACCCGTTACGCAAGATAATAATCACTTTCCCGACATTTCCCTGTCAACTGATGCACGCCATTCCTTCACCAGGCCATCGTAGGTAACATTATAATCTTTCAGCGCCGCTGCAACCGAGTCATCAAAGGTACGTCCATTTCCCAGGCTGGACAGTATCTGCCTGACCCGGTGCCAACCATAGGTGGTGACCATATAATTAACCAGTGCATAACTCTGCTGATAGGCTAACGCTGCTGCGGAGGTGGAAAAGTCACTGAAATTAGCTTCGAGTTTTCTGAAGTCCACCAATGTCCCCGCACGGGCGGCACGTCCAAATGCCGGGAGCGGCCGGTTATACTGCATCCGGCCAAACATTTCGGCAATCCCCTCATTAAGCCAGAGCGGACAATTGCCGCGGGTCAACTCGAAGACAACCACGTGGGCATACTCGTGATACAGGACACCGCGCATCGCAGGTGTTATCTCAGTTAATGCACCAAAAGGGAGACGGATCTTCCCGTCATAAACTCCACCTGACCAGTCAGGTGAATCGGTAACCGTCTTAAAATCCGCCCGTTTATAAATACCGACCGGAACCCGTGCCTCCGGAAACAGCCCAAGCTCCGCACCGACAAGATTGGCCGCCGACTCAAGAACATCAAGGATAGCCAGGGCGAACGCCGTATCCACACCGGGATCGTAGGTAAGATCAAAACGCGAGCTGTGCCCCCGATCCATCCCGGCTTCTACCGTATTTTCCTTGCGCCCCTTTTCCAGCAACTCAACGATTTCCTTGCGCCCCGGAGATAGTTTAAGTGCCTGTTCCCACAGCTCCAGTGCCTGCTGACGGTTGTCGGTTTCAAACTGCACTAGCCCGAGGTAATACAGCACCTCAACGGAGTCCTGTTTGAGTCCCCTCGCCCGCTCAAGCTCATAGCGGGCCACGTCATATTTTTTCAAATGATAGTTGCTGATGCCGCGCAGCAGAGCATAGCCTGCTTCTTCCGGATAGAGTTCCTGAGCCTTGATGAAGTTTTCATCGGCCTTTTCATAGCGTTTCTGTTTGAAATGCTGATGCCCGAACGCCGCATAGCCTTCGGCAAGGTTCCGTTTAAAAACGGTGTTGAGAGGAAAAAGCAGGTAGGCTTCCCGTAACTGTTCAATGCCCTTTTCATACTCCCCGCGCATCAACAGTTCACGGCCGTAGCCGCTACGCAGAACCGGGTCACTGTCAATCGGCTCGGCAACAGCGATCGCTGACAGCAGAAGCACCATGAGGGATACACTACAGAGCCACCTGACTACATGCTTTGTAAACAGTATCATTGGCCGGCGAGAAATGTGCGCAAAGACGAGGTTATTCCGGCGGGATCAAGCCCCAGCATGGCGCGCAGTTCATGCTGCTCACCCTGGGGAATATAGGAGTCGGGATAGCCGAGACGCAACACCCGCACCCCGGTCAGACCGCGCTGTTCAAGCAGCTCCAAAACAGCAGAGCCGAAGCCGCCTTGCAGCGCGTTTTCCTCAATGGTTATCAAAACCCCGCATTTTTTCGCCAGCGCCATTACCAGCTCTTCATCAAGCGGCTTCACAAAACGGGCATTGACGACCGTCAGCGCGAGACCCTCCGCATCCAGAGTTGCAGCAGCTTCCATGGCCGGATGCACCATCGTGCCGAGGGCAAGGATTGCCGCGGTACTCCCTTCACGCAGCAGTTCGGCACGTCCAACCGGAAGAATTTCAAGAGCCTGATCCAGTGCAACTCCGTATCCGTTGCCGCGTGGATAGCGCACCGCAGCAGGAGTTCCAAGATTGATAGCGGTAGCCAGCATGTGCTGCAGCTCGTTTTCGTCTTTGGGGGCCATCAGGGTCAGGTTGGGCAGGTGGCGCAGATAGGAGAGATCAAAGGCGCCGTGATGGGTGGGGCCATCATTACCGACCACCCCGCCGCGATCTATGGCGAACGTCACCGGCAGGTTTTGCAGGCAGACATCGTGGCAGACCTGATCATAGGCCCGCTGCAGGAAGCTGGAGTACACGGCAAACACCGGCCGGTACCCGCCGGCTGCCAATCCGGCGGCAAAGGTGACACCATGCTGTTCGGCAATACCCACATCAAAAAAACGCTCCGGGAATTCCTTGGCAAACCCGGTCAGACCGGTGCCGTCCGGCATGGCTGCGGTAATAGCTGCAATCCGGTCGTCTTCGGCTGCCAATTTGCACAATGCGCTGCCGAAAACCGCCGTGTAGGAAGCCGCCCCTCCCTTCCCCTTCAGCACCTTGCCGGTCTCGATTTCGAACGGTCCGACCCCGTGGAACAACGACGGGTTGTTCTCGGCAGGTTTATATCCCATCCCTTTTTTTGTCAGGACGTGAATGAGCACGGAGTTATCGAATTTTTTCACATTTTCGAGCGTTTCGATCAGTGCCGGCAGATCGTGCCCATCCACCGGTCCGATGTACTCGAACCCGAAAGCCTGGAACAGCATGCCGGGGGTAAATAACCCTTTGAACGACTCCTCCATCTTGCGGGCGACATGAAGGACCCCCTTGCCTATTTCCAGACGCTTGAGAAACGACTCGGTGCTCTTTTTGAAACGATGGACAAATTCACTCGACGCCGTACGTGACAGAAAGGTAGAGAGGGCACCGACATTTTCGGCAATCGACATCTCGTTATCGTTCAGGATAATAATCAGATCCTTATTGAGGTGGCCGGCATGGTTGATCCCCTCATACGCCATACCGCCGGTCATGGAGCCGTCGCCAATAACCGCAATAACCTTGCTGGTGCGACCGTCAAGGTCACGGGCAACCGCAAAGCCAGTAGCAGCGGATATGGAGGTGGAAGAATGGCCGACATCAAAGACATCATGTTGCGATTCGTGACGCTTGGGAAAACCGCTGATACCGTTCAGGGTGCGGAGCGTATCAAATCTGTCGCGCCGGCCGGTCAGCAGCTTGTGTGCGTAGGCCTGATGCCCCACATCCCAGACGATCTTGTCAGCCGGCGTGGTAAAAACCTTGTGCAGGGCAATCGTCAACTCCACCACTCCCAGAGAAGGGGCCAGATGACCGCCATTAGCGGCACAGGTCTGGATAATAGCCTGCCTCAGGTCATCGGCAAGTTCCGGGAGCCGGGAAGCCGGAAGACGTTTAAGATCGTCAGGTGAATTTATTGTTTCAAGGATTGACATGCCTAGGCCTTATTTCATTCGGTGAAGTTCAGTTTTTGCGTTGCACGATGTAGCGGGCAATTTCCCGGAGCGGGTCAGCCTCCGCGCCAAAGATATCCAACGCCTTCAGCGCCTCATTCATCATCGATTCGGCCTCTTCCCTGGCGGCAGCCATACCCATGACAGCAGGATAGGTAGCCTTGCCGCGGGCTTCGTCACTTCCGGCATCTTTGCCGATTTCCTCAGTCGTCCCGACGATATCGAGAATATCGTCGGCGATCTGGAATGCCAGCCCCGCAGCTTCGCCAAACCGGGTAATCCCGGCAAGCTGCTGTCCCCCTGCACCGCCAAGAAGTGCTCCGGCCACCACCGAAGCCTTGATCAGCGCTCCGGTTTTATGGGTATGAATATACTGGACCGTCGGTAGATCGATATCATGGCGCCCTTCGCTCTCCATATCGACCACCTGTCCGCCAACCATGCCGTAGGAGCCGGCACAGGTAGCAATCTCATGAAGTACCGCCAGCAGTCCGGCAGGTTCGCCTCCGCCTGAATAGCGCGGATCGCTCGTAAGCTTGAATGCTTCCGTCAGAAGGGCATCACCGGCCAGAATCGCAATTGCCTCGCCGAACACCTTGTGGTTCGTCGGGTTGCCGCGCCGGAAGTCGTCATCATCCATGGCCGGCAGGTCGTCATGGATCAGGGAATAGGTGTGAATCATCTCCATGGCACATGCGGCCGGGAGGGCGCGCTCCGTATCGCCACCCACCGCCTGGCAGGCGGCCAGCAGCAGGATCGGCCGGACCCGCTTGCCGCCGGCAAAAACCGAGTAGCGCATAGCCTTGTGAAGAGTGTGGGGCAACTCCGTTTCCTTGGGCAAAAACCGGTCAAGCGCCGCATCAACCCGGGCGCACTGTTCTTTCAAATATACTTTCAGATCCATCAAAGGTTCCCTTCCTCAGTTTTCTCCGGATTCAAACGGTTCCCGTTTCAAGCTGCCATCCTTCTGTTTCAGAAGGATTTCAACCCGGCGCTCGGCATCATCAAGTCTGCCGGAACAGAAGGCGGCATGCTTAACCCCCTCTTCAAAGACTTTCAGAGAGTCTTCCAGCGTCAACGAACCGGTTTCGAGGCGTTTTACGATTTCTTCCAGCTTTTTGAGGGATGCTTCAAATTTATCGGTAGCCATATGGTATCTCTCGCAGGGTAAGTTGTGTGATTGTATATGGGTATGCCGGCAGACGTCAAGTTTTGCCCGATTCAACGGACTCTACCCGGCAGGAAGCCAGCCCCCGGTGGAGTCTCAGCTGTAGCTGTTCGCCAATGGCCAGCAAGGCAGCGTCGGTCACAACCGTTCCGTCACCGGCACGGGCTGCTATGGCATAACCCCGGGCAAGCGTCCTGAGCGGAGACAGCACCTCCAGGCGTGCGGCATTGTCTCCGAATTTCTGCCGGACTGCCTCCAGCCGCTGGTCCAGCGCCCCCTCAGCCCGTACCGTCAGGAGCATAATCTGTTGCCGCAAGGACTCGACCCTTCCATGGGGATCATTATGCTGTAATGCCTGGTAAAGGTGCACAAAGCGGTCGCGGCGACGGGAGACCGCCACATGCAGCGCCATATCAAGTCTTCCGCTCAGATCGTCCACCCTTAAGGCAAGGTGTCCCAGCATGGTGCGTGGATCGTGCAGAGACCGGCGCAAAGCGTCCAGCCGGCTGGAACGTGTCATCAACAAGATTTCTATCGCGCGGCGCAAGCGATGGGACAGAGTGTCAATCTGACCGCGCAGATCTTCGGCACTGGCAATCACCAGTTCGGCAGCCGCCGACGGCGTCGGTGCCCGCAGGTCGGCGACAAAATCGCAGATGGTCCAGTCGGTTTCGTGGCCGACCGCAGAAATAACCGGAATTTTTGACCGATAGACCGCCCGGGCCACCACCTCTTCATTGAATGCCCACAAATCCTCCAAAGAGCCGCCGCCGCGGCCGACCAGCAGGATATCCACCTCAGCCATCCGGTTCATGTCGTCAATGGCACGGGCAATTTCCAGCGCCGCCCCCTCCCCCTGTACGCGCACCGGGTACAGCAGCACCTCCAGCGAGGCAAAGCGGCGCTTCAGTACATTGATAATGTCATGGATGGCGGCGCCGGTCGGCGAGGTAATTACGCCGATCTTGCGGGGAAACCGGGGCATGCTGACCTTGTGCGCGTCGGCAAACAGCCCTTCTCCAGCCAGCTTTTCTTTCAACTGTACAAATGCGGTCTGGAGGGCGCCGATCCCGGCAGGCTCCAGATATTCGCATATCAGCTGATATTCGCCGCGCTGGTCGTACACCGAAATACGTCCCCGGCAAATCAGCGCCATGCCGTCAGTCAGCCGGAACTTAAGATTCTTGACAGCGCTTTTGAACATCACACAGCGCAGCTGGGCTCCGGCATCCTTGAGGGTAAAATAGCAATGGCCGGAAGAGGGGTAGGAAAGGTTCGATACCTCACCCTGCACCCAGAGCTGCTCGAAGTTTTCTTCAAGCACCCCGCGCAGCAGAGCGGTGAGGCGACTTACCGAAAGAATTGTTTTTTCAGAGAAGATATCCACTAATACGTACTCAAAACTTTAATAATCATCCGAAGATCCGCCGCCGTCAAAATCGCCCCCACCGCCGGAGAAGCTGTCGTCGCCACCTGACGAACTGCCGCCACCTCCGCCGTAAAAACCGCCTCCCCAGCCGCCACCCCAACCGCCGAAGCCGCCACCGCCGCCTCCGGCAAAGAGAGACGAAACGATTTTGCTCAGGAGCAGCCCCGCCACAAGGCCTCCAACCGCCAGAAGCAGGAACGTAACCAGCCCCAGAGCGGGAAATGCCAGGTACGTCGCCAGCGGAAAACCGACCGCACCGGCCGCACCGCCAAGATAGCGCGAAAACAGCCCAAGTACGGCAATCGCAACCACTGCACCCAGCAGCATGACAGCAAACGACGGGCTAGACGTTTTGGCAACATGGTTCCGGGCAGGTTGTCCGGTCCCCTTGAATTCACCTTTTGTTGCGGCGATAATGCCGTCAACACCTGCGGCAATGCCCTGATCATAGTTGCCGGATTTCAGGTGGGGGCGCATGACATCCCGGATGATTCTTCCCGCCGTTATGTCGGGGAGGACCCCTTGCAACCCCATGCCGACTTCAATGCGAACCTTGCGTTCCGCCTGGGCGATGATCAGCAGTACGCCATTGTCCCTACCCTTCTGCCCAATCTTCCACGCTTCGGCAACCCGGATCGAGAACCGGTCGATATCATCACCCTGTAGTGACGGCACGGTAAGAACGACCACCTGGTTGGATGTCTCCCGCTCGAACGCAGCCAGTTTCTGCTCCAGCTGTTGTTGAGATTCAGGCGAGAGCATCCGCGCCAGATCCGTTACCCTCCCGGTCAGCGGCGGTGCTTCAAGCGCCGCAAGCTGGCCGGGAAAAAGAAACAGGGCAACTATCAGAAGAAGGTATCTCAGACTCATCGAGTTCGCCGGGATTACATCAGAACTTGACTTTAGGCGCCACCTTGGCACCCTCTTCCGCCTTGAAAGCCTCTTTGCGCTGAAGATGCAGGATCAGCGAATTGGTCAAAGAGTTCGGGAAGGTACGGATGCTGGTATTGAATACCTGTACCGAAGCGTTATAGCGTTCGCGGGCAACATTGATGCGGTTTTCGGTGCCCTCCAGCTGTTTTTGCAGATCCAGGAAGTTCTGGTTGGCCTTCAGATCCGGGTATTTTTCAACGACCACCATCAGCCGGGACAGAGCGCCGGACAGCTCTCCCTGAGCCTGCTGAAACTTGTTCAGGCTGGCCGGGTTATTGAGCACATCTTTGGTTACCTGCATGGAACCGACCTTGGCGCGTGCTTCCGTAACCGCCTTGAGCGTATCAGCTTCATGCTTGGCGTACCCCTTTACCACCTCGACGAGATTGGGGATCAGGTCGGCCCGCCGCTGATAGGACGACTCCACATTACCCCAGGCCGCAATAACCGCCTCCTCATTAGCCTGCATGACGTTGTAGCCGCACCCTGACAACAAGGCGAAAGCGGTCATCAACAAAAATCCGGTAACGATTCTTTTCATAATGTTTCCTCCGTATTACACATAGTTGACGGTTGAGCCCGTTCTTCCCTGCCGTAGAATATTTTCATCCCGGTCAAAACTATATTGCAGACCAGCGGAGTGATATTAGCCAGAATCAGCGGCAAGTCGTTAATAAGAATACCGTATAGCATCCAGAGTGCAACGCCGAACGCCAGCAGGAGCGGCTGCCAGATTGAAATATCCCGGACATGGCGGGTTTTCAGCGTTTTTACAACCTGGGGGATAGAGGCGATACTGGTGAATGCTCCGGCCACAAGTCCTATGGTCGTTGCACTCACGAGCGCTTCCTCCCGTCGAAGGCCGAACTGGCCCAGTCGATCTGGGTCAGCATGCCGCGCAGCACGGTAACCTCGCGACTGTCAAGATTTGCCCGAAAGAATATCCGCCTGAGCGAACGCATCATATGCTCCGGATTCTGCTCGTTCAGAAAGCCAATCTTATCCAGCGTCGCATGAAAGTGGGTGAACAGCGTCTCCATCTCTTCAGATTTTGCCAGTTCCAGGGGGCGACCTCCCCCTGGAGAGTCGGAAGCCTTACCCAGTTCATAGCAAAAGAGCAGTACGGACTGAGCCAGATTGAGTGAGCCGTATTCAGCGGAGGTCGGGATGGTGGCGTGCCAGCGGCAAAGCGCAAGTTCATCGGTCGTCAGACCGTTATCTTCCCGTCCGAAAATGAGTGCCGCGCGACAATCCGGGGCGACCTGCTCTCTGAAGCGTCCGGCAACTTCCGGCGGAGAAAGGATCTCCTGGCGATATTTACCGTGACGTCGGGTCGTACCGACCGTCAGGGTACAGTCGGCAATGGCTGATGCCAAGTCAGGAAAAACTAACGCAGACTCAAGCAGATCACGCGCGGCAACGGCAAACTTCAGCGCTTCCGGATGAAAACGGTCGCAGCCGTTGACAATCCGTAACTGGGTAAGCCCCATATTTTTCATGGCCCGGCATGCCATGCCGATATTGCCGGGAGACTGCGGTTCAACAAGAATTATTATGATGTCTTTGTTCAAGAGGATGTCCTTCGTGAAATTTGTATGACGCGGATCCGGGCCAGACGATCCCTGGCAGGCTTTTTCAGCTTCCAGACATGCCAGGCATGGCCGCACCACGCCATGAAAATAAAAGCGAATAGAATCAGCACAAGGTACTGTTCATAATTACTAACGTTGTCCAGCACCAGTGAAGCGCTCTTGCCGAACAGGTATCCGCCGAGAGAAAAAGCAGCAGCCCAGATCAGAGCACTGACAAGATTTATCCAGAGAAATGTGCGGGGAGCAAGATTGGTTATACCGAGAATTATGGGAAGAACAATTCTAAACCCATAGGTAAAGCGGGAGATGAAAGCGACATAATTCCCATACTTTTCAATCATTTTCAACGCTTCACGAAACTTTTTGGCTATGGAGTGAAAACGTTTGAGAAGCCCTCTCCCCTTGAAGCGGCCAAGGTAGAAATAACACTGGTCACCAAGAAAAGAGCCTGCCCAGGCGGTACAAATAACCCCTAACACGTTAAGATACCCTTGAAAAGCAAGAAAACCGGCCAGCAGCAGGATCGCCTCGCCCTCCAAGAACGTACCGAGAAACAGAACCCAGTATCCGTGGAGCTCCAGGTATTCTTTGAGTATCTGCTGTACGTGCACTGTCAGCCCTTGATAAGAGTACTAAACCTGAAGAACAGAATTCGTACGTTAGAAACGTACTAAACGGCAAGGCGGCCGGCAATCTCGGATTTCATGAGATCAATCATTTCATCAATGCGCGCATGCGCATCGCTGGCCAAGGCATCAGATTCAACCAGGGCAAGAAATTGCGTAAGCTTTGCATCATCAAGTAACTGTGAAGAACCGCCCCGCTCCTTGATTCTTTTTTCAACGATCGCACGTCCTGCCCTCGAAAGATAAGCCGCTGCAATTTCAGACAGATCGTCAACCAGCTCAAGCAGCTTCTGTTCGCTGACAGACGAGACAACAGAACCGGCAGCTACTGCTGCCTCTTTCGGCGCCAACGCCGCATTGCGCGACCGGGCAGATTCCCACAGCTTCTCCAGATTAACCATCTGCAACAAATCATATTGCATCAACTCTTCCAGAGTTTTGGTGGAACATACTTCCAGCCGCGCGCCGGGCAAAGCGGCAACTTTACGCGATTCATCAGGAGAAGAGCCAATCGCTGCCGCTCCATCATGATAAAAACCGATGGGTAGACCATCCTTGTAAAAAATCATTGCCGAGCGATCGGACGTATAAAAACGTACAACCCCATTGGCATTTTGCCCCTTCACGCGAGCCAACACACTCTTCATATCAACTTGCCGCACCTCTTCACCGTTGAACATGCGGGAGCCAAGCGCCAGAGCATGGGCGCAAACAGCGAGATCAGCAGTCATGCGGTACACGTTGATTTCACCCCCGGCCAGGATAACCTTGTCAAACAAAAGAACGAGTGCTTCAAAGCCGGTCTTGTCCCGGCCATTGTCACTACTGAGAGCGCACAGAAGTTTTCCCTTGGCAAAAATGCCGTAGAATTCAAATTTCGGCGCAATATACTGAAAATATCCCGTAAACCCGCCTTTGCCGAGCTTTTCAAGAACTTCAGGCACAACAACCTTACTGGCAGCTATTTTTTCGTAGAGCGGATTTGCTTTCGGCAGGAAACGCATCCTACATCCTCCAGTTAATAATATGACTCTCAATCAGAGACACGCACAGTTCAACCATAACGAACAGTTCCGGTCAGGGAAGCACCGTAAAGTATTTTCGGGGCTATGTCAAAGCAAAATGAAACCGTATAAACCGCCGAATATCCTAATATAACCAAGATATTAAGCTTGACAACAGGTGGCTCTTACAGTAGCTTTTATCCCTTTCAGAGTCATTAAATGTTCACTAGATTTGATTATGCGTTTCTGCTTGAGGAAACATAAATGGCGGTTGTTACAAAAAAAGACAAACTGATTGAAGAGGCTCAAAAGTCTGCGGCACGCGGTCAGTTTGATAAAGCCGCCAAAGCTTATGAGCAGATTCTGGAACTGGAGCCAAACGCAATCAACCTTCGCCAGAAACTGGCCGAGCTGTTAATCAAGTGCGGACGCAGCGACGATGCCCGTAAAGAGTTTGAAACCATCGGAAAGCATTTTTCGAAAAACGGTTTTTATCTCAAGGCTATTGCCGTTTACAAACAACTGCAAAAACTTTTCCCCTCTGACATTTCATTATCCCTGACACTCGCCGAGCTCAACGAAAAACATGGCCTTGTGGCAAATGCGCTTTCCGAATACAAAACAGTCTATGCGTTTCACGAGAAGTCTGGCAATACCGTTGATGCTCTCGCCATACTCGACAGAATGCAGGCGGTTGATCCCCAGAATATTCCGATAAAAATCAAACTTGCAGAAGCGTATATTCTTCAGGGAAAGCTTGACCAATCATACTCTGTTTTTATGAAAACGGCCTCACTGCTGGTAGAGCGCAATGACTATGCAACCCTTTCCAAAATAAGTACCCGTGTGCAGCAGCTTTTTCCCGAGAAAGCGGATTTTTTACTTGAAGTACTCGCCGAGCAGATTGAGCTGGGAAATGCCTCCGCAACCATTGACAGCCTCCAGGGCCTTTTGCGCAGCAACCCAAAAAACAAACGGGTATGGGAACTCATCATACAGGCATATCAACAGGTTGGGCAACCCCAACGGGTCAAGATAGCCTGCCAGCATTTTCTGAATTTCTTCCCCGCGGAACCGGCAGCGATGCACGGCCTGATTGCTTCAGTCACAACTGAAAAACAGCTTTCCGAAGCACTTGAACTGCTCGGCAAGTACGAAACAGCCCTCATTTCTGCCAACTACCTCCCGCAACTTGAGCAGATTTACCATTCGCTGGACAAAATAGATCCGGTCAATATCAGAATTACGGAAGGCCTTATCAGGGTTGCGACCGCAGCTGGCAATGACACCGATGTCCGCTCGCTTACCGTAAAGCTGAAGTCACTCCATTCCGTTTCCGGGATAGCGGAATCATCCTCCCCTGAACCGGAAGCGCCGCCTGCCTATTTTGGAGACGCCTCTGCGGATACCAATGCAGTCGAGGACTCTCCTTTTTATGGTGACAGTTTTTCCGAAGAGATCGTTGCGGATTTCAATATTCCGGAGGAATCACTCGCCCCGGAAACGTCATCAGAGACAATGCCTTCTGGTGTAGAGGCAGAACTGCCTGAAGAGGATTTCGAAATTGACATCGATATAGATCTCGACTCCCCTTTCGACACGCAGGATGATGATATTTCGGCTGATTCATTTTCGTCTCCCGACAACTGGCTTGATTCCGTAGGCAAGTTATTTGATACCATCGACACGTCACCGAGAGGGGTCAAGTTCGGCAGCGAGATGGATAGCTCCGATGCCCAGTCTCACTTTGATTTGGGACAGGCTTTTAAGGAGATGGGTTTATACGATGAAGCTATAAATGAGTTTCGACAGGCGTCCCAGGATCCGGCGCGGCGGGTTGAATGTTTGATAATGCAGTGTATATGTTTAAGGGAGCGTGGCGAACTGGACAAGGCTGCTACCATGTTGCTGGCCCTCTTGAAACCGGGTCTGAGCGAGGAAGAGAGTTGTTCGGTAAAATATGAACTGGCAACCGGATATGAAGCCGCCGGAAGGGCTGAAGAAGCAAACATCCTCTTGAACGAAATAATGGCGGTGAATCCCGGTTTCAGGGATATCAGTTCCCGTATCAACGCGGCAAACATTACTGACTCGCTTGATTTTTCGGACGATGATCTGGACGGATTCGGACTAAAATAGATCACACTCGTAGTTATGATACCATCTGCGCTGAACATACCCTAAGGAGGAGTATCACATGAAAAAAACGCTATCTGCCATACTGTGTCTCGCTGTGTTGGGATGCATGCATTCGGCTGTTTTTGCTGCGGAACTGCTTGATGTCAAGCCGGTCGTTGCCGGGAATACCGTGTCGATTGAGATTTCAGCTGATATTGCTATGACGTATACCTATTATAAAGTGCCGGGGCAGGCCCGGGCGGTCGTGGACATCGCCGAAGCCGATCCGGAAAAAGTCGAGCCGCTGATTGTCGTCAACAAAGGTGCTGTTTCAAGCATCAGTGTCGATAAAGCCCAGATATCAGGCATTGTCGTCAGCAGGCTGATCTTCAATCTTGTTTCCGAAACGGATATTACCGTCAGTGCGTCTCCGGATCGCAAGCTGTTGACCGTAACTTTTGGCGGATCAGCAGCAGCGGCCGCTAAAACCGAACCAAAACCTCTACCCGTGCCGGAGCCGGTCGCAAAGGTTGAGCCACCGGTTCCTGCCCCGGTTGCACCGCCGGCAGCGACTGACAAAGCAGATGATCCGCTTGGGCTCGACGAGCCCGATGCAAAAGCGGCAGCACCGGTGGCAAAAACAACGGCATCAGTGGCAAGCGAAATCCCCCTTGCAGCAGCACCGATAGTAACCCGGGTTCCCAAACTTGAGCCCGTAGTGCCTGTCATGGCGGCGCCATCAAAACCATCGGCGTTGTCAATCAAGGAGATTGCATCCGGAGCAACATATATTGAAATCCGTGCGAATCAGGCTATTGCCGATTACAAATCCGCCATAATTGCCGGTCCCGAGCGCCTTGTGATTGATATTGCCGGTGCCAAAATCCAGCAAAAGGCAAAATCCGTTTCTATCAACAAATTCGGAATAACCAAAGCTCGCATCGGGGTGTCCCCAAAGAATATCCGTATCGTTATTGATTCAGGCAAAACTGCTTTTCCGAAACATACCATCACTAGTACTGAAGACGGACTTCGGATAAACTTCAAATAGTTTCAGATGCATAAAAACAAACCGGCCGGCCTGCTCATCATATCGCAGGCCGGCCGGTTCTGTTTTAGCCGAAAAGTTAAATAATTCCGGTTGATCAGTTTTCGGTCATAAAGTGCTGTTCATATAAATCTTCAAGGGACTGAAGATGGCGGCTCTCTTCCTGAAGGAGTTGCGCGAACAGCTTCCCCATCGGCGCTCCCGAACACCCGGTCGAAACCTTGCCGTAGAAATCCACCGCTCCTTTTTCCAGATGAATGGCATAGACAAGAGCCTCACGCACACCTGACTGCGGCCCAAGCTCCTGCTTGTCGAGCAGGTAATCAAGGTGCATGGTTGGAATCGGCGTATCAAGGTTTTCGCCGCCGTCCATACGGCCGTCCACCAGAGCTTTTTCCAACTGATGCTTGTGATTCAATTCATCCAGCGCGTTTTCGCGCAACAACTCCTTGGCTCCCTTGTTTGTCAACTGACGGATAGCAGCCAAATAAGTACGAAACCCTTCCTCTTCCATCGCAATCGCCATTTCAAGAGCAGCATCAAAGGTATAACAGACCTGATCGTCGCTCATATTATGCCTCCTGTTCGATCAGCTTGGCGGAGGTAATGAAAACCGGTTCCACCGGCACGTCTGAATGGCCGTTTTTAGTGCCGGTTTTCACCGCACGGATCTGATCAACAACATCCAGCCCTTCAAGAACCTGCCCGAATACGCAGTAGCCAAAATGATCCTGATGTTTTCCCTGATGGTCTAGAAAGGCGTTATCCACGGTATTAATAAAGAACTGGCAGGTTGCCGAATCAACCACTGCCGTACGAGCCATCGCCAGTGTACCACGCGTATTTTTCAGGCCGTTGGTTGCCTCGTTTTTGATGGCAAACTTCGGTTTTTTAACTTCCAGGTTCTCATTCATACCGCCACCCTGAATCATGAAATCCTTGATGACACGATGAAAGATAAGTCCGTCGTAATGCCCATCCTTAACGTATGAAAGAAAGTTTCTGACGGTAATCGGCGCTTTTTCCTTAAACAGCTCGATTTTGATGGGCCCCATGGATGTTTCCAGCATAACCTGCGGATTTTGTTCTGACATCATTTTCCTCCGAAACGAGAGATAATTATTCTTTATAGACGCATAAAATACTACGATTTTGCTGCACAATACAAATAAATTACGGGCGTTACGATCACTGGATTCTCAGCACTATTTTGCCGAAATGTTTATCCTCCTCCATCATGCGATGGGCATCGGCCACCTGATCAATAGTAAACACTTTTTCGATGATCGGAACAATGCTGCGATCAGCGAATTTCGGCAGGGCACGGCGGGTAAACTCGGCAACGATCTCCCCTTTTTCCGCAACCGGACGCGAACGGAGCACACTGCCGATAATCTGTTGACGTTTCACCATCATCAGGGCCAGATTAAGCTCCGCCTTGATGCCGCTGATAACGCCGATGATAACCAGGCGCCCCTTGTACCCAAGTGAATTCATGTTGGGTGCAAGATACTTGGCACCCACATGATCCAGAACCAGGTCAACACCCTTCTTGTTCGTGTACTCCTTGACAACCTCGGTAAAATCGGGAGTTTCCTGGAAATTGATCAGGAAATCGGCGCCAAGTTCCTTGACCCGTTCCATTTTAGCGGCTGAAGCGGTCACGATCAATTTACTTGCCGGAGTCAGGGCACGGCAGAGCTGAATCGCAGCGGTATTAACCCCTCCCCCGCCGCCATGCAGGATGGCACTCTGGCCATCCTTGAACTCTCCGATCATGAACACATTCAGAAATGCGGTAATGTACGACTCGCACACACACGCCGCTTCCTCAAAACTCATGCTCTCCGGGATACGCATCAAATGACTGGCGTATGCCACGGCAAACTCGGCATACCCTCCGCCGCCAACCAGCGTCATAACCCGCTCACCCACCTGCCACCCGGTTACGCCGTCACCCAGTGCCTCGATCACACCGGCAACTTCCAGACCGAGGATTTCGGAATCACCGGCAGGTGGTGGATATTTGCCTTCACGCTGCACCAGATCAGGTCGATTGATTGATGTGGCATACACCTTGACCAGCACCTGTCCCGCGGCCGGACTCGGTTTTTCTGCTTCACCGACGGAAAGGACTTCCACGCCGCCAAATACGGACATTACTACTGCCTTCATACTCTGTACCTCCTGCTGGATTATATATATCGTCACGCTCACAAAATTTCAGGGTTCTGAATGTAGCGACTTATAACTGCTTTGTAAACACAAAATCAAAACACGTGAGCGGCTTGATTTACCTCACTATTTCTGAGATAAAGATGCCAGCCATCATTTGAATAAAAGGATATTTTTCATGAACATCATGGTTACTAACGATGACGGCATTCACGCCGCAGGTATCCGCGCTCTCGCCGAGGCAATGAAAGAACTCGGCACCGTAACCGTAGTTGCACCAGACCGGGAACGAAGCGCGGTAGGACATTCACTGACCCTCCACTCTCCGCTGCGCATCTTTGAGCTGCATACAGGGTGGTATGCCGTTGACGGGACTCCCACCGATTGCGTTAACATGGGAATCCACAACATGCTGCCGGTCACGCCTGACCTGATCGTCTCAGGCATCAACCATGGCGCCAATCTGGGCGATGATGTCACCTATTCAGGAACCGTTGCAGCGGCCATGGAGGCCAACCTGATGGGAATTCCGGCCATCGCTTTTTCGCTGGCAACCTTCGAACCGAGCGAAAACTTTACCGATGCGGCCCAGGTTGCCGTACAGGTTGCCCGGCAGGTAATCAGCAATGGTCTTCCGGCTGATACGTTTCTTAATGTCAACATACCCGACTGTTCCCGCAGCAGCATGCTCCCTCCCCTGATTACCCGCCAGGGGAAACGCTCCTTCATCGGCAAAATAGTCGACAAAACCGACCCGCGCGGCCGCAAATACTTCTGGGTCGGCAGCGAAGAACCGCAACTCAATGACGAACCGGGTACCGACTTTCATGCGATCAATCGTCTTCACGTGTCCATCACCCCCCTGCATCTCGACCTGACGAACCACAAATCACTGCCGGTTCTTTCCACATGGCGCTTTTGACACGTATGGACATTCATACACTCTCCTGCTATAGTCACGCCCTTCAGTACGTTAGAATACCGTTGGATTTCATATATCCCATGTATCGGGAGCGGGGTTGTCGTTGAACTTTGAGATTTTGAGAAAAAGAATGGTACAGGACCAGATCGTGGCTCGCGGAGTAAGCGACCGAAGGGTCATTGATGCCATGCTGAAAATTCC
>Ga0154471_178_pt2 | contig 18743 bp, 15 predicted proteins | sample RifGroC2_FD_115950 | JGI IMG/M metagenome (GOLD analysis project Ga0154471, IMG submission 115950) | Geobacteraceae bacterium GWC2_53_11
TACGGCCGAGATTGAAGGGAAAATTACCGAAATTCTCGATTCGGTTAACCGGCTGGTGATGTCTTCGGAAAAAAGTTTTCAGCTGATCCAGGAAGGTCAGGAGTACGCCGCTCATACCGTAGCCATGCTGATCGAGAGCGTTGACGGAGTTGAGGAGACAACCGACGCTGCACGCCAGATATCCCTTTCCACCCAGCAGCAGCAGATTGCCAGCAGCCAGGTCGTGCTGGCTCTCAAGGATATCGAACAGGGCGTTCGCTATGCGACTGATTCGATACATCAGACCAATAGTGTCACCGATGAACTGTTGGATCTGTCCGAACAGCTGAAAAATCTGGTTATGACATTCAAGATCGACAAGGAAACGGTTGACCAGGAGGCATCGCCAGCGGTGAAACCGGCAAACCAATGATCATGAAACCGCAACATGCCATTCGGGTACTGATTGTCGATGACAGCGGACTGGTCCGCGATATGATTCGTGACATTCTGGAGTCGGACCCCGGTATTGTCGTGGTCGGTGAAGCTACCAACGGAATGGAGGCCATCGCCAAGGTCACTACCCTTCAGCCCGATATCGTGACCATGGATATTGAAATGCCGGTGATGGGGGGGCTGGAGGCCATCGAGCGGATTATTGCCGAAAATCCCGTGCCGATCCTTGTCGTTACGGCGCTGACCGGTGTGCGCACGGCCTTTGCCGCTGTATCAAAGGGTGCTCTCGATGTAATCGAAAAACCGGACATCAGCCTGGAAAACGTGCGGAACTTGATCAAGAAGATCCGTCTGCTGGCTAAAGTCGATGTTGCGGCACATCTTCAGACGATGAGAAAGCAGTCCGGACCCGTTGCCGTTAAGGAGAGTGCTTCTCAGGGCGGGCAGTCGAGCGGAAGGATCGTAGCCATTGCCGCCTCCACCGGTGGTCCGCAGGCAATTTACCGCATTCTGGCACAGCTGCCGGCCGGTTTTTCCGTTCCCATTATCATAACCCAGCACATTGCCGAAGGCTTTACCCAGGGGATGGTTGACTGGCTGAATATGGGGACTCCGCTCAAGGTTGTGGTGGCCGGACATGGTGATGTTCTTGCCCCCGGTCATGTCTATGTGAATCCCGCCGAACATTCCATGAGAATTACCGAACAGGGGATGATTATCCTCGGTTCCCGCGAGGCCGGTCAGGTGTATCATCCCTCCTGCAACGTCATGCTTGCCTCGGTTGCGTCGGCATACCGCAAGGGCGCTATCGGGCTTATCATGAGCGGCATGGGGGACGATGGTGTTGCGGGTATGCAGGCGATCAAGGCGGCAGGGGGAGTGACACTTGCCCAGGACGCTAAAAGTTCGGTGGTGTACGGCATGAACCGCCTTGGGGTTGAGCGGGGCCATATCGGAAAAGTGGTGGCGCTGGCCGATATCCCCGCGGAATTGATGCGCCGGGCAGGGATTGCCTGATGATGAAAGCAGCACGGTACCGCGCCTATGATGAAACCGTTGACCTGACACGATTCAAGGAACTGCTGCTTCGTTCCTGTGGCCACAGTTTTGAAAATGAACGTGAGCAGGCGCTCTTTTCGGGGGTCAGCCGGCGCATGGAAGCGCGTGGGCTTGGAGAAGAGTACGATGCCTACCTGTTCCTGCTGTTGCGTGATGCTGATGAACTGCTCCGGCTGACGGAGCTTTTGACCGTCAACGAGACCTATTTTTTTCGGGAACCGGATCATCTGAACTTCATGGTTGAAACGTTGATTCCCGCGCTCATATCGGTTCGCCGGACACAGCCGGTCAGAATTGTCAGTGCAGGCTGTTCAACCGGAGAGGAACCGTATTCCATAGCCATCATGCTCCGGGAACGGTTTGGCAGTGAGTGCGAACGGCTGTTCGCCATCACCGGCGTTGATATTGATTCCGCCGCCATCGGCGTGGCCCGGCAGGGTGTATACGGCAGCACGTCGTTTCGTGCGATGGACCAGGCGCTTCTGAACCGTTACTTCGTGCAACAGGAACCGGGAAGATTCAAGGTTACGGATACGGTCAGCAAGCTGGTTCATTTCGAGATGGTGAATCTTCTCGGCACCTCGTACCCAAGCTGTATGCAGGCGCCGGACATCATTCTGTACCGGAATGTTTCCATCTATTTCCCTGGCCAGGTGCAGCGAGACATATTCGGCCGGCTGGCCGACCTGCTTGTTGATGGGGGATGCCTGCTGGTCGGGGCGTCGGAAACGATCCATCATGATGTGGGGATTCTTTCCCTGGTAAAGCAGAACGCGCTCTTTTTTTACCGCAAAACGCCGCCGCTTATTTTTGAAGAACGCCGCACGTTAAGCCGTCACGGCTCGACCCCGGAACGGTTGCAGAGCGGTTCCGTGAAGAAAACCTCCGCTCAGAGGCCGGTTGCGCTGCACCAGGCGGCAGCCGAACGTCCCCGCACACCGTCGAATGCGACGCCGGTGCCGGATATCAAGGTGTGCTTTGACGAAGCAGTTGCCCTGGCCCATAACAATGAACATGACAGGTCACTTGTGTTGCTCGATGACATCATCAGCCGGGACAACGGCTTTGAAAAGGCATACTCTCTCAAGGGAAGTCTGCTCCTGGGCATGGGGCGTTTCGATGAGGCCCGCTCGGTGTGTGAAGGAATCCTCGGTCGCGATCCGCTCTGCTTGGAGGCGTACCTCATGCTCGGCATGATTGCCCGGCAGTATGGTGACAACGATGATGCTTTCAAGCGCTTCCGGGAAGCTCTGTACCTGAGCCCCACCTGTTGGCTGGCCAATTTTTATTCCGGAGAAATCCTGTATGCGCAGCAGGCATGGAAACGGGCTCGGGGCAGTTTTGAATCGGCGCTCAAAATCCTTGAAAGCGGATCGCTGAAAGCACACGGGCAGACGTTTTTTCCGCTGACGTTCAACGCTGAGCAGTTTGTCATCATCTGCCGGCACAAACTGTCGCTTCTTGCCACTCAAAAGTGACAGGCACCTTCGTAACTAAGTAAAGGAAAACGGATAACTCATGGCATTCGATCATTCCAAATTTCTGGCACGATTTGTCGAAGAGGCGCGCGAACATTGCTCCCGGATCAGTGAAGGCCTGCTCAACCTGGAAAAAACGCCCGGCGATACCGAAACCCTCAACGGCCTTTTCCGCTCCGCCCACACCATCAAAGGCTCGTCGCGGATGATGAAGCTGTCCGGAGTTACCGAGCTTGCGCACAAGATGGAGGACGTGCTCGATGCGGTGCGGGGCGGAAAGATTCCGTTGGCCGCCCACGTTTCCGATGCGCTCTTCCGGGGGGTGGATGCGCTTACGGCAATGCTGGAACGGATCACCGCCGGTGATACTTCCCTGGATGCTCCCGACGAGTTGTGCGAAGAACTGGCCCGCGCCGCATCAGGTACGGCTGATGAGGGTGTGCCGGTCGCTGCCGCGGAGCCGGTCGCGGTTGTTGCGGTCAAAAAAGAAGTGGCAGTAGCGCCTGCGGAGAAGCTTGAGAAGCCCGCACCGGTCGTTGCCCAGGCCATGGTGACGCCTGCGGCTGCCGCGCCTGTTGAACCCGCCCCGCAAGCCGCGCCCGCCAAAAAGCGCCAGGTGGATTACCTCCGTGTCGATGCCGCCAAGCTGGACGACCTGATCAGACTCATGGGTGAAATTGTTTCCGAGCACGGCCGGTTCAGAAGGCATATCGGCAGACTTCGTGACATCGAACGGGCTTCCGATCGGCATCTGTCAGCGGTGGCCGAACGTCTTGCCGCCGACGCTTCCGATCACGACGTTTTGGTTGAAGCAGGTGCCGCATTACAGCTCTCCCTGCGCCAGGCGGTGAGATCCATGTCCGACGCTTCCCTCCTGCAGGATCACCTGGTCGGCGACCTGCAGGAAACATCGCTCAGGATGCGCATGCAGCCGCTCTCCACCGTGTTCGATCCGCTCCGCCGTACGGTGCGGGATCTTGCCCATGAGCACGGCAAGGATATCGACTTTGTCGTCGATGGCGGCGACACCGAACTGGACCGGAAGATCATCGACCGGATCGGCGACTCGCTGCTGCACATGATCCGTAATTCGCTTGACCATGGCGTGGAAAGCAGCGCCGAGAGGAACGCTGCTGGCAAGGATCCGAAAGGGATTATTTCCCTCTCCGCCTTTTACGACAGCGGCTGCGTCACCATCGCCCTGGGGGATGACGGCAGGGGGCTGTCAGTTGAGCGGATCCGTGAGAAAGCCCTTGCAAAACGGCTGTACGAGCCGGACATCATTGCCGGGATGTCCCGGGCGGAGATGTTGAACCTGATTTTCATGCCCGGTTTCAGTACCAGTGCTATCATCACCGACCTGTCCGGCCGGGGCGTCGGCATGGATGTCGTCCGGAAAAGCATCGTCGATGAACTGCGCGGTACCATCGCCATCGACACCAGGGAAGGGGGCGGCACGACGTTTTACCTCCGACTACCCCCCAATCTGGCCGTGTTCCCGCTCTTTTTCCTCTCGGTGCACGGAAAGATCTGTGCCCTGCCGGCCACGTCGCTCGTTGAAATGCTTACGGTCCAGCGGAGCGACATTATCGAAATCGTCAACAAGCGCGCAATCCGTCTCCGGGAACAGATTATCCCGGTGGAAAAGCTCTCCGCCCTGCTCCGGTTGGCAGGGGAGGGTGGCGCCGCAGGGGGCGAAGCGCTACTGGTCATCATCCGTGACGGCGAGGAAAAACTAGGGCTGGAAGTTGATGAAATCATTGCCCGGGAGGAAATGGTGGTGAAACCTCTCCCACCCCACCTGCAGGGGTTGCGCATGGTATCAGGGGTCACCATCGGAGAGCGGGACAGCATTATCAACGTCCTTCATGTGCCGGAACTTATCAGGCAGGCCAAGGAAATTGCCGAGCCGGGACGGCTGCGTGCTGCCGACAGGGAAGATCGCGCGACCACGGTACTGGTGGTTGATGATTCGATCAACACAAGAGAGATAGAAAAGAGTATTCTGGAAGCATACGGCTATACGGTGGTTACCGCCGAAGACGGCCTTGACGCGTTTGAAAAGACCCAGGCAGACTCGTATGATCTTGTTATTACCGATGTGGAAATGCCGCGCATGGATGGCTTTACCCTCACCGAGCGCCTGCGTGCCGATGACCGCTACCGGCATGTTCCGGTTATCATCGTCACCTCGCGGGAGAAGGATGAGGACAAGCGCCGCGGAATCAAGGTGGGGGCCAACGCCTACATCGTCAAGGGTGCTTTTGACCAGTCAAATCTGATAGAAACCGTTCGCAGTCTGATCGGATGAAAAGGAATAGCTTATGAGTGATGCACCAGCAACAATACTGGTGGTTGACGACGATGAATTCACCGCCGAGTTGACCGGCATGCTTCTCGATGCCTCCGGCTATGGTGTGGTAATCGCTATTGGCGGCATGGAAGCGCTGGAAAAAATTGCCGAAGACGCTTCGATCCGTATGGTGGTGTCGGACATGAACATGCCGTTCATGGACGGGGTTCAGCTCTTTGCCGAGCTGCGCGGGAACGGCTGCAACCAGCCGTTTGTGCTCCTGACCGGAGAGGAAGCCGCCCCGCTCAGGGCCGCCCATCCTGATCTGGACGGTGTGCTGACCAAGGACGAAGATCTGCAGGAGACGCTGCCGGAGATGGTGGCGGGGCTTTTGGCGAGAAGCTGAGGGAGATAATCATGGCTGAAAAACCGAAATTGGCGCTTTATTGGGCCGCATCGTGCGGCGGCTGTGAAATCGCCACCGTCAATTTGCACGAGAAACTTCTTGATCTTGATGCGGCCTTTGATTTCATGTTCTGTCCCTGTCTGCTGGATACCAAGAAGAAGGATATTGAGGCGCTGCCGGACGGCGCCATTGCCGTGACCCTCTTCAATGGGGCGCTCCGCACGGAAGAAAATATGGAAATGGCCCGCCTGTTGCGGCGGAAATCCCGGCTGCTGGTGGCTTTTGGCTCCTGCGCCAAGGGAGGCTGTGTGCCGGCCCTGGCGAATCTCACCTCAAAAGACGATCTGCTCAAAACCATTTATCTCGACAGCCCTTCGCTGGACAATCCGGAAGGGATCATTCCCTCAGGCACGACCGCTTTTACGGAGGGCGATATCCATCTGACGCCGCTGCTGGGGCGGGTGAAGCATCTGGCCCAGGAGGGGGACGTTGACTATTTTGTTCCCGGCTGTCCGCCGGAACCGCACCAGATCTGGAACGTGATCGAGGCGATCCTCTCCGATACCCTCCCTGCCAAAGGAAGCACAGTTGGCTGCGGCACCCTGACGGTGTGCGACGACTGCGACCGGACCAAGGAGGAGAAGCGCATCCCCGCTTTCCGCCGCAGTTACGAATTCTACCCTGACGCGCAGGCCTGTCTGTTGGAACAGGGACTGCTCTGCATGGGGATTGCCACCCGGAACGGCTGCGGCGCCCCCTGCACCAAGGCCAATATGCCCTGCACCGGCTGTTACGGCGCCCCGGACGGAGTGAGCGACCAGGGGGCGAAGATGGTGGCGGCGCTCGGATCGGTCATGGACATCGGCGATACGACCGGGCTGTCGGAAGAGGCCATTGCCGCTCGCGTGGCTGGTTTTCTGGCGACGATTCCCGATTACGCGGGGATGTTTTACAAGTATACCCTGGCCAGTTCCACGCTGGGCGGCAGAGTGGGGAGTAAAAAATGACGACGCGCATCACCATTGATCCGATCACCCGTCTGGAAGGGCATGGCCGCATAGATATATTCCTGAATGACCAGGGGGGGGTGGAAAATACCTGTTTCCAGATCCCGGAGCTGCGGGGCTTCGAACAGTTCTGCGTCGGGCGCATGGCGGAGGAGATGCCGGTGATTACCAACCGCATCTGCGGCGTCTGTCCGGAGGCCCACCACATCGCGGCCACCAAGGCGCTGGACGCCGTTTTCGGCGCCGAACCGACTCCCGTAGCGAAGAAGCTGCGCGAGATTCTCTATATGGCCTTTTTCGTGACCGACCACACCACGCACTTTTATGCGCTGGGTGGGCCGGATTTCATTATCGGGCCGGATGCTCCTCCGTCGGAGCGCAACATCCTGGGGGTGGCGCGCAAGGTCGGTCTGGAAGTGGCCGGTGAAGTGATCGCCTGCCGCAAGCGCAACCACGAGATCATCACCTTTCTGGGGGGCAAGTCGATCCATCCGGTGGCCGGTGTGCCGGGGGGGTGGAGCCGCCCTATTACTGCGGTCGAGCGTGACCAGATCCAGGACACGGCACGCAAGAACATTGAGTTTGCCCGCTTTTCCCTCGGTCTTTTTGAAAAAATCGTGCTGAAGAACCCGCTCTATCTTGAAATGGTCACCTCGGATACCTATCTGCACCGCACCTATTCCATGGGCACTGTGGATACGGATAACCGGACCAATTTTTACGACGGCATGATCCGGGTGGTCGATCCGGACGGGACCGAATTCGTAAAATACCATCCGTCCGAATACCGCGAGCATATTGCCGAGCGGGTGGAGCCCTGGTCCTACCTGAAATTTCCCTACCTGAAGAAGGTGGGGTGGCAGGGGCTGACCGACGGCATCGATAGCGGCGTCTACACGGCCACACCGCTGTCCCGCCTGAATGTTTCCGAGGGGATGGCGACACCGCTGGCCAATGCCGAGTACCAGCGGATGTATGAAACGTTTGGCTGCAAAAGGATCACCACCGCCCGCTACGAACCGATCCATCACCGCCTGGCCACCCACTGGGCGCGACTGATCGAACTGCTCTACGCTTCGGAGCGAATGCTCGAGCTGGCGCTTGAGCCTGACATAACCTCACCTGAGACCCGTACCATTCCCGATCCATCCTGCTTTACCGGTGTGGGGATCGGCTCGGTCGAGGCGCCGCGCGGGACGTTGACCCATCATTATGAAACGGATGCACGGGGTGTGCTGACCAGGGTTAACATGATCGTCGGCACCACCAACAATTACGCCCCGATCTCCATGTCGATCAAGCGGGCGGCGGAAAAGCTGATTACCTCCAACGCCCCGGAAGAAACGATCCTCAACAGGATCGAGATGGCCTTCCGGCTCTACGATCCCTGTCTCTCCTGCGCCACCCATTTTCTGCCCGGCAAAATGCCGCTGACCGTGTCATTCCGTGACAGCGGGGGCGGTCTGCTGCGGGAGCTGCGGAGGAAGGGATGACGGCCGGTACGGTAATCATAGGGATGGGCAACCCGCTTCTCTCGGATGACGGGGTCGGTATTGCCGTGGCTCATGCCGTGGCGGAGCGGCTGCAGCGCACCATGAAGTTGACGGTCACTGAACTGCATACCGGGGGAATCCGGCTGATGGAGGCGATGGCCGGCTTCAAACGGGCGGTGGTGGTGGATGCCATGCTGAGCGGCGCGGCACCCGGCACGCTCCTGCAGTTCGATCCCGCAGATTTTGTCACGACCAAGAATACGTTTTCCAGCCACGATACGGACTTTGCTACGGCCTATGATCTGGGGCGGATGGCCGGCGTCAGTCTTCCGGAACAGGTCTCCTTCTGGGGGATCGAGGCGCGTGAATTTGACCTGTTCGGCGAACAATTTACCGACGAGGTTGCTGCAGCGGTGCCGGGGGCTGTCGACCGGATCATTGCCCAGTTGGTGGCATGGGAGGGGGAAGCATGAAGATAGGCATCTATTTCTGCAACTGCGGCAGTAACATCGCCGATAAGATCAACGCCGAAACGGTGGCGGAAGCAGCCAAATCGTTTCCCGATATCCCCTATGTACGGATTGTGGATTTCATCTGTTCGGAAGACGGCAAGCTGCAGTTCGAAGAAAGCCTGAAGGCGGAACAGCCGGATCGGGTGGTGGTGGCTGCCTGTTCGCCGCGCGACCATGAGGCGACTTTTCAGTGTTGCCTCTCCAATGCGGGGATGAACCCCTATCTGATGCAGATGGTCAACATCCGCGAGCAGATCGCCTGGGTGACGGAAGATCCGGCCCTGGCCACCGAAAAGGCAATTTCCGCCATCCGTGGCGCGGTCGGCAGGGTGCGGCAGCAGGAGCCGCTGGAAAAGAAACAGCTGGAAGTCTGCCCCGATGCGCTGGTGATCGGCGCCGGTCCGGCGGGGATGAAGGCTGCCCTGTCATTGGCCGAAGCGGGGCGGAAGGTTACGCTGGTGGAGCGGACACCCTTTATCGGCGGGCTGCCGGTCCGCTTCGAGGAGCTTTTCCCCGCTCTGGAGTGCGCTCCCTGCATGTTGGAACCGCTGATGGGCGAACTGCTGCACGGCGACCATGCGGGAACAATCGAGCTGCTGACCATGGCGGAGCTGGAGCAGGTGACCGGTTTTTACGGGAACTTCAATGTGAAAATCAGGCAGAAACCGCGCCATGTTTCGCTGCATGACTGCATCGGCTGCGGGGAGTGCGCCGCGGTCTGTCCGGCCCGCACCACAAATACCTTCAACTGCCACGCCAGCGACCGGGCGGCGGTTGACTTTGCCTTTACCGGTGCCCTGCCGAATGCACCGTTCCTGATGGAGGATATCTGCATCCGTTCAAAAGGAGAGGAGTGCCGCGCCTGCAAGGATGTCTGTCCGATGGGCGAACATGTCATCGACCTGGATGAGGTGGATACGGTCGTGGAGCGTACGGTCGGTGCCATCATTCTGGCCACCGGCGCCGGGTTGTATGACGCCTCACTGATTGCCGGGCTGGGCATGGGAACGCTCCCCGATGTGTATGATGCCCTGCAGTTCGAGCGGATGCTGTCGTCAACCGGTCCGACCGGCGGGGAGATCGTGACGGCCGCCGGAACTCCGCCGGCATCGGTGGCAATTATCCACTGCGTCGGCAGCCTTGATGATGGCCATAAGCCGTACTGCTCGGGCATCTGCTGTCAGTATGCCTTTAAGTTCAATCATCTCATCTCGGCAAAGCTTCCGGATGCCGCCATTACCCATTATCACCGGGAGTTGGTCATGCCGGGCAAAGAGGCGCATACGCTGTTCCAACATGCCGTCCATAACAAAAACTCCACGCTGAAGCGATACGACGGCATCGCCGATCTTGGGGTCAGAGCGGGGGATAACGGCGGTCTCCGGGTGAGCGCCAAAGACGTGGAATTGTCTGCGGAGATGGTCATCCTCTGTCCGGCGGTGACACCGGCGGAGGGGGGCGACAGGCTGGCCGCCCTGCTGGATGTCAGCCGCGATTCATTCGGTTTTTTCCGGGAACTGCACGGACGGATGGATGCGGCCCAGAGCAGCATCAAGGGAGTGTATCTGGCCGGAGCGTGCCAAGAGCCAATGGATATCCGGACGGCCATGCTGGAAGGGATGGCTAGTGTCGGCTATGCCCTGGCCGGGTTGCAGCCGGGTCGCACCCTGGAAATCGAGCCGATTACCGCCGAAGTTGACGAAACTCACTGTGCCGGTTGCCGCCTCTGCATCTCGGTCTGTCCGTACCGCGCCATTTTATTCGATACGGAGCAGAACAGGTCATCGGTCAACGCGGTTCTCTGCCATGGCTGCGGCACCTGCGTGACGGCATGCCCGGCCGGAGCCATCACCGGCCATCATTTCAGCAATGCGCAGATCATGGCCGAGATGGAAGGAGTTCTGAAATGACGACAGATAACAGCTTCGAACCGAAAATCATCGGCTTCCTCTGCAACTGGTGCTCCTACGCTGGCGCCGACAAGGCCGGCGGGGCGCAGCTGATATATCCTCCCAACGTCCATGTGATCCGCGTCATGTGCAGCGGCAGGGTAGACCCGCAGTTCATCCTTTCCGCCCTTGTAAAAGGAGCCGACGGTGTTATAATCCTGGCGTGCCACCCCGGTGACTGTCACTACAAGGAGGGGAACTGCCGCGCTCTGCAGCGGCACACCCTGTTGAACCTGATGTTGGAACAACTGGGGGTGGAAAAAGAGCGCTGCCGCCTGGATTACGTTTCCGCCGGGGAGGGGGACAAGTTCAGCCGGGTTATTCATGAAATGGTTGACACCGTGCGTGCCCTGGGGCCGCTGGAATTGGAAGATGTAGGGGCGTATAACATACGCCCAGATGTAATAACGAATTAACCACGAGGAGAAATGTTATGGCTGTTTCCGTACTTGATGCACGAGGGCTCAAATGTCCCCAACCGACTCTCAAAATCACCGTTCTTGCCGTTAAGATGAAACCGGGCGATATTCTTGAAGTCGTTGCTGATTGTCCCACCTTTGAAAAGGACGTGCGCGACTGGTGTTCACGTGCCCGCAAGACCCTGTTGTGGGTTCGCGACGAGGGTACGGCAAAAAAGGTCCAGATTCAGTTTTAAGGGCTCTGTGCAGCCACTATCCAGTTGTAAAGGAAGTATGCTTTGAGTACGCAGCCAGAAGCCGTCGCGGCCAAGCTGAAAAAAATCCGCGAGGCATACATAAAACAGCTCCCTGTTCAGATGGAAGGAATCAGAGCTTCATACGCCACGTTTGTCCTTGGTGAACAGGGTGGCGCTCCGCTTGAAGATCTGCATCGCCGTATCCATACCATGAAGGGGGCGTGCGCGACATTCCGGTTGAGCATGGTTAGCTCGGCGGCCATGGCGGGAGAGCAACTGGCAAAAGATGCTCTCCAGGCTATGGTGGCGCCGGACAGGTTGTGGCACCAGAAAATGCAGGAACATTTCGCCCGGATGGAACATGAAATTTCCATTATCGATCCTGCGCAGGGGATGGAGTCGCAGATTCATGAACTTGCAACAGCTGTTGAGCAGATTCCGGAGCGGGAACGGAAAATAGTTTACCTGTGCGAAGATGATTCGTACCAGCGCTTGACGCTGGCAGCTCAGATCGGCTGTTTCGGTTTCGAGGTGCTTTCTTTCGGTGATCTGGAACATCTGGTAAATGCGGTGCAGAGTGCCCCTCCCGACGCAATCGTCATGGATATTATCTTTCCTGATCAGCCCTTTGGCGGGTGTGACGTGATGCGGACCATCCAGGCCGAGCGCGAAACGCCGATTCCGACGGTCTTTATTTCTTCCCAGGGGGCGCTTGCCAACCGGTTATCGGCGGTGCGTGCCGGATCCAGTGCCTACTTCGTCAAGCCGGTTAATATGACGGAACTCTGTTCAACTCTCAGTCAGCTTACATCGGCGATAAAGCCGGAACCGTACCGGATCATGATTGTGGATGACGACCCGCAGCTGTCGGAATATCACTCCGTGATACTTCAGGAAGCGGGGATGCTTACCCTGTCCGTGAACGATCCGCTACAGGTCATGTCGCCATTGATTGAATTCAAGCCGGATCTGATTCTGATGGATATGTATATGCCCGGCTGCAACGGTATGGAGCTGGCCAAAGCGATCCGGCAGATCGGCGCCTATTTCAGTATTCCCATTGTCTATCTTTCCAGTGAAACCGATACTGAAAAACAATTTCAGGCCATGCAGACGGGAGGGGATGCGTTCCTGATGAAACCGATCGATCCCCAGCGCCTGGTCTCTTCCGTAACTGTTCGTGCCGAGCGGATGAAAATCATTCGCTCCTTTATGGTGCGGGACAGTATGACTGGCCTGTTCAACCACACCGCAACCAAGGAACATCTCGATACGGCCATTGCCAATGCCCAGCGCAAGCAGGAAGAAGTCTGCTTTGCCATGATCGATGTGGACAAGTTCAAGGCGGTCAACGACACCTATGGTCATCCGATGGGGGACCGCGTGTTGATAACTCTGGCACGGCTTATCAGGCAGCGGGTACGCAAGACTGACACTGTCGGACGTTTTGGCGGTGAAGAATTTGCCGTGATTCTTCCCGGCTGCAGCATCGGGGAGGCTACAGCTCTTATGAACGAAGTGCGGGAGAGTTTTGCCGCGCTCAGCTTTCAAACAAAGGATGAGAACTTCTCCTGCACCTTCAGCTGCGGGGTTGCGGTGTTGTCACAGTTTGGCGATGCGACGGCCCTTAATGCCGGTGCCGACGAGGCGCTGTATGCGGCAAAAGATGGCGGGAGAAATCTGGTGGTGGCAGCAAAGGGGCGCTGAGGGGAATAGCGGAGTTCAGCGAATGGCTGTGAAAGTGAGGAAAGAGGGGCCCGGAGTAAACAATGGAACGTTTATTCCGGGCCTTTACTGTTGTGTACAGGCGGCCAGCATTTCTGCGGCGTGTTTCAGGGCGGAGTCAGTGACGGTAGCTCCGGCTAGCATGCGGGCTACTTCGTTTGTCCGTTCGTTCAGGTCGAGTTCACGAACTTGGGTGGTTGTGCGGCCGCCGGTGATCAGCTTCTCGACGCGGAGTTGCTGATCGGCAAAAACAGCAACCTGCGGCAGGTGGGTGATGCAGAGCACCTGCTGGCGGGCGGCAACATTTTTGAGTTTCTTTCCCACCAGTTCCGACGTTGCTCCGCCGATGCCGGTATCAACCTCATCAAATACCAGGGATGGCACGTCGCTGTCGGGCAGTACCTGCTTGATGGCCAGCATGAGCCGGGACAGCTCTCCGCCGGATGCGATTTTTGCCAGCGGCCGCGGGATTTCGCCCGGATTGGGCGAGAAGAGGAATTCAACCCGCTCGAAGCCGCTTGCGCGGGGCTCAGCGAGCGCTTCCAAAGTCGGTTCTATCACTGCGCCCTTCATGGCCAGCTGGTGCGCCTCTTTTTCCAGAATCTGCTTCAGCTTGAGGGCACCCTCCGCGCGGGCAGCCGTGAGAGCGCTCCCCTGCCGTTTTAGCTCGCTTTCCAGATGATCTCGTTCCGCTTCCAGATCTCCCCGGCTCTGTTTCATTCCCAGCAGCTGTTCCAGCTCGGCATCGATTTCTGCCTTGTACGCCAGAATGGCCTCAATGCCCGGCGCATACTTGCGTGCCAGGCGGTTGATAAGGTCAAGCCGGTCGTCGATACTCTGGAGTGTGGCCGGATCAGCCTCAATCCGGGAAGAGTAATCGCGCAGGGTCATGGCGGCGTCTTCCAGCTGCAGAAAAGCGCCTTCGATGGCCGCAGCGGTATCCTGAAGCGTGTGGTCAATGCCCGATATTTCCGCAATGGTCCCGGAGATCCGCCGCAGCTGCCCGAGCAGAGCACCGTCGCCGCCATAGAGCCGTTCAAAGGCCTCTCCGCTTCCGCTGGCCAGCTTTTCCGCGTTGGCCAGCAACCGCCGCTGTTCCTCAAGCTCCTCGACTTCGCCGGTTTTGAGCGCTGCCTGGGCGATCTCCTCTGATTGGTAGGAGAGCAGGTCAATCCGTTGTGCCGCTTCCCGCTCCGCGCGGTCCAGACCGGCAATGGTTCCCTGTAGTACGTTCAAGCGCTGGAAGATGCGGGAGAAGTCGTCGCGCTGCTGGTTGAGGCCGGCGTAGGCGTCCAGCAGGCGCAGGTGGTTTTCCGGTTTGAGCAGGGTTTGGGAGTCGTGCTGTCCATAGATATTGATCAGGCGGGGGGCGATGTCGGTCAGCAGGGCGAGGGTGGACATGCCGCCGTTGATGAAGATCCGGTTTTTGCCGCTCCGCGACAGGGAACGCTTGATCAGCAGTTCTTCTTCAGCCTCGAAGCCGGCTTCTGCCAGCTGTTGTCTGATGTCCGGCAGGGCCGAAATATCAAACAGCGCCTCAACAACCGCCTCATCTTCTCCGGAACGGATCAGGTCGCTGGAAGCCCGGCTCCCCATGATCAGCCCTACCGCATCGATGATGATCGACTTGCCTGCTCCGGTTTCGCCGGTCAGCACGGTCAGTCCCGATTTGAAGCAAATGTGCAGGGTGTCGATGATGGCGACATTTTTGATGGTGAGATCGGTCAGCATACGGTATCAGCGTTCTCCCCACTTCAGTTTTGTCCGCAGGATTTCAAAGTAATCGCGGCTGCGGGACATGACCAGCGCCGTTGTTTTCAATCCCTTGCGCACTTCGATGGAATCCCCTTGCTTCAGCTTGTAGCCGACCTGGCCGTCCAGGGTCAGATAGACTTTGTCGTCGAATGACGAGGTCACCGTGATGGAGATGATCGACTCATCGGGAAGGACAATTGGGCGGTTGGTCAGGGTGTGCGGACAGATCGGCGTGATGACGATGCAGCTCATCTGCGGATGGATGATCGGGCCGCCGGCGGAAAGGTTGTAGCCGGTGGAGCCGGTGGGGGTCGAGACAATCAGGCCGTCTGCTTTGTACGTGGTGAGGAAATGGCGGTTTACCTTGGTTTCCAGATCCACAATCCTTGCCAGAGCCCCCTTGTTGATGACCACGTCATTCAGGACAGTGCATTTCTCAATGTCCTCTCCTTCGCGGTGAAGGGTTACCTCCAGCATCATCCGGTCGGAGACACGCGGATTACCTTCCAGGCATTTTTCAAGGCGCGTGTACAACTCTTCAACCGTAATCTCCGTCAGAAAACCGAGGCTCCCCAGGTTGATGCCGACGATGGGGACATCCTTGCCGCTGAACAGGCGCGCCACCGAAATGAGCGTACCGTCTCCCCCCAGCACCACCACCAGTTCGGCCTGCTCGCGTATTTCATCCTCGGTCAGCGCTTTCGGATAGCCCAACTGCCGGGTCAGTTCCGCTTCGGCCAGCGGGGTGTAGCCGCGTTCCTCCAGCCAGGCGATCAGGTCGCCGGCGATCCCCAGGCAGCGGGGGTCATGGACTTTTGCGAATATGGCGACGTTCTGGATTACGTGCATGGAGTGTCCTATCTCAGCTTTCTGATTTTATCCAGGCTCTCTTCCAGTACCAGTTTCTTGCTCTGAACATCCGCCAGTTTCTGGCGTTCCTTGGCAACGATCTCGGCCGGGGCGCGATCCACAAAGGCCGGGCTCTCCAGTTTTTTGGAGAACATCTCGATCTCTTTTTCGATTTTGCCGATCTCCTTCAGCAGGCGCTCTTCCTCGGCCGCCACATCAACCAGTCCCTTGAGCGGCACATAGATCTGCACGTCGCCCGCCACCTGGATGGAGGCGTCTTCCGGTTTTTCGATGGCAACGCCGATGGCAAGGTCGGAAATCCTTGCCATGCTGATGAGGGCGCCTTCGTTATGTTTCATCAGGCGGCGGCTCTCTTCATTGGCACAGGAAAGTATAACCGCGATCTGTTTCGATGGCGGCACTTCCATCTCGCCGCGGATGTTGCGGATGCCGCCGATGACCGCCATGACCAGTTCCATCTCGGCGGCGTCATTGGGGAAGGAACAGGCGTCACAGGGAGCAGGGTAGGCGGCCTGCATGATCGTCGGGGTCGTTTTCGTCCCCGGTAGCGCCTGCCAGATTTCCTCAGTGATGAACGGCATGAACGGGTGCAGCAGGCGGAGCAGGTTCTCCAGCGTGTACCAGAGCACGTACTGGGTGGCCAGCTTGCGTTCAGGCGTGCCGTTGTAGATGTCCTGTTTGGACAACTCCAGATACCAGTCGCAGAACTCGCTCCAGGTGAACTGGTAGAGCGCCATGGCGCTTTCGTTGTAGCGGTAGCCGGTCAGGGTCTCGTCAATGGCGCGGGCGGTTTCATTCAGGCGGTGCAGAATCCACTTGTCACCCTGGGAGAGCTCCAGCTTGTCCAGGCTTATGCCGTCGGGCTCGAATCCTTCCAGGTTCATCAAAGTAAAGCGGGCCGCGTTCCAGACCTTGTTGCAGAAGTTGCGATAGCCGGCGATGCGCTCTTCGGCCAGCTTGATGTCGCGCCCCTGGGCGGCAAACGCGGCCAGGGTGAAGCGGAAGGCGTCGGTGCCGTACTGGTCGATGACTGTCAGCGGATCGATGACGTTCCCTTTCGACTTGGACATCTTCTGCCCCTGGGCGTCGCGCACGAGAGCATGAATGTAGACATCCGTGAACGGAACCTCGTCCATGAAGTGCAGCCCCATCATCATCATGCGGGCTACCCAGAAAAAGAGGATGTCAAAACCGGTCACCAGGCAGGCGGTCGGGTAGAATGTTTTTAATTCGGCGGTCTGATCAGGCCACCCCATGGTGGAGAAGGGCCAGAGCGCCGACGAGAACCAGGTGTCCAGCACGTCGGTTTCCTGGCGGATTTCGTCGCTGCCGCACTTGCTGCATTTCCCTGGAGCTTCCATCGCCACGGTGACGCCGTCGCAGTGGTCGCAGAACCAGGCCGGGATGCGGTGCCCCCACCAGATCTGGCGCGAGATGCACCAGTCGCGGATATTTTCCATCCAGTCGTAGTAGGTGTTCTCCCACTGTTTCGGCAGGATGCGGGTCTTGCCGGTTTTTACGGCGTCCAGGGCCCGCTCGGCCAGCGGTGCAACCTTGACGTACCACTGCAGGGAAAGGTACGGCTCCACCACGGTCTTGCAGCGGTAGCAGCCGCCAACCGACATGGGGTGGTCGTCGATTTTGTCCAGCAGCCCTTCGGCTTCCAGGTCGGCAACAATGCGGGTTCGGGCGGCAAAGCGGTCCATTCCCTCGTACTGGTGTCCTGCGGCGTTGATAACGCCGGACTCGTCAAGGACGTTGATCTTGTCCAGGCCGTGGCGCAGGCCGACTTCAAAGTCGTTGAAGTCATGGGCCGGAGTGATCTTGACTACGCCGGTGCCGAACTCTCGGTCCACGTAATCATCTGCCACGACCGGGATCTCGCGGTTGAGGAGCGGCAGCAGCACTTTCTTGCCGACCAGGTCACTGTAGCGCTCATCTTCCGGATGAACTGCCACGGCGGTATCGCCCAGCATGGTTTCCGGACGGGTGGTTGCCACGGTGACAAAACGCCCCGGTTCGCCAACCACCGGATAGCGGATATGCCACAGGTGCCCCTTGTGATCCTCATGTTCGACTTCGATATCGGACAGGGCGGTGTGGCAGCGGGGGCACCAGTTGATCAGGCGGTTGTCGCGATAGATCAGGCCATCTTCATACAGTTTGACGAACACGGTGCGCACGGCCTTGGACAAGCCCTCATCCATGGTAAAGCGTTCGCGTTCCCAGTCGCAGGATGCGCCGAGGCGCTTCAACTGACCGATGATCTGGCCGCCCGATTCAGCCTTCCATTTCCAGACCCGCTCGATAAAGGCGTCGCGTCCCAGATCGTGGCGATCTTTTCCTTCGGCTGCCATCTGCCGCTCCACCACGTTCTGGGTGGCTATACCGGCATGGTCGGTGCCGGGCATCCAGAGCACGTTATATCCCTGCATCCGTTTCCAGCGGCAGAGGATGTCCTGAAGCGTATTGTTGAGGGCATGCCCCATATGCAGGGCGCCGGTGACATTGGGCGGTGGGATAACTATGGAGTACGGTTTTTTATCGGAAGTAGCTGCGGCGTGGAAATACCCCTTGGTTTCCCACTCGGAGTACCATCTTTTTTCTACATCATGGGGCTCATACCCCTTGGCAAGTTCTTTACTCATGCTATAGTATCCCTTTTTTAAGTATTCTGAGCTGAATCATATACTACTGTTGGCTGATTCAGGTCAAGCGCACACTTGGAAGTGGTTGAAAAACTGAATCCATGCTGCTTTGTTTCGCTTGACGGGTTTCTGCATGTGTATTACTCTAACACGACAAAAGATGTCCTGTTATCCTTTGGGGGGTACGAATGACGAAGATTACTTTTGGAACATCGGGCTGGCGGGGAATCCTCTGCGAGGATTTTACCTATGATAACGTGAAAGTCGTGGTTCAGGCCATTGCCGATACTATCAAGGCTTCCGGCGAGCAGGATAAAGGTGTGGTAATCGGCTGCGATACCCGCTTCATGGGGCAGCGTTTTGTGGAAGCATCCGCACGCGTCCTGGCCGGTGCCGGCATCAAGGCTTTTGTGTGTGAACGGGATACTCCGACACCGGTTATTTCTTTTGAAATTCTG